>Ga0315312_1000016_pt1 | contig 382682 bp, 384 predicted proteins | sample TDP7_MG_FD_203629 | JGI IMG/M metagenome (GOLD analysis project Ga0315312, IMG submission 203629) | Freshwater sediment microbial communities from Lake Towuti, South Sulawesi, Indonesia - TDP7 | ecosystem: Environmental > Aquatic > Freshwater > Lake > Sediment | place: Indonesia: South... | reverse complement strand
AAACTTTCGAGTTACTTAAGGACATAGCCGTTGTACACCCAGACCACTTGAAAAAAGCTGTAGGACCCAACACTAAGGTTATTGGAATATCATCAAAGGATCCGCTAGGCCTAGGCTACGTGTCGTTAACTTACTCGTCAGTTTTGGATTTAGGCAATTCCATAAACAAACTAGAGTTCAAGAGACTCATGAACGATGCACAACAAGCCAAGCAGAAATATGGAGCTAAGATTATAGTGGGTGGTCCAGGATCATGGCAGTTACTGAGACCGGAAGCCAAAGACTTGTTCGATGTTGACTCCATCTTCATAGGACAGGGAGATGTTACAGGTCCCGAAGTTTTCGAGAAACTTGTCGAAGGAGGAGAACTGCCTAAAGTCATTGAGGGTAAGCAAGCTGAGGTTGACGACATTTCTCCCATAATGAGACCCTCGATATACGGTGCAGTTGAAATATCGAGAGGCTGCGGCAGAGGTTGTGCTTTCTGCTCGCCAACCATGCAGAGACGGAAGACCATACCAAGAGAAACTATCACACGTGAAGTTGAACTCAATGTAAGTTATGGGTTACACGACGTTCTCTTGGTCACAGAGGACATTTTCATGTATGGGTGTAAAAGCTCAAACTTCACCCCGAACAGAGAAGCGGTAGAAGCTCTCTTCCAAGCTTTAATGACCATTAAAGAAGTGAAATCAATTCAGGTTACTCATGCCAACCTAGCTGCTGTGAATGCCGATAAAACGTTAGCAAAACATGTAGCTGAGGTGTTGAGGGAGAAGTCGAAGTACTCGTTTCAAGGAAAGCAGGTAGCAACTGTTGAGGTAGGCATCGAAACAGGCAGTCCTAGACTTTTTGAAAAGCATATGGCTGGAAAGTGTAAGCCGTTTAAGCCTTACGAGTGGCCGAATATAGTGTTGTCTTCGCTTTCATTCATGGAAGACTGTGATTGGATAGCCCTTGCAACTATACTCATAGGTCTTCCAGGCGAGACCGATGAGGATACCGAGCGCACTGTTAAGCTTATCGAGAACATTGAGAGCATGGGCTTAAAGACTTTCATGGTCCCTTTAGCATTTGTTCCATTAGGAACTTGTAGCCTCAGAGACGCAGCGTTGAAGTCTTTTAAAGACTTCTCCCAGAGCCAAGTTGATGTCTTCGCTTTAGCGTGGGAACACAACATCAAGGTTTGGGGACCAGACTTTTTCAATTCTCCACCGTACACGTCGCACTGGGCTAAGTTGGGATTCAAGGTTGTGTGCAGCCTTCTCTACAATTTAAAGTACAAGAGAAGTGACAAGTGGAGAAGAACTATTGCTCACAAAATCTTTAAGGGGTTAAAAAAGGTAATTTAAGGTTCAAGTTAGGTCTACAGACCTCTAAAACCTTTTTTTCAGCACTTAATTATGATTTGCATGTTCTGTTTAGGCATTAACTAAGTTTAAAATGTAGAAGCCTAGAGACGAGTTGCCCCCTCAAGAGATGTTTCTCTACTATTTCCTCTACATCGCTTACGGTCACGAAACGATACCAAACACCTTGTGGATAAACGACCACTAGTGGACCGTATTTACACTCTCCAGAAGATAGACAACCAGTTCTTGTAACTTTTACCTTGTCCAATAAACCATGCTCCTCAACTTTCTGTCTAAAAACTTGCAGAACCCTTTCGGCGTTTTTCTTCGAGCAAGTCGGACAAGTGCAAACGAAGACATGAAAATCATAAGGCTTCATTAAGAGACACTTCAAACTCAAAACTTTTTCATTAAATATTCTGCCATGGACTCAAAGATTAGTTTCCCGTCTCCATATTTTGGAGCACGTTCTCTCTTTGTCCAGTCGGGTTGTTGCCATCCGTAGTAGGCTCGTTCTGGATGGGGCATGAGACCAAAAATGGTGCCAGTGGGGTCGCAGACGCCTGCAATATCGTGGAAAGCGCCGTTTGGATTAATTGGAAAGTTTCCGTCGCCGTATTCGCCGTCTGAAGTGCAGTATCGAAAAACTAATTGATCGTTTTCATAAAGTTTCTGCAAGTAATTCTTTTCTTTTCTCTTATCAAACATGAAGCGTCCTTCAGCATGAGCTACTGGAATGTGCAAAACTGCAGCCTCCTTGACTTTTCTAGTGAAGATGCATTTACCCCTGTCTTCATTTTTCAAGTGAACCCACATGCAGCGATAACCGATAGGCAGATTAGTTGCTAAAGCTGCTTGAGGCAACTCACTGAGATAATCGAGCCCAGGTAGCAAGCCAGCCTCAACCAGCACTTGAAAACCGTTGCATATCCCAAGGATGGGGCGTTCCTCCTTCACGAACTGCTTCAATTGATCATCTAGCTTGGTTAGAACCCCCTTTGCCAGTATGGCGCCGGCTCGCACGTAGTCGCCGTATGAGAAGCCGCCTGGAAGAACAAGAGCGTTGAAGTCCAACAGGTTTTTCTGTGCAACTATGGTGTTTAAGTGAACAACTTCGGCTTTGACACCCGAGTCATCTAGAGCCCGCTTGGTTTCAGCGTCGCAGTTGGTTCCACCTACTCTCAGTATACAGACTTTGATTTCTCGGCGCTGCATCTCACTTGCCTCCTAAGGTGCTTTTCCACGCTTTTCTAAGGTCTGCTAAGCTGATGTCTACAATCTCTTCGTCGTTATGTCCATAAACAGAAAAGTGTGGCTCTTTCCTCACTCTGCCAACCATAGAAAAAGTGTTGCCTTTCATCATGTTTTCAAAATCTTTTTTGTACTTTTCCTCAACTTCAACCAAGAAACGACTGTTAGATTCAGAAAACAATGTTAAATCGTTTCGCTTCATGCTTAGAGGCTTAGGCACTTTTTTTAACCATAAAACGATTCCACAATCACCACTAAAAGCCATTTCAGCGGCTGCAACCGCTAAGCCACCTTCTGAGAGGTCATGGCAAGCACGCACACAACCAAAGTCGATGGCTTTCACTAAAGCATCTACTGCTTTTTTCGCCAACTCAGCATTGACTTTTGGCACAGTTTTGCCCACAAAACCTTTCTGTTTGTAGTATTCGGAGCCACCTAATTCTGGCAATGTTTTTCCAACAATGTAGAAAGGGTTGCCTTGCTGTTTCAACTCTACCGAGACAGCCTTTCTCACATCTGGAATTATGCCCACAGCAGTGATGAGTAGAGTTGGCGTAACCGGACCTATAGGCGACTCGTTGTAGAGACTGTCCTTACCCGAAATAAACGGGGTTTCAAATTTTTTGGCAAAGTCGTAGCAGGCTTGGCAAGCTCTCACCAACGAGCCTAAGCGGTCAGGTTTTTCAGGGTTGCCCCAAGTGAAGTTGTCGAGTAGGGCTATCCTTCTTCCACCCACTGCCGTGTTGTTTCGTATTGCCTCGTCGATGTTCGAGGCTGCCATCCAGTAAGGGTCTATCTTCCCATAGTTTGGGTTCATGCCACACGAGATGACTATGCCTTTCCAAGAGTTGTTTAGAGGCTTAATCACAGCAGCATCGTTGGGTCCAGCGTGTCTTCCCTGTAAAGGCTTTATGACAGTGTTTCCCTTCACCTCGTGGTCGTAAGTGCGCACAACTGACTCTTTGCTGGCTGTGTTGGGCGTAGAAAGCAGCTTCAAAACAATGTCGCTTAGGTCTTTTGGCTCCTTAAAACTGGGCTCTTTGTATGCTGAGCTTTTCCGCCTTGCTGTTCTTTTAGCTGTTGGGGGGTCAAAAAGAAAGCCTATGTCGATTTCGGCGACTTTCTCACCTTGATAATCAATTGTCAGGGTTCTGTTGTGTGTAAATCTGCCAATCGCTATGGCTTCAACGCCTTCTCTCTCGCAAACTTTCATAACCTCACTGAGTTTTTCTTTTGAAGCCGAGAGGAGCATTCTCTCTTGGGATTCTGAAATGTAGATTTCCCAGGGAGCCATGCCCCTATGTTTCAGCGGAACTTTATCCAACTCTACGTATGCGCCGCAGTTTGCAACGTGAGCTCTCTCTCCAATGGCAGAAGACAAGCCACCTCCACCTAAGTCGCTTATGCCTGAACCTAGTCTTCTGTCACGAACCTCGATTATGACGCGTTTCAGCTTCTCTTCCTCTATCGGATTAGCTATCTGAACAGCAGGTCTTGACACCTCTTCAGATTTCTCAGTGAGTTCCGCTGAGGCAAAGGTGACGCCGTGTATGCCGTCTCTTCCTGTTTTTCCACCTACAAGAAGAATTATGTCGCCTGGTTTGGTTGCCCGCACGTAACTGTGTTTTGGAAGAATGCCCACACAACCACAGTACACGACGACATTGCCCACGTAGCTTTCATCGAAGTATATGGCGCCGTTTACCGTTGGGATTCCCATGTTATTTCCGTAGCTGCCTATCCCAGCTACCACGCCATTGTAAACGTATTTGGGATGCTTGATTCCAAGGGGCAACTTGTCATAATCATAGTTCAATGGACCGAAACCCAGAACATCCGTGCAAGCTACGGGTTCAGCCCAAACGCCTAGGATGTCTCTGATAACGCCGCCTGTGCCAGTTGCGGCTCCACCGAAGGGCTCAACAGCCGAAGGATGGTTGTGGGTCTCAACTTTAGCTGCAACCGCATAACCCTCGTCGAAGTCTATTATGCCAGCGTTGTCTTCGAAAACTGAGATGCACCATGGTAGGTTTAGTTCTTTCGTTACTTTAGCGATGTAAGTTCTGAACAAACCCTTAATCTTCTTCTTACCTAGGGTTATCTCTCCCTTGAACGTCTTATGATAACAATGTTCCGACCATGTCTGCCCAATAGTTTGGAGTTCAACGTCAGTGGGGTTTCGCCCTTTCTCAGAGAAGTATTTTTGAACTTTCCTCATCTCTTCTATGTTTAACCCTACTCCCAATTCAGCGCTGACTTGAAGAAGCTGCTTATCACTCGCTCCGAGTAACTTCACTTCGAAAACATCAAAGGGCAAGGAGCGTTTATGATAAAGGCTCATTTCACTTCCTCAATCTCAAAGCGGTAATTGTCTTTCACAGGGTTAGCCAATAACCGCCTACACATTTCGCCCACAAGGCGTTTCGCTTCCGCCAAACTTCTCGCTTCTAAAATCAACTCATAGACTTTACTCACACCAACCGACTCAACTCGATACTTGAGCTCCACCAAAGACTGCCTAGTCGTTTCGCCTTCTGGGTCAGAATGCCCAGGCTTAAGTCCAACCTCAACCTTAACTCGATATCTCATAGAAAACCTTCCATTTAAACAACTATTTATAAATTTTCGCAAAAAAACACGCAAAAATTACGCTTTTCATGTAAGAAGAAAAACAAAAAAAATCTCCCCACAAAAAACAAAACTATTTGGATCATATTAGAGGGCGGTCTACCCATGTGCGCACACACAACACAGACTAAACATTATCTCCAAACCATGGAAAATCTAGAAGACCATGGGAGCCTTATATTCTCCATAAACCTCTCGCAACACATCACATATCTCGCCCAAAGTTGCGTATTCCTTAACAGCTTGAATAATAACGTGCATTAAGTTTTCATCATGCTCAGCAGTGCGACGCAACCTTGCGAGAATATCCTTAACTCTACCATTATTTCTCCTTCTTTTCACACGGTTTAACTCATCAGCCTGTCTCCGCTCCACCTCAGGGTCAACACGCAAAATCTTTATCGGCGTCTCCTCTTCAGCCAAAAACTGATTCAAGCCAACAATCGTTCTTTCCTTGCTCTCAACCTCTCTCTGATGCCTAAAAGCGCTCTCAACAATTTCCCTCTGCATGTAGCCTTTTTCAATAGCGTTAACCGCTCCCCCCATTTCATCAATTTTGTGAATGTATTTCAAGGCTTCCTCTTCAATTTGGCTAGTCAAAGACTCAATACAGAAAGACCCTGCCAATGGATCAAGCGTGTCAGCCACACCACTTTCAAAAGCAATTATCTGTTGAGTTCGCAAGGCTATAGTCACAGCTTCTTCACTCGGCAACGCATAAGCTTCATCGAACGAGTTTGTATGCAACGACTGCGTACCTCCGAGCACAGCCGCTAAAGCCTGCAAAGTAACTCTCACAATATTATTGTGGGGCTGCTGCGCAGTCAAGGCAACACCCGAAGTCTGCGTATGAAAACGAAGTTGCCAAGCAGAAGGGCTCTTTGCTTTAAACCTTTCACGCATTATCTTAGCCCACAATCGACGCGCCGCTCGAAACTTGGCAATTTCTTCTAGGAAGTTGTTGTGTGCAGCGAAGAAGAAGGAAAGCCGACTAGCGAAATCGTCTATGTTGAGCCCACTCTTGATGGCTGCGTCAACGTAGGCTATAGCGTTAGCTAGAGTGAAAGCAATTTCCTGTATTGCTGTGGCACCAGCTTCTCTTATGTGATAGCCACTTATGCTGATCGTGTTCCATTTTGGCATATTTTTGGAACAATACTCAAAAATGTCTGTGACCAGCTTCATTGAAGCTTTGGGCGGAAATATGTACATGCCTCTGGCAACGTATTCCTTCAAAATATCGTTCTGCAGGGTTCCGTCCAGCATGGATTGAGGCACTCCTTGCTTCTCACCAACAACGATGTACATGGCAAGCAGAATCGTGGCTGGCGCATTGATGGTCATCGAAGTGGTTACCTTGTCCAATGGGATTCCATTGAACAGGATTTCCATGTCCCTGAGGCTGCTTACACTTACACCGGCTTTTCCAACTTCACCCTTAGCTAAGGCATGATCACAGTCGTAACCAACCTGTGTTGGAAAGTCGAAGGCTACGCTTAGACCAGTTTGACCTTGTTTGAGCAGATACTTGAAACGTTGGTTTGTTTGTTCTGCGGTGCCAAACCCAGCATATTGCCGCATGGTCCACAGTCTGCCTCGATACATGGTTGAGTAAATGCCCCTTGTGTAAGGGTATTCGCCTGGAAAGGCTAGGTCACGGTTGTAGTCGAGATCTTTAACGCTCCTAGGTGTATAGACACGTTCTAAACTGATGTTGGAGTCTGTTGTAAACTGTAGCTTTCGCTCAGGAAACCTTGAAAGCGTTTTTGTCAAGTTTTCTCGTTGCCAAACCTCTTCTTGCTCGCGAATCTGCTTTAACTTCCGTTCACTGAACATCAGTCAAGTCTCCTTTTCCGATGATAACCCTTGCTAATATTCCTTAAATATCCTAAAAAGAGTTGCCAAATCAAAGCTAAAACTTGATTTAGCTAAGCTATTCGCTCATCTACAAAACGTAGAGTAAAGAGCAACATTGAAACAGCCAAACTTGAGCTTTGTGTCGTGAAACTGAGCTTAGAGACGATGAAGAAGAGATTTCTTCTTGGCTTGTTCCCTTTCTTCCTTTTTCTCAGGCGACTCAGCTGTCATCGGTGCAGTTGAACCCGCCTCGGGCTTTTCTAAATGCTGTTCTTTTGCAACTCTTCGTTCTTGTGCTTTGCTTGTGATAGGAGATAGGGAAATAGGTTTTGTTCGCAATCCTTTCTGGTCGCCGAATCTCAAGTATTCCCATTCATAGAGGTCGATTCTCAAGCCTGTAAGATGAGACGTTATTGTCAATAGGTGTTTGGAGAAGCTTGGAGCAAGCAGAACAAGTCTAGGTGTTTCCGCATCGTTTATCTTGAAGTTGCTGTAGTAGAACTTCAACATGTGCTTGGCTGCGTCCAAGTAGCTTAAAGCTTTAAGCGCCTCAAACAGCATCGTGTCGTCCTCTTGTGTGCTGAGTTGAAAAATCACCAGTGTTCCGTTTTCGTCGTGGCAGAGAATGTCAAGTTTTGTGGAAGCGTTTATGGGAATTTGACTTCCTATAACCGTGAGTCCCTTCTCGATAGAGCCTATGTCGCTTACCAAGATTTGCTCAAGCTCACGAGGATTCTTGACGCTAATCGTTTCTATAGACATTTCTGTCGTTCCTCGTTTTCTTCAATGGATGGATAAAAAATAAATGAGTTATGAATTACAAATAACAATTCAGCCTAAACCTAGAGAGAGAGCAACTCTTAACAGAACAGTTTAGAAGGCACCTTGTCTAGCTTTAGGCGAATGAATTAAGAGTTAAAAAAAGTTAATATGATGATTAACCCGTGTGAAGGTGAAAACATGATTCCATGGCTTGTGGATGACTTGCTTCGATGTTTGAAGCGTGTCAAACCACGAACCTTTCGTGTTGTTGTCATGCCTGACTTTTTCATCGACCGCCTCATCACATACCCTGGCGAAGTAGAGCAGTTTTCTCACACTATTGCTGAAATTGCTGGTCGATTAGGAGGCAACATTCACGACGTAAAACAAACCGAGTTGAGAGGAGGAAACGCAGCCAACACAGCGGCAGCTCTGGCAACATTGGGTGCCAAGGTTTTTCCCATCATCAAAACGGGTCAGCTAGGATTGCACTTGTTGAAGTTTCATTTGGAACCTCTAGGTGTAGACCTTTCTCATGTTAAGGCAGATGGCGAAACCGCGTTGACCACGGCTTTGGAGTTGAATTATCAAGAGGAGAAAGTGAATGTTATGATGGGTGACTTAGGTTCGTTGCCCAACTTCGGTCCTAAAGACCTTCTAGAAGAGGATTTTCAACTGCTGAGAGGAGCAGACTACGTTTGCGTGTTCAATTGGGCGTCTCTTAGACGCTGGGGTACGAAACTTGCTGAAGACGTTTTCAACTACGTCAAGAACAATGGAAAGGCAAAAACTTACTATGATACAGGAGACCCTAGTCCAAACAAAAACCACATTCCTAAACTCATGAAAAAAGTTCTCTTGAAAAAAAACCTTGACATTTTCGGAGTCAACGAAAACGAAGCCTTCATCTATGCAAGTCAACTCAACCCTGAAGTTAAAAGTCTCCAAAAAAAACTTGCGCATCACGACTTAGCGAAAAAGTGCGCTCAAATCTTGGCAAAACATATCTCGGCACGAGTTGACTTGCACACAAGCGCTTTTGCAGGTTCTTTCACTAAAGACAACGAGGTGATTGTGCCTGCCTTCCATGTTTCAGCCTTGAGGTCAACAGGCGCAGGAGACGCTTGGAACGCTGGCAACATCTTTGGCGATGCGCTTGGACTGCCAGACTCTTGCAGATTAACTTTAGCCAACGCTGTCGCAGTCTACTATGTTTCAAGTCCAACTGCAGAGCATCCTGCGATGCGTAAACTCATAGAGTTTTGCTCTAAACAACAAAAATAAAAACATGTTCTGTGCTAGTTAAACTGTGTCTTTGAAAAACGAAGAGTGATTTCATTGGGTGTAGCGATTAAGTTGATTGACGAATCAAATCTTGAAGACGAAGCACTACTCTGTGTGCCCCCACGAGAATCGCCAGAATATTCGGCACGCTTCGAAAAAGGCGTTAGAGACAAGGTTGCGTGGCTTAGACTGAAGTTGAAGGATTATGGTTATGTGGGACACATCGCCTACAGCAACGACGGCAAACCCTTAGGATTTGTTGAATTCATCTCATCGAAGGATGCGCCCTTGCCCATAGAAGAGGCTGAGACAACCGCCATCATCACGTGCGTAGACTTATCGAAGGCGCCAAAAGGTCAAGGCACAGGAACAAACCTTCTAAAGGCGACTTTAAGGCAGCTTTGGAAAATCGGAGTGTGCCAAGTCAAGACGCTGGTTTCAAGAAGCCCACATTGGATAAATGACGGCGTCTACCGAAAACAAGGCTTTCAACTTGAAAAGACATTCCAAAAGGTTGGAAATCCTGAACCCTTTGACTTGTTGACACTTCGCCTTGACGGTCCTCAACCAAAAATTGAAGCGGTTACAATGCAGTTGAAGCCACAATTGAGAGACACCCTGCCTGTGGAAGTCCTCTTTTTCAGCTCACCTCAGTGTCCACATAATTCAGCCGTTTACCTCAACCATGTAAACGCTGTGGCTAAGTTCAGCAAAGAATTAGTCACTTTCAAGACCATCGATGTTTGGAAGAATCAGGAAATGGCAAAACAATATGGAAGCATGTACTTTTTTGACTCGTTCATAAACGGGAGAGGTCCATTCTTTGGTCCTCCAAAGCAAGAGGAGATAGAAGCTGAGATTCAGAGAGAAATTAACCGAGTTTTAGCCTTGAAGAAATAAGATTTAGTTCAGTGTCAGTTTTTTGATTTGTTCTTCTAATTTCCTCAAGGTTCCTAATCGTTCTGTCACTTGATATTTGAGTATTTTGAAGGTTTGGGAAGCAATAGGGTCGCGTCGGTGCAGAACAGATAGGTAAAGGCTTATCATGTCAGCTGTGAAGAGCAAATAGAAAATTCTGGCTAAGGCAGTTTCCCCTTGCGCGTGGATTTCCATCACAGACCTGGCATTGTTGAAGAATTTTTCTTTTAAGACCTCAATGCGAGTCGTCACTTCTTTGGGCTCTTCGGGTCCACGCAGCAGAATCAAAGTGTAATGTTTGAGTATTTGTTTGGATGCTTCCCACCCCATTATCTCGTTGTGGTCAAGTTCAGGAAAAACGTCGCATCTGGCTGGAAGCTTGCAGTTTTCGTTTACTTGGGTTTTGAAACGCAAGCCTACACTTCGATATTGCGTGTGAGAATAAATGACTGGTACTGTTCCAAAAATTTGAAAGGCAGCTTTTTTGGCGAAGTTTTTTTCAAAAGGCGCTTCGATAGCATATTCTTTTGTGAGTTTGCTGACCATGTTTGTGGCTTCGCTCATCTCTTTTTCAACCTTGTCATAGTGGAGAATCTTAAATTTCGCCAAAAAGTATGGAAGAGGCGCGAACAAGTAGGGAAAAGAAACTCGGGCAGCAGCCATCTTTGGAAACTCTATAAGAGGTAAACCCAATGCTTGAGCTGCTCTCTGCATGGCTCCATCAGACGAGATACAAATCATTTTGCAACCTTTTTTACAAGCGTCTAACATGCAGCTCAGTGTTTCTTCGGTGTTACCAGAATAACTAATCAAAAAAACCAATGTATGGTTATCGATATAGCCTGGAGGATGATAACTTCGAACAGCCTCCATCGGAACTTTAGTTTCGTTTTCAGCCCAGTCTTTGACAACATCTCCAGCTATGGCTGAGCCGCCCATTCCTGCAAAGACTACTTTGTCCACATCTGCGTAATGAATAATGTTGCGACCAACCGTCACCTTCTCTGGTAGATTAAAAGCCTTAACGTTTCTAATCGCTTTTTTCAAGTTTTCAGCAAAAGCCAACTCATCTTGGAATGAACCCTTTGGGTCTAACGCCAAAATCGCTTCTTTGTCGTCTAGAATCTTTTTCGCAGAATCTTTGGGCACCATGTTTTCAGACCACATTCTTGTCAGAATAGTGAAGAGGAGTTAGAAGAGCATGAGTTTATTAAGCCTACTACTTCGGGTCTCAAAACTACAGATAGATTATTGTTCAACAATAGAAAACCTTTGTTGAACGAACATTCGCTTTGTAAGTGCCTTCAACGTTTTTTGCCAATGTATTCAGCTGTTACTAAGGCGCTTCCCAATTGCACTCTAACCAAACTCTGTATCGGTATAACCTTGTAGGAAAGCTGTTTCTCAAGCTCTTCGTTCCATTCTGTGATGCGCTGTAAAACTTCTTTCTCAACCCTCTTGTTCTTGGTGTCTTTGACGCAACGATGAAGCATTGCAAAGGACAAGAGACCGTAGAATCGGCTAATGACGTATGAATCAAACTTTTCGGCAACCGTTGCCTTTCTTTTGAGTTTGGGGTCGGTTTTTGCCCAATGCTTCTGAGCTTTTATGGTGTCTGGAAAACGTTTTAGAGAGTCTTCGATTGCGTCTATGAATGGCTTCTTCGCTTTATAGCCTCTGAGACTTGCTCTCACTTTTGAATACTTCTTCTTGATAAAATTATAGCGTTGCTCTGCAAGTTTTATGCCGTATAGAACAGCTTCTTTTCTTATTACGTCCGATTCAGATGTGTCTCCTATTCTTGAATCATAATAATACGGCATTTCACACACTAGGGTGAAAGTTCCAGCAACCCTTCGAGCATAGTCGTCGCTGCTCGTTCCGTAGTTGATTATTTTAGCAGGGTCTTTCTTGGCATGTTTCTTCAAAAACTCGTACGTTTCAACCGAAGTTGGCATTTTGAAAATCGCTTCAGCAAGTTGTTTCATGTATGGCGTTTCGGGTTCACCTAAATGCAAAGGCAGTTTTTCTCTTTTGGCTAAATTTTGAAACTTCGTGTACAGAGGTTTGCATGCTGATGAAACGTAGAAGTAGACTCCGCCGAAACCTGAGTTGTGAAGGCTGTACATGAACTGTGGTTTCTCGTTTTCCATTATTTTCATGAGGGCTTTCGTTTCTGGAATCGGTTTGTTCCAAACAAGCGTTTTGTACTTAATCGGGAATGTCCATTCAATCTGTTGATATCCTGGTGGGCGGTAGTAATTTAAAGCGTAATGGAGCGGAGTGAAGGGTCCTTTAAACCATCCTTCGTTAAGTCTTGCTCCATCTGGGTCTATGCACTTAACTATATACCATGTGAAGTCGAGTTTGTCTAGAACGCGGTCTTCGGCAAGTCTCCAAGAGAGGTATTCAAGAGTCATGCTTCCAATGGGTTCATTTGGATGTGGGAAACCGAACAGTAGCGCCCTTTTTCTTCCTTTGCCGATTCTTAATGCCTTTATTTTTTCTCCTTTCCTTGATTTGCCAATCTCAAATATCTTTACTTTGTCTGGATGTTTGCGGGCGAGTTTTTCAGAGCTAGCGTTCATTTCATCTATTTTGTAAAAAGTTTTGTAGTCTGGAACGTCTTCTAAGATTCTCTCAAACATTTATATCGCAGTTGAAGAATGTGAACCATTAGCATAAAGAATTTGTTGTTGATGTGCCCATGATGCAGATTGAAAAGCCATCCCGTGAATTATCTGTGGGCGAAATCATCTCTCAATCATTTCGCCTATACCTTGCTAAGTTTTTCCTCTTCTTCCCGCCCTTTCTAGTGGCTGGACTAATCACGGGAATCGTTTCCTCAGCCGTTCTTTGGCATATGCCATTGCCGTCTCCGCCGTCACGTGACGCGTCCCTTACCATGGTCACACAGTGGTTTTGGAGTTTTATTTCAACGTTAATCACAATGGCTGTGTTGGTTGGCACAGTTTCTGTGGTTATCAACTCCATAACGATGGGCATGGTCGTCAAATGTACATCTGACATCCTAGAAAAGAACAGCAGCAGTCTTAAGGAGGGTTTTTACTTTGCAGCGTCTAAGTTCGTTCCTCTACTTGGAGCATCAATAATAACTAGTATCTTAATCATTGTTGGATTGTTTTTACTTTACGTTCCTGGCATAATTCTCATGATTATGTTTTCCTTAGTAGAGCCTTCAATAATCATTGAACAGAAGGGTGTGTTTGAGAGTCTTGGAAGAAGTAGGAAATTGGTGAGCCACCGATGGGGAAAAACCTTTATCCTTCTTTTAATTCTCGGCTTAATTCTTATAGCTGTCAGCTGGATTACAACTACGATAACAGCTCCTTTTGGCACCACCCGCTTTTTAATCCCCAGCGTAGTAACATCCTTTGTTACACCAATTTTTCCGATAGTCACAACTCTACTCTATTACTCAATGGTTGCCCGAGAAGCTCTTCAATTACCTCCGCCACCACCGCCCTTTTGAAAATCGGCTTGACTTCGAGCTTATTCATTGGCATACAAAAAGGGATTCTTCAAAAAAAGAGAGCAAGGTGGAATATTAGAAGAGCAAGTCTTTGTTTATCCACTCTGGATACCATTGATAAAACTCTGCTGGCTTCGCTTGCTTCAAGCCCTTATATGTCGCCTTTGCCAATGCTATATTTCCGCGTCTGTCTTTGTAAAGTTTGACAAAGCCCTGAGTCTCCAACGCTGTTAAGAGTTGGTTAAGTTGCTCTTCGCTAACGCCTGCCAACCTCTCTTTCATGTCAGCTCTACTCAAGTAAAGCCCAGGATTAACTCGATAGTCTTCAGCTAAAACCTCTAACAGAGTTTTCTCGTTGACTTCTTTCATGATTACTGGTTTTAGTGTGGAAATTGGAACGCCTAGTTTTGGATGAATGTAGCGATGAGGCATCTTCAAATCGTCAGCCATAGCGCGTAGTCCTTGTCGATACAAAACCATGCGCATGACCTCGCTTGTTCCAGCGCCCAGCTGATTCACTTTGGCGTCTCTCATGAATGTCTCAACTGGATAGAATCGTGTCCAACCGTCACCGCCCATGACTTGTTGAGCGTTAGTCACTAACTGCGCGTACACTTCAGAAGCATAGAGTTTAGCTAGAGTTGCCTCCATAACTGCATCAAGCTTCAAGTCCATGAGATAAGCTGAATAATACGTGAGCAAACGTGCCATTCGCAGCTGCGCAATCATGTCGGCAATCTTGAACTGGTTCACTTGAAACTCGATTGTGGGTTCGCCGAATTGTAGGCGTCTTTGCGCGTGTCCAACAGCGTATTTTATGGCTTCTCGCATTGGACCCAACATTCCCGCTGCGAAGAGGTTGCGTTCAAAGTTTAAGCCGTCAACAACTACTTTCCAACCGTCTCCTTCAGCGCCCAAACGGTTCTCAACTGGTACAGTAACATCGTCGAAGCTAAGGTAACCGTTAGGCAAGCCTACCCAGCCGCCTAACTCGTTGATTTTCTCCACAGTGAAGCCTTCCACGCCCTTTTCTACGATGAAAGCGCTCAAGTGGACATACTTTGCCTTGTCTTCAGGTCGTTCGCTGGTCTTGGCATAGACGCAGTAAATGTCAGCTACACCTGCGTTGGTTATGAACCGTTTCTTGCCGTTCATTACGTAAGCATCGCCTTCACGGACTGCTGTGGTTTCGATTCCAGCTGCGTCTGAACCGATAGAGGGTTCAGTTATGCATATGGCACCCAACTTGCCCTTCGCGATTTCTGGAAGCCACTTTTGCCTTTGTTCCTCATTGCCGAACTTGAGCAGTTGTTCCACACCGCCAAACATGGTCACAGAGTAAGCGCCTGTCAAAGCTGAGCATATGCGGGCTAGTTCTTCAGCCACTAAGCAGCAGCCAGTTACACCCGTTTCTGTGCCGCCGTATTTTTCTGGAATAGGTGCACCGAACCAGCCTCTTTTAGCGACTTCTTTGATGAGGTCAGCTGGAAACTCCTTTGTCCAAGCTATTTCTTCGCCACGCGGCAGGTTTTCGTCGGCGAATCTTTTGGCTTCTTCAGCGAGTTTGCGTTGTTTGTCGTTCCACCATGGATAAGTTTCCATCATGCTTCTACACCAACTACTTACATGGAGACTATCAAGTAACTTCAGAACACACTTAAAACTTGCCTAAAAGAGATTTATCGAAAATTCTATATAACCCAGAGAATGGTGTGCATGTTGAAGAAGGATTCAAAGTGACAAAAATAAAAAAAATCAGAAAAAGAGACGGCAGAATCGTTGATTTTGACATTAACAAAATTGCTGAAGCCGTATGGAAGGCTGCAAAAGCGGTAGGCGGCAAAGACCGAACCCTCGCAGTTAAGCTTGCAGAGCAAGTTGTTGAAAAACTGAGGAAACAGCTCAAGCCGAATGAAACACCGTCTGTTGAACAGGTTCAAGACTTGGTTGAGAAGACACTCATCGAGAACGGTCAAGCAAGCATGGCTAAGGCTTACATTCTGTATAGACAGAAACGAACTGAAATAAGAAGAATGAAACTGCTGCTAGGCGTGGTCGACGAGTTAAAACTGCCCTTAAACGCCATACTCGTGCTTGAAAGACGCTACCTACGCAAAGACGAGAACGGACGCGTGATAGAAACAACTGCTCATATGTTTAGGCGCATAGCTAAAGGCATAGCCGCTGTGGAGAAACAGTATGGAAAAAACGCTAAAGAAGTTGCTAAATGGGAAGAAGAATTTTATCAGATGCTGACTAGCCTCGAGTTTGTTCCCAACTCGCCTACGCTTATGAACACAGGCACTGATTTTCGCCAATTGAGCGCCTGTTTCGTTCTGCCTGTTGAAGACTCTATAGAAAGCATATTCGACACACTCAAGGCCACAGCCATAATTCATAAGACTGGCGGTGGAACAGGCTTCTCTTTTTCTAGGCTTAGGCCTAAAGGAGACATTGTAAGAACCACAGGTGGCATAGCTTCCGGACCCATATCATTTGCCACAATTTATGACACGGCTACCGAGGTGGTGAATCAAGGTGGTCGAAGGAGAGGCGCCAACATGGGCATACTGCGTGTTGACCATCCAGACATCATGGATTTCATAGTTGCGAAAGAGAGAGAAGGCGTTTTGCGCAATTTCAACATTTCTGTGGCTGTGACTAACAAGTTCATGGACGCTGTTGAGAAGGACAGTGACTTTGAACTGATAAATCCAAGAAACGGGGCTATTGTGAAGAAGTTGAAGGCTCGGGCTATATGGAATCTCATCGTTATGATGGCATGGAAGAATGGCGAACCCGGTGTCGTCTTCTTAGACACCATAAACAAGCACAATCCAACTCCAAAACTAGGGCTGATTGAGTCCACAAACCCCTGCGGTGAACAACCCCTACTGCCTTACGAATCATGCAATCTGGGAAGCATAGACGTCAGCAAGTTTGTAACTGAAAACGGAGAAATGGACTGGAACCGACTAAGACGGACGATTAGGTTGGCGGTTAGGTTTTTAGACAACGTTGTGGACGCTAATGTCTACGTGTTACCAGAAATAAAGCAAATTACCAAGGGTAACAGGAAAATTGGCTTGGGCGTCATGGGCTTCGCCGACATGCTCATCAAACGAGGCATCAAATACGACACTGAACAGGGCTTACGAGCCGGAGAAGAACTAATGAAATTCATAAACGACGAAGGACACAAGATGAGCGCAGAATTAGGTGAGGAAAAGGGCAGTTTTCCAAACTTTCACGGAAGCAAATGGGAAAAAGACTGGAAGACCATGCGCAATGCTACAGTTACGACAGTTGCGCCCACTGGAACAATCAGCATCATTGCAGGTTGTTCGCAGGGAATAGAGCCGCTGTTCGCAATCGCATATGTACGTGAGGTAGCGGAGAGCCTAGGACGAAGCTTAGTTGAAGTTAATCCACTTTTTGAAAAGATTGCTCTGAAAGAAGGGTTCTACAGTGAAGAACTGATGAGGGAAATATCTAAGCGCACTTCAATTCAAGACGTGAAAGAAATCCCAGAGAAAACACGCAAGCTCTTTGTTACAGCCCACGATGTGAGCGCTGAGTGGCACGTGCGTATGCAGGCGGCTTTTCAGAAGTACACGGACAATGCTGTTTCAAAAACTATTAATTTTCCAAATTGGGCAACGCCAAACGATGTTGAAAAAGCGTACATGCTTGCTTATAAGCTGGGGTGTAAAGGAATAACCGTTTATCGTCACGGCAGCCGAGAAGTGCAAGTTCTGCGACCAATTGAAAGCGAAGGAACAGTTGCCGATTTCAGCAAGGTCTGTCCCACATGCGTCTAAAAAATAAAGGATTAAAGAAAAAAATGGTTGAAAAGAAAGGAACGGTTTATCTGTACACGGGAGAAGGTGCAGGAAAAACAACAAACGCTTTGGGCTTAGCTTTGCGATGTCTAGGACACGGCTACAAAGTCATTATTATTCAATTTTTGAAGTGGTGGAAGAACACAGGAGAATACAAGTTTAGGAAGAAGATGCCTGATAACTATGAAATTTATCAGTTCGGAAGAAGAGGCTGGATTGGGCTCTCAACCCTTACAGAAGAAGACAAATCTTTATGTAAAAAAGCATTAAACTTTGCAAAAAAGAAGGCGAAAGAAAAACCGAGGCTGCTAGTTTTAGATGAAATCAACCTAGCCTTAGACTGCAAACTCCTAGACGTAAACGAAGTGATTGAGTTTCTAAAAAACGTGCCAAAAGGAACAAACGTGGTATTAACTGGTAGAAGAGCGCCAAAGGAACTAATAAACTTCGCAGACTTCGTTAACGAAATCATTGACATTAAGCACCCAGATGAAATACCCACAGACAGGGGAATTCAGTACTAAGCCGCTTGAGCCTCTTCCGAACATGACTCTAAGGGAAAGAGACAAAGATGCGTGTTGATTGGACATGGCCCATTTTTGATTATTCTAGCTATAGGAGTATTGGTAATGGCAATTCTCAGAAACGACATTTTCCCAAACCCATTTCTAACATGGTCCCTAAGAATAATCGTTATCTGCATCATCATTGATTGATTGGTATCTACCGACGGAAGAAATTGAAAAACCTCTAAGCTTTTTCAACTGGAACACCTAATGCCGTTAACGCGTTAGCGATGCGTTCTCTGTTGGCGCCCTTCATGCCCTTCCAGTCAAAGACTGCAGATTCAACTTTCTCAAGAGTTCGTTGAACACATTGTTTTATCATTGTAGAGTCTAAATGTTCTGTGGCGTACTTTGGAATAATGTGCCCAAACGCCTTTGACGTCGACAACGCAATCTCTGTAAACCTCTTATTATAATGTGGACCGCCAACACCCAAAACTGTAGGATAATTTGACTTCTTCTGAACTGCTGCCATGGCTGCGTGCGCAACAACTTCTGCAGCCTTCAAATCTTTCCACTGTGTGGGCGAACTTCCTAATTCCACGAACATGGTTGGCACATCTAAGGAGGGACCGTGATGTGTGCACTCATACGAAACCTCATAATCCAACGACATGTCATCTCTCAGTCGCGCCATTTCTAAGAGCGCATTTTTCATGGCATTTGCTGGAGAGACTGAAATCTTTCTTGCGAGACCGCCAAATTCCGCTTTTCCAGTGAGGTTTCCTGGTGTGTGAACAGAAAGTGTGGGAATTCCTGCTACTCCGCTGTGCCTTGAAACAAAGGCTACTAATTTGGGAGAGAATTGTTCAGTAATGGATTGTGCCCATATGGTTTCTTGGTTGATGAAAACCAGTTTGACTTCGGACTCTTGAATTTTCTTTGAGTATATGGGATTCTGTTGAAAAGTGGTCTCAGTCTTCTCAAACTCATAGTTGTTGATGAGTTTTTGGGCTATGTTCACGCTGGCAACGTCGGTTTTTGAAGCTACAATCAAAATCATTTAGGGGCTTTCCTGTTAACTGCGCTTTGTATGGTAAGCATTATATGAAATTAACATTTCCATAAATCTTTATAATTCGAGATTAAGAGGAGACTCTAGGAAAAGGGCGGTTGCAATGCATTTACTCACTCTAAAAGATTGGACGCCAAAACAGATTAAAGAAGTAATTGAGAAATCGATTGAAATCAAAAAGAACCCAGCTACGTATCGTACTGCGTTAAAGGATAAGTCTTTAGCCATGATTTTTCAGAAAACCTCGACACGAACAAGGGTTTCTTTTGAAGTTGCTATGACTCAGTTGGGTGGACACGCACTCTATCTAGACTGGAGAACAACTAACTTAGTATTAGCTGATATCCGAGACGAAACCCGTTACATGTCCCGAAACGTAGACTGCATCATGGCACGCTTGCTGAAACACTCCGACCTGAAAGCTATGGCTGAAGCGTCAAAAGTACCTGTAATAAACGGATGCGACGAAAAATATCACCCATGTCAAGCCATAGCTGACCTCATGACCATAAAAGAAAAGAAAGGAAAGTTGAAAGGGCTGAAACTTGTTTACATCGGCGTGCACAACAACGTCTGCAACTCACTCATAGTTGGATGCACCAAAACAGGTGTAAAAATCACGACAGTCACGCCCATAAAGAATGAACCAGCGCTAGACAAAGAATTGATTGTAACAGCCAAAAAGACAGAACTATACGAGACAACACTAGACGTGAAGAAGGCTGTCAAAGACGCCGACATAGTTTACACCGACACATGGGTTGACATGGAATTCTTCCTCGACCCAAAATACAAAGAGGAAAGAGAAAAACGAATCAAACTTATGATGCCTTACCAAATCAACAAACAACTTCTAGTAGGAAGCCACGCCTTAATCATGCACGACATGCCCATTCACAGAGGCTACGAAATAAGCGAAGACATGATAGAAAGCCCAAACTCAATAATATACGATCAAAGCGAAAATAGACTACACTCAGCGAAAGGCATTCTCTTAAAATTGTTAGCTAAGAAATAACCTTAACTATTCTATTCAGGTCAACCAGATTCTGAATCCGTTGCACTTAAGTATGTGTAATGGGAACACTTAATACACGCATTGGAGGTGCGCTAAACTCGAAAAAATCATCGTCACAACTGCGTTGATATATGCTAACGGTGAAATCCATCTAGGACACATAACCTCCACCTATCTTCCAGCCGACATTTTTGTACGATACCACCGACTGAAAGGCAACGACATCATACACGTGGGCGCCACAGACGACTTCGGAACACCAATCTTAGTAGAAGCCGAAAGAAAAGGAATAAGCCCAGAAGAATTTGTGGCTTATTGGAACGAAACCGACCAGAGAGACTACACTGACCTAGGAATCTCATTCGACATATTCTATAAAACAAGCTCAAAAGAAAACACAGAGCTAACACAACACTTCTTCAAAAAACTCTACGAAAAAGGCTACATATTCAAGCAAGTCATCTTGCAACCATACTGCGAAAACTGCAAAAAGTTCTTACCAGACAGATACGTGAAGGGCACCTGCCCCTTCTGTGGCGCAACCGACCAATACTCAGACAGCTGTGAACAATGCGGCAGAACATTTCAACCAGGTGAAGTCTTAAACCCTCACTGTGCCATCTGCGGGTCAAAACCAACAAGCAAGGAAAGTGAGCACTATTTTTTCAAGCTCGCTAATTTTTCTGATGCACTTGAAAAATGGCTTAAAGAAAACAAAAATCTTCAATCAGAGGTCAAAAACTACGTGTTGAACTGGATAAAAGAAGGCTTACGTAACTGGGACATCAGCCGCGATATAACTTGGGGTGTTCCAATCCCGCTTGAAGAGGCTAAGGGAAAGGTCTTCTACGTTTGGTTTGACAACCACATATGCTACATTTCAACCGCGCTCAAATACTTCAAAGAGAAAGGAACAGATGGAAAAAAAGCGTGGAACTCTTCGAAAATCTATCATTTTATTGGAAAAGACATTGTCTATCACCATTACTTGTTCCTGCCAGCCATGAGACTAGGCGTAAACGAGTTCAAGCTGCCAGATTTCATCCCAACTAGGGGTTACTTTCTCCTTGAGGGACAGAAATTCTCTAAGAGCCGCGGCTGGTACGTGAGTTTGCGAGACTTTCTCAACAAGTTTCCGCCAGACTATCTAAGATATTATTTGTCTGCGATTACTCCTTACAGTCAATTAGACGTGAACTTTGATTGGAGAGACTTTCAGAAAAGAATAAACAATGAACTCTTAGCTAATGTTGGAAACTTTATTCATCGAACCTTAACCTTTGTCTGGACAAACTATGATGGAAAGGTTCCGAAACCTGATATTTATGATGATTTAGACAAGGAGTTTGAAGAAGGAATCAGAAGGATTGCACGAGACGTTGCTGAAGAAATCGACAAGATAGAACTCAGCAGAGGCTTGAGAAAGATAGTTGAATTTTCCACCTTTTGCAACCAGTATTTTCAAAGAAAACAACCTTGGACTGGTAAGGAGAAGGCGAAAACATGCCTTTATCTCTGTGTCAACGCTGTCAGAACCTTAGCCATTTTGCTTGAACCCTACATACCTTTTTCAGCTGAAAGGCTTTGGCAACAACTAAACCTTGAAGGCTCTGTGCACGAACAAAGCTGGGATTCAGCATCGAAATTTGTCATAGTTAGTGGACACAAGATAAGCCGACCCATCGTGCTGTTTGAGAAAGTGCAAGACGGAGACATCAAAAGAGAAAGAGAGAAACTGCTGCAATTGGGTAGAAACTAGCTTTGTGGTTGTTGTAGAATAAGTTTTGTGTTTGTGTGTGTGCGCATGGGGTTAGACCCCCCTCTAATATGATCCAATTAGGGTCCAAATATGAAATCTATTGTTTGAAAGATGTTTCAATAGATTGAGTAGGGTATTGGGATGTTTAGATGCCGTTTTGGTTGGGGATTAAACACGTTTGTTGATGCTTTTCTTTGCATTTTGGTTAAGAAGGGGCATGTGCACTTCATGGATATTGAGAAGAAAGCGGTTGCAACATGCCTACGCTTCGCAACATCAAACACAATCAGAAAACAATTCTACCACTATCTGCTTCCAAACGGTTACATAGAACGAGTAAGCCGAGGCATCTACAAAATCACCAAAAAAGGAGAAAAACTATTAGAAATCTTAGAATAGGTAAGATAAAAAGAGAGAGATGGTTATGGGTATGTTTTTCCGAAGTTTTTAGCGATTAATGCTATGTCTTTAATGTCTATTTTGTTGTCTTCATTTTCGTCTGCTATGTAGTTCCATCTTAGATGCGTTGGGTATGAGCCGAATGCGATGGCAGCAAATGCTATGTCTCTTATGTCAACTTTGCCGTCGATGTTGACGTCGCCTGGCATTCTAACTTGGACCCTGTCGCTGCCTTCAAAGGCGGTGCCGTCAGTGAGTTGACCAGTTATGGTGAGGGTTACATTGCCCGTCATGATGCCCTTGGAAAGTGTAAGTTCTGAAACTTCTGTTCGGTTGAACTTGACCATGCGTTCCAAGACTCCATCATTGTTGTGGTCAACTAAATATTCACTTGAATTGGTTACAAAGCTGTATTTTGGGTCCAGGACTGGTAGGATAGTTCCATTCAACATGATGGTGGCGGCGTCAATGTCTGGTGGCACAATTTCTTCTACATAAAACTTGATCATCGGGGAAAGCCAAGTTTCCGGTCCTACATCCCACACACCATCAAGGTCCCAGTCTATATAATATTTAATGGTATCTCCGGACAAAGCAAAATGGCTACCTGTTTCCTGTTCTGAATAAAATCCAACCCAATACCTACTTCCGGCGGTTACCGGGTAAGAAGAGGCAAAATCGGCTCCTTGGAAACCACTGGTCCCAGATAGTTGAAAAGTTACTTCTCTTAATACCTCTCCAGGCCTACCATCTACATCCTCTCTAAATCTTATTGTAAACGCTCCAAACCCCCAATCTGTATACCATTCAATTCTCCTTAAACTGTATGTTTTTTTGCACTCATACAGATATGTGAGTTCCTTCATTGGATCAGTGGACCATCCATGATCGACAGGTTTGTCCGCATTGATTCCATCTACATACTTAATGGCTGCAGTGTATCCTTCAAGAAGTTGAATGTAGGCGGTAATCCATTTGCCTCTACTTCTTAGATTTAAGGTATCAGGGTCAATATCAACAGTAGCCGTGATAACCGGTGGAGTTGGAGTCCAAGGATTCATAAGCGGATAGTTATCCTGATTGTTCTCATCAATAACATATGGTGTATCCCAGATACCTGACCCATCCAATTCTTGAGCACTTGGATATCTTACCGTATAGTCGCTCCAATAATTGCCGCCAGAAGGATAACCATCATCCCAAAAGTTAGTATAGCCAGAGGTCTCGATGTATACCTGTCGAATATTATTCATGAAGTTGTTGTGATAAAAAATATTTTCAGAGGATAACGGGGCGAGATAGACGCCACCGAAGTTGTTGTTTTTTATGTCATTTCCTGAAACAGTGTTAAGAGATGACTTGAAGAGTCCTAATCCGCACCAGTTGCTTGTTAAGTCGTTTGCAGAGATTATGTTGTTACTGCACTCGCTGAGCCAGATGCCCATACCATTGTTTGCTTCTATGTTGTTTTCAAAAATTGTGTTGTTGTTTGACCTTTGAAGATTGATGCCACTTGCGCCATTTGTTATGTTGTTTTTGGCAATAATGTTGTTGTTCGCTGACTCTCGCAAAAAGATACTAAGCGAGTTGTCTGCCATAGTGTTGCCAGACAATGTGTTGTTAGAAGACCTTTCGACATCAATGCCATAGAAAGCAGTGTTTACTATGTTGTTTCCCGTAATGGTGTTGAAGGACGAAAAGTAGAGTTTGACGCCGCAGACGTTGTTGTTTGTTATGTTGTTTCCGATTATGCTATTGTTTGAAGCATAGTAGAGACCAATGCCAGCCCAGAATGTTTTGATTTTCATGTTCTGGATTGTTACGTTTTCTCTTGTAGAAAGATCTATTCCTTTAGATCCCCAAGCGCCTGTGCCTTGGATAGTGTAGCCTGCTCCATCAATAACAATGTTATCTCTCTGCACCACAATCGAATCATAAATGTTGTCGGTAAAAGTGTAGACATCTCCGACTCTGCTGATTGGAGCCGTGGAAGGGTAAACTGTTCCATCTGGTCTAATGTATACGGTTTCTTCTGCCTTAACTGGTTGAATGTTGAATGCCAATGTTAACATGCCTATTAGCAATATTGTCAGCATTATTCCCGAGACTGCTTTCCTCTCCAATTTTCTGTTCTCCTTTCTCTATATTAGATTAGATAACCAACATTTATGACTTATGAAACAATTTTCTATCTGAAACACTGAGGTCAAGGCTTGCAATCCAATGTCTAAAACATCACAAAAAATTCTGTCTAAATGAGAGGCTTAAGGACTTCGAAATCGAGAGATGAAACAGTTGTTCTCGTAGTTTTCGAACACAGTTTTCATAACACGGTTTTTTCTGCCAAAATAGGTTAAATCTGGCTTCTTTCTCGTTTCTGTTTTGGGGTCAGGGTCAGCGTTGGCAAGCGTGAGCGCCGATGATGTACGCGACGTGATTAATGTTAGCTCAGCTGAGGCTCCAGACGCTAAGGTTTTGAAGACGATTAAGCGTGCTGAGGTTACGCTTGAGTTTTGAGTTGATAAAGTAGCGCTTAATCACTTTGGCTTCTAAGATAATCTTGCTCAATAGGTTTGTTTCTACGGAAAGCCCATTTCTGATACGCCAGCATAGAAGACGAAACCAAAACCACAGTTAAACGAGCAGGCTAGGCATATTAAGCGTTAATCAAGCCCTATAAGACGGCTCACCAGTCTTCTTTCCTTCCACGGGTGCAGGCGGAATTTGAGGTAGAGGCACAGGTGGCGGAATATTCAACGTGCGCGTTATTACAATGGATTCCAAGAAGGCTACGTTAGAAATAGACTGCACAATAATGGGCGGAGGAGGCTTCTTCTCACTGTAAGCGCTGTGAACCTTAGCCAACTCATCTTTTTCACCCGTCACGTGCGCTCTTCCTTTCACGCTGATTTGAGCCACAGCAGGATTGTAATTAATAGTGAAGACAAAAGGCACCTCGAGAAGGTCGTCGCGTTTCTTCTCCACACCAACCAAGTTTAGGTTTGTAGCTATCTGAACAGGCGGAATAGGCTTTTCGATGTCCCAAAGGCGTTCAGCTGACAACTGATGAATGAAAACACTCACTCTAATCATTTCTTTGAGGCTCTCCTACACTAACAACCCTTATAGAACTCGTCGGATTTAAGCAAGTTCACGTCCGCTTGTAACGTGTGAAGCCGCAGTGACCACACGAGTAGCGGTCGCCGTGGTCAGCCATGAAATATCCTTGCCCACATCGTTCGCAATAGGGGCGCAGTCGAGTCAAACCTTTCTCATCAACCTTGTAACGTGTGTAAGCGCCCTTCTCCTTTTTCCTCACCTTTGGAGGCTTCTTCTCCTTAACTGGTTTCTCAACAGGTTTTTCTTCAGGCTTTTCAACTGCCGCAGGAACCGCGTGTTTTTCAGCAACAGCAGGCTTGCCGCTGGGTTTCTCAGCTAGTTTTTCAACTGCTTTTTCTGGGGTTTTTCCTTTCTGTTTTGATTTTTCAGCCATTTATCATTCCTTCTTCTCTGCTGGTTTCTCTACTTTCTCTGGCTTCTTTGGAGGCGGCGGTGGTGCTTCAGCCTTCTCTTCTGCTTTCTCCTTCTTTTCAGAAGGCATGTTTCTAGCGATGATGTATTCAGGTTCCACCAGCTTGGCTTGCTCAATTGATTCGTACATATTTGCTTCGCCTTTGGCTTTCATTGTTCCTGTTTTGGTTTCAACTCGTTTCACGTAGACAAGTTCAGGCTTAGTCTTCAACATGTCAGCCAACTTGTTGCGTATTTCAAGACGCGACGGAGTTCCCTTAGTTTGCGAGTGGTCCACTTCAAAAACTATCTCTCTACGTTTTAGCAGAATGTTTTGTTGCTGCTCTGTTATTTTGACTTCCATTGTTATTCTCTCTATGCATGTTGCTGATTTTGAATGAAGCATCTTTCATTTAGACTTTTCGACTACGGGCTGCATGGCGTCAATGATAAATTTTACCTTCCGCCTAGTTTCGTCATTAACCTTAACCGCAACCGCACCCTGATTTGGTAAGCCGTAAACAACAAACGAGTTTTCAGGCGCTTGAGAAACCACAACCAACGTGAAAAGGTCTTCTTCGCCATCAACAAGCAGCCGAGTTGGACGGTTTTGCTTTAACGCCTCTTGCACAGTTATCCACGCTTGTGGGGTTAGTGCTCCTGGAGGATTTTTGACTCGAAGCGTTGTTTCTGCTTTGACTTTTACGGGTTTGATGTTTTTTCTCAAGACCTTGTTGTCCACGATTGTTATGTGGGTTAGAATGTCATGTTCTGTCATGTTTTTAGAAACAACATCACCTACGGCAACGATTTTAGGAGGGTGCTCCTGTTTGAGTAATTGTTTCAGCTTCGCCATGGTTTCTTTCGGTGAACCAGTTAGCAATTGTCCTAATGGATTTTTTAGTTCTTGACGCAGTTCGGATGGAAGGATTAACGTTTGTGTGGGCGTCTTTGGTCGTTTTATTTTTTGTTGCCTCCTATTAAAGGGGTGGGACAGAAACGTTGAAGCTTCATCTATAGGAGAAGAATTGTTGAAAGTATTTGTTTGTTATGGTTCTCTTCTTCCATAGTATCCTTCTGTTATAATTATGTAAACCTAAATAAGTGACTCTGATGCGAAAATATCATTGTTAAGGTAGTTAAATGAACAAGATTGAAGTTGTGTTGGGCATCACGGTGTTCCTGCTTAGTGTTCTTTCCATATTGTTCATTAATTTGGGCGTGGTTCCTTCAAGGGAATATCCGGGACACTACACTTACGGATTTCTATCGGGTTTTTCAGAGATTTTATTGATACTGCTTTCTCTTGAAGGAATCGTTGCCATAATGCATGCAGCACAAAGGCATAGGTCTCTGGAGTTCGGGTTGGGCATTGTTATCATACTGTGGGGGTTTTTGGCTTTAATGTGGGTTGCTATGTCCCTCATTGATGGAAGATCTCCTTACATCAAAGAGTTTCCAACGAGCGTAACAAGGGCATGGCTTCCTATAATACCCGGCATATTTTTAGGAATAGCCCTCACATTAGACGGAATTCGACGAAAAACACCACTTTCAAGCAAAAGAGCCAATCAAAATCTGTCGTAATTAGACTTTAATTGTTGATATGCCTTATCTTACTCTTAGTGCGTATTTTCCTTTTTTTGTGACTTTCATGAGTTTAGCTATTTCTGAGGTTTGCGGGTCTATGATTATAATTATTCCCGAGTAGTCGTCGCTTAGGTTCGTTGACTTACAGTTGGGACAAACAGGTTCTTTACTTATGCTGTTGCATTCCCGACAAGCTTTCTCACTCATTTTGCCTACTCCACTCACGTTCCTCTTTGCCTGCCAGTGGGCTTAGCTAACGGTGCCTTCTGCTCCACCTGAGGCTTCTTGACCTTCTCAGCTTCGCCGCTCTTCATTTTTTCTAGGTCATGTCTTATCCATTCAAGCTTACCGAGGAAGGGCTGACGACACGTGACGCCTACTTTACCCGAGCCTCCGCCTTTTGCCAACGAAACCGCTGTGATGCGCGCTCTAACTGGGTCGCCTGTTGCCAGTTTGCGCCTAGTTTCTTTGCCCATGAGCACGCCCTGCTTCTCATCGTAGGATATGTAGTCGTCTAAGAGTTGAGAAACATGCAGCAAAGCGTCTATTGGACCAACCCGTACGAAGGCGCCAAATTCAGCGATTTCAACAACTTCGCCTTCTACGATTTCCTGAATTTTTGGGAAGAATGTTAAAATTGAGAAGACAGTTTTGTGGTAGGTGGCGCCGTCGCCGGGTATCAATTTGCCTACGGGGTTGACTTGGATTTCTGTTATAGCGATTACGTAGCCTAGTTCTTCGTCGATCATGCCCTCGTATTTGCTCTTCAACTGCTCGTATGTGACGGTTTCGAGAGGTTGATTGAATTTTTCGGGTGGAATGCGAATGGTGTCTTCCAGCGTGATTAACTTAAACATGACTGATTCCTTATAAGTAAACGGGCTTTGTCTCACATAAAGAACCCGAACATATTAGCCTTTCGGAAAACGTTTAGACAAAGATTTCACCTTTACTAAAAGGACACAAATTATGATTGCTTCAACAATCGCCAACAATGAAATTAAGATTAATACATGTTGAAGGTCAAAATTTAAGAAGGCTCCTTTTACATTGAGAACCTTTGAGTTGCTGATTGAAGCTTCATATTTCTGAGTTGTGTTGAATTTGGCTTGAAATTGAAAGATGTCAGCTCTGTTTTGGGGCAGAGTCAAAGTGGCGATGCCAGCTGAATCAGTCTTAGAAGAACCCACTTTGAATTGACTACCGTCTTCTAAGAGATAAAAGTCAACATCTGCATCTGAGACAGGCTGATTGTTTTCGTCAATTAGCTCCGCGGTTAGAGTTACCGACTCGCCTTTAGCAATGTTATCTTTGTCAAGCTCTAAACTTAACGTTGTGCCGACTTTTCTCACAATAAGAAGAGCAGAGTCACTGAGTGATGCACTGTAATCCTGAGTTCCATTGAATTCGGCTTTGAAGCTGAGAACACCAGTCTTGTTTGGTTGAAATGTGAAAGTAGCGACTCCCGTGTCATTTGTTTTTGAAGAACCGACGCTTGTTTCACTTTGGTTCAGGAGATCGAAATCGACATCCACATTTGGTATGGGTTGACCGTCTTCGTCGCTTAAATTGGCAGTAAAGATTACTGAATCGCCCACTGTGATGTTTTCCTTTTCGAGTTTCAAAGTTAAAATTGTGTCTAATTGCCTGTTTTGTAAGTACCAATGCATGAGAACGCCTTGAGCTGGCTTATTTTGAGGCGTATAATCGCTGTTGCCTGACCCGCCTGCTTCAGGATTGGGTTGCCAGTACCACCAGTAGAAGCCATAAAGCCAGTTCTTTCTCCAAACCGTCTGAAAAGTAGCTTCGTAACAATCTGTTTGCTCTTGAAGGTCAATGATTCTTCCTGGAGCACTTTGAAGAGTAAAGTCGAAAGGCGCCTTGTTTGTACCATCAGTGCTCAAGTAGCCGATTTCAGTGAATATTATTGGTTTCATGACTTTTGAATGGAAAAAGTCAAGGTATTTTATGACTAGGTCCCATGTGGCTTTCATTTCAGCTACTGTTGGGTTGTTCTTGCTTGACAAGGGAAAATATGCGTTTATTCCAACGAAGTCTAGGGCATCCCACCATTTTATGATTTCATACTCGCCCAAAGCAGCTGCGTAAGTGAGGGGGCCAGAATATAGCTCACGTATATCCGAAACAATGCTTCGCCATTCTGTCTCCCAAGAAACTGTTTTCTTCAGTTCTGTGCCTATACACAGCATTTCAACGTTGTTTTGTTCAGCAAATTCGGCGAAGAAACTGATGAAGTTAGCGTAGTTTTGGAACCAGATAGTAGAAGGCTCTATTTTTCCTCTCCAAGGAACTGGTTCTGTTTCGTTTGATAGGTCAATCATTGGTTTCAACATGACTTTCATGTTTTGTTTGTGTGCAGCCTCAATTGCACACGCAACTGAAACGTTGGAAGATGTTTTAAGTGAGTCAGCCAAAATCTGTGTAGAAGTGTATTTTTCTTGAAACCAGACAACGTTGATTGCTACCCATTCCACCCCTATTTGATTCATGCGTTTCAAAGATTCATTTGATTCAGCGCTGCTGTAAACTTCAGAGGTCATGTTGGCATAAGTTGCGTATGACATTCCTTTCTGAAAAACCATGAGATTGTTGCCATAGGCTTCAATTAAAGAAGACTGAAGAGTCAACAGCAAAGTTGAAACCATAAGCAATTCGGTTAACAATGTTACTCCGATTGCAGAACGAAGCCTTCGCATAAAGTACACCTTACATCAAGTTTCCGCTTGGATTTAAAATGCTTCTGTATTCCGCTTTCAGAAACTGGATAAAACTTGTTTTATCGAATGATTTTTGGCGTTGGTTGCCACAGACCGAGATGCCATCGCACAAAATAAGTTAGATAATTGAGAAGTGAACCGAGAACTCCGCTTTCGACAAACCTTCTTGCAGAAGGATAAGCAACTGCATCACGGTCACAGATGATTCGCCCGATTTTTTTGAATCGATATGAGATTTCTATGTCTTCACAAACCTTCAATTTTTCGTTAAACCCGCCTATTCTGTTGAAAGCCACCGAGTCACAAGTCATACACATGCCGCTCGCGTACTTGCCTGCATAACTTCTGAAGTAATCTTCAAACGTAAACCATAGTTTTTCAAGTGGTCTCGGCGTATGCATTGGGCTGCCTTCGATTTCCATCGTCTTCTCTTGCAGCAAGTATCTCGGGAAAACTAGCACTGCGTCGTACTTTTGAAAGTCTTCTACCAGCTTATTCAATGTGTTAGGAGCAAGCAGAGTGTCGGCGTCTAAAAAGACGAGGATTTGTCCATGCGCATATTTTGCGCCTTGATTTCTCGCTTCGCCAGCTGAAGAATCCTTCATTGAAACTACTTTGTCTGCATAGTTTTCTGCAATTTCAACAGTTTTGTCTACGCTTAGTCCATCCTTAACAATTAGCTCAAAGTCTTTGTAGGTCTGATTCTTCAAGCTCTCGAGCGTTGATGACAGCCATTTGTCTTCGTTAAGTGTGGGTATAATTACAGAGACTTTCTTCAAAAGGTCATAACTTGCTCCTTTACACTAACTTTAACGCAGCTATGAATGAGCTAAAAATCAACTATAAGGCTCCTTCTAGCTCCAGTCGGCTCTTTCCTCTCAAAAATATGACGGGTATGTCAAGGCTTCGCAGTTTCCTTCTCAGTTCTCGGTCGTTTGTGGCAACTGGACTCCTCCATTCTGCTGCAACGCGGAGAATCACATCGTCGTTTGTTTCTCCAGCCTTTTTCTCAATGTTCACTACGCGGCATTTTTCTGCCAGTTTAAGCGCGAACGACGCTTGTCTTCGCCTAGTTGGAGAGCCTCTTTCTGCTATTGTTCGTAGTTCTTGATGAGTTGACGAAAGCAGAACTGGTTCAAACCTTTGATTTAGCAGAGTCTGCAATTGTTCAAAGATGTCTATTTTGAATTGCGACGGAATGAAAAGGAAGTTTGAGTCTAAGATTACTTTAGTTGTCACTTGTTTCCCAAACGTTTAATCTCTCAGCGAAGTAGAATAAATTACCTCTTAAACTTAGAGGGAAAAAGTTGGAGAGAAAAGCATTCTTTAAGGTTCTGGTGATTTATTTTCTTGTTTCAGGTTTAATCCTTGCCAGTAATTTGGTTTCTTTGGGAAGCATTGCGGGTTTAGCCATTCTTCCCGTGTTGCTGTCAGTTACTTTTTTGATTCCATTGTGGATTTGGTACAGGAACCATGCTGGGAAGATGTCGTTGTCAAAGCAGATACAAGATGAACCAAAACACATCGTTTTGTTTTGGGTTGTAGCTCTATTCCTCTTAGCCCTAGTTGTCCGCATTCCTGCCGTGTTGCTTTTTGGAATGGCGTATGAAAAAACTCCTTTGATTTACCTCATTATCTTGTTCATTGTGGTGATGATGGGAAACAACCTTTCTGTTTTTGGTTTCAGAACCGACAACTTTGGAAGAAATCTTTTGCTTGGCACAGTATACTACGTATTTTTTGGTTTGTTGCCTTACATCTTGATTGGCGCCGCATTTTATGCTCTTAAAGGTCAAATGCTGATTGAAGGCTTTGATTTGTTGCCTTTCCTCTACACCATGCCATTCATGACCTTCTGTGTGGGGATAAGCGAGGAAGGCTTGTTCAGAGGCTTCATGCAGACTCGTCTCTGCCAAGTGTACAACAGGAGAAAAGCAATTTTTCTACAGGCGCTGCTCTTCGGACTGTGGCATTTTGTCTGGCATGTTACTCCACTAAACGTGTATCAAATGTTAGTGCATGTTGGAAGCACCTTCATGGCTGGCGTACTCTTCGGATATTTCTATGGGATAACCGCTAATCTCACGCCTCTTGTGCTGGCTCACGGGTTAGTTGATAGCGTGCCACAAGGGTTCATTCAAAACGAAAACGCTTTAGCTGCACTACAAGGTCTGCCTCTTCTCACTCAACTTCTTCTGCAGATGATTCCATATTTTATTTCGTGGGCTGTAACCTTTGCCTTAACAAAGTTTCTAATCAAAGCAATAATGGAACGCAAAGACACCAAGAGTACGCCTTGACAAACAGCTGTTAAATCATTCTCGCTGAAGCTTTAACACCTTTCCAGCTCTAGCGTTTGTGTGCTTGCCGTTTTCAACCACGATTTTCCCATTCACAATTACATAGTGCATTCCTTTTGGGTAGCGCCTAGGCTCTAACGGGTCTTCTGCGTGGCTTATCTCATTGAAATTGAATATTACTATGTCAGCGTATGCACCTACTTTGAGTACTCCTCTGTTTGTTAATCGAAAGGTTTTTGCTGGAAGCCCAGTGATTCGCCATACAGCCTCTTCTATTGGCAGAACTTTCATTTCTCGTACGTATTTTTTGATGTATCTTGGCATTCCTCCATAGGTGTTTGGATGTGGCAAATAGTAAGGCGGTTGCTTCATTTCCCACTTCTCATCGAAGGCATACGTGTCAAGACCTATCATGCAGCAGGGATGTCTGATAAAAGCCGCTATTTCAGTGTCTGTTTTCTCTCCCCTGCCGAGAATTTTGGTATCAGGATATTCGATCAAAATTTTGAAGAACGCTTCTAAATCATCAACGTGTTTTTCCTGTGCTATCTCCTTTATCGTCTTTCCAATATAGTCAACGTTTTTGCATTCCACTATTTCGATGGTTTCAGTCCAGTAGGGGTTGATTAAGGGGTTTAGACCCCACCACTTACCCGCTAACAAAATGGCTTTGACTTCCTCTTTGAAGTCAATCATTCTGAGAGATCGTGCAAGCTCGTTTTTCGAGCCGATTGTTCGCAGCCACGGAGTCAACATGGAAGCCAAGTATAAGTTTGTCATGGTTCCTCCTGTGACGTTTGGGATTATGTCAAATGCTATGTCCAATCCTTCTGCTTTGGCATCGTCTATGACTTTCAATGTTGCCTTAACAGCGGCTTCTTCAAGCTCCTGTGGAGGATGTGGCATTATCGTGTAACCCGTGGCTATGTGAGATATTTGAACTTGAACCTTGGCTCTTTTTCCAACTTCTATGGCTTCAACTATCCCCTTTATCTTCTCCACAACTGGAGTGGCTCTTTCCCTTCTTGGACCAGTTCTCCGCCAATGAGTCGCGTAGAAACCATCAAACCCCTCAACAACCTTAGCTAACTCAACTAACTCTTCAATGCTGGCGTGGGTTCCAGGCGGATAGTCCAACCCTGTGGAGAGTCCAAAAGCGCCTGTTTCCATGGCTTCTTGCACATAGGCTTTCATCTTTTGAAGCTCTTCATTGGTGGGCTTACGCTTCCAGTCACGACCCATAACCTGCGTTCTTATCGTGTTGTGTCCTACAAGTGGGACATGATTCGCTGACATACCTGTCTTTGCAAGCCATTCCAAGAAGTCTTTGAAGCTGCCCCAACTGATTTCAACGTGATACAACTCGTTCACTTTTGCCTTAACCTCGTCGGCGGGTAAAACCTCGTCGCTGTAATACTTGAATGGTCTAAGTTCTGAGATTATGTCGGAGTCCCAAAACATGTTGAGAGGCCACCAATCAAAAATAGGCGCTACAGTGTTGCCACAGTTTCCGCCTACCGTGGTAGTTACTCCTTGCATTACATAGCTGTCAGCTGTTGGAAATAGCGGAAGAGTTTTATCAGCATGTGAATGAGAGTCAATGAAGCCTGGCGAAACCATGAGTCCTGAAGCATTGAATGCTAGTTTGCCGCCAGTTTTGCCGACATCTCCAACAGCCACGATTTTTTCACCTTTAATTGCTATAGAACCCTTATGGGCTGGAGTTTTTGCGCCGTCCAGCAGCATGCCATCTTCAATCAAAATGTCGTATTCTTCCAAAAACAATCACCCTCAAAAAGGAAAATCAGTAAATATTTTTGGGATTTCTATTTTGTGCTGGTGTTATCTGTGCTTCATTTTGGGGATGAATGTCTGAGGGCTTTACCTGCTAATGTTCCAGTGTGTTCTTTCTTGTCAATAACAATTTTTCCGTTTACTACTACGTACTGTATGCCTTCAGGATATTGATGAGGTTCAGTGTAGCTTGCCTTGTCGATAACTTTTGCTGGGTCAAATATCGTGAGGTCTGCGTACATTCCTTCTCTAATTAAGCCTCGGTCTCTCAAACCCAATTTCTGCGCAGGCAAAGACGTCATCTTTCTCACAGCGTTTTCAAGCGTCAAAATCCCCTCTTCACGGACATACTTTCCGAGCACTCTGGGGAAGGTTCCATACGATCTTGGATGGGGTTTACCTTTGCCTAAGACTCCATACGGTGCAATCGCTGAAGCGTCTGATCCTATCATAGAAACTGGATGCTGCAACACTCTTTCTACGTCGTCTTCGCACATTGCGAAACGCACCACACCCACGGCTGTGTTTTCCTTGATTAAGAGGTCGAACGTAAATTCAAAAGGATCTACGCTCTCTGTTTTGACTATCTCTGCGATGGTTTTTCCTTCATAACGTGGATTCTTTTCACATCTGGCTATCATTGTGGCGTCCCAGCCAGCAGCTTTCAGCGGACTCGACCAACCTGGCACTCCTTCACTCATTTCTTTCTTCAATCTTTCACGAATTTTCGGATCCTTGAGTCTCTTAAGCAGCTCCATGGATCCGCCTTCATGAACCCATGGTGGAAGCATGGCGCTTAGCCCAAAGCTCGCTGCGACGTATGGGTAGACATCACAAGTCACATCTACTTTCCTTTTTCTGGCTTCGTCGATCATTTTAAGTGATTTTTTCACCTTTCCCCAGTTAGCTTTGCCTCCAGCTTTGTGATGAGAAATTTCAACAGGCAGTCTAGCTTTTTCACCGATTTCTATTGCTTCTTTTACAGAATTGAACAGTTCGTCGCCTTCGCCTCTGATGTGAGACGAATAGATTCCGCCATATTTCGCCACAACTTTGGAAAGCTCGATTAATTCGTCAGTTTTTGCGTAGCAGCCTGGCGGATAAATTAACCCTGTAGACATGCCGAATGCGCCGTCTTCTATGGCTTGTGCAAGCGTCTTCTTCATTTTCTGTAGTTCACTTCGGTTTGGAGGTCGGTTGTCAAAGCCCATGGCGCACACTCTTACATTTTCGTGTCCGACAAGGGAGACAACGTTTAAGGCAACTCCTTTTTTGTCCAATCGAGTCAAATATTCTCTCATTGTTGACCAGTCAAGCTTCAATTTGGCTTCTTTTAGAAGAGGCATTGTCTTCCTCATCTCTTCTTTTAGAAGGTCATTCAGTGGAGCGGCTGAACCCCCACAGTTTCCGACGACTTCAGTGGTTATTCCTTGTCTAATTTTGCTTTCTGCTTTAGGATTTATGAGTAGCATGAGGTCTGAGTGAGAATGCATGTCGATGAAACCAGGAGAAACCACTAATCGTGAAGCGTCTACGACTTTAGATGCCTTCTCTTTGTCTAGTTTGCCTATTTTCGCTATTTTCTCTCCTTTTATACCTACATCGGCTTTAAACCATGGATTGCCCGCGCCGTCTATCACATGTCCGTTTTTGACGATTAAATCAAACATTTTTCATCCCATACTGCTCAGAAAGATAATTGTTAAACGCAAATAACCTTTATTATGACTGTTTCTTCCCCCGCTAAAAGACAAGAGTCTCTTCTAGTTTGGTTTAGACGCTTATCGTAAAGCACATAAGTCTCAAGTGCAGAATCATGAGTTTCTCTCCAAGGTGAAAAAACATGTCAACAGACCTAGGAAAAATAGCTCTCGAAGAAGCAAGCAAGAAAGGCGCCTCTTACGCTGACATTCGAATCGGCGAAATTCTAGACGAACACCTAACCGTAAAGAAGGGTGTACTCGACGAAGTCAGCCTACTACAAACCAGCGGCTTCGGAATAAGAGTCATAGTCAACGGCGCATGGGGATTCGCTGGGTCCGTAGACCTAACAAAACAAGAAATCGTTGAAACAACTCGCAAAGCCATGAGCATAGCTTCAGCAAGCAGTAGACTGAAGAGAAGAGAGGTAGTCTTGACGCCTGCAAAAGCCCGAAAAGAAAAATACTCAACGCTGATGAAGAAGGACCCGTTCAAAGTCCCCTTGGAAGAAAAGATCGACCTTCTTATGAAGGCTGAAAGAATCATAGCTGAACAATCCAGTCTCATAAAGTCTTCTTCAAGCTTTTTCAGAGCCTTCCGTGAAAACAAGTTTTTCATGAACACTGAAGGAGCGGAAATCACACAGCAGATAACTTGGTGCGGAGGAGGAATGCTAGGCATTGCCGTCAAAAACGGAAGCGTGCAGAGAAGGTCTTATCCATCGTCTTTTCGAGGCAACTGCAGCACCAGCGGCTACGAATTCTTCGAATCGATAAAATTAATGGAACACGCAAAAGAGTTAGGTCAAGAAGTAGTCAAACTGCTCGACGCAGAAAAATGCCCAGCAACAGAAACTGACTTAATTCTCACAGGCGATCAGCTAGCCCTTCAGATTCATGAGAGTTGTGGGCACCCAACTGAACTTGACAGAGCGTTGGGCACTGAAGCAGACTATGCGGGAACAAGCTTTCTCACTCCTGACACGCGTGGAAAGCTTAGGTACGGATCTGAAAAGGTAAACCTTGTTGCCGATGCCACAGTGCTCGGCGGATTAGGAACCTTTGGCTACGATGATGAAGGAACCCCAGCCAAGCAGGTTTACTTGATTAAAGAAGGCTTGTTTGTGGGCTATCAGACCTCTAGAGAAACTGCTGCTGAGTTAGGGTTAAAGGAAAGCAGCGGAGGCATGAGGGCGCAGTCTCCTTTGGCTTTGCCCATTATTCGCATGACAAACATCAACTTTCTACCAGGCGACTGGAAAGCAGACGAAATAATTGAAGACACTAAGAAAGGAATCTTGATGCAGGTAAACCGCTCATGGAGCATCGACGACAGAAGACTAAACTTTCAATTCGGCACCGAAGTAGGCTGGGAAATCAAGAACGGAAGCAAAGAGAAAATTCTAAAGAACCCAACGTACACGGGTTTAACTCCAGCTTTCTGGGGCTCCTGCGACGCCGTAAGCAAAGAAGACTGGAAGATGTGGGGCACACCAAACTGTGGCAAAGGAGTACCTGGACAATCCATGTACGTAGGACACGGCTGCAGCACTGCCAGATTCAAGAACACAAGGGTAGGTTTAATCTAAAAAGAGAGGTGGAAAAATGACAACAAAACAATTGCTTGAACTCGCAGAGAAAACGGTTAAAACTGCCCTAAAACAAGGAGCAGACCAAGCGCAAACATCTTCATTTATGCTGAACACAGCTTTAACACGCTTCGCCAACTCCCAAATTCATCAAAACGTGGCATCCAAAAACGGAGGCATACTAATCAAAGTAGTGACGAACAAGAAAATCGGAACCTTACGAGTCAACTCATTCGAAGAAAAACAAATCGAGGAAGCAGTTATAAAAGCCATGAAAATTGCCAAAGTTACGCCGCCTAACAAAGATTTCAAGAGTCTCCCAGAACCCCAGAAATGGACTCCAATAGAAGGAGCATTCGACCCAAAAACCGAGGCTTGTACACCCGACTATCGAGCTGAAAAGGTGAAAGAACTAATAGAGACGGCTCTCTCAAAGTCTAAAGTTGTTAAGGCTGTCGCCGGCTCATTTTCAACTGGTGCATCATCGTGTGCAATTTCAAACTCACTTGGCGTTTCGTCTTGGGCACAGGTTTCAGTGGCGTCAATCAACGCAACCGTGATTTCTGAGGCTAATGGAAGCCAAGGCTTTGGCTCCGCTGAGCAATACTCAAGGTTTGTGAAAGAAATCGACCACGTTAAAGCCGCAAATGAGGCTGCTGAGAAATCAGTTAAAAGTATAAACCCAATCAAGATGCCTCCAAGCGAATACGAGGCTGTGTTGTCTTCGCGGGCTGTAGGCGTGTTTGTCTCTTTCCTAAGCATGATGGGTTTTTCAGCAACTGGCTATCAAGATGGAGAATCCTTTGTAAGATACCATCTGAATGAACAAGTTTTCGACAACAAACTCAACGTCAAAGATGACCCAAGAAATCCTTTAACCCTATACGCACTGCCAGTTGACGGAGAAGGAGTTCCCAAGAAAGCCGTTACATTGATTGACAATGGAGTGGTCTCTGAAAAAAGTATTTGCTACGACTCCTTTACAGCTGGGAAGGAAAGGGGAAAACAAAGCACGGGTCATTCGCTTCCTCCAGTTGTGGCGTTCTTCGCACCAACGAGACCTATGCCCATCAACATGATTGCAGGTTCTGGCGATGCTTCTGTGGAAGAGATGATAGCTGACACAAAGCATGGAATCTTCGTTACAAAGTTTCACTATACTAACCCTGTTGAGCCCACTAGAGCAATACTCACGGGTCTCACGAGAGACGGAACGTTTCTCATTGAAAACGGCGAAATCAGCAAACCCATAATGAATCTACGCTACACTGACAGCATGCTTTCCGCTCTCAAGGATATTCCAATTGTCGGTAAAAAAATCGAACTCGTTGGGCAAACAGCAGTTCCAGCCATGAAACTTAAGAAGCTAAGATTCACAGGGGTAACAGAATACTAAGCCGCGTCCTTTCCCTTCTTTTTTTTTAAAAAAAGTCAAAACTCTATTGCCCACGTAAAGGATTGAAATTGATACACTACGTTATTATTCCGTAGCCTATTAGGCGCCATCTTCCAGCGATTTTTCGGCTTAACGCTGCTCTTGCTCCTTCCTCGGCACTTATTGGTCGACTTAGTTTAAGGCTGGCTGCCTCACCCTTCATTGCGGTTACAGTTCCTGCAGTTATGCTGGTTCCTACGTCTAAAAGAAGCGCTTCACCTGTTTGCACTTTGGCTACTTCCATCAACTCTTTTGTTCCAACCGCTCTCGGAAAGAGATGCGTTTCAATCGTTAATTCTGAAAGTGACGGTGGCAGCGTCTCAGGCTTACCCACCATGTTTCCCGTCAATCCATCAGCCTTCGTCAATGAAGGGTCTAAGAGAGTCCCAACACCTACTAAGCCTCCAGGCTGAGCCTCCTTAACTGTTCTACCACCCGCATGAAGACTCACTATTTCAGTAGATAAGGGCTCGTAAACTGCTCGCCCCTGCTTTTCCCCGCGTATTCCAGGGCGAATCTCAATTTCGTCGCCTACCTTGAACACTCCTTGAAGTATGGTGCCACCTATGACGCCGCCTGCCAGTTCTTTTGCCAACGTTCCAGGTTTATTCACATCGAAAGAGCGTACAACGTGCATTCTAGGCGGCTTATTCGGGTCCCGCTTGGGCGTTGGAACCCTTTCTTCCAAGGCTTGAATGAGAGCGTCTATGTTGACGCCATGTTGGGCTGAAACTGGAATGATTGGTGCGTTTTCAGCTATACTTCCTTTTACAAAGTTTACAATTTCTTGGTAGCTCTCAAAAGCTCTTTCCTCATTAGCTAAGTCTATTTTGTTCTGAACAATGACCAAGTTTTTGACGCCTACAATTTCAATGGCTGCCAAATGCTCCCTAGTCTGCGGTTGTGGGCAGGGCTCATCCGCTGCTATCACGAGTATTGCACCATCCATCACAGCTGCGCCCGACAACATGGTTGCCATGAGCGCTTCGTGACCTGGAGCGTCTACAAAGCTTACCGCTCTAACGAACTCGCCTTGTTGTTCGCAACCTTTGCATTTCGGTTCCGTTGAGTAGCATTGAGGAGATGGACACTTAGGACATTTGTAGATTGGCGTGTCTGCGTAGCCTAGTTTTATTGTGATGCCTCGGCGGAGTTCTTCACTGTGCCTAGACGCCCAAACACCAGTTAAGGCTTGAACCAACGTGGTTTTTCCATGGTCCACGTGTCCAATGGTGCCAATGTTGACTTCAGGTTGCTTGGGCAGTTTCTTCAGAAGATTCACCTCCAGACTTGGAAGTCTCTGTTGCTTCTTCTGGCTTAGGCTCTGTTGAGGCTTCCGTTTTTTCTGTCTTTTCGGGTTCTTTGGCTTCGACCTTAGCCTTCTTTTCTTTCTTCGGTCGTTCGGCTTTCTTCGCCTTCTCTATTATTTTGGCGTTGATTTGAACTACGTCTTCTGTGATGACGTTTCCCCGAAGAGTCTTGCGTTGGCGTTCTCCTTCACGTTTAGGGTGAAATCCCACGCTTTGGCTGACGACAACGCTGACGCGAACTCCGCCATGAATGTTGGGGCGCATGGGAAAACCATCCTTATCAGATCCACCCGTGATCTGCAGTTTTTTGCCAGACATGCCAACCACGGACCCGTCGAATGTTTCGCCTAGTTTTTTGCCTATGAGAGGCACGGCTTTTGAGCCGTCTAATTCGACAACTTTTGATTTGCCTTCTTCGGGGTCTGAGACAATTACCTTGAACTTTGCCATGTGAGGAATATACTCTCCTACGTGTAAACTTGGTTTAGGCATAACTGAAGACAAACATCCATTTATTAAGCATTCGCATAACCAAACAGAAAGGCGCTCAGTATCGCGGAATATGGGAGCGTATTGTCTTGAAAAACATAATTTGATTCTCTCAATCTTTTATGTAAGCCCACGTTTCTTAAGTTCGTTTTTCAACTGTTTGAAATCGCTTTCCAACCCTTCCCTATACTTCGGGTTGTGCAGAACAGCGGCTGGATGAAGCATGGGAAGAACAGAAACGGGCAATTCTAGGAGTTTTGTTCTGATGACTTTGCCGTGCAGTTGAGTGATGCCTTCACTTACCTTTGTTTTGTAGCCTGCCTTTGAAAGCATGTAGATTGTTGAATGCCTGCCCAACGTAACAACGATTCTAGGTTGAATAAGCACAATTTGGCGGTCAAGAAAAAGCGAAGTGCACAGTTTCACTTCATCTGGTTCTGGGTCACGGTTTTCTGAAGGGCGACACTTGACCACGTTGGTAATGAACGCGCGGTCGCGTGGAAGACCAATATCAGTCAACAAATTGTCTAAGATTTTGCCCGCCGCACCCACGAAGGGAAGACCCTTCACATCTTCCCAATACCCTGGCGCTTCACCTACAAACACAACAGAAGCGTTTACGTCGCCTTCGCCGGGAACTGCTTTGCGTCTTTTTTTCCAAAGTGGGCACTTTGCGCACACTCGAACCTCATCAGCGATTTTTTCCATCAGCTCGACCTTCGACAAGTGAACACCTTCATTTTTTCTAATCACGCATGTGAATCTAGTCATGCTCTAAGCATTTATGAAGATATCACCTACAAGCTTTCTACTTTTTTGCGCCATTGATTTTTGTCAATTGTCCCTAATGCTGCAATGACATGACAAAACTATAGTCAAAAAATGCTATATGCAATTTCTTATTGATTGACTTCGGTGATACCTTTGAGGAAAAGTGATGTGCTTTCTATTGTCGCTGACCAAACAAGAAACAGAATAGTCAGACGCTTAGGAGAGGCGGGAAAAGCCGCTTATTCTGACTTGTTAGACACAACTGAACACGTTAGGCATCTGACCAGCACTGGAAACTTCAACTACCATCTTAACTTCCTTCTGGAAAACTCTGTAATCACAAAAGACGGAATTGTCTACAAACTCACAGAAAAAGGAAGGGAAGTCGCAATGTTCCTCAAAGATGTTGACCAATTATGGAACAAACTGGAACCAACACTTAGAGGTGAGAGTATGAGCATGTTTAATTGGGTAGAACAATTTCAAGAAGAAACTGGCACAAAAATGCAGAAAGACACTTTGAAATTTCATGGGATGAACCTTGTAACAGATGAAAGAAGAGTAATAGGCATCATTGCACAAGAGGATTGCAGCAAAGAGTTTTTCAAGGAATACGAACCGCTTAAGCTGGAAGACTGCAAATTGTGTTTAAAGAAGAGGGAAAAAGAATCAGAAAAGTGCAACGAACTTGTTGTCGGTCATCCAGCCTTAGAATACTATATTTCTCCACAGATGTTGGGCATCGTCTATCAATTCCTCAAAAACCATTTCAACGATGCCCAAGCATTTGCTGTGAAGAAAAAACCCTTTCCATTCCTATTCAGAGCAGCAGAAATGGGAAAAGGCTACAATGGATGTGCCTTCATCGTTGCGCCGGTCGTCTTCTAAACCCTGAGAAAATGTCACTCCCCATGAGTACAACTAACAGAAAAGAAAGTTTGCTGAAGACGCCTCATCAGCCAGATAAAAATAATTATTTGGCAAGTGTTTCCGCTATTTCTTTTACAGCTGAGACCAGTTTTTCTATCTCTTCTTCAGTGTTGTAGAAGTAAGCTGAAGCTCGCACTGTTCCAGGTTTGCAAATCACTGTTTTTGACAAAGGCTGAGCGCAGTGATGTCCCGACCTTACCATGATGTTGGCTGAAACGTCTAAGGCTAGAGCCACATCGTGTGGGTTCAAATCAGCAACGTTGAAAGGTACAATGCCTACCCTGCGCTCTGGTTCTGGACCGTAGACCTCAACCTTCGGAACTGCACTCAAACCTTCAAACATCTGTTTGGTGAGCTTTTTCTCGTAGCGTTCGATATTTTCCATGCCTATCTTGTTCAAGTAATCAACTGCAGCGCCTAACCCAATGGCGCCCGCTACATCTGGGGTGCCCGCCTCAAAGCGTCCAGGTCCAGCCTCAAGCCTGTAGTAGTCGACGCCAACTTCTTCTATGGTTCCGCCCCCAATGTAAAGCGGCTCAACCTCTTCCTGAACCTTCTCTCGCATGTAAAGCGCACCTGAACCCGTGGGCGCACACATTTTGTGTCCACTGAAAGCCAGAAAGTCGCAACCCAATTTTTGCACGTCAACTGGCATGTGAGGCACAGACTGCGCGCCGTCGATTAAAACCAAAGCATCATGTTCATGTGCTATCTTAGCAATTTCTTTCACTGGAGCAATCACGCCTAAAACGTTTGACACATGGGTTAATGCAACCAGCCTTGTTTTGTCGTCAATCGCTTTCTCAAAGTCGGCTGGATGCAAAAGCCCCTTTACAACTGGCTTGCGTGGATTAACAACCTCAACCTTGACACCGTATTTGTCCCTAACTCTTAACCACACAATAAAATCGGAATGATGCTCCAAAACCGAGGTGACAATCTTGTCGCCTTTCTCCCATTTAAGCCCATTGGCAACAAGATTTATCCCTTCGGTGGTGTTTCGCACCATCACAATCTCAGAGCTCGACTTTGCATTTATGAAATCAGCCACCTTAGAGCGCGCCCGTTCATATTCTTCGCTGGCTCTAACCGACAAACGGTGAACACCTCGCTCAACATTCGCCCTGTACTCTCGATAAAACTCAAGTACACGTTGTAGCACAGGCTCAGGCGTTAGACTTGTTGCAGTGCTGTCCAAATAGATAATGCCTGATTTGAGAATTGGAAAATCCTCACGTATCTTATCCACATCGAACAAGCCTTTAACCTCCAAGGCACTCTCTGACGGTGTCATAGAATTAATAACCCGCTAACTCTACAGTTATACCTTTCCATTCAGCAACAAGAACTGCAAAAATCTTATCAAAATGCCTAGAATGATAATAAGAGAGCAAAAGGAGATTCCAAAAGTTGAGCACTCTTGAACGAGTTTACAAAGGCGTAACCATAACTGTGACATCGGGCGACATAACCAAGTTAGAAGTCGACGCCATCGTAAACGCGGCTAACAGCCAACTCATCATAGGAGGCGGAGTCGCAGGCGCCATACTGCGAGCAGGTGGAAAAGAGATTCAAGAAGAAGCCAACAAAAAAGCACCAGTTCCAATCGGAAAAGCCACAGCAACAACTGCTGGAAAACTGAAGGCAAAATACGTGATTCACGCGCCCACTATGAAGCGCCCAGCCATGCCAACAAGTAAGCTAAATGTAAGATTAGCTACGAGAGGCGCTTTAGAATGTGCTCAACAACTGGGCATCGCTAACGTTGCTTTTCCAGGAATGGGCACAGGCGTCGGAGGTTTAAACGTTCATGAAGCCGCAAACGTCATGGTTGAAGAGATAAAGAGGCACATTGAATCTGGCTCAACGTTGAAGAAGATTATACTCGTAGGATTTAGCTTCGACCTAACCGAAGCCTTTGCAACAACAGTGAAAAACATAATTTCTTAAAACTTTCAAAGCATTTTTGGGCAAAACTGTCGGATTTCAGTTTGCAGACATAGTTCTTAGGAGCTTTAATGTCGGAAAGTCTTTGTTGAAAAAATCCAAATCCGACAAATTTTTATAGTTGTTGCGTGTAAGGTGATGTGATGGTGAGTTAGGTGTCGGAATTTGGTGGCAAAAAACCTGAAACCAGGGAAGAATTTGTTCGACTCCTCACTACAGCTATGAAGAAAGAAACTGAAGTCAAGAGGACTAGGAAGCCGACAATTGCTGGAACAGCGAAGGTTTTAGGGATACATAGGGATACGCTTTACGAGTGGATGAGAGATTTCGATGTTAAATTTGAAGACTTGGGCAGAATCGAACCGACACTTCCAGCAGCCTTGAAACAGCCTGAAGGCTTCACTTATCTAATTGGTGAGGCTCTTGTAGGCGAAGGCACCGAAGTTGCGCACATCGATTTGTTAATAGGCGACAAAGATGGTCCTGTAGGCGAGGCTTTTGCCAACGGTTTGTCGAGTTTGTCTGCGGGTCACACTCCTCTGCTTGCTGTAATCCGACCCAACTTGCCGCCTAAGCCCCACACGCTGTTGGTTCCTAAAGTAACTGTGAAAAACTTGGAGCAAGCTGGAAAAATTTTCGGTCCTGCGCAGGCGGCTGTAGCCAAGGCTGTGGCTGACGCTGTTGAAGAGGGTGTAGTGCCAAAGGATAAGGTTGACGATTGGGTTGTGGTTTGCAGCGTTTTTGTTCATCCTGAAGCCAAAGATTATCGTCGGATTTATCAGTACAATTACGGTGCAACAAAGTTGGCTTTGAGGAGAGCCTTAGCCAAGTATCCATCTCTGGATAAGATAATCTACGATAAGGATAGGGCTAAACATCCGATAATGGGCTTCAAGGTTCCGCGCTTGTGGAGACCACCATACTTACAAATCGCACTTGACATTCCAAGCCTTGAGCGTACAAAAGAGATTGTCAGTCAGATTCCTCAAAGCGACCGCATTATCTTGGAAGTGGGCACTCCCTTGTTGAAAAGATACGGTGTGAAGGTTATTCGTGACTTGAGAGAAACAGCGCGAGACATGTTCATCATAGCTGATTTGAAAACGCTGGACGTTGGAAGGGTCGAGGTGGACCTAGCCTTTGAAGAGACAGCTGACGCCGTGGTCGCATCTGGACTCGCAGCCACTGAAGTTCTAGACGGATTCGTCTACGAGGCTCGCAGACTTGGAATCTACGCCATCGTCGACATGATGGAAGTCGCTGATCCAATTCAAAAACTTCGCATGCTGAAGCATCTACCTGACATAGTCATTCTGCATCGAGCCATTGACGTGGAAAAAGTTGGTGCACACCGTATGGAACTTATTAAAGAACTGCGAAAGACTTTCGCTCGTGAAAGGTTTTTGATCGCTATTGCGGGCGGAATATCTCCTGAAACTGCTTTAGAGGCGTTGAAGAATGGTGCTGACATTGTCATCGCGGGAAGATACATTACGCAGTCTAGAGACGTGAAAAGAGCGGTAAGAGACTTCTTAGAGTGCACGCCAGATATGAGAGAAGACATAGACCTCTACCGAGTGCATGTGGAGTAGTCAACAACTCTTCGCAAAATTCCCCTCTTTTTCCGTAAGGTTAACAAGACACCCTAACACATTTTCCTTTCTAAACCCGTTGGAGATTCGGTTCATTACACGGACAACGTGACCGCACATGAAGAGAATGCGCATTGGTTCCTTAGTCCTCCTAGTGTTGTTGTCAACGTTATTATTTCCCAATCCGTCTGCTGAGCAAAGCGAAACAGAAGACATCGGTTACTTTCTCAAGTCAACCCTACGATATAGCAACCCAAGTAATGTTCAAGTGTGGAATTTAACTGAAAGGGAAGAAGACCGCACAGTAAGTCTTTTCATGAACAACACTTGGCAAACCGTTGAGTTACTGAACTCTACACTTCCTATTGAGAGAATAGAAAACGACGAAGATGGAAACCCAGTTGCAGTTCTAAAGTTTCCTGAAACAGTGCTCAGCCAGGGAGAAAATGTAACCTTCACAGTTTGGTATCACATTGTTTCAAAGCCCCGTATAATGCCAATCATAGATGAGGATCAATCGTTAAATTTGTCACGTATACCGCAGTCTCTTGTTGATGAATATACGCGGGAAGAAGGTTCTTGGCAGACCAACGATTCAACGTTGCGAACATTAGCTTTCGATTTAATGGGAAGTGAGACAAAGGTTCTGACTATAATCAAGAATTTCATTGAGTGGATTAGGATTGAGGAGAACATATCGTATCCGAAGGGGCGGCATGAAAACCCATACTATCCAAACCAAACCTACGCTTTTCGTGAGGGAGACTGCGACGACCAAGCCATTCTGCTTGTCACGTTGTGTCGCATAGTCGGCATTCCCTCCTATCTGCAAACAGGATGCATTTACCTCCCTAATCGACCGCTGGTTAACGAAACTCTTTGGAATGGTCGTGTGACATTGGTTCAGCGTCGAATCGGATGGCACGGATGGGCTGCAGTTTACGTTCCACCTTGGGGTTGGTTGCCAGTTGACTTAACCTACGTGCAAAGTAGTGCTGGTGATCCATTAAGTTCCATAAGAAGTGGAGCCGTTACTACTCAAGACACGATTCAATACATGAACGTGACGCACACGGACTACGTGGCTTCATCTCTCGAAACAAGAGCATTTGTCACAGAAAACGGATTCAACGTTTATGTGGAAGATGAGATGATTTTGGAAAATGAGCAAAAACTTCCAGCAGCGACTGTTGAGCCTTGGCTTCCGTTAGTTTTTTTAGCGTTGATGGTGTTTTTGGTTGCCACGTCCTTCCTGATTTTTAGACGATGGATGAGAAAGAATATCAGAAGAGACACGGGTCAGCAGTAGATTTATCTTTTGTGCAGTCATTTTTTAGACTCAGACTGAGGGCTCAACCATGGACATAGTGCTCGCTTTGATTCTCCTAATCGTTTCTTTAATAGTGCTCGATCAGTTCAGCCACTTGACGATAACAAACGCGGTTAAAGTATCGGATATTTCAGGGCTTGCAAAAACAACTGTCGGATTTATTTTGCTTGCTTTTTCCACTTCTTTACCAGAGTTGAGTGTGGCTTTCATTGCTTCACTGGGCGGAGACGCTGCGCTTTCTGCTGGAAACGTGATAGGGTCAAACATTGTAAACGTCTGCTTAATAATTGGTTTAGCCGCTCTTTTAGTTGCTTTGAGACGTTCGCCCACTGCAAGCATGGTTTCTTCTTTTGCAAAAGAAGAGTTGGGCAGCCTTTACTTCGGTCTTTTCGTGGCTTCTATCATTCCGTTGTCCTTAGTCTATCTTGTTGGTGCCAACTGGCTTGTAGGCTTGATTTTGATTTTGGTTTTTGTCTTGTATGCGTATCAACTGATGAAAATTAGGATTCCCACGGAAGAGATTGCAAAAGTTTCTGAGGAAATGAAAAGAAAGTTGCGCCTATACGTTGCTCTGACCTTTTTAGGAGTAGTGGGCGTCATAATAAGTGCTTACTTTATTGTTGAATCTGCAGTGGCTATAGCCGAGTTTGCAGGCGTGCCCAGAACACTAATAGGAGCAACAATAATCGCTTTTGGCACTAGCCTACCAGAGTTCTCTCTCGATATTAGGGCTTTTCTTCGGGGGCACTCAGCCCTAGCCTTCGGTGATATTGTTGGAAGCTGCTTCGTAAATACAACTTTGATTTTGGGGATAACATTGCTTTTTCCAGCTTTGGTTGGTTCGCCTTTGACTATGAACATGCTGGTTTTCCTTGACTTAGTTGTCTTTTCTTTAATCGCCAATCTTTTCTTGTGGTATTTCTTGTCTATGGGAAGACTGGGCTGGAGAGAAGGCGCCATTCTGCTATTTATATATCTACTATTTTTAGCAACCTCTATGGGTGCACTTCAACTGCGTGTGCAGCCAACGTAAGTGCCTCCAATACCCCAAGGAAAGTGAGCATCATCTCTGTTCATAATGGCGTTTTCTTAATGGCAAAAACTTGCAAAACTAAAACTAACAAGTCTTTACTTTCATTTCATTAAAACCCAAGTTTTACACCCTTGCGTTGTGCTTCCTCTAAACTTTGCAGTGCGTTGTCTAAATCATCATGTTTTTCTGGATTGATGTTCCCTATGCCGAGTCTAACTCGGCTTGATTGGTTTATCTCGTATTCTTTGAACAGAAAGAAGGCGCCTGGAACAACAGCCATGCTGAACTTTGGAACGGTGTACTCATTCACCCATTCGTATGTGTCTTTAATCTTGGTCTCAAGCCAGAAAACAACCCCGCAGCTGTTTGGAGTATAAGATACGATGTCTGTTTGCTTCAGCCATTTTTCAGTCTTGTTGCGTAACCCAATCCATTTCTTTTTGTGTCTTTCCATGGCGTTTTTTCCATTAGTCAACAAGTCAATTAAGGCGAGTTCAACTAGATTCGAGTTGGTTCCCGCAGTGTTGAACACATTAGAATATAATTCATCAACAATCTCTTTAGACGCAAGAGTAAAACCTGCCTTAAGACCGCCTAACCCGTAGGCTTTCGAAAAACTTGTAGTCACTATTCCAAGTTCACGGTCAATAGAAAACATGGGAACATTGTTTTCTCGGTCAAACTCAGCGTAAATTTCGTCACAAACAACGTAGCAATTGTGGTTGCGAGCAACTTCCATTATGTTATGTAACTCTTTTTTGGAGAAGCTTACACCGCTAGGGGCATGTGGATTTGTCATGACTAAAGCTGCTGTTCTGTCAGTGATTGCGCTTTCTAGTTGATCTGGGTCGAATCTGTAATCGTCTTCTTTTTTCCTCACGACTCTCTTTACTTCTTTAAAGTAGGTTTGTGCCTGTCTGAGCATGGGCTCGTAAGTGGGGTTTTCAACCACAACCTGAGTCTTGTTTTTTCTAGAACTCAAGCATTCCATTAATCGTGTGTTTTGCCCTGAAGTTCCGTCGCTTGAAATGAAAACATTCTCGGGCTTGACGCTGTATCTTTTTGCAATTAGCCTTAATGCTTCTGGATTGCCGTGTGCGTAATTCTGTGTGAAGTTGACTTCGCCAAGGTCTGGTTTCCACTTGAAGTTTGTGATGCCGCTTGACCTTAAGTCGTGTTTTAGCCTTGGAACTTTAACGTACCAATCTAGGTAACTTGAGGACATGTGAGCCATTTTTGGATCCCGCTTTGAGAGGATACTTAAGACAAGTGAATGAAGCTTAAAAGGTGTGGTTTGCTTTGAAGTAGCAAAACATATAAAGTATGTCACAGAATATACTTGCTATGTAACTGGTGCCGCCTATGTCCAAGGAACCCAAAGAATCAGTTAAAAGAACAACCATAATTCTAGACGACGAAGAACGCAAATATATTGATTCGTTAATCAAAGAGGGAAAGGAACCCGGTATAAAGCCGCTCATTTCAAAGCTGTTAGACGTCTATCGAAGCATGGCAATCTACGACTGGAGGTTCCCAGGCGAATACTATGTAGGTGTCAGCCGTGTAGCCTTCGTTAACGTTGAATTCGTCAACGTGCTCCTTCAATACATTCCCGTGAGCAAGTGGCGAGAGGTTGGTCAGAAAATAGGCGAAGCAGCTAAGGTTTCGATGGAAGCCACATTAAACTTGGAGACAACCAGCCGAGAAACATGGGAAGATGTTTTAAAGCGTCTGCGGATTCAAGGCTTCGGCGACTTCTACCCACGCGACAAATACTTTGTAATTAAGGCGCCGTTCCTTAACAACGCAGAAGTTTTGTGTGGTTTCTTGGAGAAGCTTCTCGGAATAAACCTTGAAGTTAGAGCTTCAACTGCACCTTTTGTTTTTGAGATTGTGGAAGAAGCAAAGAAGAAACAAAAATAAAGAAAGCAGAAGATACTGGAAACAATCATTTTAGTCTTTTACTGTATTCTTTTTTTAAGCAAGGACTGAAGTCGGATTCAGATTCTGACTTCACACCCGTTAAATATGTTGATTCTGCTTAACGCTTTCAACGTTAAGGTTGGGCTAAGGAACGTTGACCCTACAATGATACTTCCAGAGTTTTTCGCATTGCTGAGCATAGACGTTTTCCTACTGCTTAGTCTACTGACATGTCTCTTGGAAGAACGATTTCCCAAAGCCGTGCCATACATCTACCAAATCGCAGCGCTCATTGGCTTCGGACACCTACTTGTAAGCAGAGAATTCCTCTTCCTGTTCGGTGATTACATGCGCTTCTGGTACAACTTCTTCTACTTGCTTGTCGCCCTAGGCAACATTGTAGCCATCAATCTGTATTTGGCGGTGGAGAAGAAGTTGTGGGCTCTTGCCAAGGCTTGGTCTGGAATAGTGACGTTTCCAATAACAGTGATTTCTGTGTTCTTTGTTTCCAACTACAGCTATCTTCAAGGCGTCGAATTTCCAATGTTGATTCTACAGTTGGGCTTGGTCATAGCTACCATAGTCATGGGCGTGAGCATCAGCATTTTCCTCAGCCCTGACCTGTTAAACAAACTGAGAAGAGGTAAGGAGGTGAATCAATGGAAATAAAAAAAATACCCTTCAGAAAATCAATGAAATTCTTGACCTTGCTGTTGACATCACTACTTATAGCAATGGCGAGTGCACAAGTGTATAGGTATATGTATATCACTGGCAGCATCACGATTGGTACTGAGAAACTCATATGGATAAAAGGTGCAGACGCTCCAGCAGATGCTTCAATCTCCGGCAGCACTGCTACTATTGACTTGGATGTGGAACCGGGGACACCAATAAACTTCACAGAATGCCTCTTCCTAAAGAATGATAACGCTATTGGCTCTTTCAACATACTTATTAGCATAACAACCGCTGTCTCATCAAGCGATTTTGATGAAGCTAAAACGCACATTTATCAAAACTCAACTGGGGAATGGCAATACGTTGATTCATTGGATTTGACAAATGCTGCCAGCTCATACAGCGGTTCCTTAGCTGCAGGCGAATACTTGCGAATGACATTTGAAGTTGCCGCTAAAGCCAGTGCGAGTGGAACTATGCCCTTCGGCGTTCAGGTAAGATACGACTAAACTTCCACCTTTTCCCTTTTTCTTATCTTTCGATAATCGTGACACGCGCAACATTGGAATTCCATACGTTTACGTTTATCTAAAGATTGCTATACGCAAAAAATCGACATACGCTCAATCTGGATATATTTGAAATAACCTAAAAACTAGCGCTAGTGTTTTTTTGCTACTTCAATTACATATTTGGGCTAATTACGTGGATTTCATCAAGCCTATATGCTCGACTGCTTGAGTCTTTCATTTGCGTGACAAATCATGTTTTCTTTCGATTTGTCTGTAATCAACATTCTTTTAATGGCGGCAGTGGTTGTTCTCTTCACTCTTTTTATAACTGTGCTCATGAAACTCAACCCTTCAACAGAAACCAGAAAAAAACCTGAACCCGAGATAACAATTGAGAGACAAAAACCACCCCAAACTCCATTAATTGCACAACGAAGCCCACCTCCTCCAAAAACTGAAGTTCCAAAACTCACTGAGAAAACTTCTATATCAGTTAATCCCCCAATTAGAGAGTCTCCAATTCAAGCCAAACAAGAAAGACCTACGATAACTCGCAGCGAAAGCAGGGAAATCCTCAAGCCAGAAAAACCTATGGTGCAGGTGAAAACTGAGTCTGCTCCTTCCAGGAAAGACTGTCTTCATCAGTTTGGATATTTACGAACCCTTCCAAAGAATGCACCTATTCCAGATGAATGTTTCGGCTGCACCAAAATAGTAGAATGTCTAGTTCAGTCAAAACATGACAAAGGATGATTTTACAATGTCGTTGCACGTCAAGGATGTGATGGTGACCAACATCATAACAATTGAGGCAGGAGCCACAGTTAAAAAGGCAGCGGAACTCATGGACAAACACGACATTGGCTGTCTGATTGTGGTCAGCTACGGAAACCCAATTGGTATTATAACCGAACGGGACATGCTTAGACGAGTTTTGCTTCAAAAAAGAGACCTTGGAAAGACCAAGGTTGGTAATGTAATGTCAGCACCTTTGATTGCTTCTAGCCCTGAGACTGACATTCGTGACGCTGTGCGACTTATGAACGAGCGGAGGATTAAGAAGCTTCCTGTCGTTCAGGAGGGGCAACTTGTCGGTTTGGTTTCGTTAACTGATGTTATGCGTTCGTTGGCTTACTTTGAACACGTTATCTCTTCTCTTTGCGCCAGATGCCAAATAGGAAAAGAAAGGCAGCAACAAGTGAGTGTGGCTGAGCACTGAGAAAAAGACATGCTCACTCGAAATCAGTTTTAGTTTGAATTAGTATTGTGCTTTCATACTTGTTAAATATCATTTTGGTGAGAAGGTTTTGCGTTGAGGTGAATTCGTCTTGAGAAAAATGTTCAGATGTAAGAAAGGTATTTCGCCCATACTTGCAACGCTTCTGTTGATAGTCATTGCTGTTGCAGCTGTCATCGTTACGTACGCTTGGGTCATGACATTCACTGGAACTCAGACGCAACAGGCCGGGGTTCTGCTGATTAAAGAGAACGTATCTTGGACATACAACACGTCTATTACCGTTGTTATTAGGAACACGGGAACGAGCAATGGCAAAGTTGTGGCGGTGTACATAGGCACTTCGTCGACTAATCTTACTTCGGCTACGGTGTCGCCTCCCACTCTGCCAGTAACTGTAAATGCGGGAGAATCAAAATCCTTCACTCTGACCTATACGTGGGCTAACAACACAAGGCACTACTTCAAGTTTGCCACAGACACGCCGGCGGCTCTGGAATTTTCGGAGAAGTCTCCTTAGCAAGCGTGGAGTAAGCTGGAGTTCGGCGCTTTTCTTCAATAGTCTTTTCTTTTGCTGCAGCTATTTTAATAACAGAGTGCACTCTCTTGGTGTGTATGCTGTATGGTGAAGGAGTTTCTGGACGCCGCTCGGGTTGTTTTGTGTCTTTCTGTTTTTGTTTATGCTTCTTGGAAGGATTGGGAGAAGCGTGAAGTAAGTAACAAGGTTTGGTTGCTGATGGCTCCTTCGGCTTTTGCATTAACCCTTCTTCAGTACGTTCTGTTTAGTCCTCAATTGTTGGCTTTCTTTGCGTTTTCTTTTGGGATTACTGCTGGTTTGTCGGTTGCGTTGTTTTATGCTGGAGCGTTCGGTGGAGCTGATGCTAAGGCGCTTATTTGTCTGGCTTTAGCCTTGCCGTCTTATCCTAGCATTGTTTTTCAGTTTGGAGTTGGGTTTGTGTCGCCTGTTTTTCCTGTGACGGTTTTTAGCAATGGAGTATTGTTGGCTGCGTTGACTGTTGTTTACTCCGTCTTGCGCAACGTCACTTGGAAGGTTAGAACTAGGCGAAGCTTGTTTGAGGGTTTTGAACGTGAGTCTTTTTGGCGAAAGGCGGTTGCTTTTTTGACTGGTTACAAGGTTAGAGTGGCTGCGTTGGAGAAGGGACATTTTTATCCACTTGAAGACGTTGACGTGAAAAAAACTGGAGAAGGTAGGAGGCGTTTATTGGTGATGCCTAGGGATGAGAAAGTAGAAGGCATTGTTGAAAGGCTCTTAAGTGCTGCGCGGGAGGGTCAGGTTCAAGATGAAGTTTGGGCTACTCCTGGCTTGCCCTTGCTTGTTTTTTTAACTGCGGGTTTAGTTGTAGCCTTGGTGTTTGGGGACATTGTTTGGATTTTTCTGCGCTTCATTCTTACATAAGTGTTTCATAGATTGTTGGATTTCATTGGCTAAGGAAGAATAAGATAATCCATAATGTTTTTAACAGATTTGACAAGCTATATGTTTGTGGGTTGATTACCATGGGTGAGACTTTGTTGGAGCGTTATCGCAGGCTTGAGGACGAATTGGAAGGTAAATGGTTTGCTTTGTCCGAAGATGGCAAGGTTTTGGCTGTGGCAGATTCTAATGGGAGGTTGTGGAAGAAAATTCATGAGAAACTGGGAAGGACTGGGATAAAGGTGGCTATTGGTTATTCTCCCACGAAGGAGGAGAGGAAGGCTGCGTGTCTTTTCTGTTGACGAGCGTGGAATGGTTAGGATTCCAGTTGTAGTTGAGGTTCGTTTGGCTCGGCTAATTATTTAGGTTTGGTTGATACTGGTTCCTCGTATGTGATTCTTCCTGAAAAGGATTGTGTGAATCTTGGGCTAGTTAGGGATGAAAAGCGTAGGAAAGTTTTGATTCTGACCGTCAAGGGAGAAGCTGTTGCGGATATGTATTTTGCCCCATCTATGGGTGTTGTGGGCACAGATTTTTCTGTAAAAAATGTTGAGGTTTTAGCTAAAACTATTCATGGTATGCCATGTATTTTAGGTATGAACTTTCTACGTCAGTTTGACTGGAGTTTCAGCAAGAAGAAACAAGAACTTACTATATTCTAATACAATCACTAATCAGTTATCCTTACATGAGCGCTTATGGATTTTTGATTTCGTTGGCTAAGGCAGGAAAAAGATAGTTAAGAATGCGGTTAATCTCATCAACACCAAAACCAGACACCGTAAGCATTAGTTTGTCTTCTTCGTTTATTGAGGCGCAAACGATTTCCAGCGGGGCGCAATCATCTAGCCTAACCTATACTGTCGTGCCACAATACTAATAAGCCTTGACTGCAAGTGTCGTCGGACAAACAATTTCTGTTGTCGGACAAAACTAACGAGGCGACTATGTTCGTTCAACAAAAGAATTTCAGTGATGAACACATGACTATCTAGAGCCAACTCATACGCAAGCCCAAAACCACAAACTATATTATCAACGAGGCATTGTCTAACGCCAAGCATTTGAAAGCAACAAGCGAAAGCAAAATGACAATTAAAGCAGTTGTGTTCGACCTCGACGGAACAATAATCAAGTTCAACATAGACTACAAAGCAGCCCGAGCCGAAACCATCGACCACCTCACAAAACAAGGCTTGCCACGTTCATTGTTCTCCCAAAACGAAAGCGTCTTCGACATGCTCAAAAAGGTCGAAGTGTCAATGAAAAACAAAGGCAAAAACCAAAAAGAATACACCAAACTGAAACAAGCCGTTTTCAGAATACTAGAAAAATACGAACTTGAAAGCGCAAAAACAACCACTTTCATACCAGGAATACTAGAAACACTAAAAACCCTAAAAAAAATGAAACTCAAACTCGCACTGTTCACTGTTAACAGCAAAAAATCAACCAACTACATAATGAACACATTCCACATCAAACCCTTCTTCACCGCAGTAGTCACAAGAGACGATGTTCCAACAGTAAAACCAAACCCAATCCACTTAGAAACCACCATAAGAAAACTAAAAACCAAACCCACAGAAACCATAGTCGTCGGCGACAGCGCCACAGACATGAAAACCGCCCAACAACTACACACCATACCCGTCGGAGCCACATACGGCACGTCAACACCACAACAACTAACCCAAACAGGCGCCCAACACCTAATCACCTCACCAACCGACCTAATCACACTCATACAAACAAAACAAAACGCAAACAACAACCCATAAGCAAACAATCTTCCATGTTTCTATTAGATTGGAATCTTATTTATTGCTACAGAATATTAATATGTTGCCAACACGCTTTGTATTTAGGAGAACACGTACATGGATCTGGCGTTTAATAGGAGAGGTCAGATGCGTGTTGTTGAGGCTATTATGGCTTCTTTGATTATTGTTCTTGCCGTTGCTTTTCTTGATTTGTTTGCAGTCACTCCGGTTAGTCCCAAGTATGAGTCTAGTGAGTTAGAAAAGATTGGTTACAACGTGTTGCATGACTTGGACGAAGAAGAGCTTCTAGCTCGTTTTGTGAGCAATGCTGAGTGGATGAACTTGACTGCTGTGTTGGCTGCTTCTCTTCCAACTGATGTGTATTTCAATTTAACTGTTTATGATACGGCGGGTAAGGTTGTGAACAATCAGCCTATACGTTATGGAACGAGCTATGTTTTTAGTAACGCTACTTATGTGGCTTCCGTGACCTACGTGGTTCCTGGGTATCAGTTGGTTTATAGGCCTCGTGTGTTGGTGCTTCAGCTTGTTAGGGGTTGACAAGAGCGTGAGACTGGTTAAAAACAAGCGGGGACAGTTCATTGTCATTGCGGCTTTACTTATTGCTTTGATGATTATTTCGGCGAGTGCGGTGATGTTTAGTACGGTTACGTATTTCAAGCATGAGAGGTGGGAAGAGTATGTCATCTTAATTGACGGCGTTAGGGAAGGCACCACCAACGTGTTGGAGTTAAGCCTAGCAAACTACACGAAGACTTGGAACGCCAACATTTTGAAGGCAAACCTTGATTCTTGGAGACAGGATGTTAAGAAGGCGTATTCTGGTTTTGGAGCAATTTTAGATTATAGTTTGGTTAGTGGTTCATATTCGGTTTATGGCATGAGTCTAAATTATAACTTGGGTTTAGCTTCAAGATGGAATCAGAGTATATCTTTTTCAGCTGCAAACGCTACCGCAAGCCTAAACATTACTTCGGTAGAGTTGACTGGGTACAGGTTCGCTTCCACCGTTTTTCTTAAGATGAATATTACTGATGCTCTTTGGTATAAGGGGCAGGGAAATGATCCTGGAACAGTGGGTGTTCGGGTTGTTATGTACGCAGACGGCCCAGCTTTCTTAACTAATCTTCAGAAGAGCAACTTTGTTTTGTTTCAGATTGGCGGAGTTAATCAGACTTTTTCGTTGGTTCGTTATTACGAGACTAAGGGTCGCGGGGGTAATCCAGCGCTTAATGCATTTGTTTATGAACTTCGCTACACACATTCGTCTAAGGATAAACCCGCCAGCGTGACTGCTACCATAGGTGTGGTTGACACTCGAGGCATAAGGGTGAGAGGTCAAGCAACGCTAAGCCCAATAGACGCATGATAGTTGTTTCACTTGAGGATTAAGTGTCGGGTTATTTGCATAGACTCTAGGTAGTTGTTTGTCCGACAACAGAAATTGTTTGTCCGACGACACTTGCAGTCAAGGCTTATTAGTATTGTGGCACCACAAATGGTTTTACCTTGGGATTCAATGGTTTTTCACGTTTACTTTCACTTTATAGTCTGTGCTGTCTTGAAGTTTGCTGGGGCAGCAGTTTTAAATCTACTTTATGATGTGCTTAAGGGTTTGTTACCCTAAGCCGCCTTTTGTTCTCTCTCAAGAGGTGCATGTGAGTGGGAGAAGCATGAATTAAGGGTAACTTCAATGACTCTCCCACTTCCACTCATGAATGGGAAATGGTGGAATGTTTTGAAGTATTACAAATTAGTTTAGAAAGTGAAGAGTTGGCTTGTTTTTCTTACGCACCCTTTTCAAAGAGTAGGTAATGTTTGACATCCATACCATATCCCGTTGCTTGATAGGTGTGGACTCGCAATCCTTTCGTCTGCCATTCTTCAATTGTTCTGCCCACATCCTTGTGGTGACCAACTTGCACGCATTCATACTCTTTCAACTTTACCATCACCTCCTTTCTCCTTCAACCTTGCCACAAGTTTCTTTTCAAAAATAGCACGAGAAAAAGTCGAGAGTTTATTTTTGTAAGCGTTTTTTATGGGCAGAATACGCATTGTCCTTTTCTCTTCTGTTCTCTAACCCACGCATCGACTCCGATTTCTTGCATCTTTTTCAAGTTTTCGACAGTTCTTTTATGATGTGGCACGCCGTCTGAGCTGAATTCGTTTAATATTTTGCATGGGAAGTCTTTGCATTGGAAACAATATTGAACTTCTTTCTTACCTGCGCAGAGCATCATTTTGCAGTCGGGACTCCAATGGTCTGTGAGTGAGCCTCGGCAACCGTTGCATTTTACTTGCTCTGGCTTCAGAGTCTTGTTGCGTTCTTTTCTAAACCACCGTATTATTTCGTTTAGCATTTTTTGATTGCCGTGACTTGCTTCGTATATGTCGCATTTTGCACAGTTCAGACCACAGACTGAAATAATCCATTTCTCCATTTTTCATCCCTTATCTTCTGTACCCTTTTTGTTTTCTCATAGTATCTCTGAATTCTCGTATAACTTTTCCACATTTCTCACGCGTGAAGCCCAAATAGATATAGTCCACATGAAGGAATTGAAAAGAGAAGAGAGAAAACTGAAACTAAGCTCAGTTTATGCTAGGTATTCGCATTCGGTGAAGACATTGACATTTGATTTTAACGAACTGTAACTTCTTCATTTATTGAAACCAATTCTTTGATTATACGTTTAAGAGCATTGAAGTAGGTGTGAAGTTTTATATGCTTTGGAATCACAGATGCTCAAAACACTATTATAAAAGAGGTGATTAAATCATGGAAGATTGGAAGATAAAGATCTCAGTGCTATGGATGTATGTGACCTTTGGTGCGGTGATCACCTCATTATTGTATCTTATGGAGCCAGGTGTATTAGAGGGGATAATGGCAGGAGAAGTTTTGGGCATGCAAATATCACATGAAGTTTTGTTAATTGCTGCAATCGAAAGGTTGGGACCACTGATTATGGCTTTCCTATCCCTCACTTTGAAGGATTCGATAAATCGTTGGGCAAACATCATCTTGGGCATAGTTTACACCGTTCTCAGCATAGCAAGTATGATTGGGTATTCACCTCAAATGATGCTAATGTGGGGTTCAGCAGCTGTAGCTACAATACTGATTGTTTGGTATGCATGGAGATCTAAACAGAAAGTATGAGTCTTACCAACGAATTCTTGATTTTTCTTTTCATTTTTTAGTCATTTCAACTTGCATTTTTTCTTTAAGAAGAAATATTCTATACAGCTCTAAAAGGTCAGCTTGCGTGGTGAGAAAATGAATAAAGGAACCTTGATGATTGTTGCTGCTTTGGTTTTAGCAGAGTTCCTAGCTTGAGCAGTTGTTCCTCAACAACTGGTGAGACGAAACCATTTCTAGAGAAGAAGTCACTTTTGTCGTAGATTCCTTTCAAAGCAGCTTTTCAATCAACACAAATGCTGCATTCTGCTTAGCAACCTTTATAACTCATGTTTCTCATTCAGAAAAGACGAGTGATAACCGTTCATGGGTCACCGTAAAGTCAACGCTCCTCGACGAGGCTCACTAGCTTTCTTGCCTAGAGGACGTGCCGCACGCCAGACAGCCCGCATCCGTTTTTGGCCACACGTTGACACTGGACCCACTCCACTCGGCTTTATGGGCTACAAGGCTGGCATGACCTACGTTTTCATGGTTGAAGACAAGCCTGGTTCACCCAACTTTGGAAAAGAAGTGATGTATCCAGCCACAGTTATCGATGCTCCACCCATAACTGTGTGCGCTGTTCGAGCCTATTCACAAACTCCATATGGATTAAAGACATTCACAGAAGTTTGGATGAAAGAACCGCCAAAAGACATAAACCGCTTAACCACGCCGCCCAAAAACCCAGACCCAGACAACGGCTTCAAAAAAATAGAAGACAACCTCGACAAAATCAGCGAGTTTCGCATGTTAGTTACCACTCAACCAAGGCTTGCAGCAGTGCCAAAGAAGAAGCCCGAACTCGTAGAAATCAAGGTAGACGGAGCCCAAATTAAAGAACAGTTTGAATACGTGAAGAATCAACTCGGAAAAACCATTTCGGTAACAAACATCTTTAAAGAAGGTCAACACATCGATGTTGTTTCGGTTAGTAAGGGCAAAGGCTTCCAAGGACCAGTCAAACGCTTAGGCGTCAAAATAAGAGACAGAAAAAGCCGAAAAACCCAAAGAGGAATAGCTACCCTCGGTCCATGGAGTCCCAGCCGCGTGTTATACACCATTGCCCGAGCAGGACAAATGGGCTATCATCAACGAACCGAATACAACAAACGCATTTTAAAAATCGGCACAAACGGCGCCGAAATCACTCCAAAAGGTGGGTTCATACGCTACGGAACAGTCAAGGGCACATACGTCCTCGTCAGCGGAAGCGTTCCAGGACCAACTAAACGCCTAATACGACTCCGCTATCCGATTCGACCACCAAGACGAGTTCCAGAAGCACCAAAAATCATCAGCGTCTCGTTGGAGTCGCCTCAAGGATAAACACAGACAAGGGATGAGACATGGGCAAAGTTACCGCAAAAATCTTCAACCTAGATGGCAAAGCAGTGGGCAAAATCAAAGTTCCAAAAGTCTTCAAAACCCCACTCAGACCAGATGTCATAAGACGAGCCGTAGTCGCCATTCAATCTCGCCGATTTCAACCTCAAGGAAGAGATCCCCTAGCTGGAAAAAGAAGAAGCGTTGAGTCCTTAGGCGCAGGACACGGACTCTCACGCTTTCCAAGACTTAAAACTGGAGGTCAAAGAGCCACGTTTGCAGTTGGCACAGTGGGCGGACGTGCCGCTTATCCACCAGTCGTTGGAAAGAAGACTGTGAAAAATATGCCGAAGAAAGAGATGCGGTTGGCTTTGTGTTCAGCCCTCGCCGCCACGGCTTCCAAGGAAACTGTTGCTTCTCGAGGACACATCGTTGAAGACGTGAGCGATTTTCCCTTAGTGGTCGCAGACGACATTCAAGACCTGAAAAAAACAAGCGAAGTGGAAAAAACCTTCCTCAAACTCGGCGTCTTACCCGACATCTTCCGAGTTAAAGAAAGCTTCAAGGAACGAGCTGGAAAGGGCAAAAGACGCGGTCGAAAAGTGAAACACGCAGTTGGACCCTTATTAGTTATAGCCGAAAACAAAGGTGTAGCCCAAGCTGCACGAAACCTTCCAGGCGTAGACGTATCCACAGTTAACAACCTAAACGCTGAATTGTTGGCACCTGGAACCCATCATGGCAGACTAACCGTTTGGACAAAGTCGGCTTTCGAAAAACTTGATGAAATCTTTGGAAAAGGAGGATAACAGCAAGTTTGGACCCATACGAAGTTATACTCTATCCCATAATGACCGAAGTTGCCAGTCGCATACTAGAAACAGAAAACAAACTGGTTTTTGCCGTGAACCTGAAGGCTTCGCGAGGGGACGTCAAACGTGCAGTTGAAGAACTATACGAAGTCAAAGTAGAAAAAGTCACGGTCATGGTCACTTCGAAAGGCGGCAAGAAAGCCTACGTGAAGTTGCATCCTGACTACAAAGCAGCCGACGTTGCCATCAAACTAGGCATCCTTTAGTCATTGTTTTCATTGTAGGTAAAAGAATTGTAGGCTCCTCAAAGGTTTAGAAAAGCGTATATTCTCATCGTTGGAAAAAATACGGCACAATAGAGGTTGAAGTTTCGTGGAAAAAATTAGAGTGGTTTTATACGGTGTGGGCGCCATCGGAAGCAACATAGCCAAGCTCCTCCTAGAAAAAGAAGGGGTAGAAATAGTAGGCGCAATCGACGTAGCCAAAGACAAAGTGGGCAAAGACTTGGGCGAGGTGCTTCAAACAGGTAAACGCTTGAGCGTAATTGTCTCGAACAGCTATGATAAAGTGCTTTCAAAAGCATGCGCCAACGTGGTAATCCACGCAACGGGTTCATACCTAAAAGACGTTTACCCACAGATTGCTCCCCTCGCAGAGTACGGTGTCAACGTCATATCAACCTGTGAAGAACTGTCATATCCTTTTGTCACTGAGCCAGAACTCGCCAAAAAACTAGACGCTTTGGGCATGAAATACGGAGTGACTTTTCTGGGCACGGGAATAAACCCTGGCTTCCTAATGGACACGTTGGTCATCACGTTAACTGGCGTCTGCCAAAAAGTGAACAAGATTAGGGTGGAGAGAGTCATGAACGCAGCAACTCGAAGAGTTCCTTTCCAGAAAAAAGTGGGCGCTGGACTCACAGTCGAAGAATTCAAAAAGAAAATCAAAGCGAAAGCTATCACAGGGCATGTTGGACTAGAACAATCCGTCGGCATGATAGCCTCAGCCTTCTGCTGGAAACTTGACAAAATTGAAGTTAGTTTAGTTGAGCCTGTTGTAGCCAAGAAAGATGTTGCTAGCGAGGCTATTAAAGTGAAAAAGGGTTATGTGGCGGGTTTGAGGCAGCAAGCGAGAGGTGTCATGAAAAGAAAAGATGTGATAGCGCTTGATTTTCAAGCTTACATAGGCGCCGAAGAAGAATACGACGCAATCACGATTGACGGTGTTCCACCTATACATCAAAAGATAATGCCTTGCGTGCACGGAGACCTCGCAACTGCCGCAGTCATAGTCAACTCAATTCCAAAAGTGATGAACGCGGCTCCAGGGTTAGCCACAATGAAAGACCTACCTGCTCTATCAGCCACCGTGGAAGACATGAGAAAATACATTTAGCGCTCTGACGCCTCAAGCTTTTCTTTCGAAATGCGTATAGTTGACTTATTGTAGTAACTACAAAAGTGAGATGGGTGGTTGATTTGACTCGTCACTGCTGTGTGCACAAGAAAGGAACCTTGTCAATATCAGATGTTTTGAAATCTGTCAAGGAAAGAGCAGACTACAATAAAGTTGGCGCTATCACCATGTTTATCGGCGTGGTTCGAGGCGAAACAACGAAGGGAGAAGTCGTGAAACGTTTAGACCTAGAAGCCTACGAAGAAAAAGCCGACGAAGTCTTAGAGAACATTTGCAAAGAGTTGAAGACTAGAAAGGGCATCGTTGACGTGCAGATTCACCATTTCACTGGCAAATTTGAACTCGGCGAAGACTTAGTCTATGTCTTAGTGGCTGGCGGGCACCGTCAAAACGTGTTCCATGTCTTGCAGGAGGCGGTTGAACGCTACAAGAAGGAGGCACCTATCTTCAAGAAAGAATATGTTGCAGATAAGAAGGGCAAAGTGGCATCGTATTGGGTCAGCGAGGATAAATCGGAATAAGTAGCGCTTAAATTTTTCTCGGGTAAGCTGCGTCGAATTGCTCTGACTTCTTTTATACTTTCTTGGTTCTCAGGTCATCGATCATGGCTGTGATGAAATAGCCTAGAGCAGCGCCACTTATTGCAACAATTATAATGCCTACGGCGTTCAAGAGTGTTATCATTAACTTTCCCTATATCAAATGGTGTCTTAAAACTTAATAAATCGTTATTTCTCAATAGAAATATCAAGGCAAACTGAAATATCTCCCAAATCGAACAGTGTCAATGGTCATTCAGTAGGTTATTGAAAACTTCAGTTGGTCAAATCCTATGAATTGACTTAACTCTTTGGCTTTTTCCTCTACTTCTTTCAAGTCTTCCTTTGCAAGCGTATGGAATGGAGTGATAATTACTGCTAGACTGTTTTTTGTTTTCTTTTGTTTCCATGTTCCAGCTATTTGACCGTTAATCAATAGCGTGGCGGCGATGTCTCCAGCTTTGCGAAAGACCTGTTTCTTATACTCGCTCTGAATAATGCGAGTTCTATCCTTGTGTCCCAAAACGAAAGAGTCGAATTTTGGCAAGAAGCAGGGAGGAGCCTTTTCATCTAAATCCAGTAAGTCTAAAAGCTTTAAATCTTGCTTTAACATCAAACACTGCCCTTTTACACCTTGGATTTCAACTTCTTCCACAAGAGAGTCCGCAGCGTCCTCAACTGCCTTTTTGACATCGCCTGCCATTAGTCCACTCCAAAGGGCAAAGTCTTGCATTGAAGCGGGTCCGTAACCCTGAAGGTATTTTGTAAGAAGTTTTTCTTTAGCTTCATCCTCGTTTATTTTGTTTAAATCTATGTGGGGAAGCCACTTGTCTAGCCTTGTGAAGCATGCTTCTCGGTCGCATGGTTGAGCGTGAACGGTTAAGCCTTCGTAACTTGTTTCTTTTAGGATGCCGCCCCAAGCTGAGAACAGCCTTTGATAGGGTTTAGAATCATCTTCTAACAGCTGACGCACTTTGGTGTTGAGTTCGCTTCGTTTAAGTGGTTTCTTAGCTAGGGCTTCAAGAATTCTGTGATAAATCAGCTTCTTTCTCTCTTCTATTGATGGCCAGTCTGGCGCACGCATGAAGCGTCCATGGTGTTCAAACCACATTCTCCTTAAGGCTTTATTGTAGATTGGCAAGTCTCTAGATGGGATTACGTGCAGTGTTCCACGCATGCACCAAACTTTAACCAAGCTTTTGTCTCTGTAAAGTGCCTTGTCCAGCAAGTCATTTTCAAAGTCTTTAATTCGGTTCCATAATGAAAGATAGGGAGTCGCAGAAGCTTGAGCGTGCAAACCGCAAACGTCGTGTACAACTTTTTCAAGCTGGTTTTTCTTAGCTTTTCGGAGTAAATGATGCTTGAGTAGGTAAAGTCGATTTGCCATTTCCAAAGATATGGTTTCAGCGCACATTCTCAAAATCACCGCATGCACTTTCAATTCGTTCTTGTTGCTAGAAATAATAGATGTGAATGTATAAAGTATTTAGTAGTCAAAGTTTCAATTAGTTAATAGGAGCGTTGCAAGATGGTTAAGGTTGAACTCCCCGCTAGATTAAGAATGGATTTTCCTGTGCCAATAGTCGTTGTATCCTGTTCTGCGGGTAGAGACAAACCCAATTTAATAACTGTAGGTGCAGTATCAGCGGCTTGCCATAACCCGCCAATGTGGGGAATAGCAATTGGGCACACTAGGTACAGCTATCGAGTAATCTCACGTTCAGACGGATTCGTCATAAATGTTCCCTCTAAAACTCAAGCCAACATAGTAGACTATTGCGGAACCACTTCTGGCAAAAAAACCGACAAGTTTGAAGCATGTAATCTAACGCCCTTTCCATCTACAAAGATTTCATCTCCAGGAATTCAGGAGTTTCCGCTCAACATAGAGTGTGCAACTCGGAAATCTGTTAATTTAGGAAGTCACAGCTTCTTCTTTGGAGAGATTGTAGCTGTTCACTGCGATAAATCAATACTCAGTACTAAAGGGAAAATTGACAAAGAAAAACTGCAACCCATGTGTGCATTTCTGAACACTTACTGGAGCATAGGAGAACTCATCCAAGAAATCGGATCAACTCTTCTTGCTAGAAAGAAAAGAGAGTGAGCTCTGAAAACTAGGTTGTAAACTCCCACTCACACCAAACGTTTTTTGAATGCTTGTCTGGTGGGCAAACTCGGCAGTACACCTTAATTTTTGGGTTGAATTCTTCAGCGAAGCTCTTGAGGTAACTGAATCTCACGCTTTTGCATGGAAACTCGCTTAAACCCTTGAGAATTCTTGTTTGCTGGGTTCGGCATTTTGTCACTCGAAACATTGCTCTGGTCGATGATATTTCTATCTGTTTTTCTTCTGGGTAAAGTGACCAACTTGTGTTTAGTAAAGCATGCATAGGTGAAGGAATGTCGTTCTTTTCTATTTTGAGCAGGTTTTTGAGTTCTCTCGCCTCTAGCTTGCCCATCACATTCCAGCAGTTTGTGTCAATCTCTGTTGCTGCATCAGTGCCAAACTTCTCTTCAATGCCTAAAAAATATAAGCCGTCGACTCGCCACAAATTCCTTACGTGCATGAAAAACAGGTCTAGAAGCCTTTCCTTTGGCATGCTTTTCAACGTTTCACGGTCTTGCACTATTGCACTACTCCTGTGATAACCTCTCTAACCAACGTTAAACGAGTTCTGATCTCTTTGAAACCGTAAGAAGAAGTATTGGATTATAAGGTAAAATAAGGTTGTGGATTTTACCCCCGAGTCTGTCTTTTCTTATTTGCCTTGTTTTTTCATCCATTTTGCCGCGTCTTGCAAGAGTGGATTAGGAGACACGTCTATGACGGGTATGTCAAGTGTGCCCACTCGTATGCTTGGTTTGTACTCGGGCATCTCAGCATAGATGACGTCTGACCAATATACTCGACCTTTCAGCAATTCATTCATTAAATCCTGCGTTGTAGGCGTCAAGTGCGTATACGAGAACACAACGCCCTCAGCCCACTTTAATATGACAGATTCTCCAGCGCTTATGATAACAGCAACGACCTTAGCCAGTGCATCTACTGTCGGAAAGCGGGTGCACTCCAAAATGATCAACTGCTCAGGAGGATTGCAAACAATGTCAACCAGATTAGACACCTCGCAAGTTTGTTTTTAGATGTACCCTTTACGCTTTTAACACTTCTACACATATACTTAAAAAGCATCTAGGTTTAGCTCATAAAAAGAATCAAAAATTAATGTTTTCAAAAATTTTTTTTCATCTTAACAATTATCTAGGTTCTTGTAAGGGAGGGTTCTTGCTCCTAGTGCACACACAAGAAGGCTTAAACTTTAAGTTACCAGTCGTTTAATAATAGTTGAGTCAAGGAGTAGACTTTAAAATGCTGTTCATTACCTTGTTGCAGCCGAAGGGAAAAGGTGAAGACGCAGTCAAATACCTCAAACAACTTAAAGCTCCAAAAGGAATAGCACTCAAAGGCGTCTACTTCACTTATGGACGATACGATGGAATCATAATGTTTGAAGCTCCAAACGAAGTAACAGCCATGAAATTCATCATGGAAACAGGATTCGCCACACTCTACACAGTTGAAACATTGATAGCGGTTCCTGCAAAAGAACTCTAAGTCCTGCTGCATTTCCACTTAATCCATTACGAGACGTTTACAGTATTCGGTTTCTGAGAGAATAGCTATCAGTATGTGTAGTGCACAATGGTTATATGCCCATAAGCATATGAATATTGCTAAACGAAATAAAATTATTTTGGTGAAAACCAAATGAACAAGAAAATACGAAACCTACAAACAATAATAATCTTAGTAACAATCCTCTCAGCAATCCCATTCAACATGACTAGAGCACAGGAGCCAGGTCCACCACCACCCAAAGGTTCCCCTCCACCACCTGAACGCAAACAATTCAACGGAACCTACATTTTCTGGGATAAACAACAGAACACAACACAAGAAACATGGAACTGGACAAACCAAGCCTGGGAATTCGGACCGTACCCTAACTTCGCCATATACTTGCAAAACGGCTCAGAAGTAACAGATGACAATTGCATCCCGTTGGACGAACCCTTTAAGGTCGTGATAAACATTCAGAAAAACATATTCATCGGAAACGCAACTTTGGGACGAACAGGGCTTCAATGGAATACTGACCTTCGAACACAAAACGGAACAATAACTGGCAATGCTAATTGCAAAATGGTCTATGTCAACAAAATGGAAACAAAACATTGGAACGAATCCGACGCTTGGCATGTGGGAAGCTTCGTCTTCAACCAGAGTGCAGGAACTAAATCCATGGAAAAACCTCCGCCGCCTCCTGAAGAGATGAAACAAAACAGCTTCTACAAGTTTGACAAGGCATCAAGCAGAGTCATCGAATCCAGCGAAGCATGGCGAATAGAAATCGTCGGTTCTTTCAACGCTACATCTACCCCGATTGGACCGTTTTGGGTTGACCTCGAAGTTACGGACCAGCATGATAGCTGGATTGACTTCGGCTTCCGTGCATGGCAAGGAAAACGGTCACCCCACCGCATGGTTGCCGTAGGTAGACCAGGATTTGTTTACGGTGGTTTTCAAGACACATGGACGTTTGAAAAACTAGACATGGAAAACAAACAAGTTTACTCGGTGTCCAAAGGCTCTTTATGGAAAATGAGGGTCAACGTGACAAGCTCAGAGCTATCCAACGTCACGATTGGTTTTGATTTAGCCTGGAACGTAAAAACGTTTGTCAACGTCACGAATTGGTACTCAAGGACTGTAACCCAGCAAGGCGGATGGATGTACAATGCAACAGCAGGCACATACTACTGGAACAACACTGTTTCAGTCACTCGAAGCGAACAGGTTTTTGGACCACACCTTGAGGAGCGATGGGTTAACGTACAACACGGCAAACAAATCAACGTCACAAGACAATATTGGGACCCTGCAACTGGTCAACAAAAATTCGTTACAGAGCAACAGTGGATTCAAGAAAAAATGTTCTTAATCTACGACCATGAAACGGATAGTTTTAGTGTTAAGCAAGGTTATTCGTATAGGGAGTTTGACCCAAATCTTCAACAAGACCGAGAACACTTGGCTTTATATGACCTTAACGCTTCTGACCCCACGACTCGCTTCTACAATCTTTCTCTAACTGAATCCAAATGTTACCAAGTTAGCACAGACAAATTTTCCATAGAATTTGTGGGCTGGTTCTCTAATACAACATACTCTGACAGAGACGAATACTGGATGCAAATATCAGTCAACAGCGAAAACGGTCCAGTCTGGACAAACTGGGAAAACACGAATCCAAGCGACTTCCAAATCGCTGTTGACAAGCCTGTGGCAATCTCAACCATACTAGATTCGCATGGACGCCAACTGAAGGGCTGGATGTTTCAAACAGACCTCGGCGAATCTTTCACGATTCAAAGCAAAATGCATGGAGCCTCTAAGTTACACTCAGATATCGACGGCGTAGGAGTTGTCTTTCGCTCGGGTTTCGGAACATGGTCTGCAAATGAAAGTTACAACTCAGATGTTGAGATTCGACTGGTCAAAGACTTGACAACGAGCACTTTGAGTTCCGTCACTTACAACCGAACCAACAGAAACAAGTATGTTTATGGACCACACAAGGGCTGGGCATACGTAAACGTCACAGACTGGTACTGGGAATACAACGCAACCACAGGTCAAAATGAATGGGTTAACAAGCCACATCTAGTATGGAACGAAACCACACTTACAGACTGGCACTGGGAACACTCTCGACTGAACCAAACAGAATATGCACGTGATCCGAATTCACCTAACATATGGATTGACACAACGTCGAAGTGGGTCAGCGAAGTCGATCCTGCTTTCAGAATGCCCTCAAGCTACGCTTTGTTAAACTCTGCCAATCTATCATTCGTAAAGGGCGTTGTTATGGTTAACATGAGTGTCACGTTTTCTTCCCATGCTCCCGAGGGCAACTATCAATGGAACATGGTTTTCCAAAACATGACCTATGGCAGAGATTGGAGCCAAGGCTGGGCAGAACACGTAATCACAGAATGGACATCTGAACCCGTCTATTATGTCAATGGCACCGTCACAAGCAACCAAGCATGGTATGTTTCGAAGCCTACCACTCCGCTTTACACAATGTACAATGGTCAGAAAATTCAACTGGAACAATTACCCTACATTGTTATAGGCGACTCTTCTCTAGGCATCAAGGTGCGAACTCAGTACGATCAATGGAGACAAGAAGAATGGACTGAATACCTGTTCCGTGATCCCTATGATCCAAAGTCAGGAAAAGAACCGAGATATTACCAGTTGTTAAATGGAACTAAAATCTATGTTCAAGAAACCTATCAAGCAATCATCCGCTCCTTACAATTGAACTGCACTAATGCCTACAGAATGATGGATGGTTCGAAGGTTTTATTGCCAAATGGCACAGTTGTCAGCACTTATATGAATCGTGCAACACAAGACTGGGGAGAACATTTCTGGGATCAAGTCCTTCAACGCGATATAGTGCCCTACCACTACGAACTTATCAACGGCACGCGAATATACAGAAACGACCCATTTGAAACACAAAACTTCAACGCAACAACTAATCACTGGGAAATAACCAACCCGACATATACAGAAACCATCACGACACTGCTAGTTGACTACGCTGGCTGGGGTGTCCCGCTGAACAATACGGTTGTTCTGATTAGAGAACCAGGAAATTGGCAGCCCAATCCCGATGGCAGCGGATACTATCTGGTAATGAAAAATGGAACCCGCATAACAATCAATAATCCATGGGGAGTCCCAGATAACGAACGCTGGGTCTCGATCAACGGACGGCGTTACTTGATCGGATGGCCCAGTCAATATTACACAGGAACTTACCAAGGTCAAACACTGCTGATACGTGGCGGCGGATGGGAAGGCTTCGTGCACAATTATTACTATACTGATTTGGGTGTGGAAGGCGGAACCAGATACGAATTGCCGTATCCAGGTGCAATGGCAACGTCATGGTGGGATATGGAGGGTCTTGAATCTGAAGGTCGCAAGTTAAGGACTTTCAAGTCGATGACCATAAACGGCGTCAAATACGTTCTGTATTTTGATGAAGACACTAAGTCATTCTACATAATTGTTGACGGTGTACGCAAGAAAGTGACGTATCCAATGATGGACGTTGGCTACTATTACTCCAAAATAAATGGAGAAGACAACTGGACTGTTGAGCAAAACGGGTGGATTCTGAAATATGGCTCATACGCTGACAAGTCTGGGCAATTCAGCTCAGCTGGCAGTTTAGTGACAACAACAGGCTATGACCCGACTGGACACATGTGGTCTGAACACAACCGCTATGGCTACGACCGTGAAAACGCTACTCTCTATGTTACAGCGCCTAATGGAACAAGATTCGACCTTAGCTCAGGAATGTACCTGATTGTTTGGAAGGTCCAGGTTGGTAGCCGAACCTGCTATACCACTGATTCGTGGGACCGCATGGAAAATGTGATGGATAATAAGACGGGGCAAATGATGTACATGAACTATTTCACAACGCTAGACAATAAGAAGGTTTATTTCAACTGGAACGACAACCCAGCGAGCTGGCTCGAAGAAATTCACATTCCAATACCTGGCACAAACTACACCAGATTGATTCCATTCAGTTGGCAGCCGACGCAAGTTTACGATAAACTCTACGTGTATAACATAACGATTCCAGAATTGCAAGGCAATCCGGGGCATACGGGCGTTTATTCTGAGAATGGCAATGAAGTTTCTGTGAACGCAAATTTCAAAGTGTTTGGGTCTTCTTATGGACCTGGAACACGGTACAACTGGGGCGGCGGAGCCTTTGTGCCAGGCTTGCAACATGCACCATGGAATAGCAGTAGCTCAGGTGTGAACTATTTTGTAACATTAGATGGAACACGCATCTACAGCTTCCAAAACTTCGGTTGGATGGGCGATCAGTGGGGCGCAATCAAACAATGGAACTACATAAACGGTGACATTAATGAGGGAAGGAAAATCGCCTCGGTTGTGGAAGGTGGATACTGTGTATATCTTAATGATACTGTCAAAGTTGCTGTTACAACGCCTTGGCCAAATGGTGGAATGCCAGATCAATATTTGATTATGACTAATGGAACCTATTTCTCTACTCATTGGAGAGACTGGCCTATAGGTCTATACTTCACTATGATAAATGACAAAGAGTACTTCTTCAGAAGCGTAGTGACCTATTACAATCTCACTGATTCTGGAACAGTGTACACCATAGCAGATCCATTCAACCCTGACTACCGCCAAATTGTGACCCCCTCGACGTATCTTGCACCTACTATCTCTAACGACCGCAGCACATGGGTTTGGATGAATGCCACAACTGAGTCTATACTTCAAGATGGAGCAGGATACTATTTGATTAATGCTTCAGATTCGAGCAGACTGAGCTTACAACTCGTCGACGCTTGGTGGAATCTTTCTGCTGCGGTTAGAAGACAGGTTTTCCCGAATTATGACAACGAGTTACGGGATTACTATCCAAGATTCAACGTGACCCTCAATGGAAAACAATACTTTGTGATTGATCCGAGTCCAGTTAGAGAACAATGGAACGGAGAAGGGTCTGTTGAAAATGCCATCTACAGATACCCACGCTCAATTAGCCTAACTCTAGGAGGAACAGTATACAACATTGCTTTGTTCGAGCAAGGCGGATCCTGGAGAACGGAATCCGGGCGCAGGCTAGTTAGAAGATTTGAAACAGTAATGGTGAGTGGAACAAGATATGAAGTTGAAGAACAGCATCAGTGGAAACCATCATACCAAGTTACCATACCTTCCAGTCAGGCTGTGGATATTTCTTTAGCAACCATGAACATTTACAAGAGACACACTATGTGGGGTGAAATCTACACTTGGTTGCTAACCGACCTCAGCATTTCAACTTCAAGACAAGTCAACGACATTATAGTTGGCACACCTAAATGGGGAATGTGGGGAATCCGAGCCTTTGAAGTGGTTGAAGAGACGGGCGCAATCGACTTAGACGGAGACCTTACAACCACAAGCGATCAATACTTTGTGAGAAGAATACACGCTGGAAGCGACAGACGAAACGAGACCATAAACCGTATGTGGGTTGAACTCATCTGGGACCCCAACGCCTCGAGAATAAACGATGAAATTCACATAGGCGCGTGGATGGGCAAACTGCATGTAGCTTGGACTTCAGAATGGAACGAGACATACATATGGTACTACGCTTCCAACATGACCCATGTGAGCGACGATGTCATGCAAACAATCAAATCTACAGTGATAGACAACGAAACTGGAATTCCAAACCCAGGTTATTGGGACATATCGTACATGGTGCAAAATCAAACATGGGCTGATTTATTGGAGCGAGCCAAGAGGGAACATTGGGACTGGATAAAGGACAAGACCAACGAGTGGGAGTGGATGTGGTTTGGGACTCAACAAGATTTCGTGACCAGTTGGAGTTCAAGTAACGGCACACAGATGGCTGGCATAGGATTAAGATACGAATTCGCTGGCTTAAGCCTCTATAACAACACTGAACAGACACACTTCTACATGCCGAAAAGCATCGGTAACACAACCTTTGTAACTCCTGGAGAAGCCTTCGGAAACATGAACACCACAGGCAGCAAGATAGTTCCATTAAACGCTACAATAACTTTCGGAGTCACCTTTGACAACGTGAACGGAACGCTATTCCCATACAGCGAAAAACGCTCTATGTGGGGTTGGTGGGACCGCCCTGTTTTCGGTGCAGACTTCAATGTACCCAACTTCATGAACAAGCCTACGCCTTCAATGATAGATCAAGTTTCATTTGCCATCCACTTTGCAGCAAATCAAACCTCAGGCTCAGAATTGAACAACGATGCTTCAATGAAAATCGACCAGCATGTTGGAAACTGGGATTTAGAACCCAATATAATAGATGGCAGAGAACAGAACAGCAGCGGCGTCATGGTTCCGTTAATGGGCAACGACGTGCTCCTCAACAGAAGCCTAGCCATAAACTACTACGTGACAGCCTTCAGCGGAATAGCTTGGGACATCATGGACGATAAAGGGTCCAGCGTTGACAACAACAACGTCACCGAGTCTTCACGCTTCGACATTGCATCGCGACTGGCAAACGCTAGCTTTGCGACAGTTAAGTTGGGAAGCACCTACGATTGGAGCAAACCCACATCAGCAACAGATATGATAAGGACGTTAAACGTCACAAGTAAGACCTCGCCGATTGGCGCCTTCAAAGCCAGCTACCAGTCAGAGGCAGGAAAATCGTCAACAGGCTTCGATATTTCCGCCATGATGTACTTCTTAACCGTGGGCTTCCAAAAATGGGATGGATACGCAGTCTACAACGACCCAGAAGTAATGTTCCTACTGAGCAAAGGCATTGACGCACCAATAGAAGGCTTTGGACCACCGCCACTAGTGATTTTCACTTTGATAGGTTCAGTGGCTGCAGTAACAGTTGTACTTGTTGTCTTTCGAGCTAAAGTCAAAAAGGGATTAGCTCGATTGAAAAGGTCGAACAGGTCAGGGCAACAAACTGGGGAAAAGACTTCTAAACCACAAAAGGTAAATCTTGGAAGAAAAGGAATACATTGAACACTCAAACTTTTTCTTTCTTATTTTTTCTAAAATGAGTTAAGTTTAGAGACTAGTTGATGTAGCCAGTGCTTGATTTGTCGAAGTCTTTGATTAATTCGATTTGTAGGTCTCTTGGAATAGGGATGTTTTGTGAGAAATAGGTGACTTTTGGAAAGTAGAAGGCTATGCCTCGTTCCGCCATTACAGTGGCTGGGTTGTCTTTGCCCAATGCTAGGTTACAGACTTCGTAAACTAGGTCTCTCACTTGTTCTTCGTCAACGTGTCCAAGAGCATGCAAGTATTCGTGGAGCAATAGATGAAAACAGTAGGCGTTGAACACACTTTTGTCTGTTGTGCGCAAGGCTAGGTCAAAGGGAGCTCGGTTCATGACAATAATGTTTGAACCCATGGGATGAAAAGCGCCTACAAAAGAACCACGCCTCATTCCCAAGTTTGCTAATCCCAACATAAGTCCAGCCCTATGCTTGTTCAGAACCGTTTTGACTGCTTGCTTAACCAACTCGAAGACTTCCGCTAGATTGTTGCACACTTCAAGTTTTGTTCGAAGAGATTCCAACGAGTTCACAAATCCATTCGTGAATTTTGTGAGGCTTTATCTTGACTCCTAACTCGATTTTAAACTTTGCTGCTTTGGTCTATTCTTACAGGGTGTAGAGAGGTGCCACGCTGAGGACAAAAATGGCAACTAAGGCGATAGACGCTAGTTTTCGGCTTTGTGAAAGTTTTGAGACATCGTCTAATGACCCTGGATGTGGATAACGAGACAGAAAGAAGACAAGTATGGCCATTAGCCAAGCTCCGATTAACAGCATAACTAAAATAGCCACGTATGAGAGTATGGTGCGTGTTTTTTCTCCGAGTAAGACCTGTATGACGTGGCCTCCGTCTAGCATGCCTGTGGGCAGTAAGTTGAGCATTGTGATTATCATACCTATATAGCCTGCATAAGCCACTGGATGCAACAATAGCACGTCGCCTCTTCCATTTGGTGGAAAAAAAGCGACGAGGAAATCAAACAAAAGTGGAACTTGAAGGATGCTTGTGTTCTCGGGTGGCGTAAAGGTTAGCTGAGACAGTTGGATGCCCACAACTGTGACGAATATTGTTATTATGAACCCTGTGACTGGTCCGCTCATGCCTAAGTCGAACAGTGCGTCTCGGTTTGGCGCCAAAGACTTTTGCTGGATTACTGCTCCGAATGTTCCAAGCGGCGGAATGCCAGGTATAAAGTATGGGTACGTTGCTTCCACATTGTGTTTGTTGGCGGCGAGTTTGTGTGCCATTTCATGTGCGCCTAAAATAGCCATCATGGATGTTGTGAACATGACTGCGCCTATCAAGGGGCCATGTTGAACCCAGTTCAGTGAGAGTAAGTATCCCGTTGCAAACAGTGTTGTTAACGTTGCGAGGAATAGAACGATGTTGGTTGTGTTACGACTGAGCTTAACTGAAGGCTTGGGAACAATTTGTATTGCATATTTGTTGTCGCGTTTTCTGAAGAAAGGAGCCAACCCCATTGGGTCGAGTTGATTATATAGTCTTAAAAAGGCGTGTTTGGAGTCTGGTTGCAAAGTGACGAAGAAGGTTGGAATGTCATGCTCTATGAAACTTTCCTCTATAGTGAATTCTTTTTCAACCAAGTTGTGTATCTGTTGATATTGCATAACTTGTTTCGGTGGCTCGGTTGTCATGTTTTTCTTGACCTTTTGTTAGTGACGCAAAGTTCGAAGTATTAGAAGTTTGCTTCGTTCTATTTATTTCATACTGTTTGAACCGACGACGCTTTGAAGGCTAGAAAAACCTTGGAATCAACGTTAAGTCGCATGTTGTTAAAAGACCGTTTAGTTATCTGAACAGTGAAGTCTCTTCCAGCCTTAACCTTCAACCTCACAATTGCTCCCATGTCGGAGACTTCCACTATCCGCCCCTCAAACGAGTTTCGAGCACTAGAAACAATGGGATTCGATGAAAGGATTATGTCTTCGGGGCGCACAAACAGGGTTACGTTTCCAATATTCTCGAAGGCAGCTTCAATCTGCACACCTTCGCCCACATCTATAAGGGAGGTGCCTTCACCCGTGACCTTTGAAACGCCTGAAAAAACGTTCTCAAGCCTAGCGTAGCTCTCCAAGAGTTTAGATGGTAACGTAAAGATTTCACGGGGTGCGCCTACTTTCATTATCTCTCCAGATAGCAGTAAGGCTGCTCTTCTAGCCAAGGTTTCAGCTTGAAACATGTTGTGGGTAGCTATGACTATGGTTGTTTTCTTTACCTTGTTAACCCACGAAAGCGTGTCCTCTATGATTGAGACATTCTTTGGGTCGACATTCGCAGTGGGTTCGTCTAAAAGCAAAACATCAGTGTCAAGCGCCAAGGCTCTGGCAAGGGCTACTCTTTGCTGCTCGCCACCAGACAATTTTTTGGCTTGACGCTTCTCATAACCCTCTAATCTGACTACCTTCAAAACTTCTCCAATTTTCTTATCTGTTTCTTTTTTTGAGCTTCCACGCAGTCTGAGACCATAAGCAATGTTTTTATAGACACTAGTGTTAAACAACGCTGTTTCTTGAAACACCATAGTGCTTTTCAATCTTATCTCATTGATGTTGTCCTCGTCGACTTCTGAGCCTTTAAAGTGGATTGTGCCACTTGAGGGTTTCTCGATGCCAGCCATGATGCGAAGTAAAGTTGTTTTGCCTGAACCGTTTGGACCCAAAAGGCTAAACATCTCGCCTTCAAAAATCTGCAAGTTGACTTGTTTCAGAGCGGTGACATTTCCAAAAATTTTGCTCACATTTTCGAGTTCTATTATGGGTTTCATGTTCTTTGCCTCTGAATCAAGTTAACCGTAATGCTTAATGTAGACACTATCACTAGTAAGATGATTGCAAGGGCAATTGCAAGCGCTATTTCTCCCTTGCTAGTTTCCAACGCTATCGTGGTTGTTAAGACACTTGTGAACCCAGCTATGTTTCCCCCCACCATAAGAACAACGCCTAGTTCAGCTATGGCTCTGTTGAAACTCGCTGTTAACGCTAAGACAATGCCACTCGTAGATTCCTTCAAAACAGCGATTGAGGCTTCAGTTTCTGAAGCACCCAAAGTTTTGGCTAAATCTTTGATTTCTGAGTCAACGGATTCAATGGCGCTTGTGATGAAACTGACAGTTATTGGTGTAACCAAAATAGCTTGTCCAATTATCATAGCTGTTGGCGAATACAGCAGGCGGAAGGAGCCTAATGGACCCGCCTTTGAGAAGAATAGGTAGAGAACTAGTCCCAAAGCTACAGTTGGAATGCCTAGCATAGCGTTGAAGAATCCCTTTAGCAAGAATTTGCCCCGAAACTTTTTCAAACCCAGAAAAGTTGCCACTGGAAGCCCCCACAGAACAGAGAGAATTGTTGCAGAAGCAGAAATCAAGATAGACCTAACACTGATTTCCAAAACCGCAGGGTCTCCTGAGAATATTAGTTGAAGCGCCTTCAGCAAACCCTCGACAATTTCGTTTACCAAACAACAGCACCTGTTTTAGCTGTAGAGTTCTGGGTAGCCTTTGCGATATTCTTGTGGGCACTCTGTGCCGTTGAAGAAGGCGTATTCTCTTATCCACTGAGTAATCGTTGAGTTCAGGTTCTCTTTTAGCAGCCTCACAGCTGGATAAAATAGGCTTTGTTGGTATTCGTCTTTGCCGTATTGTTCAATAATTTTTTGTCCTTCGTCGGATACGAGAAATTTCATAAACGTAATAGCTGCATCGAAGTTTACGCTTGGATGCAGTGTTTGATTCACGGCTATAGCGCTGTAGACATTGAGTAAATCTTTTTCTTGCTCCACTAACACCTTTGATGTAATTAAGCCGTCTTTTTGATACTTCAGGTAGGTGCCCATGTCAGCGAGCGTGTAAGCTGAGAAATAGTCAGCCTTCTTCAATGTTTCACCCATTCCCGAACCAGCGTTGATGTACCAAGATTCTGAGGTCAAAGTTTTCAAGTCAAAGCCAGCTGCTTGCCACAAGCTCTTTTCTTTGGCGTGTGTTCCTGAATTGTCGCCTCTTGAAACCCATTTAGTGATTTCGTTTCTACCGTTTTCAACAATTTTGGATAGAGCCTGCAATGTTTCTGTGTTTCGAATTTGTGCGGGGTCTGTTTCTGGTCCAACAATGGCAAAGAAGTTGTAGGCTATTATTTTTCTGTTGACTCCAATTCCGTCTGTGAGAAACTTCAATTCATCGATTGGTGAATGAACAAGTATTAAGTCAGCGTCTCCCCGTTGAGCATGCTGAATGGCTATACCTGTTCCAACTGAAATGAAGTTAAGGTCTATGGGATGTTTGGCTTCAAACTCTGCTTCAATCATGTCTAGCAATCCAGTTTCGTAGAGGCTTGTAGTGGTTGAAACAATCAGTCTTTCCTTTGTGGGGGCTCCAAGATAGTATGTGGTTCCAACTACAGAAACTATTACAGCCAAAACAAGCAAAGAAACCCAGACAATTAGTGTTTTCTGCATTTTATAGGACCGTTATGCTTGCTTGTACATAACGAGTGAATTGACCTTAAATAGGTATCGCTTTTTCAACTGAAAAATATGTTATCATCCATGCGTTGAAGCGTAAAGTTTAAGGTTCTGAAGGTTAATGTTGCATTGCAACAATTGCTGAAAAGGTGCTTCTGTTGAGTGGTAAGGAGACGATTGAGGAGCGTAAGGCTCAGATTCTTATGAGGTTGAGGGGCTACAAGCTTGTTAAAAGAACGGAACACAAGGGTGCCACAAGCTTTTTGGTTAAAACAGCCGCTGGCAAGAAGGAGTTGATTTGGTGTTTGCCTACGCAGGGAACGGTTGGCGTTCAGGCTATTGGTAACGTGAGGAAGGCTATGAAAGATGTGGGGGTTGAGAGGGCGGTTGTAGTGACAAGTGGGCGTTACACTCAGGCAGCTAAGTCTCATTCTAGGAGGCGGGGTATTGAGTTGATTCCGCGTATCTTTCCGTCTTTCAACATTTACGAGCACGTGTTGGTTCCTAGGCACGAGATTGCAACTTCCAAGGAGAGGGAGAAGATATTGAGCGAGTATAGGGTGCAGCCGTATCAGCTGCCAAGGTTGAAGGCTTCTGACCCTGCAGTGAAATCTATAGGTGCTAAGCCGGGGGATGTTGTTAAGGTTACTAGGGAAAGTCAGACTGCTGGAAAATATGTTTCTTATCGATATGTGGTTGAGGGCTAACGTTTTTTTACTGATTGTCGGAGTCTTATGAACCTTTATGACCTCATAGTTATGTGTTCATCACTGAAATTCTTTTGTTGAACGAACATGGTTGCCTCTTCTGTTTTGTCCACCACTGGAAATCTTTTGTTAGACAATGAGCCTTCAAGACCGTCTGATAGTTTTGTGGCACAATGGAAAATCTTTGTGGCACAAAGAAAACCATATGGCAAAAGCGCAGTTGAGCACCGTCAAAAAGACTGCTAAGACGTCGCCACCCTTTAGTGTTCCCCTTAGCTTTTTTTGGAGAAAGGTTTAAGTGTTTTGTAAACAGTATTGTTTACGGTGGTCTTGTTGGCTCAGGTTCAGCTTAGGTTGTCTCAGAAATTGCTTGAGGAAATAGACCGATGGGTAGCTGAGGGACGGTTTAAGAGTCGAAGCGATGCCATAAGAGTCATAGTGAGCTTCTATGAGGAGAGGGAGAAAACACGTGAATTCTTTAAGATGCTGATAAAACGCAGCGAAGAAGCGAAGAAGCATCCTGAGTCTCTCATCTCCATCGAGGAATTGTAGTGGTTTTTGCAGTACTGCTGCATCCAAAAGCAGCCAAAGAACTGGAGAAGATTGAAGGTCAAATAAGATCAAGGATAAAGGAGAAGCTGAGAGAACTACGAGATAACCCTGAAAGAATGGGGAAACGTCTGAAACCTTCTGATTTCTGGAGCCTAAGAGTTGGCGATTACCGAGCCATTTACGAGATAAACAGAAATAAAAAACAGGTCGTGATATTGTTCATTGGACACCGAAAGAAAGTTTATGATGATTTCTCAAAAATGTTCTGAATCATGACCTGCTGCCAAGAAAAACAAAACACCAACTGTTTTAGCTCCAAAGCGTTCTAAGAACCTTAACCTTCACTTTAGAACCTAACAGCATTTCGATTAATGGCAATGGGTGATGCAGCGCTCAAGAAGTACAATGACTCAGTTTATTAAGAATCTTTGAGAAGGAAGTTGGTCAGAAGCCCTGTTTGGAAGATATCCCGAAGAGGTTATGAAAGGCGGACGAATAAACTAGAACAAACAATAATCAGAAACAATAGACTGTTGAGACATCGCCAACCAAGAAGAGGGTTCAAATCCTACCCCCTGCATCAATATGGAAAAACCCTCGGGATTTTGTTCAAGCGATGTTAATGCTCAATATTTGTGTGTTGGAGGTTTCATTTTGGATACTACGCTATCTAAAAATTTATTAATTTGGATAGTAAACTATCTAAAACATGGTAAAAATCGGCGAGATAGTTAACCAAAACCCTTGGTGGAAGCACGGAGAGAAATTTGTCCTATTCGACAAAAACCTAAAAGAGGCAAAAGAGAAGCCAATTTTCTTCGAAAGAAAAAGAATTGATCTTGATAAAGGAAATATCTACGTTCTAAGAGGACCAAGACAAGTTGGAAAAACCACATACATAAAAGATTTGATAAACAAATTAATCGGTGAAGGAATCAACTTCAATCACATCCTATATCTATCCACAGACTTCTTTGTCTCGAGAAGAGAGTTGAGAAACGCAATAGCCTACTTTATTAACAAAAACATCGACATAACTGACCTCTACGTGTTCATAGACGAAATAACTTCCATCAAAGACTGGAACCTCGAACTGAAATACATCTCCGACTCAGGAATCTTAGAAAAGGCGAGAATACTGGCCACAGGCTCATGCTCTTCAGCTCTAAGAAAAAAAGGTGAACTTCTCCCCGGTAGAGGTCTGGAAGGAAACGAATATCATATGAAACCATTGTCTTTCAGAGATTTTGTTCTTCAGATAACCACCCAAGTGATTTCAACGATTGGAGAAGCAGAATTCCGTGGTTCACTCCAAAGGTTATTATCAATTCTTGAAAAAACCAGCTACAGTCTCGGAGCGCCACTTAGTCAACTTTTCAAAGCTCTACATCAAATTGCCCCATTCAAGCGAGAACTTGGCTATCTTTTCAACCTCTACTTGAGATACGGAGGCTACCCTTTCGTAGGGAACGACTACTTGCTCAAAAAACTACAAAATGAGCACATAACGAACAGCTTCTCGATAAACCCCAAGCTCTCAGAAGCACTTATGAGAGACATCATTGGAGACATTACAAAACTTGGCAAGCAAGAAACCTTCGTTCGACAAATCTTAAAAGAAATCAGCGAGAAATACGGAAGCCGTTACAGTTTTTCTAAACTCGCAAGCAACATAGAAACAACACATGTCACAACAATAGACTACTTGGAAACTCTCGAAGAATCATTCATTCTCACTGTTCTTTATGCGCTTGATTTTAACAAAAAGGACGTGAAATTCAAAGGAGACAAGAAAATCTTCTTCCAAGACCCATTCATATTTCACTCAGTCAGAAGTTTCCTCACAGGTAAGGATGTAAATGAGATTATTGAGGAAACATTGCAAAACGAAGAACTTGTCAGCAAATTGGTTGAAGGAATCGTTTCATCACATCTGATAACAAACCAAGAAATCCCGATGATGCGCGAACCCAAGACTTTCCTATGGTTCTACTACGACACACGAGGAAAAGAGATAGACAACATATTGAGAATCGACGACAAATACATGGCAATTGAAGTCAAATATCAAAGCGAAGTTTCATCCAGAGACATTTGTAGAGCCCCTCATGTAAGAGAATGCGCAATACTTACTAAAGAAGATCTGAGAACAGAAGACAATATCGTCTTAGCACCTGTAGATATGACACTGGCAATTCTCGAAAAATCACACCAAACTTTATAGGCGCTATTAAAAAATGACGCTTAAAACAGAAATCTGCGGATTAGAAAAATTGTGTGGGGTTAAGGGTTTATTTTTGTTTGGCTATCATGACTTCTGTGGCTTTTATTACAGCTTCGACGCTGTCGCCGACTTTTATGTTTAGGTCTTCAACCGCCTCCCTAGATATGAGTGCGGTTACAACCGCTGGCGTCTTCACCTCTAACTTGACCTTAGCTATGACGTCGCCTTTCTCAACGCCTTTAACCACGCCCTTCAACCTATTCCTAGCGCTTATTTTCAACCCAGCTGCCTCCCAATATTCTTCGTCACCCAAGACATCGCCCACATAGTCTTCCATCCTCCTGTATTCTTTCAACAACTCCTCGCCTAACTGAGTAAGTTTAGCTCCCCCGCCAGCCTTTCCACCCCTAAACGTCTCAATCATAGGCTCCCCTAGAGCCTTGTTCATCTTAGCCAAGTAATTCCAAACATATCGATAAGACATGCCCGCTTTTCTGGCAGCTTTGGAAATCGACTTCTCTTTTTTAATCGCCTCTAGAATGTTGGCGCCGCCTTTACCAAGTATGGGCGAGCCTTTGTATTCGAGCCAAACTTTAGCTGTGGGCTTGCGTTGTTTTTGGGTGAGCATACTGGCTAATTATCTGCGCTTCTACCCTATAAAATGTGTAAGCAGGCACTTGGGTAGATATGGAGGCAAGTTAGATGGCTCTCACTGAAGACTTAGCTCCACAAGCCTCACACTGCAAAAACGAAAAACGCTTCTCTTTCACAATCTTCGTGTCTGGGCGCTTACAAACAGGGCACGTGACAAACTCCTCCACGTAACGTTGAACAAGACGGTCTAGAGCGTCACTGCGAAACTTTCCCTGAAAAATGGCTCTAACTCCATCCAAGGTTCCAGCCGTCGCCATCTCTCTAGACAAATACCGTAACAAATGATGCCCGTCACGGTTCAACGCTTCAGCAATGTCCCTGAAATTCACAATGTAAGTCCGCATGCCAATCGTGCCACTCCTCACCTTAGGAACCTCAAACCTCTTGTGCTCAAACACTTCCTTAGGAAGCTGCGAATGCGCCCTCTTCAACAACTTTTCGTAATCTTCTCTCATACTCTTAGACTCCAACTTTTTCACACTTTATGAATGAACCTTCCTTTAAACATAACCATCACTCTTTAAATAACCAAACACAAAATCAGTTCAACTGAACACGCTTATGTACCAAACCATCTGGAATTGGCATAAATGCCGAACAAAAATCTTAACATTAAGAGGACGCCTAGGCTTCCCCGACTCCTCAGTTTTAAAGTTTCTAAGATTCAACTTATCGCTGGAAGACGGACACATACACGACGAACTAAGCGACAAAACAATCCCACACATAGAAGCAAGCATCTACTGCATCCTATCTGGATACGCTAACTCAGAAGCGGTTCCAGAAACCCGCAAACCAATTTCTTTTGCACAACTGCCCGGCGGACAAGCCTACTGCAACGCATTCAAAAAGCGAGCAGTTCAACAAATCGAGCGAGAATTCGGTTCTAATCCTCAGGCGCTTTACAAAGCTGCCGAATTGCTCGATGCAGTGAAGGCTGATTTTGGGGATTTCTCTGTGAAAATTTATGCACTGCCTTTGGTGCCAGTTTATGCGGTTTTGTGGAGCACTAAAACAGAGTTTCCGCCTTCAGCAAACATTATTTACGACTCTTCAATCATCCATTATTTGTCTACAGAGCAGACAGCGATGCTAGGCGAACTCACATGCCAACGGTTGAGGCACGCTCGTGAAGCAATAACTTAAAGAAAGGCTCAAGGAATTACCTTCTATCTTCACGTAGTGAGAGACCACACATGCCAAAAACGCAAAGTCATCCATACATTCCCAATTCAGTTCTCCAAACAAAAAAGGAGATGATGCAGGAAATAGGCATCAAAAACATCGAAGAACTTTACTCAGACGTTCCCCAAAAATTCCGATTAAAACGACGCCTAAACCTTCCTAAACCAACGCCTGAGCATGAAGTAAAACAGTGCATTGAGACTCTTCTATCCAAAAACGAAAGCTGCAAAAACATGCCTGTTTTCTTGGGCGGTGGCTGCTGGCCACACTATGTTCCCGCAGTTGTGGACGCTATCATGCAGCGAGCAGAGTTTTTGACATCGTACACTCCTTATCAACCTGAGGTCTCGCAGGGCATGCTGCAAGCCTTGTTTGAGTACCAAAGCATGATATGTGAAATCACCGCCATGGACGTGGCAAACTCGTCGCTTTACGATTGGGCTTCAGGTTTAGGTGAAGCCGTGCGAATGGCTGTGCGACTAAACAACCGAACTGAAGTGCTCGTGCCCAAAATTATTCACCCAGAAAGGTTGGCAACACTTCAAACATACGTTGAGCCATTTGGGCTAAACATTAAATCGATTGGCTACGACCCAAAAACTGGACTGCTTAGTCTCGAAGAACTAAAGCGTCATTGCTCAGAAAAAACAGCGGCAGTCTACGTTGAAAATCCCTCTTACCTTGGTTTCATAGAAACGCAAGTGGAAGAAATCAGTGAAATTACACATCCAAAAGGCGCTGTATTCATTGTGGGAGTTGACCCGATTTCGTTAGGGATTTTGAAGCCTCCAGGCGAGTACGGAGCAGACATTGTAGTTGGAGAGGGGCAATCCTTAGGTAATCACATGAACTACGGCGGTCCATTACTCGGCTTGTTTGCTTGTCGAGGCGAAATGGAGCTGATTCGTCAGATGCCTGGTCGCGTCATCGGTATGACAACAACATCAGATGGAAGCAAGAAAGGGTTCTGCATGGCTCTGCAAACCCGGGAGCAGCACATTAGAAGAGAGAGGGCAACTTCGAACATCTGCACCAACGAGGCGTTGTGCGCTCTTGCCTCTGCTACATACCTTGCTTTGCTGGGTTCTCAGGGCTTGAGTGAATTGGGGGAATCCGTCATGGTTAAAGCAGGCTATGCCATGCAACTTGTGTCAGAGATTCGAGGCATTAAGGCCCCAGTCTTCGAATCACCACACTTTAAGGAATTCACTGTGAACTTTGACAATGCAGGTAACACTGTCAAAGGCGTGCATAAAGCGTTGCTTAAGCGTCATAGGATTCACGGTGGAAAAGACATCAGCCGAGAGTTTCCAGAACTAGGCAAGACAGCTTTGTACTGCGTTACCGAAATTCATTCTGAAGAAGAAATTGAACGCCTAGCACAAGCGTTGAAAAACGTTTTGAGCAGAGGAGTGAGGTGACAACATCGAATGTTTAAACAAGCTTGTTGGGATGAGCAAATTATCCTAAACTTTGGGCGTAAAGGGAGAAGAGGCTACATTTTACCTGCTATAAAGAAAGAGACCAGAAAACGTGCTGGAAACGTAGTAACAAGCCTGCCTTCAAAGCTAAGGCGAAAAACGCCTCCTCTTCTACCTGAGTTTTCTGAGGCAGAGGTTGTTCGTCACTTCACCCGTTTGTCTCAGATGAACTACGGTGTTGATTTGGGTTTTTATCCGCTTGGTAGCTGCACAATGAAGTACAACCCAAAAATCAACGACCTTTTGGCGTCTGGAATAGCAGAGAATCATCCCTATCAAGACGAGGACACTGTTCAAGGCATCCTAGAAATGCTTTACACATTGTCAAAGTGGTTGGCTGAAATCACAGGCACACACGAAGTGAGTCTTCAACCAGCCGCAGGAGCTCAAGGCGAGTTTCTAGGCGCGTTAATCATGCGTGCCTGCCACAAATTCAATGGAGACGTTGACAGACGCAGTGAGCTCTTAGTGCCAGACTCAGCTCATGGAACAAACCCTGCGAGTGGAACCATGGCAGGGTTCAAAATTGTGGTTATTCCTTCTGATGAAAACGGTTGCGTAAACTTGGAAGCGTTGAAGACTGCGGTTTCTGAGCGCACGGCTGGTTTGATGCTGACCAACCCGAACACGTTAGGCATTTTTGAAAGAGACATCGCCGAAATCGCTGAGACTGTACACGATGCTGGGGGCTTACTCTACTACGATGGCGCAAACCTGAACGCAATCCTTGGGAAGGTGAGACCAGGCGACATGGGCTTTGACATCGTGCACATAAACATTCACAAGACGTTTGGAACACCTCACGGGGGAGGCGGACCAGGCGCTGGACCAATCGGCGTCTGTGAAGAACTAAGCAAATTCTTACCCGTTCCCTGCATAGGTTATGATGAGAAGCGTAAGCGTTACTTTTTAGACTACAGCAGACCAGAAAGCATCGGCAAGGTCAGAGGCTTCTACGGCAACGTAGCTGTTTTAGTTAGAGCTTACGCCTACATTTTAAGCCTAGGCGCCGAGGGATTAGAAGAAGCCGCTGAAACCTCTGTTCTGAACGCCAATTACCTCATGAAGAAACTCATTCAGATTCGAGGGTTTGAACTTCCCTACGCAAAGAATAGACCGCGAAAACATGAGTGCGTCCTGAGCGCTAAAGCGTTGTATAAAGAAACTGGCGTGCGAGCGCTTGATGTGGCCAAACGCATCTTAGACTATGGCATGCACTCGCCTACAACGTATTTCCCTCTTATTGTGGACGAAGCACTCATGATCGAGCCAACTGAATCCGTGGAAAAAGAGGAGCTCGACCGCTTCGTAGACGTCATGAAGCATATTTCTGAAGAAGCTTATAGTAATCCAGAATTGGTCAAGAAGGCTCCTCAAAGCGTGGCGGTCGCAAGGCTTGATGAAGTGAAGGCTTCGCATCCAAAAACCATGGCTTTGAGTTGGCGCATGCACGAGAGACGCAACGTTATTAAAGGCGGTTCTCCATGAACTCTAAATTCAGCAAGACAACGAGTTGAACCATATGACTCAAATTGAAGACAAGGTCAAAGGCGAAGTCGAAAAAATCATCGACCCTGAAACTGGTTTAACGTTTGGTCAAATGCAACTCATCACCAGCGTTAAGGAAGAGTCACCTGGCGTCGTGAAAATTGACTTTGTCCCTACGAGTCCGTTCTGTCCAATTGCCTTCAAGTTCGCTCAAGACATCAAAAACACTGCTCAAAAAGTGGCTGGAATCAAAAAAGCACTCGTTTACGTACATGGACACAACATGGAGCAAGCCATCAATCAAGCGGTTAACCGGGAATAGGAATAAGTGATGCCGCCCAAACCTGAGAAGACAGGTATCAAGGTAACAGTCAAATTCTTCACCACTCTGCGTGAAATCGTGGGCAAAAAAGAGGAACAGATAGAGCTTTCTCGTTCCATCACGGTTGAGACGTTGCTGCGACAACTAGCCAAAACACATGGAAAAGATTTTGAAGACTACGTCTACGATGAGTTGGGAAACGTGCGCGGGCATTTACAATTTCTCGTTAATGGCAAAAGCATCACAGCGCTGCAAGGGTTCAGAACAAAACTCAGAGAAAGAGACCAAATAGCCATACTTCCACCTGTAGGCGGAGGATAAGATTCTCCAGCCGCCAAATGTATAACTAAACAGTAACCGCTTCCAGGTATGTCTGAAAAGTCTTTACAATCCGCACGTTCACAAACCTTCCAAGCAACGATTCGTTCTTGTTTTTAATCACAACGGGTTTGTAGGCAAAATTTCGCCCTATCCACGAACCTGGTTGCTTTCCTCTTTCATCCACAAGAATCTTTCCAGCCCAGCCCATCCAAGCCGCATTCTTCTCCCCAGAAATACTCCTTACCAACTCTGCAAGCCGTTTGCTCCGTTCCTTCACCTCTGGGGCAGAGACACGAGGCGTCAACTTCTCTGCCAACGTGCGCGGTCTTGGAAAAAACTTTGACATATTAACGACATCGGGCTTAACTTCCTCAATCAACTTCAAGGTTTGTTCAAAGGCTCCCCTGGTCTCGCCTGGAAAACCACAGATAACATCAGTTGCAATGGTTATGTCGGGAATAACCTTTCTAAAAGCATCCACAATAGTGTGAAAATCATCCACAGAATAGAAACGGTTCATATGCTTCAACACCTCGTTATCACCGCTTTGAACAGGCAAGTGCAAAAACTTGAAAACGTGGTCGTCTTGAAACGCATTGACTAATTGGTCAAGCATGTCTAAGACATGGTTGGGCGTCATCATCCCAACACGAACAAAAAACTCTCCATCAAGGCTGCAAACTGCCTTCAACAAATTGACAAGGTTGAGACCAATGTCTCGTCCATAACAAGCCATGTCTTGTCCAGTTAACCAAACCTCCTTGGCACCACACCGCATGTCACTTTCAATCCGTCGAACAATCTCTTCTATTCCGCAACTGCGAAGGCGGCCACGAGCAAAAACAACGCAGCAATAACTGCAAGAGCCAAGACAACCGTAGGCAACGGGAACCACGCTTATCACGGGGTTGTCAGCCACTTTAGGTAGGTTAAGACGAGGAGGCACTGTTTGAGCGTGTCTGTCCAGCCATTCAACAGCTTCTCCTCGCAAAACTCTTTGCACAGCCTCAACTATTCTTAAGCCAGGTGCTGGACCTAAAACCCCATCGAATTTAACTTCCCTCTTTAATCGTTCCCAACTTATGAGAGGCAAACAACCTGCAACTACAACTTTCTTATTTTTCAGTCTTGCAGCATTTTTCAATTCCTCTATCATACGATTTTCGGTTGGCGACTTGACTGCACACGTGTTATAGACAAGTATGTCTGCTTCACTCATTTCATTAACTAAATTAAAACCAGCATGAGACAAGCACCCGCGTAAAAACTCTCCGTCAGCTAAGTTGGATGAGCATCCGAAACTTTTTACAAAGACACTCTTTCGTCCTTCAACCATCGCAACTTCACTCTGCCATGTTCGCAAGCCCACTAAAAACAAGGCAAACCATATGCAAACACTAACAAAGTTTTTAATCAATCAACAAAAACATAAACCTTGTCAAACCACGAGTATTGACATAAAGCAGCAATTTTCATTAAAAAATCTATGGCAAAGCTTAAAAAGAAAAGCCTTTACATGTTTAAATCATATTTGAATCTAAACATAATCTAATATATGCAAAACTACATGCCTTTGGGTTTACCTTACAGGAGAGTGCTAGGAGGTGTGTCTATGAAGCTGATAACGTTGTACCTCCCTGAACCTTACATAAAAGCACTTGACAGCTTAGTTCAAGAGCGATACTACCCCAATCGAGCCGAGGCTATTCGGGTGGCTGTCCGCGATCTTCTCAGTGTGGAGGTGTGGAGGAGAAAGGCTAATGGCTAAGTCGCTGCCCAGAGCTGAACAGCCCACTTGGTTGGGTGCTGCTTCTGAGGATGCACTTGAACTTGGGCGTTGTAGAATCGTAGTCTTAGGCATCGGTGGAGCTGGGAACAATACAATTAACCGTCTAATGGAAACTGACGTTAAAGGCGCCGAGTGTATAGCTGTTAACACGGATCTGCGGCATTTGAAGGCTGTTCAAGCAACTCAGAAAGTGTTGATCGGTGAGAAGGTTACTCGAGGTTTAGGAGCCGGAGGGGACCCAAAGGTTGGCAGAGCGGCAATAGAAGAATCGAAGCATTTGATAGATGCTCTTCTAAACGATGTCGATGTCGTTTTCGTTGCTGTTGGTTTGGGTGGCGGAACGGGAACTGCAGCTGCGCCTGTTGTGGCTGAGATGGCTCGTCGCAAGGGAGCTATTGTCGTCGGTGTTGTTACTACTCCTTTCAGAATTGAAAAGGGAAGAATTGAGTACGCTGCCTTTGCTTTGAACGAGATGCGTAAAGCTTGTGACACTGTTGTGGTCATTGACAACGATAAACTTATGGAGTTGGTTCCTCACTTACCAATGAATCAAGCCTTCAAAGTTGCAGACCAAGTTTTAGCTAATATGATTCAAGGAATAGTGGAAACCATTTCGGCTCCGAGTTTAATCAACTTGGACTTTGCTGACTTCAGAACTATTGTGAGAAGAGGCGGAGTTGCCGTAGTCGGCGTAGGTGAGTCTGATGCTCCAAACAGGGCTGAAGAGGCTGTACGCAACGCTTTGAGAAGTCCTCTACTTGACGTGGACTACGCTGGCGCCACTGGAGCTTTGATTCACGTCTGCGGCGACAACCAGATGACAATTGAAGAGGCAAACCGTGTGGGCGAAATTGTCACTGAAATGATGGGTCAAAACGCCTTAGTCATATGGGGTGCAAGAGCCACTTCGAGAACCGATGGATTTCTGAAAGTAACCCTTGTAATGACAGGGGTTAACTCTCCGAAAATACTGACTGGGTTTGGACCGTTGATGCAAAAACTGTATGACCTAGAGTCATCATGTTCAGAACTCGAAAAAGAGTTGCCAATCGACTTAGGCTTAGATCAAATCGAGAACTTTGAAGAGTAGTATCTCCTGCGCATCTTCGTTAAGAAGAACGCGCCTCTCTGAATTCTTTTCTTCCAGCTGATAGGTTTTCCACTCGGAGTTACTGCTCCCTTTCTTATGGATTCTGCAACGTCGTCAGAGTTTGAGTCTGCATCTACTAAAGTGTATGCTGTTCCAATCTCTGAAGCGTGGTGAGCATCGCTTCCTGCAGTCTGAGGCAGGTTTAAGCGTTCAGCGAGTTTGCAACTTAGATGTGTTGAGAGGAAAAAGGGGAAAGATGCGCTGTTGATAACTTCCACTGCGTCGATGTTTGAATTTGACCTTATGTTCCTGCCCAAAGCTGTTTTTAGTTCCACAGCTGGATGAGCGACCACGGCGACTCCTCCAACGTCATGGATTTTTTGAACGGTTTGTGTGAAGCTGAGTTTTGATGGTATTAACGTTGTTATGTTTAGGGCTAGAATGTGTCCTGTTAATGTTTCTATTTCAAGTCCTGGAATGACTGTGAGCTTGCTCTTTTTGGCGAGTTTTAGGGCTCCTTTTAATGTTTCATGATCTGTTATGGCTACTCCGTCCAAGTCATTTTTCAGAGCGTAGTGCTCAACTTCTTTTAGGGTGGTTGTTGCGTCTGCAGAATAATGTGTGTGTACGTGTAAGTCTATCTTGAGGGCTGAGTTTTTCACCGTATTTTGCTTCCCACTTTGACAGGTCGATCTGGCAAGAGCATGGAAACAGTTTTTTCGTCTTCAGCGGCAAGTATCATGACGTTTGATTCTATTCCGAACATTCGCTTCGGTTGCAAGTTGGCTATGACCGCCACTTGCTTGCCTTCCAACTCCTTCGGAGAATAATATTGGGCGATTCCAGCCACGCCTTGTCGGATTTCGCCCTCTCCCACATCTATGTGCATTTTGATTAGGTTTCTTGAACCAGTGACAGTTTCTGCTTTGGTTATCTTGCCAATGCGGAGGTCCATCTTAGAAAAATCTTCAAACAACACAATTTGACTGGGCATGTCTTTGAAAACTCCTTTGTCACTTTACGAAAGCAAAGCAACATAACCAAAATATATGCTCATCGGTGGAAATTGCAAGAGCGACGGTTAACCCTTTACGAGTTAGTTACAATGTTTTAACTTAGTTCGAAAATGGACCTAAGTTAAGAATAACATGAGCGTGAAGTGTAACTTTTCTAGTCGAGTTCATTGCCAGTTTCCAACTCAAGCATAACCTTTAGCACGCTTAACCATCTTCAAAACTTTAGCGTCTGGACCCTCAGCTGAGCTAACGTTAATCACGTCGCGTACATCATCAACGGACACGCTTGCCAATGGTGACTCTAGCCCCAAACAAAAACGGGAAAGAATCCAGATTTAAGGAATTTTGGCGGAAAAAACCGTGTTAGAAAAACTACTACAAAATAACTATCTCATTTTTTCAATTCCAAAGTTCTGGTTTTCATATAGAAGATTTTTTCACAAGACATAAATAATGATTATATCAATTCATTTAATTTGCTTAATCTCTTTTTGTTTGAGGATTAAGCATGAAATAATGAAGAAAGGAAGAGAAAGAATTAGGAAGAGGTATGCTAAAAATGATGAAACCCAACCGTCTCAATAAGAGAGTACTGATCCTACTTGGGTTTGCATTGTCAGTGATTGTGCTTACTGTTGCAGCGATACCTGCAAACTGGTTTGAGGCAGCGCAAATCAGCGGCGTGGTTGTCAAAACAGAGAGCAGCACCGTTAAGGCAATCATAGACCTGGGCAACTTGCCCTCGGCTACTCCTTTCAGCGCTTCAGGGGATGGGACGATAACAATCGCCGAAAGCGGAGGGCTCCAAATAGGGAAATTCATAATGGGATACCCCTATTACACGCCAGAAGAGGGATACGTGTATGAGCGATATCTCACCAGTCGTTTCTACAAGCTGGGACTCAACCTAACCATTGGAGCCACTACAGTTAGCGTGCCCATTGTCACAAATGGATCAATTTACTACTATTGGTATTATGAATACGATGAGTATCCATGGACGTATCGAAGCTACCCGGGCTGGACTGCACTCACCTTGCCACAAGGAACCCACACAGTCACGTTTACAATCTATGGCACTACAACTTTGACAACCAAGAATTTAGGCGTTGAAATGAAGTTTTACTTTGCCCTTACACCGCCTTGATGAAGTCTTGGAGACATTGAATGTTGCTAAACCATCTAAGCGTCTCAAAACGCTTACGCTGGCTTCTACTAACATCTTTGTTAGCAATAGCTTTAATTGCTTACGTCACAGCCTTTTCAATAAACTGGTTCGAGGCAGCAAAGGTCACCGGGAGAATCATTCCTTCATTTGTCGCAATTATAGATATAGACCCAGACACGTTGAACTTAAAGAGCAAGGGGCAATGGGTTACCGCATATATTCAGTTTCCAGAAGGTTACAATTCAGAAGACATAGATGCCATTACTATTTTGCTTAATGAGACTATTCAACCAGTCTTAGACCCAAAATACGATTTTGTAACCAATTCAAGTGAATACTTAGTTGACCACAACAATGACGGAATCATAGAACGCATGGTGAAGTTCAACAGAACACAAGTTGCAGAATACATACTTTCCAAAGGCATTATGCATGGTAATGTAACTTTGATCTTGATTGGACAACTAACTGATGGAACACTATTTGAAGGCAGCGATATCATAAGGGTTAGAATGCCAGGAGACATAAACATCGACGGCAAAGTTGACGTAAGAGACATCGCACTTACAGCTAAAACATTCGGCTCATACCCAGACCATCCAAAATGGAACCCTATAGCAGATGAAAACGAAGACAACAAAATAGACATACGAGACATAGCATTAATCGCTAAAAACTTTGGAAAAACATACCCATAACCATCTTCTCTTTTTTTATCTTACCTATTCTAAGATTTCTAAGAGTTTTTCTCCTTTTTGGGTAATTTTGTAGACGCCTCTACTGACTCTTTCCACGTAACCGTTTGGAAGCAGATAATGATAGAACTGTTTTCTGACCGTGTTTGATGTCGCAAAGCTTAGGCATGTTGCAACCGCTTCCTTCTCAATATCCGTATAGTGCACATGACTCTTTTTTGATTAACTTGAGAACATCTGCATATCAAAAAACATTAATTAGGATAAGTTTCTTTATTAAATAAGGTGACTATGTGAGCATAATGGTCAGCAAAACTCAGCTTAAACAGGTGCTCGATAAACTGGATTCGGTCAAACTGGAACTTCTGAGACTCAGAGCAACGCTTCTACCACAAGAAGAGCTGAGCAAAGAAGAAACAAAAAAACTCGAAAAAGCCCGAAAAGAAATAAAAAAAGGCTTAGCCATAAACCTCGAAGACCTCATCAAAGAACTAGGCTGACCCAACATTGTTCCAAGTTATTCTTTCACAAAAAGCCAGAAAATCCATCAAAAAACTCCCTCCTTATCTTTCGTGAAAATCCCATCCCAGCCGAATACTACGACATAAAGAAACTTAAAGGACACCTAGACGCATTCAGAGCAAGAATAGGCAACATCCGAATAATCTACGAAATCCAATGGTACGAAAAAAGAGTCAATGTACTACTAATCGAACCCAGAGAAAGAGCCTACCACTAAATCTAGACAACTCTCAACCCGTCTCAATCTCTCTCCACACTCATATTTGGAGCCTATTTGAATCATATTAGAGGGCGGTCTAGGCTCGTGCGCACACATACAGAGACACAAGCCTTCTAACTAAATCATCTGCTTGAGTAAATGGTTTATAGCTTCAGCTCGATATCCCGTGACGCCACCCGAGGCGTAACTCCGCTTAACCTTACCCTTAAACCCCTTACTAGGCGGATGCAAACGAAAAACAGGCTTAATCTCTGGTAAACAACGAAACTCCAACTCACCTTTAAAAAGGGCTTCAGCCAACTCACCTAAAGATTTCTTACCAACCTTTTGTGCATACTCGTCACTCAACTTTCTGTTACCCAACCATCTACCACGTTTCTCAAGAAGCAAAGCCAAGGTCTCTTTAGAAATCTCACCCCACGTCAAATAACTCTGCGCCTCCTGCAACATACCCAAATAAGAGGGGCGATCGTCAACTAACGTTGCATGGCAGTTCTTCTCCAAATGAAGCATCTTCATAGTCTCCTTAACCTTACCTAAAATGTCACTAACACCACGAACACGAACAACCGCCAAACACTTACGCTGCTGCATCCTCTTTCATCTCACCCATTCAGCAGACGTAACCAAACGATAAGTCTTCCTCAGAGCGTCAAAAACAGCAAAAGCAAAGGATGGAACCGTCCTAGTTGAACCAAAACTCCTTGTCCAAACATCTTTCACACCCGCCAACCCAAGAATAACCTTAGCCGCTTCACTTGCCACAATACCTAATCCACGAGGACCAGGAACAAGCAATATTTCAACTCCACCGCATTTTCCTCGAACCCGGAAAGGAAGAGAATGGGGTTTGCCGCATCCACACTCCCAACTTCCGCAGCCTCGACGAACCTGCACCACGTTTAAACGAGCATCCATAGCCGCCTTTTCAATAGCAGTGCGCACCTGTTTGGCTTTATCTGAACCTAAACCCAAATAGCCATCACGGTTGCCCACAGCCACAATAGCCTTGAATCGCGACTTTTCACCAGCGTCTGTTTGCTTCTGCACCAAATTTATGTTTATAACCTCTTCTTGCAAGTCTGGAAGTAGAACATCCACGATTTCAGGTTCTCGAATCTTTTGCCCTTCCGCAAAAACCTCATCGATTGATGAAATTTTTCCTTCTTGAATCATTTTCCCAAGTCGGGTTCTAGGCACCCATGACTCAACCCTAGCCTCAGCTCCTACTTCCTTAAATCGCCGCTTCCTGCTCACTTCGTCTCCTCCACTTTCTTTTGTCCTTCCAGTTTTTCATCTTCAAGTTTAGCGATTTTCTGCGCATCTACCGCACTTTGTGGCTTTTTCTTGTTTTCAGTTTTCTCTTTAAGCTGTTTCTCTTCCTCTTCTCTTTTTTCGGGTACTTTTCCACTCTGGAAAGCTGAAAAAATCTTTTGTTTCACTTGAGAGAAATGTTCAGTGATTTCTTCAGGGCGCAATCTCCTTGACAATAGGTTGGAAAATTGCTTTTGATACAAGTCTGGGGTGGAAGACAACTGCTTTGCGTACTCAGCAATGTGTTGCCCCAGAACACGTTTTTCATCAGGTAGCTTGTTCTCGTCGTGAGAAACCGTGATTTCTGCATCGAGAACTCCTTTAAGAGCAGCAGAAATACGCGAGCCTTTCGTAGGAGTTTGCAGCCCTAAGTCTAAAACAGCCTCTTCCACGCCTCTTGCACGTGCCCTATAACCACACAGTAGACCAGTTAAGTAAGCAGCTGAAAGGTTGCAACCTCCCCCTTGCCAACCATAGTTTTTACCTAATTCCTTAGAGTGGGCAGATACAATTACCTTGTCGCCGCCTACTTCCGCCTTAATCAACTGCACTGAGATATTTCTCAACGAACCCCTAATCACCATGCGTGGTAAGCCAGACAACACTAAGCCTTTGCGCTGTTGATAGTCAGTTTTGCCTTCTCTTCTCCTACGGAAAGCAACCCGATAGCTGGGACCCTTGGCCATCAACGTTTCCTCCATAAACCATGAGTTTTGGCGTAACGTTCCATGTCAGCTATTGAACTGAACGCTCCACTGCCAGATATCATGTAAAGTTGACGATACCCGCCTTCTACAAGCGCACGATTAGCCTTCCATTCACGAAGCGTCTTCCTTTGAGCTCGAATTCTCTGCATCCAAGCCTCTTTCTTCGTAACCCTTGCTCCGCTAGACCCCTTTCTACTTCCAGGTCCTCTCCTCAACCTCTTCTTTTTCTTTTCATGCAAGATGCGGGCTCTAACATGACTCACGCCTCTCTTTGATGCGGGTTTTATGGCACCTTCGTGAATCAGCCTTCGGATTTCCTCTCTGGTGATAGCCACCTCAACGTCTTCGATACGCTCAGGGTTAATCCAAACACGGTTTGTGCCTACTTTGAGAATCTGGGCAGCAATGCGTCGCTGGCTTCGAAGGCTCAACTTTTCTTTTCTTCCTCCTCTTTCTCTTCAGTGGTTTCCTCCGTCTCGCTCTCTGCTTCCGTTTCTTTCGGTGTTACCTCAGCTTCTTCTTCAGGCTTCACTTTTGGAAGTGGGTTCAGAATGTGAATGCCCCTTTCTTCAGCCCTAATCGAGATTTCACCACGTTTTTTCATTCCCACTGTGTGCGCAATTCTTATGGCTTGGGTTTTCGGGTCAACTCTGCTTATGTCGTCCAAAGTTCGAACTAAAACTTCAGCATAGCCAGATGGATGCAACGCTCTTGCCACTTTGGGACCTCGAAAACCGATTTCAGCTGATCTGGGCCAGCCTTTCACTTTTTTACGCATCTTGCTATCAATGCCATCGGGCTTTCGCCAAACTTCTGAAACTCGTTTGTAACGCCAGCTTTCTTGTCGCCTAAACTTTGGCTTCTTGTTCTTGTGGCGTTGTCGCAGAGCTAAGGTTTGCTTCGTGGATGGCTTCACAAACTCTTTTTCGCTCAAGTTTAGGCCTCCATTCCTTCACGTTTCTCATAGATGAAAATGCCGTCTAAGAATACTCTAGGATCTTTGCTCTTGACCTTAGTGGCCTGTTCAATGTTGGCGGCTGTTTGACTTACGTCCTCAAGGTTGATTCCTTGAACTATTATGTCATCTTCTTTTACAGAAACTTTGACGTCTCCCATAATTTTGACAAAGCGTGGGCTTCGTTCACCTGTGAAGTTTTCTATGGAAATAGTTTCCTCTTTAATCTTCACTGAAATCGGAAAATGAGAAAAAACAATTTTTAGTTTGTATGTAAATCCTTTTGTCACGCCTTTAATCATGTTTTGAATATGTGATCCAACGGTTCCGACGAGGGCTGCCTCCTTCTTTCTCGGCCAGTTGGTTTGAACCTTTATTGTTTTGTCCTCTTGCAGAATTGATATGGGCGTTTCAGAGAAATTGTGGGTTATGGTTCCTTTTGCTCCTTTGACCGTGACAACTCTACCTTCCACCTTGACCTCGACGTCGTCGGGAATTTCAATGATTTTTAACGCTTCGACAGCCCTCACTTCGCGACGCTCCTTTAATAAATGTAGGCTAGGAGACGACCTCCAACATTTTTTTCCTTGGCTTCTCTGTGAGGCAACACTCCCAAAGGGGTTGAGACCACAAGGACACCAACGTCTCTGGCTGGGAGGTACGCTTTTTCCCAAGTTTCAAAACCATCAGCGCTGACTGAGTAACGTGGCTTAATGGCTCCGCATTTGTTCACTCGGCCTAGTAGTTGAACCTTAAACTTTCCCGAGCGTCCATCGTCAATGAATTCAAACTCACCTATGTAGCCGCTCAATTGTAACACTCTTAGAACCCTTCCTAACAGTTTGGAAGCTGGACTAATCACGCAGTCACGTTTGTTTCGCAGCTCGTTGTTCATTATTGCTGTTAGACCGTTTGAAAGTGTGTCCATCATTGTCAAGTCTATCAATCCTTCTACTGATATTTTTTGAAACCCAATTGTTGGGCGACTTCTCTGAAACACTGACGGCAAATGTTTAAGCCATATCTACGAATGATAGGTCCATAAGACCCGCATCTTCGGCAGGGTCTGCTACCCTTACCATATTTGCGTTCTCTCTTAGGTTTCTGTTTTCCCATGTAACCTTCCCTTCTTCATGCTATGTGATTTCAACTCCAAATTCATCTTTGACAAAGACTATGGCTTCTTCAGGAGTCAGCAACTGTTTTTTGCCTACTCGAGACTTGGCGTGATGTCTGTGCTTTACACGTTGCCCTGGTTTAGACAGAGTAACAGAAACATCCATGCCATGGATGCCCAACTCTGGCACATACTTTGTTCCAGGAATGTCAATATGTTCTTTAACGCCGAAGGAGAAGTTGCCTAGCCTATCGAAACGTTCCCACGAAATCTTGTTGTCAACTGCTTTAAAGGCTCTTTTGAGGAACTCTCTTGCCTTTTCCTTCCGAAGAGTGACAAGACAAGCGATGGATTCTCCTCTTCTAATTCCGAAGTCTCTCACTGTTTTCTTGGCTTTGCGTCTGCAAGGCTTTTGTCCTGTCAACTGTTCAAGAACCTTCACAGCTTTTTCCAGAGGTTCACCAGACTTGCCCACCGCCATGTTGACTGTAACCTTTTCAAGACGCGGCTTAAGCAAGGGATTTGTCAACCACTTCTTGTGCACTTCTTCGGCAGACATGATTAGCCAGCCTCCGGCAAAGATATGTGGGGCTGCTTGTCGCCTGTAACAAAGATGTAGTCCAAGGTTGTTTGGAAGCGATTACCTCTTTCGTCTTCTATTGTTACAAGAGAGTTCTTGCGCTTCTGCCTCGACCTCTGTTCAAAAGCCACAATTTTTCCATGTTTGCCTGCGTTTTTGCCACCTATAATGAGAGCTGAAGCGCCTTCACTCAATTTCAAGTGCCCTAAAATTTCTTGGTTAGGCAAACCAATTTTCAGCGTATCTAAAGTGTCGAAAACATCTTCTTCAGATTTATTTGAGTCTTTCACTTTGACAAGCACGTTTCTTCCATCGTGAAGGTTTAGTTGCACGTTCCCTTTGCTTAAGACTGTCTTGTTTTCAATTCTGCACAGCTTGAATGTTGCTTCGTCTTTAGTGGTAGGATGGAAAAGCAACCCTTTTTCAGATGGGAGAACGCGATACCATCTTTCTAGCTCTGGGATTGCGACGACATCCATCAATCCTGTTGGAAACAGCTCTTTTCTTTGAACCTTTCCATCAATCAATATTTTTTCTTCATGAATTATGGTTTTGGCTTCACTTCTTGTCTTTGCAAAACCGAGGGCGTCGCGCAAAACTAGCGTCAACGGCATGCAACGAGAAATTGGATGAGGTCCTGCTTTGGGTTTAACAGTCCAAATAGCTTCCTTGCGGTGGATAGGCCAGAATTCAGGCGCTGGCTTTCTTTTAAGGTGCCTTCTTCCGCCTTTTTTACCCACTTCTAGATTCCTCCGGTTTCTCCCTTTCTGCTTTTTTCGTCTTTTCAGCAACCTTTTTGCGGGTTTTCTTCTGTCTTTTCTGTTTTCTGGGTTTCTTGGGTTTTTTCTCTTCTTCAGCAGGCTTTTCTTCCTCTGCGACGGCTTCTGGTACTTTTAACGTTTCCCTGCGCCACTTGTCGTCCAAGTTTAAGCTGGTTATCATCACCTTAGATGGATGTATAGGAACAAAAGTGGTAGTGCCATCCACCTTCTCTCGGGTGACACCTTCTACAGAAATTTTATATGTCTTCTTGTCAACCCTTGTGACTTTTCCTTCAAGTCCTTTGCGGTCACCTCTCATAACTCGTACGGTGTCACCGCTTCTTACTGGAAGTGAATCTACGTTGTGGGAGGTTTTCAACGAGGGCGACAACGGTGCAGAAAAATGTTTATATCTAATGTGTGAAGGAGCCTGATACAACATTTTCCGTTGTTTTCTGGGCTGTTTCGTCTTCACCATGTCTCTTCTCCTAAACAATAATGCTGGATGCGCTGGCGATTCTAGGCCATCTTTCGGCTGCTTCTTTAGCCACGGGACCCCTAATCTCGGTGCCGCGCATTTCGCCTTCTGGGGTCATGATGACGGCTGCGTTGTCTTCAAATTGAACCCATGAACCGTCGGCACGATGATACTGCTTTCTCTGTCGAACCAAAACGGCTTGAAAAATTTTCTTTCTCATGTCAGGAGTGCCCTTGCGAACAGAAACTATGACCATGTCACCTACTGCAGCTGAAGGGACACGTCTGAGTCTTCCCTTGTATTGGGCGACTTGAATAATTCTAAGCTCTCGTGCGCCTGTGTTGTCTGTGCATTTCACCACTGCTCCAGCTAGTATGCCTCTAGATATTTTTGGTCGTTGCCCGAGCATGCCTTTGGCTATGAGTGCTCGACCCTTAGCTTTTGCCGCCACTTTGTTCTTCCTCCAGTTTTTCAACAACTACAAACGATACAGTTTTGCTTAACGGGCGGCACTCAGCTATTCGAACTTTTTCACCTTCTTTCACGTTTAGGCAAGGCGGGTTGTGGGCGTTGATGTGACTGTGTCTTCGTTCGTACCGCTTAAACTTGGGTATGTAAAGTTGATAGTCTCGGCGCACCACTGCTGTTTTGTCCATTTTGGCGCTGATGACAACTCCGTCTAGAATGCGTCCTCTTATACGGAGACTGCCATGAAAAGGACAGTTCTTATCTTCGCAAGATTTTGTTGGTTTCTTCAATGCCAGTGTTGCCGTCACCATCGCCTCCTGAGCCGTTTCTTCACACGGTCTTCTGGACGCCCAACAATAATGTTTCCATCAACTTCCACGACTGTACCGTCGGGTGTAGTGAAGTGAAAAACAGCCACGTTTTTAACGATACTCCTATCCTCGTTTTCGTGCCTTATAACCAAAGTGTTTCGGGTTTCATCAACAACCTTACCCTTTATGCCAACATAGTCGGGATTTGTGCTTTTCACAACCTTGGCTGTAAGCCCAATAAACTCTCCTTGAACGAAAGCTGGTGTAACTCTCATGACCTCTTCTTCCTTTGCTCCTTCTTTGCGGGTGTTGGTTCACTTGCTACGGTGAGTATGCGAGCAACTGCTTTGCGTAGTTCACGTACTCTGGCTGGGTTTTCAATGGCGCCTCCTGCTTTAATCATTGTTTTAAGTCTTACAAGTTCGGTTTGCAGTTCCCGCAGTTTTTTTTTGCGGTCTTCAGTTGACATGTCACGGATCTCTTTGACTCTTAAGATGGGCACCTTACTACTTTGTCTCCTCTTTTTTCTCTTCTGTTGTTTCGATTTCAGTTTCTTCGACATCTTTCTCTTCAGGCTTTATTCCGGGTTCTGCGGTTGCCTCTGTTTTCTCCAACGTCTCTAATGGCGGTTCCGCAATTATTTGCACTCGATCTGGAAATTGAGCTTCAGGTGGCATTATTCTTACCTTAACTCCGAATATTCCTGGCTTTAATTGTACGTGTAACTCTGCTTTGTGAAGGTATTTTAGGGCTGGGTCTCCGCTCTTTGGAATGTATCCGTCTCGGAACTTTTCGTAGCGTGCTCTTTCGGTTCTAAGTTTTCCGCTTATGATTATCTCTGCGCCCAAGGCTCCTGCTTCCATTACTTGCTGAAGTGCCCAGAAGCCTGCTCGACGAAAGTGGACTCCCCGTTTGAGGGCTGATGTGACTCGCGACGCTATTACGTAGGCGTTGAGTTCTGGGACCTCGATTTCGGCAACAGAGATTTGTGGGTTTGGTAGCTGGAATTTTTGTTCAAGGAGTGTTGCGAGTTCTTTGATTGTTTCGCCGCCTCTTCCTATTATTAAGCCTGGACGCATGGCGTAAACGACTATGTGTGTGCCTAATGGCGTTTTGGTGATGTCTACGCCGCCGTATCCTGCTCTTTCAAATTCGTTTCGCAAAAATTCGTCGATTTCAGTTTTTTTCACGGCTTCTGTGATAAAATGTTTGATTACAGACATTTAGGCAGCTTTCTCCTCGGTTTGCTCCAAAACTAGTTCAACGTGTGTGAGTGTTTGAAATTTGGGTGATGTGCGTCCGAAGGCTCGTATTGTGTATCTTTTTATTTTCATGCCTGGGTAGGCGGCTGCATGTATGATTTTTAATCTTTCTAGGTCTAGTCCTTTTGCTTCAGCGTTTGCTTCTGCTCCTTCCAAAACTTTGAGTATTTTTTGCGCTGCTTTTGTGGGGTATCTGCCTGCGTAGGCTTTTTCTAAGCCGTGTCTGTGTCCTGCTTTCTTTTTGTATCGGCGGAATGGGATGGGTTGTTTTTTTTGGATGACTTTGTTTAGATGTTGTTTTGCTTGGTCCAGGGTCATTCCTTTGATTGTTTTGCAAACTTCTCTTGCTGCTTTATGGGATATGCTGAGTTCTCGTCCGCTGGATTTGACTGTTGTTTCTACGTCGAGCCCTGTTATTGTGTATCCCCATTTTGGCATAGGATTGGTTTTCTCCAAGTGTGCAAACAAACTGCTGAGCCCTAACATATATGTGTTTTGTGTTTGTTGAGGATGTTGTTGACTGAATGTGGCTTATGGTTTGTTTGTGTGTGTGCGCACTGGGCTAGACCCCCCTCTAATATGATCCAAATAGGCTCCAAATATGAAATCTATTGAATGAAAGACCAGGAACGTGAGGTTTTTCTCCGTAGAACCATTCTTGAACTCTTCAAAAAAAGGTCATGTGCACTACACGGATGTTTAAGAAGAGAGCGGTTGCAACATGCCTAAGCTTCGCAACAACAAACACAATAAGAAAACAGTTCTACCACTATCTACTCACCAACGGCTACGTGGAACGGGTCAGCCGAGGCATCTACAAAATCACCGAAAAAGGAGAAAAACTCTTAGAAATTCTGAATTAACGCTCGAATAGAATTTTTCTTTTTAAATTATGATGCAATTTGAAATGAAATATGAATAGAACTTCTGCTCTGGTTTTCTATGAAATTGTTTCAGAAGTTTTATATGATAAAACATAGCAGAATTGATATTCCAGCATTGTGCTGGGCTGTTTTCCATATTTCCATTAACTTGAAGGAGGTGAAAAAGAAATGAGAAAGATGTTATTGACACCGCTAATAGTGTGCACGGTTGCACTTCTGTCCACGCTATGGATGCCTGCAGTGCATGCAAAGAAACCTATAACTCTTAAAAGTGAACTGTTTATTGAGCTCAATTGGGATTGGATTGGGTTTGGGGTTGGCACGTCGCCGTACACATGGATTGGAACAGTTTGGGGAGGCATCAACGGAGATTTCTACATCACCTTGGTTGGAGCCAGTTTTCCAGGGCAAACGGAACACTTCTCTGAAACATGGCTTATCGTGACGCCCGATGGAGAAATAGAAGGATTTGACGAAGGTGTTTGGAGCTTTAACAACTTTAAGTGGAGTGCTAACGGCAAAGTAACGGGTGCAACTGGGACATGGTCGTATTTGATTGGTTATGATATGCATTATAGTGGTACGACAACTGAATTTCCAGTTCCTTTCGGTACCCCTGTAAGTGGCACAGGCACGCTGATTCTGTCTTCTGGGTAAAAGATAAGGTCTCTCCATACGACTCTTCTACCCAGTAGTTAATGCATGCAAGAGCATAGGTCTGGCTTTACTTAACAACCAGCCTAAACCCCTCTCTTTCTCCATTTTTGTATACCTGTTGCATCAGATTATAAGGAGTAATGCAAACAAAGGAAAAAATTAACTCTTAAACAAAGAATATTCAGAGTATAACCGTTTTCATTGAATAGGAATATCAAGCAAGATGAAGTAAACACGTCCGCGCGTATTATTTTTAGACACAGTTGTTCTAACATGGTTTTTTTCGCCAAAATAGGTTAAATTTGCCTTCTTTCTCGTTCTCTGTTTTGGGGCCAGAGTCAGCCGTGGTGAGCGTGTCCGTTGATGATGTACGCGACGTGATTAATGTTAGCTCTGCTGAGGTTCCAGACGCTAAGGTTCTGAAGATGATTAAGCATGCTGAAGTGACGCTCGAATTGCTCTGGTTTTAATGCTAATCTTGTTTAATAAAGTTGGTCAAAGAGAGGCTTTTACGCAGCTGGTGAAAACCAGAACAAAGACTGAATCGGAGTATGAGGCTCTGCTTAATGAAGAAGCCAACAACGCCGAACAATGCGACGAAATCAGAACGAACTGTTGATGAGGCTATTCAGATTTTGTGGAAGGTTATCGAAGAAGCTAAAATGTCTTTAGTGGACGAGAGGTCAACTTCTGAGGACAAGCGTCAATGGGCTAAGGTTTTATGCGATACAGTAGGAGTTTTGAACAAACTTCTTATGAGCAAGGGTGAAAAACCACTTGAAGACGAAGACTTAGGCGCCTTGTTACAAAAAGTTCCTCGAAGATTACGATTAACAATTCTTAAAGGCGTAAAGAAGTGGAGAAGGACGAGTTTCTAAACCGTTTAGTCACAGACCTCAATTACACAGCCTCGGTTGCGGAGATGCTGATAGCCCGTCCTAAAGCGTTCCGAGAAGTTTTAAAAGACGAAAAAGTCAAAAAGAAACTCCTTGATGACCCAGTTTTCTTCGCCGTATTAATGTGCAACGACAAATGGCTCGTCAATGCACCTGACCATCAAAAACTGCTCAGAGACATGCACCCAAGACAAGTGGCCGTATGTGGACGGGGATGGGGCAAATCCTTAGTTTTTAGCCGAAAAAACCTCTGGCTCATATACACAAAACCAAAAATTGAAAGCCTAATCATATCGAGTACACAGCGTCAAAGCATGATAATGTTCGACTACTGCTACTTCACTATTCAAGCAAATCCGCTCATGCGTGACATGATTAAACGTCCAGGCACAACACGCACAACAATCAGATTGAAGTCCTCCCTAGGCGGAAAACTCGTAGCCCTACCATGCTCACCCAACAAACTCAGAGGCTTCCACCCAGACTGGGTCTTCTGCGACGAAGCCAGCATAATCCCAAGCGAAATGATAACCAGCGAAATCATGCCCATGCTCACAAAACCCAACTCCCACTTCGTCATGAGCGGAACCCCTAAAAGCTTCGATCACATCTTCCGCCGAGCCTTCCTAGAACCAAAACGCTACAGCATCCACCACTATCCCGCCTACACCAGCCCATTAGTCAGCAAGGAGCAACTAGCCGAATGGCAACAAGACATGACCAAAGAAGAATATACACGCGAAGTAGAAGCCAAATGGATAGAAATAGCCAACGTATTCTTCCCAATCGACCTAATCATAACCTGCATAGACCCAGAACTAGGAGACCCCGACTCACCCAACCAATACATCCATGATTTAGAAAGCATCCAACCCAAACAACTCACAGGCGCCTTTTACGCAGGCTTAGACATGGGAAAACAAATCGACCACAGCGTCTTAGCCATAATACAAAGAACCGACAACAAAAGAAGACTAGTCTACAAATACCAATTCCCACTGGGCACACCGTATCCAAGCGTCATCGCACACGTCGCCAAAGCAAACCAAACCTTCCAATTCACAAAACTCATCATAGACAAAACAGGAGTAGGAGACGCCGTAGTTGACGAAATAAAACAAATAGGCATAGGTAACGCTGAAGGCTTGTTTCTCACAGACCGATGGAAAGAAGAAATCTTCACGTATCTCAAACTCTTAATGGAACAGAAAAGACTAGGCATACTACCAGACGACACAGCCCTCATCACCCAAATCAACGAACAACGCTACGAATACTTAAAACCCAAAACAGCACAAGAACGCATACACCTAAAATTCACGCATCCACCAAAAAGACACGACGACCAACTCTTCGCCCTCGCCCTAGCCTGCTACGCCAGCAAAGAAGACGAAACCAAAACCACATTAAAACGAGCATACTAAATTAAAAGTCAAAAACACCTAGAAAATAGAAAACGAAGCGAGGAAGAATAGACATTGTCTGCTGTGAAAATTCTCGTCGTCAACCCTATAGTGGAAAGCGACATCACCGAAAGCATCAAGAAGACACGGCTAAGAACGAAACGTGAAATCGCATCTTTAGATTTTACAAGTCTTGAGAAAGGTCCAAGATTCATCGAAACCGAGGAACACGAAAAACTCGCTGTGCCAGACCTTCTCAGAGTGATAAAGAATGGAGAAAAACAAGGATACAACGCCATAATAATCAACTGTTTTGGAAATCCAGGGTTAGATGAAACGAAGAAACTTGTTAAAATTCCAGTGGTAGGCGCAGGTGAAGCCTCATTCTTGAAGGCGAAGAAGCTCCAAAAGAGGTTTTCAGTATTAACCACTGTGAACGAGGCTGTTTCAAGAGTTAGACGAAACGCATGCAGATATGGTGCAGAAGTGTTTCTAGCCTCCATAAGACCATTAGGTATGCACGTGCCAGAACTCATTCAAAAACAACGATTAAGAAAAGCCTTACTCGAAGAAGGAAGAGAGGCTGTTGAGAAAGACCACGTGAAAATCATTGTTTTGGGCTGCACCGCTATGGCGGGTAATGCTGAATGGCTCTCCAAGAAACTCGACGTGTCAGTGATAGACCCTACGAAGACTGCTGTTGAAAAGGCAATAGAACGAATCAAAAACAAATCAGTTGGCAATTCCATTTAAGAAACTGTCTGTTCAAGCAACTCTACAACCATGTCATTTGAGCTTTATTCTTATCTCCATTTATTCTTGCCAAAAATCTAAAACTGCTCTTGCTTGACTTAGGGTGGTTTCCAATTTTTTCAAATCCCATTTTTCAGCAAATTGAAGTTGCTTATAGAACTCATAGAATGACCTGGAAGCAGTTGCTACTTGATTTATCATTTCAGCGTGATTTTCGCCGTTGCAAATCTCCGCTTTCAGCTTGACTCCTTGCTGCTTGTTGATAATGTGGAAGCCCAGCCAGTAAGCTGAGTATCGCAGGGAAAGCATTGCACCAATGAAATCTCTCTTGCGTAAGCAACTTTTGGCGTTCTCTAGTTCGGTGCGTGGACCCAACCGTTTTGTTCCCCATTCGGTGTCAACAAATTCTTTGAGCCTAAGCTGTAAGTCTTCAACCAAATTGTAATTCAAAGCGTCCGCATCGTTCACCAAGTCGAAGACATCTAAAAGATTCTTTTCTTTGTTCATGATTTGGCGAAGTTTGAGGCTGAGTTCTTTAGGTCGAAAGCTAGGTATCAAATCATTTTTCATAATGTGAGCAGCAGAGAGACATGTCAAGGCTTCTCTTAAACAAATCAAGGAATAAAATGAGTTTTTCTTTGTCAGATAGCCTTCAGAAGAGAGTAAATTGTCTTCTGCTTGCTTTATAGCTGGCTTGATTTCACTTTCTCGCCACATCCACTTTATCGCGTTTGTTTTCCACTTGGCAAGCCGTTTCGTGGGGTCTGCGAGTATCTTGCAGGTTTGCATGTATTCAACCCACAGACTTGTCCACATCCACGTGTCTGGTTTGTTTCGAAGTTTTTCATTTTCAAAGGTTTCAATGAATGGAGCAATTGGATAACGCCAGACCTCTACCCTCACATCGTCGATTTTTCTCTCTTCCTTGCCCACTTGAATGTCAGCTGCAACCGTGTTGTAGACAATTGCCAAGTCAAGGTCGCTTTCTTCATGTATATCTCCAGAAACCGCTGAGCCGAAGAGAAAGGCGCCAATAGCGTATTTCTCTTTCATTAGCTCTTTACACTGTGCATTGGCTAATTCTTGCATCTGTTGCAATCTGATTTCTTTATTCACGTTTCCAGCCACTATCGCTGTTGTAGCTATGTAAATTTGAAGTATTCTGTGAGTCGTCTCTGCAACAGTGCGTCTTGCAATAGTTTGCTATGATTTATCCATTTTTGTAAGGGAATCTGAAACTGATTCGCAATTCTTTGGAGCGCTTCATCCAGCGTGTTGAATTTTAATGGCGGTTGACGCATAGCGTTTCTGACGTTTTCCCTAACCTGCCAAACCCCAACTGGCATAATGTAACCTGGATGAGCCTCACGCAAAACAATCACAGTTGCCTGTCTTCTCTCTTTAACAAGTTGCTCGCAGACCGCTAAGCGTGCAGCGTAGTAGCATCCGCCAATCTCCGCGTATGTGGTTCTGCCATCGTAGCCTTCACTGGCTGCGAGGTGCCAAACATTGGTGCCCGACGGATTCCAAATGGTGCCTGGATACCATGCTTCCATGGCTTCGTAGCTCCAAGCTTGCGGCAGCATCAAAACTTCAAAAATGTTGTCTAAGTAGCGAGACTCATACAAGCGGTACTCGTTGATTTCTGGAAAAGTTTTGATTTTTTCCATCATATCTTTTGAAAGAATGCTGTCTACAGCTGTGATGCTCCAGCGGGTGGGCACAAGGCGTCTGTTCTGTTTGAGCCCGAAGGCGCCGACACTAAATGCTCGTTGAATCTTTGTCACTAGCGTGCCCTTTTCGTATAGGTCGCGGACTGCATCTGTTGCCTTCAAGTCGGTGTCGTAATAGGCTTTCTCAATCTGATGGTCCCAACGAGCAGTGCCAACCCTCAGGTCTCTCAAAGGTGCTGACGGACCAAACGGCTGAACCTCGTCGTCTAAGACGAGATTGCGGCGTGGCGGCTTAGTCAGAGCTAACTCCACATCCACAGGGTTAATACATAAAGCGAGTTCTCGTGTTTGGTCCATGATTTTACCCGCCTCTTCAAATCGGCGCACATGCACCCGATGTTTGCCTCGAATAAGTAGGGAGCGGAAACCAACGATTTCGTCTATGGATTTGCCGAACCACAGCTCGGGTAAGTCGTAGAGGCTTGTGTCTTCATGCACAGGTGGAACCATTGGACCCGCATAAACGTATGGATAGCCTATTCTGCCCACAAACACGCTGGGTGGAGAAGCGCCGTCTACATCTAAGCCCTTGATGAGTGGCATTGTTTTCAGATAGAAATTGGCTCTAACTAGCAGTGGGCAACGGGTCTTTCCGCACAAAAACTTGCCGCCCTTGCAGGCTACGCACAAGCCTTTTCCCCAAGCCACACCCGAAGCCTTAGCCAGAAGATAATTTGTACTGTAATTCAAGTCAGATGCGAGACTAACGTTGTCTAGGAGTTGCCGTATCCAGAGATTCTCCTTTCCATTCGTTCCAGAAACATCGGTCTTTCTTTCTGGATTGAACAGTCTCTTCATGTTATGTGCCTACATTCTCTTAACAATTCAATAGAGTATGACTTAAAAACAAGTCGTTTTTCTTCTCGGAGAGAAAGGCAGAAAACTTTAAGTTTAGTTCCTTAGCATGTCTTTAAGCCTTAAAAAATAAGCGGTCATCGAGAAAGTTGCGCGACCTCTATGAATTCCACTACACAAATTTTGGAAATATTGATCGTTGTACTTGTATCTATAGAAGTGGTTGAGCTTTACTTCAACTTGCGTGCCATAAAAACTCACGAAAAAGAATTAAATGGGCACTTAGCAAGACTGGAGGATCACTCAAAGAAAATAGACACTTTCATGAATCTCGTAAATCAATTAGATGAACATATTAAAACCTTGGACAAGCTTCTGCGGAAAAAAGAATCTAATGAAACCTAAAGTGTTCATTCTTTTGGTCAAAAGAGAGCGTAGAGGGTAATTAATGGAGCAAAAACTGTGGCTACCAGTGTCATAACTGTAATCATAGTGTTGAGAGAAGGACCAGCAGTATCCTTAAACGGATCGCCAACCGTGTCGCCTATAACCGCAGCCTTGTGAGCTTCTGAGCCTTTTCCACCGAACTTTCCCGCTTCTATGTATTTTTTGGCGTTGTCCCATGTGCCACCTGAGTTAGCCATTAACAAAGCGAAAATTATTCCTGTGATGATGCTGCCTGCAAGAAAGCCTGCAAGCGCTGTGGGACCAAGGAAAAAGCCTACAACTAATGGGGCTGTAATTGCCAAGACGCCTGGCAGAATAAGCTCTTTTAACGCTCCCTTAGTCGCGATGTCAACGCATCTGGTATAATCAGGTTTGGAGGTTCCTTCCATTATACCCGGGTTCTCTTTGAATTGCCTCCTTATTTCTTCAACCATTCTGTGACCATTTTTCCCAACAGCCAATATCAAAAGAGCTGAGAACAAGGGAGGCATCATCGCGCCAATAAAGACGCCGCCTACCACTTTTGTATCCATAAGGCTGAGAGCGGCAAGTCCCTCTAAAGTGTTTACATCGATACCAACAACCATTGTGAAGGCGTGAAACAGTGCAATTACCTGCAATGCGGCGGCGCCAATGGCGAAACCCTTGGTTATAGCTTTGGCGGTGTTGCCTGCAGCATCCAACCTATCGGCCATTTCTATGACTCCCTCACCCAAGCCCGCCTGCTCAGCAATGCCTTTTGCATTATCGACTATAGGTCCGTAGGCGTCAGCGGAAATTATCATTCCCAAAGTGGCTAACATGCCCACAGCTGCGATGGCAATTCCGTAAAAGGGATCGAGTCCAAATACTGTTGCGATATTCCACGAAGCCAGCATAGCAACAACTATGCCTAGAATGGGAGGAACAATGCTCATTATGCCATACGAAAAACCTGACAAAATACTTATGGCCGCTCCAGTTTTCGCTGCTTCAGCAGTCTTCAGAACGGGGGTTCTATCTATAGATGTGAAAAAGTCGGTTGTTATTCCTATTACTACTCCAGCTACTAGTCCCGCAACAGCTGCAAAAAATATGCCGAGACCACGCTGGTGAGGGTCGATTCCTACGAATTGGATTACGAGGAAAGTTATGATTGCGAATAAAGCGCATGTTGCAAATGTTCCTCGGTTGAGTGCTGCGCCAGGGTTGCCTCTTCTTCCAACTCTTACAAAAAATAGTCCCAACACAGACGCTAATATTCCAGATGCTTTAATCAACAATGGAAGAATGATGTATGTGGTTTCCCATAAGGGTGCTTTCCAATATACTTCTGCACCAATTATCATTGCAGCTATAGTGCCTGCGATATAGGAGTCAATTAGGTCAGCTCCCATTCCAGCCACATCGCCAACGTTGTCGCCCACATTGTCGGCGATGACAGCGGGGTTTCGAGGGTCATCTTCTGGAATGCCTATCTCAACCTTTCCAACGAGGTCAGCGCCGATATCTGCAGTCTTTGTGTAGATGCCTCCGCCTGCTTTTGCGAAAAGTGCCAGTGCGCTTGCGCCGAAACTGAAGCCTAAGACAGTGTCTAACGCAGCCTTTGGATTCTGATAAACATTGTTAAAAACATAATATAGGACGCTTGCTCCTAATAGAGCCATGCCAACTATTGATAATCCCATGACTGCTCCGCCGAAGAAAGCAACTGAAAAAGCTTGGTTCAAACCTTTCCTAGCAGCGTTCGACGTCCTCACATTAGCTCTGACCGCTGCGTTCATCCCAAAATATGCGGCTATGGTAGTGCAGAATGAGCCAAAAACATAGGCGAGTGCCATGTAATAGCTGAAGAAAACACCAATTACTATTGCCATAACTGCAACGAACACTGCCAAAGTCTTGTTCTGTCTTTTAAGGTAGGCTGTGGCACCTTCTCTTATGGCTGTGGAAATCTCCTGCATCTTGGGGTTTCCACTGTCTTGTTTGCTTACATAAAAAAACAAGTAAACAGCTACAAGGATGGAAGCTAATCCTGCAAGCGGTGCTATTATCAACCACTCCATTTTTAGGTCTCCTATACGAATAATACCTTCCTTTTGAACGTCAATACACGTATTTAAAGAAAACTGTTCTCGAAAACTCTTAAATACAAAACCTATGTTTTATTGAGCCTTCTAAACAAGGCGGAAGAGATAAAATTATGAGTGAAAAATTTGCCAACCCAGCGCCACTTGGGCTTTTGGGCTTTGGAATGACAACGGTTCTGTTAAACTTTGTTCACAACGCTCGGCTTGGTCCAGTTGATGGCATGATTTTGGGGATGGGCATTTTTTATGGTGGTTTAGCGCAGATTATCGCTGGGCTTCTTGAGTATAAGAAAGGTAACACGTTTGGAACAACGGCTTTTACATCTTATGGATTGTTTTGGTTGTCTTTTGTGGCTCTAAATTGGCTAGGAGCAAGAGATGTTGCAGGGCAAGGAGTCATGCCTTTCCTAGGAGGCGTTACCCCGTGGGTCGTAAGCCAAGAAGCATTTGCAGCCTACTTCTTCATGTGGGGACTCTTCACATTCGCCATGTTCTTAGGCACGCTGAAAGCTAACCGAGCACTACAATTGGTTTTCATGAGCCTCGCAATACTTTTCTTTTTACTCGCAGCCAAATCAGCGCTTCTAGCCTACACTTCGGTAACAACAGTAAACTTGGATTTATTCACCCGTGTAATCGGAGTTGAAGGCATAATCTGCGGATTAAGCGCCATCTACTTGGCACTTGCAGAAGTGTTGAATGAAGCTTACGGGAAAACGATTCTACCAATTGGGCAAATGACAAAATAGCTGGGGGTATCCTGATGACGCCTTCAACAACAGAAGCGCTAAAGCACAACCTAGCGTTGCAAGTTTCTTCATCATGTGACTTTGCTATCTTTTTCAGAAAGCTTCGCAATATGCTAATTTATATTGTTGCAACTGTATTAACCACTTTCCCAAGGTGAGGAAGCGTTGGAACGGTCGGCTCTTCCCTTTGAACAAAGACTTTCCCCCGCAACCAAGAAGTATTTGGAACTTTATGAGGAATCAATCAAAGACCCTGAGAAGTTCTGGGACAACGAAGCCAGAAAACTAGAATGGTTTAGAATGTGGGACAAAGTGTTAGAGTGGGATCCGCCTTTCGCCCGTTGGTTTGTTGGTGGTCTTCTGAACGCTTCTTATCTTTGCTTGGATAGACATGTCAAAACTTGGCGAAGAAGCAAAGTAGCAATGTATTGGGAAGACGAGTTCGGCAACGCCAAAACTTTGAGTTACTCCCAACTCTATACTGAAGTGAACCGTTTCGCTTCTGTGCTGCAGAAGTTCAGGGTTGAGAAAGGAACCCGAGTTGCAGTTTATCTGCCCCTAATCCCCGAGTTGCCTGTAACCATGCTCGCAACCGCACGAATCGGTGCAATTCACACGGTTGTGTTTTCAGGCTTTAGCGCTCAAGCGCTTGCTGACAGAGTTGATGACACTCAAGCTAAAGTGTTAGTTACGGCTGATGGAAGTTTCAGGAGAGGCAATCTGATACCTTTGAAGAAAACTGTAGATGCAGCCTTAGAGAAATGCCCATCAATAGAAAGCGTTGTTGTCGTGAAAAGGGCTAACATTGACGTCCCAATGAAGGAAGGAAGAGACTTCTGGTATCATGAACTGCTTAAAAATGGTCGGGATTATGTGGAGCCTCTTCCTGTTGAAGCCAACGACCCATTATATATTCTTTACACTTCGGGAACAACGGGCAAGCCCAAGGGAATAGTGCACAACACAGGCGGCTACATGGTCTTCAATCATTCAGCCTACAAGTGGGCGTTCGACATAAGAGACGAATCCGTGTACTGGTGCACAGCAGACATTGGTTGGGTAACGGGGCACAGCTCCATAGTGTATGCACCGTTAAGCCACGCAGCCACCATGGTCCTATACGAAGGTGCGCCCGACTATCCCAAACCCGACAGATGGTGGGAAATCGTGGACAAATACGGTGTAACTATTTTTTACACTTCGCCCACAGCAATAAGAATGCTCATGAGGTACGGCGAAGAGTTGCCCACAAAACACGACCTCTCCAGCCTAGAAATGCTGGGTTCGGTAGGCGAGCCGATAAATCCAGAAGCTTGGATGTGGTACTACAGAAACATCGGTCGTGAGAGATGTCCCATAGTAGACACTTGGTGGCAAACAGAAACAGGCGGATTCATGATTTCACCAGCTCCAGGTCTTATGCTGGTTCCCCTTAAACCTGGCTCCGCAACCTTTCCATTACCCGGCATCCAACCAGAAGTTGTCGACGAAAGTGGCAAGCTTGCTCCGCCAGGTGTTAAGGGTTATCTTGTGTTAAAGAAGCCTTGGCCAGGTATGTTCATGACTCTTTATCGAGACCCTGAAAGGTATAAACAAGTGTATTGGTCAAGGTTTCCAGGCTTCTACTACACTGGAGACTACGCCATAAGAGACGAAGACGGCTACTTCTGGCTGTTGGGAAGAGCAGACGAAGTGCTGAAAATTGCAGGTCACAGAATCGGCACAATGGAATTGGAAAGCGCAGTAATTGAGCACCCAGCTGTGAGTGAGGCAGCTGCCATTGGGAAACCCCACGAAGTCAAGGGTGAAAGCGTATCTATCTTCGTGATATTGAGGCAGGGCTATGAGCCAACAGAAAAATTGAAGAAGGAATTGAAGGACCACGTGCGTGAAACCATTGGACCTGTGGCTACTCCAGACGAAATCTATTTTGTGAAGAGCTTACCCAAAACTCGAAGCGGCAAAATCATGAGGAGAGTGCTGAAGGCAGTTTCGATGGGTATGCCCATTGGGGACATTTCCACGCTGGAGGATGAGGCGTCTGTAGACGAGGTCAAAAGAGCCTATGAAGAATTCAAGAAGCTACTAGAAGAGGGCGCAAAGTAAATAGGTCTTCCCCCATGGATTTTTAGAGAAAACTCTTATAAGTAGATGTTTGGGCTTAACTCTAAAGGCAAAATCAAGATGAGCTAAAAGAAAACATCTCTGTCAAACTGGCGGTTGCTATGGTCTCTGCGTGGCACAACATTAGGATTGACGAAATCTGGAGCACTTTACGAACCAATCCAAAAGGGTTAACCCAAGCAGAAGCGGAACGTCGGCTACAGGAGTTCGGATACAACGAGCTCAAAGAACGAAAAAGAGTAACTCCTCTGCAGATTTTTCTACGGCAGTTCAAGGACATCTTTGTGATTATGCTTTTGATAGCCACGGCAATCGAGTTCTTAATTGGAGAGTTCATTGATGGTGGCACCATCGCTGCCATTGTGATTCTTAACTCAGTTGTTGGCTTTGTTCAGGAATATCGTTCTGAAAAGGCTGTGGAAGCTATGAAGAAGCTGACGGCTCCAAAAGCACGTGTACTCCGAGACGGAGGCGAAGTGATAGTACCAGCACGTGAGGTTGTGCCTGGAGACATTTTACTTCTTGAAGCGGGTGACCGCGTTCCTGCAGACGGACGGCTCTTAGAAGTCGTAGATTTTAAAACTGATGAAGCTGTGCTGACGGGCGAATCAACGCCAGTCAACAAGGATATAAGCATTATAGACGAAAAAACACCCGTAGCTGACAGAAAAAACTCGGTTTTCATGGCTACGCACGTAACATATGGTAGAGGAAAAACGGTAATAACATCCACTGGCATGACCACTGAGTTCGGAAAGATTGCAGAAATGGTTCAGACAATGGAGGAAGAGGAAACTCCTCTGAAGCAGAAGCTGGAGCGATTTGCCAAAAAACTCGGAATAATAGTAGTTGCTGTGTGTGTTGTCATATTTGCACTTGAATTATACGAAATTTTTGTTCTGGGAGTGACACACACGGCTGAAGCCATAGATAGCATCATAGACGCTTTTGAAATGGCGGTTGCACTCGCTGTTTCTGCTGTTCCTGAGGGCTTGCCAGCCGTTGTAACTGTGTCACTTGCCCTTGGCGCTCGAGAACTTGCCAAACGCAACTCAATTATAAGGAAACTTTCCTCGGCTGAAACCTTAGGCGCTACAACTGTTATCTGCTCTGACAAAACTGGCACGTTGACCAAGGGTGAAATGACTGTTCGCAAACTCTACGTCAACCGCAAGACTCTCGATGTTACAGGAGTGGGCTATGAACCCACAGGCGAATTCTTACAAGATACCGCCTCCGTCAACTTGAAAGAAAATGATGACCTTGCGTTATTGCTGAGAGCAAGCATGCTGTGCACAAACGCTCATTATGATGGAAAAAGTGTGATCGGAGACACGACTGAAGGAGCCCTCATAGTCGCAGCCGCTAAAGTGGGAATGACCAAGAAAAGCATGGAAGTCTTGTATCCTCGCGCCCACGAAGTGCCCTTCACATCTGAGAGAAAGCGTATGACAACCGTCCACAAGACACCAGAAGGAACACTTGTCGCCTATGTTAAGGGGGCTCCTGAAGTCATATTAGAACGTAGCACCCACGTTCTCCAAGACGGCCAAGCGAAGAAACTCTCAGCCAAAGAGAGAAAAACCATCTTAGAAATCAATGAAAAAATGGCAAGCGACGCCCTAAGGGTCCTCGGCATAGCCTACAAAGATTTGTCCAACGACGCCCTCAAAAAAGTGGAAGAAGAGAACATGGAAAACGGCTTGGTCTTCTTGGGATTAACGGGTATGATAGACCCACCCAGGGAAGAAGCGAAAGAAGCCAACTTGAAATGTCAGCAGGCAGGCATAAAGACGGTCATGATAACGGGAGACCACAAGCTGACTGCAGTGGCTATAGCCAAAGAGTTGGGTATGCTGCACAGCGATACGGTTCTGATCGGAGCCGAACTTGACAACCTTAGCGACGAAGACTTTGAGAAAATTGTAGAAGAAGTATCCGTTTATGCGAGAGTTTCGCCTGAACATAAACTTCGGATAGTCAGAGCGTTGAAGAAGAAGGGGCACATAGTTGCCATGACCGGCGACGGAGTAAACGATGCACCTGCACTTAAACAGGCAGATATAGGCGTGGCAATGGGCATCACTGGCACAGATGTAACAAGAGAAGCCGCAGACATGGTACTCGCTGATGACAACTTCGCCACAATAGTGAACGCTGTCGAAGGAGGGCGAAGCATATATGATAACATAAGAAAGTTCTCGTTCTTCCTGTTGCGTTCCAATTTCGATGAGTTACTTGTCATTGGCACCTTCGCTCTGTTGGGTCTGGAACTGCCTCTTAGCGCTGGTATGATTCTGTGGATAAACTTAGTCACAGATGGAGGCCCTGCACTAGCCTTGAGTATGGACCCACCAGAAAGAGATGTAATGAAGCGGCCTCCACGCAATCCCAACGAGGGCATACTGCACGGAAGAATCGCCTCAATTTTAGCAACTTTTGTAACCCAATTCCTTGGAACAGGAGTCCTGTTCTACGTAGCCTATTATGTGTGGGGGCGTCCTCTAGGTGAGGCGCAAGCCATGGCTTTTGTTCAAGCCACTTTGCAGGAGTTGGTCATAGTTTGGAACTGTAGGTCGGAAAAACACAACGCATTCAAAGTTGGGTTCACATCTAACAAATTCTTGCTTATCGCTGTGGTTTTCTCAGCGCTCTTAACGGTTCTTATACCTTATACTGGTTTGTTCGGCACAGCACCACTGGACCTTTCTGATTGGGCTATTGTTCTGCCTTTCTCTCTTGCAGGTTTTCTAATTTTGCCAGAGGTTTTTTACGGAAGAAAAATATGGCGTTGGACATAGAATTAGGGATATGACCTTCGTGTTGTGCGTGGAAACGGTATAGTGTTCATCACGCTTTCTAGGTTGAGCATCCAAGCCAAGAGACGTTCAACTCCCATTCCCATGCCTGTGTGCGGTACAGTGCCGTATTTTCTGAGGTCTATGTACCATTCGTAGTCTTCGGGTCGCAAACCAAACGTTTTCAAGTTTTGTATTAGTTCGTCTTTGTCGTCTACTCTTGCGCCTCCTGTTGTTAACTCGCCGATTCTTGGAACAATCATGTCGGCTGACATGACGTAATCTGGCTTGTCTGGATATGCTTTGACGTAGAAAGCCCTCAGTTTCTTTGGGTAAGCGTACACAAACAATGGACCCTTCAACTCTGTTGCTAACGCTCGTTCTTCGTTGAACCCAAAGTCTTCACCCCATTGAATCTTGAAACCCCTTTTGTTCAACCGTTCGATGGCTTGGTTGTAAGTGATCTTTGGAAAAGGCGCCTTTATCTTCAATAGTTCTTTAGGGTCAAGTCCCAACGCTTCCAGTTCTCTTCTGCACCTCTTCGTCGTGGTTTGGCACGCATAGCTTACAAGTTGCTCTTCTAAGCGCATTAAGTCGTCAAGAGTTGAGAAAGCTTCTTCTGATTCAACGTGCCAATACTCAGTCAGATGCCTAATAGTTCGGCTTTTCTCAGCCCTAAAAGAAGGCGCCACACAGTAGACTTTCTCCAACGAACAAATGAGCACCTCAAGGTGCAGCTGAGCGCTCTGCGTCAAGTACATGCTGTCGTCAAAATACTTGAGCCCAAAAAGTGTGGCGCCGCCCTCGACTGCGCTCGATATAAACATAGGCGGAGAAACTTCAATGAAGCTTTTTTTCTTGAAATATTCGTGAATGAACTCAAGAACAGCAGCGCGAATCCTCATCACTGTGTTCATTTTTCGACTGCGCAGCCACAGATGGCGGATGTCACGCAGGAATTTTTCGCTCTTGTCTTTGGCAATTGGAAAAACTTCTGAGAGCCCTGCAATCTCAAGTTTGTCTGCGGTTATTTCGTAGCCGCCAGGTGCCCTTTTATCTTCTTTAACGGTTCCACTTAGGGTGAGTGAAGATTCGATTGTCACCTTTTGGGCGTCTTTCCAACTTTTGCTGTTTCTCTTTACTGTGCATTGTATGACGCCTGAGGCGTCTCGAATTATGACGAAGATTGTGTCTTTGCTTTCCCGCTTCCGATAGACCCATCCTCTGATGCTCACTTTTTTGTTTTTGAATCGTCCTGCAAGGATGTTTTCAATGGATGTAAAGGGCATGGTTTAGGCTCAACCTTCATTATGCTACAACATCATAGCTTTTAAACACTTACGTTGAATCACTTCATGTTTTTCCATTTATTGCCCGTTTTTGGTTTGAGAATCTATCTGTGCTTAACAGTGTTGTTTGACTTTTTCTTTTCCCTGTTTTAAGATTTAATTTGAAAACCTTAATCCTTAAATCTTCCCTGCATTGGTGTGTATCAAATGATTGCAGTATGGCGAACGAAAAGAGCTCAACAAAAGTTACAGCGCTTCGGCTCTCTGTGATAGCGATATTGAGTGTTGTTTTTGTTGAAGGCATACTGGGTCTTGTCACAAACAGCCTCGCCATTTTGAGTGATGCTGCTCATGCTCTTTTTGACTCAACAACATCGCTCATTTTGCTCATGACAACTCAGATCTCGATGAAGCCGCCTGACGCAGAACACTTGTATGGACACGGCAAGATTGAGCCAATTGGCGGCCTAATAGGAGGCATAGCCCTCATAGCTCTTGCAGTCTTTCTGGTGTTTGAAGCAGTGATGCGACTTACAATTGGAGGTGCGCAAGTTCATCATGATATTGTTGGTTTGTTTGCCATTGGTTATACTTTGAGTGTTGATTTTTTTAGAATGGGCATCTTGAGGGGAAAGGTTCAGAGTGAGAGTGCAACTATGAAGGCAGGTTTTTATCACGCCATCTCAGACTTCGCGTCCACACTCATAGCGTTAATCGGTTTTGGACTAGTATTCTTCGACATCGACTATGGAGACCCCGTCGCTTCTATGGTTCTCGGAAGCCTTTTGACTTACTTGAGCGTTGGGCTGATACGTAGTAGCGGCTTGGAGCTCAGCGACGCAATTTCTACCAGTGTTGTGAAGGATATTAGGAAAGAAATCTTGAGCATCAAGGGGGTTTCAGCCTGCAAAGACCTAAAGGTCAGACGTGTAGGCACAAAGGTCTACGTGGAAACAACAGTCTGCGTGCCGAGTTCGATGGGTCTAGCAGAAGCCCACGACATAGCCTCACAAATCGAGTCTAATATCGTTAAATCGCACGGCGACTCCAACGTGACTGTCCACATCGAGCCATTAGGAGAAGAGAAGCCAATAAAAGAGGAAATTGAAACTCTGGCTATGAACGTGGATGGAGTCAAAGAGGTGCATAGCATGAGCAGTGCGTATTCAAAAGGCAAGCTTTACATCACTCTACATGCGTTGGTGGAACCTCAACTCTCCGTCGAAGAGGCACACAGCATAGCCGAAAAAATCGAAGAAAACCTTAGGCACCAAATAGAGAACGTTGAAAACGTCACAGTTCACATAGAACCATACGCTCCAAAGGTTCGCAGAGAATTCCTTGTCGAGGATGCAAAGGTGCGAAGAATGATTACACAGATAGTGGAGGCGCATCCAAACATTCGCAGAGTGAACAGAATTATCACATACATGAGTGAAAAGAGACGCTACATAAACATAGACTGCTCCTTTGACAAAGGAGTTTCCGTAGAAGCCATGCACGACACGGTTTCTCATGTTGAAAGAGAAATAAAGAAGAGATTCCGAGAAGCAGTGGTCACAACCCACGCAGAACCCTCACCATAGTAGAACATGTTTCCAAAAACCCATACAAGGCGTTTGTAAAATGTGTGCGACGGGAGAAATCAAAATAAAACCTATCGGTTACGTGCAACGTGCGTCAGAAGAGGAAGATGTTAAAGAAAAAAGTCTCGTTTCAAAAATAGTTGTGGACAAGAAAATTTCAAAAGCTCTTGACGGCATCGAGGATTTTTCTCATCTATTCGTGGTGTTTTGGATGCACCAAGTTCCAGAAGGAGAGACAAAACTCTTAAAGGTTCACCCAAGAGGCAGAACCGACCTTCCTTTGCTGGGTGTGTTTGCGACTCGAACTGCATTTCGTCCCAACCCAATAGGCTTAACTTTAGTGGAGTTGCTTGAGCGAAAGGGAAACGTGTTGACGGTTAGGGGCTTAGACGCCTATGATGGCACTCCAGTCTTAGACCTGAAACCTTACAACCATCAAGACATGGTTGTTGACGCCAAAGTTCCAGAGTGGCACAAGAAACTCCAAACATAATGCTGGAAAAATCCTCGAAACATTGATTTGAAACATACGTCAAAAATCAAGAGGATTGGTGAGGACACATGGGCGCCAGGAGTCTCAGCGAAGAAGAAGCAATACAACTAGTTCTTTCCATACTGAAGGCAGCAGGGAAATCATTGACGACCAAGGAGATTGAAGAAGAGACAAGAAAAAGATTGGTTCAATGCCCCGACAAGACTCCTGTCTTCTTGAATAGGCTGAGATTGAGAGGAACAATCAAAGGTCAACTTTCGCCTGAAAGAAGAGGCTGGGTATGGTGGGTCGAAAAATAAGACTAAATCCAAGAGACTATTTTATCGTGCTCGTTCATGACCAGCCTAACCCACCCCTTGTAGTCAATGATTTTAACGTTTCTTCCAACTTTCTCTAAGAGACCTCGTGCCTCGCAATCAGGACCCAAAACGTAAGCATCTATTCTTCCCTCTGCAAGTCTCTCACAATACTCGTCTAAAGTTGTATCTATGCACGCATCTTGAATATGCATGATTGCCACATCTTCCTCTCTCTCACTTGCTATTGCAGCGATTTTTAAAATTGAGTCGTATTCATTGGCTGAGTGAGACTTGCTTATGATTATGAGCATATTTGTCTTCCTCCTAGAATGTTATTACCACATCGTTTTCTGCAACTAGTTCCGTGGCTTCATCGAGTGAAATCATTTTCACGTTGTAAGTTTCGTCCAAGTCACTAATGCGAAGGTTCCGCTTAACCATAGAATTTGAAACTGCTTGTAATCCAACCAAATCGGCAAGCGTTTTCAACCTCTCTCCAAAGGAAGTAAGACCTGCAGCCTCGGGTTTTTGGTTTTTGACAAGACAGTAGACGCCGTCGTCTATGAAGAGAATTTTGGGCAACATGTCCATAGCTATCATTGCTGTAGCTATGCGAAAGCCTTCAGCCGCCCTTCCACTACCGTAAGGAGCACTTTTGATGACTAAGAGGATTGCTCGAACCACGTCTACCTCACCTTTTCATCCGAAAGCTATGACTCGGTCGTGTTGCTCCATCAATTCGGCTAACTTGCCCAAACTGCTTTCAACCACGCCTTTAATGAGGTTTTTTTGTGTGTCTATGCCTCTCAGCCTTGCGCTTTCTCTGCAAATCAAGACCTGCACTCCACTTTCAATTAGTTGAGCGATTTTGCTTGCTCGTGTTGTTTGGTTTGGCAAGATTTGGCTAGCAAGAAGATTGTAGGTGGCTTCTATGTCGCAAAAAACTGTGACCTCATGTCCCGTTTCAACTGCTGCTTTAGCCAGTTCATAAACCGTGTCAGTGTTCTGAGACTGCAGAGGAGGCGAAAACAGGATTATTAGGAGTTTTCCCATGTTTTTCATCTTGCCATTGCGATGTGAACGAAACGCCACAGTTTACTCTTATTCCTTTGTAATAAAATGCTTATCGAGTTTGTCTCTTTTTCGTTGTTAGATTGATTACAAAAGATGGATAAGAATAAAAGTTTTAGCACGCTATGTAAAAATGGGGAGGAAAGTTGCCCAGCAAATTTGACAACGTGAAAGTGGTTGAATCCAGAACAATCTACAACAAGCGTGGCAGAGTTGTTCTCGAGGATGTTTTAGAATTTGCTGACGGCTCAAGACACGAATGGATATATTTTAAAGGAACTGGAAACAAGGCTGGAGCCGTAGCTGTAGCAGCCATCACCCACGATAACAAAATGCTACTCACAAGACAGTATCGTCATCCTTTACGCCAAATCATTTATGACCTACCTGCGGGCGGCATGGAAAGCCGAGAGAAGCCTAAACAAGCAGCCCTTCGAGAGTTAGAAGAGGAAACTGGCTACACCGCTGAAAAACTTGAGTGGATTGGAAGGTTCAGCTGGAATCCTGGATCTTGTGGTGGAATAGTTGAGATATTCTTTACTAACACTCTTAAACGAAAGAGCAACTTTGACCCAGAAGAAATAATGAATGTTGAAGCAGTAGATTTCAACGAAGTTTTAAACAAAGTGTTGAAAGGCGAGTATGTTGATTCAGCCCTAGTTATAGCAACTCTGCTAATAGCAACAAAGAAACTGCAAAGCAAAACTGAAGGTTGCAGTCACAATCTCAATCGTCTTTAAAGAGGCACAACAATAATGATAGGAAAGAACCAACGCATAATTTTTCACGTTGACATGGACCAGTTTTTCGCCGCCGTAGAGGAACGAGAACACCCTGAAATAAAAGGCAAACCAGTGGTTGTCGGTGCCGACCCAAAAGAAGGAAAAGGACGCGGTGTAGTCAGCACCTGCAACTACGAAGCAAGAAAATTTGGCGTCAGGTCTGGTATGCCCATTTCAAAAGCTTGGAAACGTTGCCCACAAGCAGTGTTTTTGTCCGTGAACTATCGCTTATATTTGAAAGTTTCCGCTCAAGTCATGGATATTTTGAGCAAATATGCGGATAAGTTTGAGTCATGGGGCATCGACGAAGCTTTCTTAGACGTGACCTCCAAAGTTAAAGACTACGAAGATGCAAGAAAGTTGGCGCTGGAAATCAAGATGGAAATCTATGAAAAGGAAAAGCTAACGTGTTCAATCGGCGTTGGACCAAACAAATTAGTCGCAAAAATAGCCAGCGACTTCCAGAAACCAGACGGCTTGACAGTCGTAGAAGATAAAGACGTGAAGACTTTCCTCACGCCCCTAGACATCGACAAATTGCTTTGGGTTGGCAAAAAAACAGCGCGAAAACTGAACAAACTGGGCATCAAAACAATTGGAGACCTAGCCAATTACGACCCATCAGTTCTGGCTGAAAAATTCGGCGTCATGGGCACTCAACTCTATCTTTTTGCTCAGGGAATCGACCGAAGCGAGGTTGGGCTAAGAGGCGTAGTAAAATCCATTGGCAGAAACGTGACGTTTGAAAGAGACACATCTGACTGGACATTTGTGTTTCAGACGCTTGATAAACTCTGTGAAGAAATTTCTGAAGAAGTGAGGAAGTATAACTTTCTTTTCAAAACAGTTACAATAGCCATACGCTATGAAAACTTTGAAACCCACACCCACAGCAAGACTCTGCCCTTTTTGACAAACAGGCTCTCAGACTTCGAGAAAGCAGCACACGAACTTTTGCAGCCTTACTTGCGACCAGAAAGAAAAATACGCCTAATTGGAGCCAGAGTGTCTAACCTTGTTTCAGGTGAAAAACAAAAAAAGTTAGTCTAGAGCTTAGAACGTTCTTGAATTAGGAATAAAAAATCTCATTTTTGCTTCATTTGATTCAAACTTTCGCAAAAACTGTCAGAATCTCATAAAAAATTGCGGCGGAAATGTCCACAACTTATAATAGAAAGTTATTTATTTCTTGTCTACTTTCAGTTCTATGGAGGTGGCAGAAGACATGGTTTCAGAAGGAAGAGCGAGATTGTTCAGAAGAAAAGACGGCAAGTACCTAATCTACGTTCCACTCGACCTAGCCGAAGACAGCATGTTTCCATTTAAAACCGTATCATCACTAGAGCTTAAGATATCCTTCAAAATCGGAGACAACAAACTAATCCTTGAGAAGTGGAAGGAAGCTCCCAAGGAAAAAGCTGACTAGAATAATCTCTCTTACAACTATTCTTTGTGAAAAGCAGGAGTTAATATCGAACTATTGGGCTTGCGCACATACATAGTGCATTTTTTGGAGTTCTAGTGGGCATCCGCCGCCGCAAACTTGCAGTTGAGGGCAGTCTTTGCATTTTGGTTCAATGTACCCTCTATTCCTTATTTTTGTGGCAAGAGGATGGTTCCAGATTTTTTGCCATTCATCTCCCAGAATGTTGCCAAGGCTCTCAAAGTAACTCTGACATGGATACACGTCTCCGTTTGGTCCCACGCACATGTTGATCATAGCTGCAGTACACGATTTGACTCCTAAACCCAAGCTGACTGGGTCGAAGCGGCAGTATTGAGTTGGAGTGTACCAGAGAAACTTTAGCCCCAGTTGATTGGCTTTGTCGTGAACTTTGGGCAACAATTCCTTGAGAATTTCCATGGGTATAGCAAATTTGTCGCTTATGGCGTTGGCTTTTCCCGAGTAGATTAGACTGTTGCACCCGAAGGCTGCTCCGCCTAGCTGTTTTATGAAGTTGACTGTTTCTAGGAAATCTTGGGCGTTGTATTTGCTCAAAGTGGTGTTTGTGGTAGCGTAGATTTTTGTTGGAATAACATTTTTGATTCCTGCAACAGTTTCTTTCCAGCTTCCCTTGGTTCCAGTCATCAAATCGTGAACTTCCGCCCTGTGCGATTCAAGGGTGATTTGAACAAAGTCTAAGCCCACTTTTTCCAAGGCTTTCACATAGTCCTTGTCTTTCAGCCTTCTGCCGTTTGTGATCAATCCCGTAACCATTCCCTTGTTCTGAGCATACAGGAGAAGTTCGGGCAAGTCGTCTCGAAGGGTAGGCTCACCTCCCGTAAAAGTCAGTATAAACACGCCAATTTGCTGCAAGCGGTCGATGATTGTTTTCCACTGTTCGGTTGTTAACTCCTCAGTTTTGTGTGGTCCGCCAGCGTAGCAGTGAATGCAGTTGTTTTGACATCTGAATGTTAGCGCCATGTCCATGCGAAGCGGTGCCGAAAAACGTTGAGTGAAGGGTTCCACGCTTTTGACGTCTAGAAAAGAGATTGGGCAGACTTCCTCTGTTTGCGCCAACGTGCTAACTGTGTAGACAAGTTTTTCATAGTCTCTCTTAGCTGTCTTGGAATCTACTCTGTACATGCGCCGAATCTTCTTCACAGCCACATCTGTGGGCAATCTCTGCATGAAAAAGTAAGCGTGTGCAGCTGCTGTCTCGTTTAGGTACAAGACAGTGTTAGCGTTTATGACTAAGAGCCCATGACCATCTGGCTCCACGCGAAGCTGAAGAGACAAACCAGCAAATTTGTCTCTTCCTCGATAGGTGTAGCGACCCAGCGAAATCTTTGGAGCACGAAAAACCTTACGCAAAAAACTCATGTTTTCAGCCTACACCTCCGCCAGCGCAAGCACAAGCACATGACACACATGCACAGACACAAGCGCAGGCTGCACAAGCACAGACGCAACTGGAACCGTGACGAGCAGGTTCGCCTGAAGCCTTCGCTGCTGCTGGCATTGGAACAATAGCGTTGGCAAATTTTTCAAGGTTAGCTACAATGTTGTTTGAGGTGTTTTCTACAGCGGTTGCGATGTTGTTTGCGAAGTCAGCGCCCGGAATTGTTGGCGGCTTTGCTACTTGCGTTGGTGCTTCGACGTTTGGTTTGTAAGTGGGGTGAGGGTGATAATGCTGATAACTGTACCAGTACCACAGCCAGAATGGACTAGGCTCAAAGGCTCTGTCACTGAACGCTGTTTGAGTGCGAGACTGATAGTCTGGGTCAAGGAAAAGCCACAGAAGCTGTTCATCATAGGCTTTTGATGCCAGTTCAGGTGTGCCTGCCCGTTCCACTTGTTCCCAAGCCGTCGCCACTATTTTTCTGTAGTAGTCGATTGTGTCACGTCTGCAGTATCCGCGCATTTTTTCTTCCACAGTGCGTTCAAGAAACATGACTGTTTGTGCCAGTTTTTCTTCGTCGAGAGCTCCGTCTTCTTTGATTGCGTTGAGAAAGTCGATTTCATAATAACGCAATGGAGTTTCTGTTGTCCCAGCCTTGTCCTGAAACTGCGGCATAATTTTCAGTTTGAGCGAAGGAGTTGTTGACTCCACCCACACGGCTCGTTTCTGCAGTAGGCTGTATAGGATTTCTGTGACTATTTTTGTTGGCTTTACTTCTAGGAGGTAAGAAGCTTCTACAGCTGTTAAGCCATGTCTTATTCCAAGGGTTTCCATGCTGATTGAAGGCAAAAGGTAGGGTCTTTTACGAGCCACATAGACAACGGCTCCAAATACGGCGACCGAGGCTCCAACTATCAAGAGCGTAGGTCCATGTTGCTGCAGAAAAGCAACTATGCCTGTTGGTTGTCTCTCGTAACTCTGCACATACTCTTTTGGAAAAGAAACCCCGAAAGTGTGCTTCTCGTCTGGTGCAAGGTTTTGCCTTCTCCAGTACACTGATAATCGGTCATCTTCTATCGTTGTACCGTTCCAAAGCTCTTCGGTTGTTCTCACCTCGTTTACAGCTACTTTAGGCGGCAAAACAATCTGCACTTGAAGGTCAAATACGCTTGCTTCTTGCCACCATGTTGGAGTGAACTGCATGCCAACGTTTCCAGGGTTCATCAAGTCTTCGTATATCATGCGGGCAACATTTGTGGTTAGATTGAATCTGATAGTCTGTCCAGCAGTCAAGGGTGGGTAAAGGTTGACACGCACCTTGTAATCGCTTCCTGAACTAGCATCAGAGGTTGTTAACGTGTGACCGTACTGGTCCACTGCTGCACCAATTGTGAAATCGCCTTGAGGCTGCCCAACGAGCACGTAGTTGATGTTTGGACCAGAGTTAAGTGTTATATTTATGTCGTAAAGCAGGTCGATGGTTCCGTTTTGGTTTATCCAAATTTTTGCCCATTCATGTTCAATGTGATATTGTCTTTGCTGCGCTGTTGCCGTGCCTAAACACGCCATCAAAATGAACAAGACAGATAATGTGACCAAAAGAGTATGAGACTTCACCATTTTGGTTCCTCGGCAACCTCGAAAGTGTGCCCGCAATAGGGACATGTGGCGTAAGGTACTCCGGAAACAATTTTTATCTGGTTAGCGTCCACAGAAGCCGAGCAGTTGGGGCATTTGAGCGCAACAGCCTTCATCTGTCCAGAAACTTCCAGCCTCTGAACTATCGTTTTCGGCTTTCTAGTTATGTAGTAAGCGATTCCGAAGCCGACAACAAACATGAAGGCAGCGGTGATTAATCTTGTCGGTTGGTAAACTGCAGACCAAGCAAATATGATACCGAAGAAGAAAAGAACAGCTACAGCAATTGCGCCTAACACGGTTTTGAGGTTCACGTTTAGGTTTGATACAACTTCTGGTAATTCAACCTTACCCCAATTCGCTAAAGCACGGTTGGAAAAGTTTTAATGTTCGACCCAACGCTTAGGTTAAAGGTTTCCACCACAACCATGAGGAACCCTCGTTTGGAAAAACCTGTGCAATACGTAGTCCGCAACTATCGGAAGGGAGACGAGACCCATCTAGCAAAGCTTTTCAGCGAATGCTTTGGACCCACAACCGCACGACTGCTAAAGCAATGGTACAGACGGGAAAAAGTTCTGCCCGAACATATCTTCATAGGCGAAGCCAACGGTAAACCAGTGAGCAGCGTTGAGCTTGTGTCTAAGCAACTGCATCTAGGCGAGGGTGTCTTTTCGAAAACTGGTGGCATCTCTGGCGTTTGCACAGACTCCGACTACAGAAAGAAGGGCATCGTGAGCAATTTAATGAAGCTCACCTTGGAATACGCAGAGAACAGCGGAGTCTCCAACGCCTCGCTTTTCACTGGGCTTGACATTCCAGCGCACCGAATCTATCAGCGCTTCGGATTTGTTGACATAATGACAGGGCGCACATACATCAAATACCTCAATTATCCCGCAATCTTTGCCAAATGGGTTCGAATAATCAACCGCTCTTTAAAAGACTCAAAAATCGCAAGAAGAAAGCTGGAAGTGTGGGAAAAATCCGTAACAATAAAACTTCAAGAAGTGGGAACACTAGCCTTCCGATTTAGAAAAGGACACTTTCAGAGACTAGCAAAAGCACCCAGAAAAGCTGACATTGAGTTTTCTTCAGACCTGCAAACATACGTCAAAATCATGCGAAACGTTTTGACTTGGGAAGACGCTGTTAAGACCAAAAAACTCGTGGTTGAGAAAGGCGAGGCGGCTGACATTGAAATGTTGCAACGCATTTTGCATTGGAGGTGGGATGACTAACCGTGCAAATCCGATTACGAGAGGCTCAGAAAGAAGACATCCCACAGATGCTCAACCTATACAATGAGTTCTGTAACGAATTTGTGGGTGCGGCTTTACGAGACCTAAAAGATTTCCGACGCAAACTGCGCAGGAAAGGAAACATAAACTGGGTTGCACTCGACAAAGACCGCGTCGTCGGTTATGTTCATGCGCGTCTACAAAAAGAGAGATTTAACCGTGGAGAGTTTGAAGAGGTAATCGTTGACCCCCAACACGATTTTGTACAAATAGCCAGACCACTTGTTGAAAAAGTCAACGACACCTTTGCCGAGAAGAAAGTCAATGCTATAGTGGCTGGTTCCATGCGAAACCCCATCTACGAAAAAATTTTTCCAGCTCTCGGGTTCTTTGAATCCGAATCTACAGGAGTTTTTATGTATGCAATCCTCGACACGCAAAAATTCCTCAACGAACTCACATCAGTTTTCACCAATCGCTTAAAGAAATTAGATAAATGGAACGGCCTAACGCAAATAGAATGCGAGGGACACAGCATCTTCTTACAAAAAACCAATGGAAACGCCAAGCCACTCGTGTGGACAAATCAACTCGTTGATTTCAAGGTGACTCTGACCCGCGATGTCTTGACAAAAATAGCTTTGGGCGTTGCAGACCCTATCGAATCCTTAAAAAATGGGCAATTAAGGGTGGAAACAACTTTAAGCCAAGAGAAAAACAATCGACTGCTAAGAACACTCTTTCCGAAAAAGCAGTTTCTTATTCTGGATGGCTGGTAGCCTTAAGTTTAAAGAAATTTACAGTGAACTGGGGTCGCAAGCAAAGTGATAGTTATCCGACTTTGGACTCAAGCCGACATTGACTTTGTAACAGAAAGCGTGCAACGCGAAAGATGGGGGTACACACGACGCGACGTAGAAAGATGTTGGCAATACGAACCGAAAGGTTGTTTCATCGCTGAACTTAATCATGAACCAATTGGACACGTGTTTTCAGTAAGCTATGGCAAAATAGGTTGGATAGGTCTCTTAATCGTTAAAGAGAAACAGCGCAACAAAGGGGTAGGCACACTCCTAACACAGAAAGCAATAGAATACCTACGAAAAATCGGTGTAGAAACCATAAGACTAGAGGCAGCTGAAAAAGCGGTTCCACTCTACAAACGCCTAGGGTTCATTGAAGAGTTTGACTCGCTGAGGTTTAGCAAGACACTAAAGCCAAGAGAAAGCCTCAAACTCAATGGTCAAAAAATGATAGTGAACAAAATAGAGGAAAGAAACCTAGAAGCCATAGCCAAATTCGACTCGAAATACTTCGGAGCCAATCGACTGCGAGTTTTACAAAGCCTTTACAAAGACCAACCACAACAAGCCTTCATTGCAAAGGAAAATCACAAGATATTAGGCTACATCATAGACAGAAAAATCTTGAACGCACATTGGATAGGACCATGGGTGAGCGACAACTCTGAAACAGCTGAAAAACTACTTTGCGCTTGCATAGAAGCCATTAGAGCAAAAGAAGAAACAGAAATTCACCTTGGAATGCCAATTCTCAACAAAAACGGAATAAAACTAATGAAAAAACTAGGCTTCAAGCTAACAAGCAAGAGCATTCGCATGGTCTGGGGCAAGCGTAAACATAAAGGCGATGCCATTGGATTATACGGAATAGCAGGACCTGAAAAAGGCTAGAGCCCTATGCACACTTTCTCACAGGAATTCGATCCTGTCTCTCCGTTCAGTTTCGAACTGACTGTGCACAATTCTGCAGACTGGCCTTGGAATAACCCACTCGAAGTCTACCAAAAAGGAAAAATCTCGCCTTCGTGTATGTGCTCTCCGATTTAGGGCAATCTGTCTGAGAAGCTGAAAATCAACTTTTGAAAACTTCTCAGGGGCGGACACCAAACTCTAAAAAAATCGTTGGATGCGTTTCGAGTCTGACTTCAACTCAGACAACTTCCTAATTGTTAAAAGAAATCTACGAATTTCGTTGAGAAACGACGGTTGCCAGAGAGGAAAGTTCGAGGTGCCAGAAAACACTTGTCTAAAGAGAAAGCTGTAGAATTCACAGTGTACGTGAGAAAAGAAGGAAGAATAACCATTCCGAGAGAGGTCAGAGCCGCCCTAAACATCGAAGAAGGCAACCTCGTCAAGTGCAAAATCGAAAAACTTGAGGCTAAGCAATGAAAAACATGTTGAATGAGAAGCGAACCCCTCTCACGCGAAGCGAACTAATCAAAATTAAGATCAAAGCCCTTAGAAAAGGCGTATGGTTTAGAGTGCTCACAAGAGTGGAGAGAGCATGCATAGACCTAGTCATGAAAGTTGTCGAGAGGGTTCGCAGCCGTCTTCTACGAAAAGTGCTGTCTTCTATCATGAACAAACTTGAAGAGGCTATGGAAAGTCGGGTTCGACGCTTGATATGCACATTAGGGGACAACCTTGCCATAAGAACGAGTCAAATAGCCCAAGCATGGGGCAACAAGTCCGCGGCTAAATGGACCGAGGACTCTGGCTTCAAACAATATCTAACCATAACCTACATGAACGCATCACCATGACACAGATTTAATTCACACATTCCCTTGGCTGTTTGAAAGTTATTGATGCAGCGTGATCGATGGTAAGTGTTCAAAGGCTGTGCATCTCAAGCTAGAGGAGCTTGAAAACTGAACATACTCCACATTGTAGTGGTCTTCGTGCTCTTCGTTCTATATATCTGGAGCGCTTATAGCATGCTCATTCTAGTCGTCGGTGTAAAACATTTGCTGAAAAAAAATAAAAACACTACAATGCAAGAGTCAAACAGGAAAAGGTTACCTACATTCTCAATTATAGTTCCAGTGAAAGACGAAGAAAAAGTGGTTGGTAGGCTCCTCAATTCATTGTTGCGACTTGATTATCCATTTGAAAAGAGAGAGATTATCGTTGTTGAAGACGGCTCAAATGACAAAACCTTCAAAATATGCACTGCGTACGCTTCAGAATACCCGCATCAAATAAAACTAGTTCACCAATCCACCTCAAACGGAAAACCTTCAGCGCTTAATGCTGCCCTCAAGCATTTGAAAGGCGAGATGGTAGGTGTTTTCGACGCTGATAATGTTCCTGAGCAAGATATCTTGTTAAAGACAGTTAAGTATTTTGAAGATCCTTCTGTGGGAGCCGTGCAGGGGCGACCTTGCTCAATCAATTCAGATGAGACTATGTTGTCCAAATTTATTTCTTACGAAGAAGCTGTACGGTATGAGACCTACATTAGGGGCAAAGATGCACTAAACTTGTTTGTGCCATTAACAGGCAGCTGCTATTTCATTCGGCGAAAGGTTCTTGAAGAGATCAAGGGTTGGGATGCCAACACCTTGTCAGAAGACGTTGAAATTGCGGCTAAACTAACGGAAAGAAACCATAACATAAAGTACGCTCCAGATGTGCGATCTTGGCAGGAAAACCCAACCAGCCTTACTGTGCTGTTTAGGCAACGAACCAGATGGTTCAGAGGGTCAATGGAGGTCTCGTTGAAGTATGGAAGATTGCTCAAGAGAGTGAATAGAAGATGCATTGATGCTGAAATCACTTTGTTTGGACCATTTGTGTTCATACCCTTCCTTTTGGGCTATGTGTTAGGCATAGCTTCTTTTCTAGGCTTGAGTCATTACGATTTTTTTTCCTCGGTTTTGGCGCAGGGCATGATGTTGCTCACAACGATTTCGCTTTTCCTAATTGGAATGGCGTTATTTTACATGACGAAGCCGCAGAAGTTAACAAATCTTTTGTGGCTGCCGTTTGTTTACGTGTATTGGAGCATAAATAGTTTTGTAGCGCTATATGCGTTGGTTCAGATTGTTCTAAAAAGACCTAGAACATGGGCGAAAACGGCGAAAAACGGGGTTGTAGCTAACCGCGTTTTGAAGATGGGTATTGCTTCAGAGGATATGTCTAGTTGATTATTAGCAAAACTCCTCTTCGTCTAACTCTTGGTGGGGGTGGAACAGACTTGCCCTCATACTGCTCTAAACATGGAGGTTTTGTTGTTACTTCGGCTTTGGACAAGTATATTTATCTAGTGGTTAAGCAAAGGTTTGATGAGAGTGTGAGGGTAAGTTACTCCGTAACTGAGATTGTGAAGTCAATTGATAATATTATGCATCCTGCGGTTAGGGAGGCTTTAAGGCTTTTAGGGTTGAAGAGTCACCTTGAAGTAGTTTCTATAGGTGATATTCCAGCGGAGACAGGTTTAGGCTCCTCAGGAAGCTTTACGGTAGGTCTCTTGCATGCTCTCCACGCCTCTATGGGTGAAAATCCTTCACGCCAAAGGCTTGCTGACGAGGCTTGTCGCTTAGAGATGGAGATTCTTAAAGAGCCTTGTGGTGTGCAGGACCCCTACATAGCGGCTTTCGGAGGTTTCATATGCTTAAACATAGCTAAGAATGGCGGGGTCAACGTTTCACCTCTTAGGATGTCTGATGACACTGTTCGCGAACTTGAAAATAACCTGCTTTTCTTCTATACCGACATTAAGAGGAGCGCCTCTCTAGTCCTTCAGGACCAAGGGAAGTCTATTGAAGAAAATCGGTCGAAGGCTTTGGATGCTATGCACTGTATAAAGGAAATAGGGTTCAGGGTGAAGCATGCCCTTGAAAATGGAAACTTGACGGAGTTTGGTAGACTTCAGCACGAGCATTGGATGGCGAAGAAATGCACTTCTTTACAGATTGCAAATGGTCCAATAGATAGGTGGTATGCGAGGGCTCTGAAAAGTGGAGCCATAGGCGGTAAAATTATGGGTGCCGGTGGCGGCGGGTTCTTCATGTTCTATTGTGAGAATGACAGGGACAGGTTAAGGAGAGCATTGGCTAGGGAAGGCTTAAAAGAGGTTGATTTTGGGTTTGAGCGGGAAGGCTCTAAGATAGTTATCAATCTTTAAGTGGTTTTATGGATGGATAACGAGACTTTTATCAGCCTTTTCCTTCAAGAGGTGGAATCGATGATTAAGCGTTTATCACGAGAAGAGATTGATGGAGTTATAGAGCTTCTGTACAAGGCTTGGAGAGAGGATAAACAGGTTTTTCTTGCTGGGAACGGCGGTTCAGCCTCCACAGCGACTCACTTTGCATCTGACTTAGCGAAGTTCTCTTCAGTGGAGGGTAAGAGGAGGTTTCGAGCCATAGCCTTAACAGATAATATTCCCCTTGTTTCTGCGCTTACAAATGACTTAGGTTGGGAGAACATTTACGTTGAGCAAATGAAGAACTGGATGCGCAAAGGCGACATCCTCGTGGTTATTAGTGTCCACGGAGGCTCTGGCGCCGACAGGGCTGGTGCCTGGTCTCAGAACCTTTTGAAGGCAGCCAAATTTGCAAAGAACAATTGTGGCAAGGTTGTTGGATTAGCTGGCTTCGACGGGGGCGTCCTCAAGCAAATTGCCGATGCATGCATAGTTGTGCCCATAAATTCCACGCCACATGTGGAAGGATTTCATGTCGTTTTGACGCACCTTATCTGTGCTAGGCTTCGTGAATTGATAGCGGAAGGTGAAGGCATAGCGGTTGTTGCCCCTTTGCCTCACACTTTGCCTCATAGCATTGTTTCATCAAATTCGAGCGCGAAATCACACGGAAAGTGATTTCCATTAGGAGGTGCTAATGTGAAACGCATCACAGTGTGGATAGATAGTAAAAACGATGGCGTTGAACAAATTCATAAGAGGCTTAAGGAACTCTTAGCTCAAAATGGAATCAGATACAAAATAGTTGAGACATGCGAACTTATAGAACTTGGAGAGAGCAAATGACCAGGGCTGTTTTTTTAGATAGAGATGGCGTTGTCAATGAGATTGTCTATTTCCCAGAGTTGGGCGTGTTGGACTCGCCTCTAAATCCAAGACAGTTTAGGTTGTTGCCTGGCGCTGCTGAAGCGATTAGGGTTTTCAACCGTTTAGGTCTAAAAGTCATTGTTGTCTCAAACCAGCCTAGCATAGCTAAGGGTAAGATGACGGAAGAAGTTTTTGAAAGGGTCAGGTCAAAGATGAAGAGGCTGCTTGAGAAAAAAAGTGCGCACATAGATGCTGAGTATTACTGTTTTCACCATCCTTCATCAAAAAATCCCAGATATAAGGGCAACTGTGATTGCAGGAAACCTAAACCCGGGCTCATTTTAAAAGCTGCAAAAGACTTTGAGTTAGACCTCTCTAAATGTTACTTGGTAGGCGACGGATTAACCGATATAAAAGCTGGTAAGGCTGAGGGCTGCAGATCCTTCTTGATTGGCAATCTCAAATGTGACTTGTGCAGGCTCATGGAAAACGAAAACGTCAAACCAGACTTCATTGTCCCCAACCTATTTCATGCGTCTAAAATAATTGAAAAGGAATTGAAAAAGAATGGAAATATTTCTTGACACTGCAAGCGTTAGGGAGATAAAGGAGCTTCTGCCTTGGGGCATAATCAGCGGCGTAACCACGAACCAGAAGATTTTCTTAGCTGAGAAAGGCGTTAGCTTCAGGAACAGGGTTTTAGAGATATTATCACTTGTAGACGGACCTCTCAGTATAGAACTTACGAACACAGCTGGGAGCGACAACGATTTAATTGAGGAGGCTAAGGAGTACGCAACTTGGAACCCGAAGAATGTTGTCATAAAGGTTCCGATGTTTGGAGATGGTCGAGGGCTCAGGATCGTCAACACTCTTAGGAAAGAGAACATCAAGACGAACATGACTTGCTTGATGTCAACAAACCAAGTTTTGTTGGCAGCTAAAGTTGGAGCCACCTACGCAAGTATATTCTACAATCGCGTGAGAGACTCGGGCGCAGACCCTGTTGAGGTTGTGCAAGAGTCCCGACGCATAATTGAAGAAGGCGACTTCTCGACGAGGATCATCGTGGGCAGTATTCGTAAGCCTGAGGATGTGGATGAGGCGGCTGTGGCTGGAGCCCACATAATAACTATACCCTATAAGATTTTAGTTCAGATGCCTTATCACCCGAAGACTGAAGATACCATTAAAGAGTTCGACTTGGCTTGGCTGGAGTTCAATAGAGCTGAAGCATTGACAGCTGAAGCATCGACGTGACACACGTGATGATTGCCATTGTTCTTCTAGGTGGCTACGCTAAGAGGCTTTGGCCATTAACTCTTGATAAGCCTAAGGCTCTGCTGCCGATGGCAGGCAAGCTTATGATAGACTACGTTATTGAGAAGCTTGTTTCATTAAATCCGCCTATTAGCAAAATTATATTTTCAACAAACTTAAGGTTTCAACCTCAATTCCAAGAGTGGCTCAAAGCTAACAAATACAATGGTATAGAGCTTGTGCCAGACAATTCGCTGAGGGAAGAAGAGAAGCCGGGAGCAGTGAGATCTCTCGCTAACCTCTTAATGAGAATAGGTGAGGAAGATGTTTTGGTTCTGGCTGGCGACAACCTATTCACTGATGACCTCTTTGGGTTGCTTCGCTTCTTTGATGAAAAGCGTGCATCAACCATAGCACTCTATTACGCAAAAAGTTTAGATGAGGCTAGGAGAGGTGCAACAGCAACCATAGATGAAAACGGAAGAATTTTAGAATTTGTTGAAAAACCACTGCATCCAGAAACCACCCTCGTCGGCGCATGTGTCTACGTGTTTCCAGCAGGGATAGGCAAAAGATTCCAAGAATACTTGGGACTTGGAGAACCAACGGATGAGCCTGGGAGATTTATTGAGTGGCTTTACAAGCAGGAGCCAGTTTATGGCTACATGCTCAAAGACTATTTATGGGACATAGGAACCGTCGAGTCGTATAAGGCTGCAAATGAATTTTTCTCAAACTGGAACAAGGAAAATCTCCCAGCCAAAAGAGAATTAGCTGTTCTATGAAAGCCATAGTGACAGGCGGAGCAGGCTTCATCGGAAGCCACTTGGTTGATCGACTTCTCAGTGAAGGATACTTTGTATCCATTGTAGACAATATGTCGTGCGGGTCGTTAGAAAACCTCAAGCATCACTTGGGAAATCCATATCTAAAGATTCATAAAGTCGACATCAGAGATGCAGCTCAGCTTGACCGAATCTTTGCTGGGCATGACGTTGTTTTTCACATGGCTGCGCACGCAAACATAAGGACTAGCCTCATTGATCATGAAGCCGACCTTGATAACAACTTGGTTGGAACCTTAAATATTTTGGAGGCAATTGTGAAGAACAACATACAAGACCTCGTCTTCGCTTCAACGTCGGCATTATATGGAGAGGCTACAATGAGGCCAACTCCAGAACATTATATGCCTACTCAAACATCCCTTTACGGAGCATCAAAGCTTGCCTGCGAGGCTTACGTTGAAGCGTTCACAGAATTTGCACCGATTAGGTTCTGGGCGTATAGGTTCTCTAATGTTATAGGAGAGAGGTGTCGAAGAGGTGTCATATGGGACTTTACACACAAGCTGTTAAAAAACCCGAAGGAACTGGAGATTCTAGGAGATGGAAAACAAAGTAAGGAGTATCTGTGCGTAACAGACTGTGTTAATGGCATGATGATCGGTTATCAAAAGTCTCATGGAAAAGTCAATTTATTCAATTTAGCAATAGAAGAAAACACAACCGTAGACGAAGTGGCAGACATTGTAATCAAAGAAATGGGACTCAATGATGTGAAGCGAAAGTACACAGGTGGCACAAGAGGATGGATAGGTGACAATCCAATAGTCCACCTCTCAGTTGAAAGAATCAAATCATTAGGCTGGAAACCGCAAGTTTCTTCGAAAGAGGCTATCGCTAGAACGGCACAATGGACCCTTAATGAAGTAAAGAAAGAAGTCTGCGAAGCATACTCTTACACCTAGTCTAATGGATACCGCTTTCAATGAAGCTCAAAGATAAAGTCGCCATCGTCACAGGCGCGGGTAGAGGCATTGGAAAGGCAATCGCCTTAGCCTTTGCTCGTGAGGGAGCAAATGTGGCTGTTGTCTCTCGAACTCTTTCAGAGGTTGAGGAGACTGCAGCTCAAATTGAGGCTTTGGGAAAACGTGCCTTACCTTTAAAAGTTGATGTGTCGAAAAGAGAAGACGTAGAAAACATGGTGAAGTCAACTCTTGAAGAGTTTGCTAAAATAAATGTTTTAGTCAATAATGCAGGCATATTGGGACCCATAGGACCGTTAGTTGAAAATGATATCAACCACTGGATAGAAACAATAGACGTGAATCTGATTGGGACTTTTCTCTGCTGCAAAGCAGTTTTACCCTTTATGATTAAACAAGGCGGAGGAAAAATCATAACCCTCTCAGGCGGCGGAGCAGCCTATTCTCGCCCACGCTTCTCTGCATACGCTGCTTCAAAAGCTGCTGTTGTTCGCTTAACGGAAACCTTGGCTGAAGAGCTAAAAGAATTTAACATTCAAGTTAACGCCATAGCTCCTGGCGCAATTAATTCAAGCATGCAGAAGCAGATTTTAAATGCTGGAAACACTGCTGGTGAGATAGCCCTCGTTGATGCCGAGAAGATTATACGTGGTGGTAAGGGGGCGTCTCCTGAGTTGGCTGCGTCTTTGGCAGTTTTCCTCGCCTCTGAAGAATCGGATGGGTTGACAGGGAGGCTCTTAAGTGCTGTTTGGGATGACTGGCGTAGAATAGATGTTAAGAAGCTCAATGAAATAGAATTGAAGGGACTATACACGCTACGTCGGATAGATGACGTATTCTTCTCTCCCAAAAATGGAGACATCCCCAGACGTTAGCTAAAGTGGAGTTCTCTTAACAATGAGAACCATTGTGACTGGTGGCGCAGGATTCATTGGAAGTCACCTAGTGAAAAAGCTTCTTGATGAGGGCAGAGAAGTAGTTGTAGCGGATGATTTTTCGAGAGGAAACCTGCGCAGTCTACTTGAGTTAGGCGTTCAGGTTGAGTGCAAAAGGGTTGACTTAAGAAATTATGATCAGGCTTTGAAAGCTGTGGACAAGGCAGATGTAGTATTCCATTTAGCAGCCTGTGTAGGAAGCGTTGAGTATCTTCACGGTGACTGGTCGGCTGAGCTTAGGGCACTTCAAAACAACCTTACAATAGATGCTAACGTGTTTAGGGCATGTTTGGAGAGGGGAATTAAGAGGATAGTTTACGCTTCAAGTGTATCGGTCTACCCAATAGATCTTCAGCAAAAGCTGGGCATAGTCCTTTCAGAGGATGATATGCACTATTTTAACCCTGAGGGAGGTTATGGCTGGGCTAAACTCTTGGGTGAAATACAGCTCGGATGGATGAAAGACATAGATGTTGGTGTGGCACGCATATTCAACGTGTACGGTGAAGGCGAACCCTCAGACGAGACTGCCCATGTGATCCCTGCTTTGATTCGTAAGGCAATACTGCACCCAAAAGAAGATTACATAGTTTGGGGAGACGGCAACCAATCCCGTTGCTTCCTATACGTTTCCGACTGCGTTGAAGCCTTAATGAAGCTCGAAGAAAAGGCATCTAACCCGCCTGTAATAGTTAACGTTGGCTCAGACCAGCCCGTTTCTATAAAGGTAATAACCGAGAAAATCGTCGGGGTATCTGGGAAAAACATAGACATAAAATATGATCCTTCGGAACCTGTCGGTCCTGTGAGCCGAACCGCCAATATAAACAAGGCGAATGCTTTGCTAGGATGGCACCCTGAGACAAGTTTGGATAATGGTTTAAGGCGCACATACGCATGGGCTGAAAATAGGTTGTTGAGTAAGTCGTGTGGCTCAACCAAAAGCTAAGTCTCAGAGCCATTGTATCTTTAAATGTTTCCTGATTTTCCTTATCCGAGGGTTTCGGTTATTATTTGTACCTTTAATGAGGAAAGAAATCTCCCTCGTGTTTTGCCAAGGATACCTACTTGGGTGGACGAGGTTGTCTTAATAGATGGGCATTCAACTGACGAAACGGTCGGTATTGCAAAAAAGCTTCGACCAGACGTTAGGGTGATTTATCAGCCTGAGAGAGGTAAGGGTGATGCCTTAAGGTGTGGCTTTAAACATGCGAATGGGGACATAATTGTAACGTTGGATGCTGACGGAGCCACTAATCCTAAGGAGATGCATAGGTTTATAGAGCTTCTTCTTAAAGGATATGATTTTGTTAAGGGTGCTCGGTTTTTAATAAGACTTCCAGCCAAGAAGCCATGGCACAGAATCTTTGGCAATTTGCTTATCGCTGCCGTCTTTAACCTTCTTTATGGCAGTAGGTATACTGACCTTTGCTCCGGTTACAACGCTTTTTGGAAGAAGACATTAGAGTCGACTAGTTTGGAGTCTAGTGACTGCTTTGAGGATGAGCCTCTCCTCATTGCTAGAGTGCAAAGAGCCGGATTAAGGATAGCTGAGGTGGGTCACTGCGATCTTGGCAGAATGTACGGTGAAGGGAAAGCACCTAGCTGGAGACAGGGACTTAAAGCCATTAAAACCATAGCAAGAGAAAGACTTCGTGGCTAGCTGGATCCCTTTTTTCGTCTTCATGACTTTCTGCACTACTGGAAAACTGAAGGATAACTTTAATCTGAAGAACTGCTACTGAGCTGATCCTTATGTTGAATCAATTCAAAATTTTTAGTGTTTGCAGTACGTCCTTAAGGTGATGCTTATAACGAGCCGAGGAGCTTTGATTTCGATTATAGTTCCCGTGGGCTCTGCCCAAAGACTGAAAAATGTCACAGAACTTCTCGAAAGCATCGGGGAACAGACTTACAAAGAAATAGAAACATTTCTGGTCTGTGACGAAGAGAAGCTCAAGCAACGATTGCTAAATCATATTAGAGCTGTCGGTTTAGACAAGGTCAGTGTTGTTTTGAATGATAATAGCCCCGGGGCTTCTTCTGCCCGAAACATGGGTGCCAAGAGGGCTAATGGAGAAATCTTAGCATTTCTTGATGACGATGTTCTCTTGCATCAAACTTGGGCCCGTGAATTGATAAAGACCTTCGAAGATGAAAATGTTGCGGGGGTCACAGGATGTACAATACCTTTGCAGAATGGCCAACCTGTCGACTGGTTGCCCACCGAGTTCCTTTGGATTGTCGGAGGCACGTACTGGCGGGCTAAAGGACTTGTTAATGTAATGTCTGCGTCAGGGATGAACTTTGCCATAAGAAAGTGGGACTTTAAGGTAGTAGGTATGTACAATGTTGAGCTTGGGCCTCACAGTGATTATCCCGAAGCCATGAATTGGAAAAGACTAGGGGGCGAAGATAGCGATTTGGTTTTGCGCATCATAAGAAGAAGCAAGCGTGTTATCTACAACCCCAAAGCTAAGGCTTATCATACAGTTAGGCCTTCAAGCTCTACGATGAAAGCCATCATAAAGCGAGCACTTCATGTTGGACACAATAGATCGGTAATTTGGCGTCTATATCGCGGGTCAATTGATTCAACAGGAACTGAGAGAGAGTTATTGCTCAGGGTCTTAAACGCATTTCTTCCTGAAACTTTGTCACTTGTTATGAAGAAACCTATGTTAGCCATTAGAAGACTTATTATTTCTATCGTAGTGATGGCAGCAGTCTTTGTAGGGTTCTTTATAGGGTTAGCTTCGTGAATTTAATGTCAAAAATGGTGAGACACAATCAACATAGATTTCTGTTAAGCCAGAAAAAGCTCATGCTCTCCTCCATTGGCAAATCAAATGTTAATAAGGCTCTGTTCGGGGCAAAAAATGAAGATAGCCCTCCTTAATCGATTTTATCCTCCTTATGGCGTCACCGCCTCGACTACTCATTTTTACGCGGCTTTAGCGAAAGCTTTCAAAGCACGCGGACATGATGTCCACATCATTTCAGAAGGCATAAGGCGTGAAGACTTTACCGATGTATATGGCATTCACATTCACCGAGTGCCTATCTGGCCGAAAGGAAGGTCTGTGCCCTTTTTGACCCACTTTATGTTTCTGTTTAATTCGTGGCGTGTTTCCAAGCTTTTGGTTTGTAGACACAAAATCCAGTTAGTCGACGCATACGTCTTTACAGCGCATGGTTTCTTTCCCAGTTTATTCAAGCAAGTACCACTTATTCTACAAGTACATGCGTGGAGTGATATGTTCCTCAAAAGCAGGAATTATCGTGGGCTCCTCGGCTTTTTGACTTTGAAGTTTATGGCTTATCTAGAAGAAATCAGCCTAAGACGTGTCGACAGAATTATTGTAACCTCAGGTCAGACTTATCAGCACTTCACCCAAAAGAAGCCCCTAAAGGATCGAGTGTCGTTGGTTTGGGACAGTCGGATTGACCCAGACAAATTTCGTCCAGTTTCAACTAATGTTAAAGAAAAGTTGGATATTTTGGGGGGCACGATCGTTGTCCTATACGTAGGTACGTTGGATGCGAGAAAGGGTCTTCACATCCTCATTAAAGCGATACCAAATGTTGTAGCTTCCTTTCCAGATGTTATTTTTCTGCTTTTAGGAAGGGATACGCCTACAGCGCCAGGCGGAGGTTCCTTTAAACACTACATTCTGGATTGCGCCACTAAAAGTGGGATATCTAACAAAATTATGTTCATAGAAGAATTCGTCTCCGACGAGGATCTTGTAAAGTTCTATTCAGCCTGCGATATTTACATCCTTCCGTCCCTTTGGGAGGGCTCAGGCATGACGGTCGTGGAGGCCATGGCATGTGGCAGGCCTGTCGTGGCTACTGACACTGGCATCGCAGCGGATCTGAAGGGCGTGAGCTCTACATTGATAGTAGTTCCTCCTAACAGTCCTCATGCATTAGCCCAAGCTATAATTGAATTGCTCTCTATCCCTAAGGAAGAACGGGAACACCTATGCGCCAATAATTGCCAAATCGTCAGACAGGTTTTCTCATTTGAGAGGATGATAGATCAGATCCTGTCATTGTACGAAAAAGTCCTAAAGAAAGGTAGGTATAGGCTCAGTAGCACGCCACTAACAAAGGTTTTGGAATCGAGGGAAGAAAGGCATGAAAATGAGTCAACGGTGCACTTATTGAAATGAATAAGAAGATCCACTTAGAACTTCCTGGAAGGATTCATTCATATTTCTTAACCCTAATACGTTACCCTCCAGAAGGATACACATTTGTGGTTGAGGAAACGATCTGGGAAAAATTATTACGGCCTTTGATTTCCAACGATTTTCTCTATTTCGGCTTGCGTAACTTTCGAGATTCTAGGTTGATGCCACCACTTCATCTTCTCATTTCAATTTTAGGCTCCACAAATACCTCTCCTCAAGACAACGCCCTAACTTACTCTTGGAATCATTTAATCTTCCGAGAGGAGCCGTGGGTTCTCGATTTTGAACGGATTTATTCACTTACCAATTGGAACATTCGCGACTTTAAAAGATACAAAAAGTTCATCGAACGAGCATTAAACTCTAATTACTGTAAAAAAATTCTTTATTGGAACGAACTTGTTAGGAAGGACGTTGTTAATATGCTGGATAGCAAAGGGTTCTCCAACAAATTGGAACTTGTCCATCGTGCAGTTCCACCAAAGGATTTCATCAAATGTTACAATCAAGACAAAAAAATCAAATTACTCTTTGTGGGCACCAGAAACGATGTTGGAGCTTTTGAACCAAAAGGCGGAAAAGAAGTATTGGAATCATTCATTCGTCTTCGTAAGAAGTATTCTAACGTTCAATTAGTTATAAGATCTGATATTCCAAGAAATTTGAAACAAAGAGTTGCAGGATTTCCTGGGATAAAAATTATGGAAGAAATTGTCTCTTGGTCAACATTGGTACATGAGTTCAAATCTACTGACATATTTCTTTTCCCTACACATATAACTCCATGCACAGTATTTTTAGATGCCATGAGCTACGAATTGCCGATAGTTACGATAAATGAGGATGCGAATTCTGAGATAGTGGAGGACGGTAAGACAGGCTTTGTTGTTAGGAAATCCAAATACATACCAGATTATGACTTTACAATAGAGGGAGCTGCAAGGAACCAAGAACGATGGAAAAAAGCTACCCAAATGCCTGACCCAGACGTAGTAAGAGAATTAGTAGAAAAAACAAGTATCCTTATAGAAGATGAAGAGTTAAGAAAAAGGATGGGAAAGGCTGGAAGAAAAGAAATTGAGGAAGGAAGATTCTCCATAAGGCGCAGAAATAAGAAGCTGAGAAAGATTTTTGATGAAGCAATTAGTGAGTAACACGAAAACGTGGGGATAACAAGACTTAATTGTGTGAAAGTAAAGAACCCCCCTCCGAGAGCTAAACAGCATCGAGAACCAAAGATCGAGTAGCTACATGGAGCCTCAGGGAACTTCGATATCAAAGCTTCAAGGAAAGTATTTGATGGGGCTTAGAGTATCCTTCGAGCGAATATTGCGCACTTTATACCTACTTATATGGAGTCTACCTTTTAGTTGGCAAATGTCAATGCAATTTTTATTCATTCAACTTGTTCAACTCCCTCTAATTGGAAGACTCTATCAAAGTCTTTACCAGTCTGCCATTTTTAGAAAGGCTTCTTTGGGACCGAGGTTAACAGCTGTGGAAACCTATAATGTATGTAATCTCAGATGCCCGATGTGCCCTTATCCTCAAATGAGAAGGAGAAAGGTGTTGATGGACATGAATTTGTTCAAGAAAATTGTGGATGACCTTGCCCATAATGGGATTGAATGGTTAGAAATATTCCTTTATAGTGAACCCCTTCTTGACCCGCTTCTTTTCGAGCGGATAAAATATGCAAAAAGTATGGGGTTAAAGGTATATGTTAGCACGAATGGACACTTTTTAAGTCAAGAAAAGAGAGAAGCCATTCTCGATGTCGATTTAGATTTGATAGGAATCAGTTTAGATGCAACTACTAAGGAGACATACGAGAAAGTGAGAGGTTCGAAAGATTTTGAAAGGGTAAAGGAGAACGTCATTGCATTAATAAAAGAGCGGAACAGAAGGTCCCTTAAGAAACCTTATATTCAAGTGGACTTCGTGGTTCAAAAGGACAACTGTCACGAGGCTGAAGAATTTAAAGCATTTTGGAAAGATCTAGCCAATAAAGTCTTAGTTTGGGAACTTATAAGTAAAGGTAAAAGGGTTAGTCAATTAGTTGTGAAAAAATTTGACCCAATGAAACTATCCCCAAGGTATCTCTATGCTTGTCGGCAAATGTTTTACTGTGCTCCTACCGTTCTAAGTGATGGCAGAGTCGTCTTATGCAATTACGACTATGACGGTTCTATGGTTTTGGGAGACTTCAATGTGCAAACTTTAAGCGAGATATGGGATTCCACGAAATACAAAGAGATAAGGAATGCTCACTTGGCTGGGCAAGGAGACAAGATATTTTTTTGCAAGGAAACTCACTGTCAATTCCTCTACTGTAAAGCGTACTTCCACTGGTGGGCGAGATGGGTAGGGTACTAATAAAAAGAATATTTACAGAGAGTATTCGTGCACTATGAATTTGCCCTTCTTAGTTACAAAATCAGAAGCTTGAATAGCCTAGCACCATCTTAAGCAATGATCCAAAGGAACAGTGTAATGAGGTCGAGATTGCTCAAAGCTGGCGAGAAACTTCTCATCTCTTCGCAAAGATTCCCCTTAAACCTCTTTACTCGCTCTTTAACCTTGCAATTAGCTAAAAAGATCTTTCTATCTTCCCAAATCTGGCAACTTATCGCGATAGAAACTTACAATGTGTGCAATCTAAGATGTAAAATGTGTGCTTATGATAGAATGACCCGGAAAAGAGAGAAAATGGGCGAAGACCTTTTTAGAAAAATCGTAGATGATGCTGCAAAGAGCGGAATCAAAAGCTTAAGTTTTTCGTTTTATAACGAGTCCCTTTTAGATCCTTTGCTATTTGAGCGAATAAGATATGTTAAAAGCAAAGGTTTGTGTATCGAAATCATTACTAATGGAACCTTACTAAAAGGAGAAAAACTGAACGAGATTTTTGAAACAGAGGTAGACAAAGTAAGTTTCAGCTTTGATGGAGCCACCAAAGAAACTTATGAGAGAATTAGAATGGGAGCTAATTTTGAGGGTGTGAGAAAAAACATTCTGAACTTTCTGTGTGAGAGAGAGAAGAGAAGACGAATAAAGCCTCTCACAACTGTAGGTATGACAGTATCAGAAGATAATTTGCATGAAGTCAAGGAATTTTATCAATTATGGGAGAGGAAAGTCGATCAAATTTCCGCTTGGAAAGCAGATAATAGATGCGAAATTAAACCATCTAGAGACTTTTTCACAAAAGAAAAGCAAGCTTATCCATGTCCACTCCTTCTTACAGATGTCTTACAAGTTTTGAGCAACGGAAAAGTCGCTTTGTGTTGTATGGATTATGATGGTTTGTTCTCTCTAGGAGATCTAAAAAAACAAAGTATAAGAGAAATCAGGAATTCACCAAAGTTTAGACAGATAGCTGATTTGCATCTTTCGGGTAGAGGGTATCTAGTAGAGCTATGCAATAACTGCAGCCGTTTGTATGAATCCCATTGTATCTGGTGGGAAAAATATTTCTCTTTGAATAGAGCGCACGTAAAGGAAGGGCTCTAATGTCCAAAGTATACATTGCTTTATCAGATGTGTGTAGTAGGAGATTAATCGAGATAAAGAAGATATATAACTACTTTATTTTGAATGGTCATGAAGTCGTTACTGACATAAAAAAAGCGGAATATGTTTTTTTATATGTTTGTGGTTTCGACAAGTGCACTCAAAATGAGGCGGTGAGAAGAATTAAAGAGTTAAACCTTTACAGAGATAAATTAGTTATAGCAGGGTGCTTCCCCAATATCAATGTTTCTCGAGTGAAGGAAATTTTTGATGGACCGATAATTAAGCATGGGCATGAAGAAGATTTAGATTCATTGTTTTCTGTTAACACTGAGTTCCAAGACGTTGGCGAATGTAATCTATTATATAAAAAATTCAAGCATAATAATCTGGTATCATTCTCAGAACGCTTTTTGGAAAAAATTAAGATGCTTAAATCCGAGCCTTATTGTATTCAAGTTGGAACGGGTTGTTTGCATCGTTGCTCATATTGCGTAGATAAACTCACTGTCGGCACTCTAAAGAGCAAACCAATGAGCAAAATAATTGATGAATTCTCAAAGGGATTAAGGGACGGCTATAAGCGTTTCTTATTAACCGCAGACGATTTTGGCGCTTATGGACAAGATATAGGAACCAACTTTGTAGAGCTACTGGATAAGCTGACCTCCCATGAAGGTGATTACACTATAAATCTAGAAGAAATAAACGCTTACTGGCTTATCAAATACGGGGAAGAGTTCTCTACTCTTATACGAGATAGAAAAGGTAAAATTCCGTTTTGCGTACTAGCCTTTCAGTCGAGCAGTGATCGCATCTTAAAATTAATGGGAAGAGGATATACCAGTTCTCAATTACTATCTCTGTTAGAAAAATTAAAAGATAAAATCTTGCTTGAGTGCCACATCATCGTCGGATTTCCGACCGAGACTGAATCGGATTTCATGCCCAGCATCAACTTGATCAATAAAGGCTATTTTAATTCTGGTAACGTATTTATATACTCAGATATGGAAGAAGCTCCCTCGGCTAGCCTTTTTCCAAAGGTACCTGAGTGTGAAAAAAGGAGAAGGCTGGATATAACTCGAAACACACTACTCAGATCTGGGTATTCGGTATATTATCGTAACAAGAATAATCTAGTTTTTCAGAAAGGTAAACAGGGATTCTTTTCGGTTGTTCTCACAAAGTTATCTAATTTTGAGCGGGTCATTTGAGAAATCCAAGATTGAAGCAATAGGCAATGAATAAGAAATGAATTTGCGCAGATTTCTTTGGTGTCTTTACAAACCTGTGGCTGATAAAATATGCTATTCTCCTTTGTCCCGATTACCCTTAATCACACCAGTGCTGCATGGTGTAGGTTACGTAGCTCGACGCTACGCTTTTACTCCACTAAGCAATACAGCGACTATTCACGGCTATAGGATGAAGCTTGGCAGATGGTCTTATGTTAATACACCTCTATTTGTTAATGAGACTTACGAGCCTGGGACTTACCGCATATTTAATGAAATACTGAGACCTAGAATGACTGTAGTAGATTTAGGAGCTAATATAGGATTTTACACTTTGCTAGCTGCCAAATTGGTCGGACCTGAAGGAAGAATTTATGCTTTTGAAGCGTCTCCTGATAACTTTGAAGTTCTGGAAGAGAATATCAGACTCAACGGGTACGACAATGTTATAGCTGTCAACAAAGCTGTTCTTAATCGAGAAGGAGTGGTGAAGCTATGGACATGTGCCGAGGATTCGGCTTCTCATACCCTATTTCGCAATCCTGGATCAAGTGACATAGCGGTAGAAGTCGAGGCGATCACCCTAGACAGTTACTTCGAGGAAATTGGTTGGCCCTGTATAGACCTTATTAAAATGGATATTGAAGGAGCAGAACCCTTCGCCCTAGAAGGAATGAACGAACTTATTTCTAAGATGAACAGCTTAAAGCTAATCATAGAGCTTTACCCTTACACCCTTAAGGCTGCGGGTTTGGAACCTAAGGATTTTCTGGTTCAGCTTCAGCGCATGGGTTTTGTCATTTCGGTAATAAGAGATCCCTATGGCCTAAGACCCGTGAACAGTTCACAGTTACTGGAGGAGCTAGGAGAAACTGGAATATTGAATCTGTTCTGCGAGTGGCGAGGAAAGCGCTAGGAACAGTGGGCTCATCTCCTAGTAGATGCAATGAAGTAATGAATCTCGACACCTATGAGATGAAGACGCCGAATTGGTTCCTTCGTGTAATCGGTTATTTCGTATTCTTCGTCGTCAGACTTTGGAAATCGGTTACTGTAAACTTCTGTTACCGCCCCGTCGCTGGCAGTAAGTGGCATATGGGAAAAGCTGGAAAAGTATCCAGATTCCTCTATACAATGTTTTACGGGTTTAGCACAAAGTTGCCAAGTACGCGTGGTATTACGTGCACTGTAAAACTTGACGGGTTCTTGATGATGATTAGGCCCTTCGTGATAAGTGATTGTGTCATTGGGTCTGGTTTCTGGGAGAGAGACGTACTTCGACACGATATATTCAATGTGGCTGAGGACGATATAGTAATTGATGTTGGAGCCCACATAGGTCTCTACACCTTATACGCCGCTAGAAAAGCATCTAAAGGGCGCGTTATTGCTATAGAACCTGATCGTGAAAATTTTGTATTATTAGAGCATAACGTCGCTATTAATGGTTTTCATAATGTTGTCTTGCTTAATGCTGCGGCGGCACAAAAAGAAGATGTAGAAAGATTTTATGTCGGTGTAGATCATTGTGAATCAAGCATTCGTCCCTTTGCTGATTCTAAGATAAGCAGGTCCTATATTGTGAGAACAACCACAATTGATAGGCTCTTAGAAGAGGTCAAGATTCCGAAACTAGATTGGATTAAGGTAGACGTTGAGGGCGCTGAACCAAAAGTTCTCAGGGGAAGCATGAATGCTTTGGGGCGATATAATGCAAAGGTTCTCGTCGAAGTGAGTAGTGAGGAGACTATACTCGTACTGTTACAATGTGGATACTCCTTAAGAAAAATCAATCCCTTCTACATTCTTGCCTTAAAATCAATCGCGCACCAGGAGTAACGGGCCTCTGCTGTGGGACAGAGAGCTTTCGCTCCTTATCACTCAGAGAATAGAGAAAAGTAGAATCTTGAGCGTTGAAACAAACGAAGAAAGCTTACAGAAAAAGCGGGCATTCGGAGTGAATCCACCCCTTTGTCGCGAATCAATGTGGGCATAATAGGAGCCGGCTACGCCGCCAGTTCAGCACATCTTCCCGTGTTCTTACATCTGAAACAAGTGCGAGTAGTGGCATTGTGCGACAAAGATTTATCAAAAGCCAAAGACCTAGCGCAACGCTACAGCATTCGCAGGGTTTACAACGATTTGGATGAGATGCTACAACGGGAAACGCTGAACCTGTTGGATATATGCGTTCCCCCTCAAAGCCATCGAGAAGTCCTGATGAAGGCCCTCGAGGCCGGGCTTCCCTGTCTTGTCGAGAAGCCCTTTACTGTTACTGCAAACGAAGCTGACGAAATCATTAAAATGGCGCGAGAAAAGGGACTGCCTATCTTTCCAATCTATGATCACCCGTATATTCCCGCAGTCAGGAAAGCGAGGGGCCTGGTCATTGACGGTGTTATTGGCAAACTTCTTGGTGTCCATATCTCCTACAGTGAGCCTGTGCCCGCTAGGTACTTAGACTCCAATCATTGGTGCCATAGCTTGCCTGGCGATTACTTTAGTGATGCTGAGCCCCATCTTGCTATGTTGCTTGTTGAATTTCTAGGAACTGTTCGTGAAGTCAAGGCTTTTGCAACCAAAACATCAAGCCACACCACTTTACCAATGGACGTTTTGAGTATTGGGGCAACTTTCCAAGATGGGACGTTGGGAAGCATTACACATTTTGCAGATTGCTCCTCTTTCTTCATGGAAGTCCATATAGTGGGCACGAGTGGCATTCTTCATGGGGATGGAGTCTTTAATGCGATAGTGCATTATGGTCCAAGGGCCAGACTTGGAAATCCTTGGGGACTAGGTACAGCATTTGCCAAGGGAATTGTCTCTCAGAGTGTGGCTCTGACAAAGACAACTTCGAGTGTCTTGGTAAGTCGCTACTTGCTAAAGACTGAACCCAACGCCCATTTCTACCTTATTCCAAGAGCCCTGCGAGCCCTTGAAGGTCAAGAGGCATATCCAGTAGATTTGAACAAGACTCGTGAGTCGGTACGACTTGTAGAGTTGGCTTTTGACTTTTTAAAGTTGCAAGGGCTTTCACAGACTTTGCTAAGTGAATAATGCTGGGATACTCTATGGCTTTTTGGCAAGAAAGGGCAAATCTTGGTTGAAAGAAATTTTAAGCCGTCGGGGCAGAAGTGAACTTGCATAGATTATTTTCGCGCCTTCACAAGTCTGGGTCTGGTAAAATATTATTCTCTAGAAAAGTGCACATAAGCATACTTTTTTCTTTTCTTTTGCTAAGCTTTATCATCCTGAGTTTTCCAACAAAGCCACCACCAGCTCAGGAGTACCATATAATCCAATCCTTAAACTACTTTGATTCTAGCTTACCTTTCTTCATATTCTTATTTTATACATGGTTTCTTCTTCTCATATTTTTAATGCTGCGAGGAAATGGCGTGTCGATGCCCTTACTTGTAGTTGTTTTTACTATTGTAGCTTTAGGGTTTTGGATGTTCCAAGCTCCCTTCGGAAGGTCGCATGAGGTGTACTTAGATAGTAAACCGATCGAAATTAACAAAAGCCAAGGAAAACTCCCGCTAGAGACAATAGGCTTTCCTGCCCTTATTCTCCTTGGGGCTTTTCTTGGTTACACTACTGGCTTAGAGACATCATCGGATGTTATAGTTTTGATATCAACACTTGCCTATGCTCTATTGGCCATCATGGTTTACCTTTGGTTCGAGAAAAACCTGCAAAATAAAACAAATGCTGCTTTCGCTTCTATACTGCTCATTTTCGGTGATATAGCTATAACCAAAACATCCTCTTTTGAGAACCGTTTTTGGGGGCCAATTCTAATTGTGCTAACCTTAATACCACTAAGTCGATGCCTAACTTCTTCATCCTACGATCGAGGGTCTAGGTTACTTGCTAGTTTGTTTTTTATTGCAGTCATTATGATGCATCTGCCTTCTTCGCTTTTCTTGTTATTCAGCCTTCTGTGTATTTACGTAATCTTCAGCGTGGTCCATATTAAGACAAAGAGATGGTTTTTGGGGTTATTTACCGCTATTTTCTTAGGCTGGCAACTGTATGTAGCGGTGGGGCAATTTAGCGGCTTTCTTATAGACTATGCAAACTATTTCTTAACTGAGGTACTAAGGGGGCGAGGCGATCCTCTTACTCGTATTTTCTTTTTAGAAAGTTCTAACGTAGGGGAAAGTTTTCCTTTGTGGGCGAACTTGACACGAATATCTTGGATAGTCTTGATTTTCGTTTTTGGATTTTTCTACACAACATGGCGAATAACAAAGATACGAAAACATGTTTTTCTTGAGAACATATCTCTCGGTGGGTTTGTAGGCGTGTTTGTATTATCTTTAGGGCTTATTATCATAACTCGAGGAGGCATCGAATCTCTCGAAAGGTATGTATTCTATTCCCCCCTCTTCACTATGCCATTCGTTTCCACATTTTTCTTTAAGGGCAGGAAAAGAAAGCTTCTATTGCTTTCTTTCTTCATTATCATATCTTTCCCAACCTTTATAGCTCACAATAACACCGTGGGACTCGATGCAGTCCAAGCGGAAGAGATTCAGGCAGTTAAATGGTTGCAGCGTTTGGATACTTCTACAAGCTTAATCATTGTGGATCCTTGGTCTTTTTACATACATGATTATTACTTGGATATTTCGCACTCCTTCCTCGGAGGTTCAGCAGCTCTGAGTAAAGAACAACTTACAGATGAAATTAACAATTTTAAAACCTTATTGCGAAATGAAGGCCAAGCTGCTGACTATATTAGCGTTACTAAAGTTATGCAGCTAAGGCAACAGCGCCACTTCGGAATCACGCCCGAGGACGATATCTGGAAACCTCTCGAGCAGGAGTTTGACGCTTTAAATTTGGTTTATATGAATGGTTTCGTGAAAATTTATAAACATAGGCGCGCGCTAGGATGAATAGCAATGTTATCTAAAAGACCGGACGACGCCGAAAGATAATGTTCCAAATGCCGCTAGGTATTTTGCCTCTGGTCTGGGTCAAGACCTAGAACACTCAAGAACTCGAAGGGTAAATGTTGAAAAAGGGCGTTTGGTATACCCACCATGCAGTTCAGCTTTCGATTGGAAGAGTTTTGTTCGCTAGCCAATTCATTCAGGATAAGATCGTACTAGATGTTGGCTGCGGAACAGGTTCCGTCTTAGCAGCGTTGGTTCACAGTTGCAAATTTGCTGTCGGACTAGACATTTCGCTTGAAAATTATAGGATTGTTGGTCACAATAGATACAAATTCGAGTTTGTCGTTGCCGATGCCAAACATTTACCGATACGCGAAGAAGCGATGGATGTAATCATGGCTTTCGAAGTGATAGAGCATATAGATGACTTGAGTAGCTTTCTAGCAAATTGTACAAGATCTCTAAAGAAAGGAGGCTTGCTCCTTTGCTCAACGCCAAATAGGAAATACTTTTCGGGCAACGCTAAACCTTGGTTCCCAGGGCACATCCGGGAGCTTACGATCGATGAATTTAAGGATACTATGCGTAGGTATTTCAAAGAGACTTCGCTTTATGGGCAATTTACGACGAACAGTGGTGTCAGTATTCTTGAGAAACTGATACATACGGAGAACTTGCTGAAGAAAGCTTTGTTCTGGGTCATTGGCAGACGGAATGCAATCAGGTTAGCCAACAAAATACTAAGAATCGTCCGTTCGAAAGAGGCATTGGAAGAAATTACCGAGTTAAAGTTCACTGATCATACATCTTTTGAGGAGTGCTATCGGGTTACTCCTCTTACAGATGAGCATGTTCGATACCTAGTTGCCTTAGCGCGAAAGGATTTCCGTGATACTTGATACGCAACAATTAATCCGCACTAGAGGGTCTCCTAGATCAAGGGAAGTCTACAATTAATTTTGAATGTCTTATTTGTTTCAAACGTCAAGTTCAATCTTTGCGAAAAACTTTCTTCTTGGGAGAAGACGAAAGGCTTTCTTAGGGCAATGTCGCAACTTCCAGTTAAAATCACTAGTTGCGTTGCGGGTGACGGAATCTGGACTCAACGTTTAGGCATATCGAACGTTTTGATTAAGACCGCAAGCGCTAAACTGCCTGGAATAATGAATGATATGAATCTGTTGTACTACCCCTCACTTCTGTTACATTGGCTGAGGTTCAGAACACAGCGTCTGTCGCTTGTCCACCACCATGTGTTCACCTTTAGAGGGACTAATTGCTTTGATATTTTGGCGTCTTTAGAGCTACTGGGCGACATCCCACTCATCATAGGTGACGCCGAACCACCACATACCTTCGACTTGGGCGATTACAAATTGTACGGAGGCAAAGGTAAGGCAAACCCTAGGGTGGAACATATGTTTTTAAGAGGCGTCTCCAACCTCGCGACCCCTCTATTAACGAAGGGCTTTTTAGCCACACTTGATAGATGCAGCAAACTAGTCGCCGTAAATAGTGCTACAAAACAGATTTACGCGAGACACCTAAGCTTAAAGAAGATCGTGGTGATTCCCGAGGGAATAGCCTTCGACAGTTTCGTGCGAGGCAATGTCGATACCAATGAGCCCGTATTAATGGTTGGGAACCTCATTCAGAGGAAAGGTTTTCACATAGGGATTCATGCAATAGCAGAGGTGCGAAAAACCTTTCCAAACGTGCGTCTTGAAATTGTTGGAGATGGTCCTGAGAGGCTAAATTTGATGAAACTTATTAAGGAACTTCATCTTGAGTCGTGTGTAACTCTCACTGGTCGGCTGACACAAAAGGAGCTGTTGAAGAAATATTCCAGCTGCAGTCTTTTTTGCCACCCGTCTCTTTCCGAGGGATATTCACAGACCATTCTTGAGGCTATGGCATCAGGAAGGCCTATAGTGTGCACCAACATTGCTGGAAGTGCCAACATGGTGGAAGATGGAGCGAACGGCTATATCGTGTCTTCAGGTGACTCGTCAATGCTTGCTAAAGCCATGATACAAGTACTGAGCGATGCTCAACTAGCGGAGAAAATGGGCGCCCGTTCAAGCGAAAAAGCCAAAAGATATGATTGGAGAAAAATCGCTAAGGAATACTTTGATCTATACTTGTCGGTCGCTAACTAATTTGCACAGCCTTCTGCTTGACGAGTTATGCACAAGCTGTCCGAAACTCGTATATTTCATAATGCTGGAGCAGAACCGGTATACTGTCGCAACGCAATCTGCTTCAATTGAACCTGCAAGTTGAGAAATATCACTACTGTGGACTCCTGCCTTGGGCTTAAGAGAGCTCTTCTTTAAGATTTGATGTTGGTCAAGACAATGAGTGCCCGACTTTCCATGTCCTTGGATGCAGCAACTATCTCCCTTAAAAAGCAGATTAAGATTTTGAAGGCTGTCTTTATGACGTACTCCTCATTACGAAATAAGTTTCAGGCAACCGTGGATTTTGTATTCAGAAAGAAAAAGGTATTTATCGTTTTAAGAGATGGTGCAAGGCTCTCTCTTCCCCGAGAGCTTTTTTTCCAACTGGTCTTCGTGGCTTACATGCGCCAACTTTACCCTGTTCGTAGCGAACAAGGGAAGATAATACTGAACAATGGTTTCATGATCAGCCCAGACAGTTGTGACATCTTTCTTGAGATGTTGCTCAACAAGGGCTGGCAGTTAGAGGGCGACGTCATTAAGAAAAATGATATAACCTTCTTCAAGTGCATGGGTACAAATTCCATCTACGAGATCTTTGAGGAACACTTGTATGAAGCAGAAGTCTTCGGGAAGACCGTGGTAGATATTGGCGCGGGTGTAGGAGATTCTGCAATATGGTTTGCGAGTAAAGGAGCGAGAGTGATTGCTTTTGAGCCAAATATACAGGCTTATCAATATGCGCTGGCAAATCTCGATCTCAACAGCCATCTCAAGGATAGAGTCAAACTTCATAATGCTGCTGTAGAACCAAAGGATTCGTACCTAACCTGCTCAAACCAGCCAAGGGAAAGGCACAGTGCGCCTCGAGTTACCCTCTCAGAGATTCTAAATGGTATTAGCGACCCGTTTCTTTTAAAGATCGATTGCGAAGGATGCGAGTTTCCGCTGGTGATGCTTGACTGGGAGCATGTGTGTCTCTTTCAACAAATTATCATTGAATACCATCCCAACATGACAAGAATACCATTGAAGAGGTTGCGACCCAAATTAGAAAAGAAATACACTTGCGAGAGAATAATAGGCGATGAATTACTTGGTGTGTTAAAATGCATAAAAAAGGTGCATGATCCACGGAGATTATAGGGAATTGCTGGCGAGCATTAGGCTAGATTTCTTCCAAACTTAGAGAGGCAAAAACGCGTGACAGCTGACTCGTCTTTGACGATGAATAAGCGACTCGTAGAGTATTGGGAAAAGAGCCTACCTTGGTCCTTCCGAGGAGAGACGATTAGTTACAAAGAAAAACGCCTCTTCAGGTACACTTTACAAGACTATATGCTTGGAGCCATTGGTTTCGAATCCTTCCGATCAAAAGTGGTCCTTGAGCTTGGAAGTGGTGGTGGACTTGATTCAGCAGAATTTGGGAGGAACGGGGCTGAAATAGTCAGCGTCGATTTTACTGAAAGTGCCGTAAAGATCACTCGAGACTTACTCAAAGAGGCTGGAGTGGCTCCAAATGTCATACGAGCTACAGCTCAGAAACTGCCGCTACGTGACAGCGCAGTTGATTGTGTCTATACATATGGGGTACTGCACCATATCCCTAATGTGGAGAACGTTATTCAAGAAATCTCGAGAATCTTAAAGGCAAAAGGGCAACTAATCTGCATGCTTTACCATAAGAAAAGTCTTCTCTATGCATATTCGATATTGTTTTTACATAGAGACGAAGGTCTCGCTGAGGACGAGCTATTACGATTATATTCAGAGCGAAGCTTCAATAGCCCCTACACAAAGGCATATACAAAGGAGGAAGCCCAAGAGCTGTTTTCCAAATATTTTGATAGTATACAGACAAAAGTGTACTATACTGTCATTGATCTTCCAGGAAAAAGGAAACTCAAACTGAGCATTTCTGATGAATTTGAGCTTGGTTGGCATATAATTATCAAAGCTCTACGTAACCCACAGCCTGTGTAAGCAATAACATGATTGAAGCAACGGAAGTGTTGCCTTAAATAAACAGCGCGACTTTCCCTAGGCACCTATTTCTTCCAATTTGGACAAGTGAAAATGAGTATAATAAGTTTAGTAAAGTCAGACTACAACAATGTGCATAAGCAAATAGGAAGAGCGATAGCTCTTGCAGGTTCATTATCAATTTCTAACGGTGATTGTGTGGTCATCAAAATTAATATGTGCGGCGCTAGGCTTCCTGAAAGCGGCGCAATTACTCATCCTCTATTTATTGATGCTTTGTTAAATTACTTACATGAGAACTTTGAGAATCTTAGGATTTATGTAGTTGAAAGTGATGCCACCACGGCTCAACCAGACCTCTTTGTTAAATGGTTTGGGATTCTCCCGATTCTAAAAAAGTGGAATGCTACATACATAAATCTTAGTAAACAAAAGACGTTTACAAAAAGAATAAACAGAAAGCGCTTTAAGGAAATTCGTCTGCCTCAAATTTTCGAGAACACCTTCATCATAACTTTGCCTAAACTAAAAACAAGCTTGTTAACAGGTATAACGTGCTGTCTAAAAAATCAATTCGGATGTTTTGCCGAAGTTAGAAAGATAAAATACCATAGACACGTAGATGACACCATCGTCGATATCAACCTTGCCATTAAGCCAGATTTTTGCATTGTAGATGCTATCACGGCTATGGGTGGTGAACTTGGACCAGGGCTAGGTACACCAATTCCTCTAAACACTATCGTATGCGGTAAAGATTCTGTAGCGGTAGATGCTTTCTGTGCTAAACTTATGGGCTTCAATCCTGGGCGGATAGGTCACATTCGAAAGGCAGCTCAAGCAGGAATAGGCACAATGAAGTATAAGCTAGTAGGCGATGAAATTCCTAAAGTTGACTTCGAAATAAACAAGTTCAAGCTGCGTTTACTAAAACTAGGTAGCTGGATTCAAGCAAGAGCCTCAAAAAACTCTCTAAGTGACTCGTAAATGAATGTTGGAATAATTGGTGTAGGATTTATTGCGAGAACCGCGCATTTACCTGCTTTAAAGTCAATCCCTTCTGTTAAAGTAGCCGCAATCGCTGATTCAGATAGGATGGCAGTGAAGAAAACTGCAAAAAGGTTTAGGATACCACAATGGTATACAAACCACGAAGATCTATTAAACGACGATTCGATACAGTTAGTTGACATATGTACCCCCCCGCAAGTCCGCTTGAATGTAATAAAGTCTGCAGCTGAAAGAGGAAAACATATACTTGTTGAGAAGCCTTTAGCGTTGTCACTGGAAGAAGCCATAGAGATCTATCGAACGGTTAAGGAGCATGGTATAAAACTAAATCTTGTGAAAAACTATAGGCACTTTCCATCGGTCCAAAGAGTTAAGGAACGGGTGTCAAAAGGCTTTTTAGGCAGCATTGTTTCGATGCAAGGGTCAGCCTTAACACCACATCCAGCAAACTTGACAAGAGCTCAGTGGCCATATGAATATGGCGGAGTACTGTATGATTTCACACCACATTTAATTGACATGATGCTTTGGTTAAACGGTTCGCCAGTGAAAAAGGTCTTTGCCTTTGGTGGAGACTTTACTGGTGGAAACATGGGCTTCATAAACTATGCACAAATCCTACTTGAGTTTGAGAATCAATCGATAGCGGTAGCTGATGTCTCATGGCTTACGGCAATATTGGGAATGAAGTTTAGCATAAACATTCATGGAACAGGAGGACATGTACTCCTCGACGTAAGAAACGACAGTTTCATAGAATTCCACGGCATGCTAACACCTCTGAACGAGTTACAGAACTCGTTCAGAAAAACAGTGAAATTCACAAAAAATGTCATAACTGGAAGCTATTTCAAAGGGGCAGCGTTGTTCTATAAACAACTGATAACCAGCTTCATAAATAGCATAGAGAAAAATACAAAACCTCCAGTATCCATAGAACAAGCGGTCATGACAAACGCTGTTTTAGAAGCTGGACAAATGAGCATCGAAAAGGGCGAAACGGTTTATATCAAAGAATTGTTTAGGTCGCCCGAAGAATTTGAAAATATTACTAGATCGTTTTAGGAACATTATAAAAACCAATGGCTAAAATAGACTCTGCCAAAGCAGTGTTAACGGATTTTGGAAAGAAACATTAGGATTCCAGAAAACGGGCACTGTTTCATAAGCAGTGTTTTGTTGTGAGCGTCGCTTTTTGAAAGAATGTCCTGAAACTCTTTTTCAGTATTTGTGTTTTGAGATAATTTTTTTCTACTCAGATCATGCATGCTTATAGGGTGAAAAAATGAACTGGAATAAGAAACGAGTCTTCATAACCGGTGGCGTGGGTTTCATCGGATCCCATCTAGTTGAGAGGTTGCTTGATGCCGGAGCTACATTAACTGTAGTCGACAAGCTAAAAGTTCTTGGGCAAGGCGAACTATGGGAGAAAAAACTAACCTACTATCAACAACTTTGGCATTCGCGTGGATATAAGCTAGAGCCTGAATTTCTACCTCAATATACACTAACTTCAGCAGATCACATAGCACTTCAAATCCTCGACCTCGAAACTGATAGGAAAACCCTTGAAGAACTATTGATTAAGCGGGACATCGACATTGTCTTTCACATGGCTGCGATTTTTGGCGGCAGAGGATTCGTGGATACAAGGCAGGCAGATTGCTGCATAGGATTTGGAATGAACCACAATGTCATTGCAGCCTCTCAGAAGGCTGGAGTGCAGCATGTTCATCTTGCTTCTTCTGCTTGCGCCTACCCTCCCAGCCTAAATCGTCCAGAATATTTGCTCAAAGAGGACGACATTTTAAGCACTGGGGAAGGTTGGAAAAGCAGCGACAACAGTTACGGTTTTGTCAAGCTTATGGGCGAACTAGAACTGAAAAGCTATTTCGAACAATACGGACTCGAAGGTAGCGTAGCCAGATATCTAACCGTCTATGGCCCAGGTGAATTTGATGAATCACATGCAATAGCATCCTTAATCAGAAAAGCACTTCGAAGAGAAGATCCTTTCATCGTTTGGGGCTCAGGGATGCAGGAGAGAGGTTTCACATATGTAGATGACATAGTAGCCGGAATAATCAGATCAGCAGAAGTCATAAAAGATGCAACACCCATCAATCTAGGCCAAGACAAACGTTACAAGATTAAAGAAGTTGCCGAACTGATACTTCAATCAGCAGACTATAACCCAAAAATTATCTATGATCTCCAGAAACCTGAGGGACCTTTTTCACGTGCTCTCGATTTAACTCGTGCAAGAACTTTGCTGGGGTGGAACCCTAAAGTAGACTTACAAGAAGGCTTGCGTCATACTTATGAATGGGCAGAAAAGTCATTTCGAGAATATGTAAAGATTGTCGACACAGCATAACATTAGGTGATGTAATTGAAAGTAAGTGTGATAGGGTTGGGAGTTGGCTATGCTTATGCATGCTCGTTAGCTGAAGCAGGTTACGAGGTCGTAGGGATAGATATAAACCCTGATGTTGTCAAGAACCCAAGGCGCGACGCTTCTGTTACGCGACTTCTAGAGGATTCTAACAGAATGCGCAAAATTCGTGAGCATTTGATTCTAACAACAGACTATGACAAGATTCTGGGTTCAAGTTTGGTTATAATATGTGTGAGCACCGGAGACGAGAAGCAACTTATCTTAGGAAATGTCGAGCAAGCAGTCAAAACCTGCATAAACATATTAAAGGACAAAAATGCCTCCTCGACAATTCTTGTACATTCCACCTTACCGTTCGGCAGCTCGAAACGGATTAAGGAAATATTCCAGGAATTAGGTGTTCAAATCGATCGGAGCATTGGTTATTGTTACATGCCTCAAATGATTGCACAAGGGACAACAGCCGATAACTTCGTAAATCAACCTTTTGCGGCTTTTGGTAGCTATAATCCAGAAACTGCTGAGAAAACCATGCGCTTCTACACAGATTTCATTCAGAAGTCATGTCTCTTTAATGGCAAGGTTCCACCAATTTATGTTGTCACACCTGAAATTGCCGAACTGGCAAAATTGGTTGCAAATGCTTTTCTTAGCACCAAAATTAGTTTTGCTAACATGGTTTCGTATTTCTGTGAAGAGAATCATCTGGATGGAAAAAAACTACTTGAAATCGTGGGTTCTGATTGGCGTATAGGGAGCGCTATGTTTAAAGTAGGTTACGCGTTCGGAGGCGCCTGTTTCCCCAGGGATTTAATGTCGCTGATAGAGACTTTTGAAGTTGAAAAAATCTCTTGCCCCTTGCTTCAAGCAACCGACGAGGTAAACCAAAAAAGAATAATTGACCCCATTCGGGTACTTCACGCAAACAAGTTGAACGGGAAGGTTCTTCTTTTAGGTCTCGCTTATAAAGCGGGTATAACTGATTATCGCGGATCACCGTCGCTTCATTTGTTCGAGGCACTTAAAAAAGAGAAGTATGATGTCGAAACTTACGACCCCAACTTCTATCCTAACAAGCGTCTAAATGAAGTTCTAAAAGACATTACTTCGAATATAGTGGTGGTTACGACACCCGAACAGGAATTCAAATCTTTAGGTCATCTGATTAAAGGTACGGAGGTCCATACCATTTTGGACTACGCAGACATAGTTAATGTTAAGGAAATTCCACCGGGAGTTCGCCTATATAAAGCAGGAAAAGGATGGTGTACCAACAATAGGCAGGATGAGTTTTTCTAGAGCGGATTCGAAAGGATCAGGGGTCATCATACCAGTCGAAAAGAAACAATAAGCTTAATCATCAATTTTCTCTTGGTGCTAGCTGAAGAACTTCCATTCCTTTCTCAGAAAGGACGCTTTAAATCTCCTAGTGTGCCCATTTCTCTTTAGCTCGACAAAAACACTTTTGTATCCTTTTTCCCTCATTTTCTCCAAGGTTATTGCCAAAGCGTCTGCGTCATGACTCATCAGAGACACCACAGTTATAATCGCAGGCGGCGGTGTCAACTCCACTGTTTTTTTCAACGCTTGACTTGCCGGATGGTCCTTCGCTGCTTCTAGTATGGCCTTGTGCTCTAGTTGTAAAATTTCTGCAAGTTTTTGAGCTGACTCTGTTTTCACCCGCTCAAGCTGACCTATAGATCTGTTAAGTCTCAGAATTTCAGGCGGCTGTAAGGTTTTCTCCAAAGGCTTGATTACCAGTATGTTTTGCGTAAGACTCAGCGCTTTCTTAAGTGTGTCTCTTGGGTTTGTTGGAGAAGTTGTCACAAGAACTTCCTTCTGACTGTAAGCTGCTAAGCCCGTGGGAATAGACTCTCTAGCCAAAGTTAGCGCTGACATCACAAGGTTGTATGCAAGCCTATCAGCTTCATCAATATCCTTCGCAACTAGGTTCACAACCATTATAGTTGGCTGTCCATGAGCCCCGACAAATTCCTTAACAACTAGCTCATGAAGCTTAAACGTGTGCTTCCAATCTATATCCTTTAACCTGTCACCGGGTTGGTACCCACGGTTACCATAGTACTCCACACCCCGTTTCGCTACCCTAAGAATCCTTAAAGGAGGAATGGCAGCCGCTGGGGCAGTTCCAGGCGCTGTTTCCTCAAGGTACTTCCTAGCAAGCCACACAGCATACCTAGCCCTTGGAATTATGTGCAGCTCCACAGGCTCTAAGGTTTGACTTGTTTGGGTCAAGCCCAAAGGGTCAATGGCTAAAGCTTGAAGTTGAAGCTTTGACGGACCAGCCAAAGGAGGAGTGATATTCAAATTTACGTCTGCTTTTCCTCTTGCTGTTAACATAAACGTTGAAGGTTCAACGTGAATCCATGAACACGGGCTCTTCAATGAAACATGCAGTGGCATCTTAGCTTTTCCTGTGATAGTTGCAGAGGTCTCTACTGTATCACCAACCACAATTCTGCTCCAGGTTTTAGACTCCTCAAGCGGCGTTTTGGGAATCTTGTGCAAAATACTTACTAAGAGGATGGCAAGGTAACTAATCAGAAGAATTGTTGTCAATATTAATGTCTGATTCAGCAACACAACTGACGATATAAGCAGAAGAAGTAAAGTGGTTGCAAGAGCCTTTGAGATAGTTGTTGCTTTCCTCTCATCTTTCGAACTGCTAAAAAACTGATTAGGAGCATTCTCTGTCAAGCCTTGATGTAGAAGAGGCAAAGCAGGAATTACTAAAAAAACTGAAAACAATTTTCCAACAGAAAGCTCTAATGTTAAAGGCGTAAGGATTAAGGTGCAAACCACTAGAGCTAGATTCAACCCCGCTCTCGGAGGCTTATAGACGGAGCATAATTGCAATGCTAACAAGATCAAAGCCACTATAGAGTATGGTGGGGAAGAGATCAACATTGCCACTAGAAAAACCAACAATAGATACGCTTTAGTAATGGTGTGGAGAGCTAATCGAGTCATGTAGACGTCATCAATTCAACCTTAGCATCATCTATCTTAGGAACTGGAACCTCTTTCAACACCCTTTCAACCACAGTTCTCGGCGTTACGTCCTCCATTTCAGCTTCCGGCTTCACACGTGTTCTGTGTTCCAAAGCTGAGAGAACAAGCTTCTTCACATCATCAGGTATAACATAATCCCTTTCCTGCAAGAATGCGAGAGCCCTTGACCCTTTATACAGAGATATACTCGCTCTAGGACTTGGACCTATTAGAACATCTGGATCTTGACGTGCACGGTTTACCAGCGAAATTATATAATCTCTAACCCTCTCCGACACATGCACCTTCTTTATGGCTTGCTGAAGTTCCAAGACTTTTTCAAGCGTCGTCACCGCTTTCACATCAGGCTCTTCAATGTAATCTAGTTTCTCAAGAACCTGCCCTTCTTCCTCCTTGTTTGGGTATTCACTCCAAGCTCTCAACATGAACCTATCAACTTGAACCTCCGTTAACGGGTATGTTCCCTCAGCTCCGTAGGGCAATTGGCTGGCAATAACCATGAAAGGTCTTGGCAGGGGGTGAGTTTTTCCTTCTATAGTCACTTGTCTCTCCTGTGTAGCCTCAATCAGAGCTGCCTGCGTCCTAGGCGTTGTTCGGTTTAACTCGTCTGTCAACACGATGTTAGCGAACAGAGGTCCGGATATGAATTGTGATTTGCCACTGGGAGCGTATAGATAGAAACCCGTCACATCGGCTGGCAACATATCGGGCGTGAACTGTATTCTCTTGAACTCCCCTCCAATGACTTGGGCGAAAGTCTTGGCTAGGAGGGTTTTCGCTGTCCCAGTTAATCCCTCGATTAACACGTGGCCTTCGCTGAGTAGGGCGATGAGGAGCGTTTCCTTTATGTCCTCCTTGCCTATAACAACCTTAGAGACTTCCCCTAAGATGTTGCGGGGAACACCGACTACACCTTCAAAGCTTTCTTTCAAGTTTTTTCACCTTTTCGCCATATCGGAATTAGTGTTAATGACAATATTACAGCTATTAAGGCTAATGTCCCAAGCGGAAGAGAAACCATCATGTAGACTGTTGCGATTTTTTCCTTCGCCTCGTCTAAAGGTGTTTTGGGCAGATGAGTCTGATCAATCAAAATCTCAGGGTTTGGTTCTTGAAACTCTATAATATACTTGATAAAGTTGAGATTATCGTCCATGCTTATCATGCTATTAATGATCATGCTCGGGTCTGCTACAGCTACAACATAACCCTCGCCCATTCTAACATAAGCTACGACTGGCAGGGGTCCAACAGGTTCATCTGCGTTCCAAAGAGAATCATCATTCAAGTCTAGATAAGAAAATCTAGAGGACGAGGCTATAATCGTGGCGTCTGAAGTGTTGGTTAGACTTGACGCATGGTTTAACACTATGCTACTCACATTGTTTGTGACCGGTGTCGCCCCGAAGTCCATTATCTTTGGGAACCACTTGTTCTTATAGTTGAACAAGGGGTCTAGGAGCGGCTTCCCCGTAAACCTCACGTTCAATCCTAAATGATTCAGAATCTGGTTTCCATAACCGTAGTCGTCTAAGACTGTTAAGGTTCCACCAAGCGAAACATAGTCTCTGAGCTTTTCGAGCTCCGACTCCGTGAACTGTTCGTAAGGTATGCTGATAAGCATTGTCCCATTAGCATTCGGAGGCAAACTGTTAAATGACACTATAGGCGAGACCTTGAACTGCGCAGTAAATGTTGTGAGCCCATTCCAAAAGGGGTTGTCAGCTTTGAAGTCTCCTGTTGGAGGATAAAACCATATAAGAACAGTTAGAGAAAGCATAACAGCTAACATGAGAGCTGGCAAGAGTTTACGCGGTTCCACCTTTTAGCACCCTCTCGATGTTTAGGACGAGGTTCTCAGCCTTAACGGCTTCATCTGCGTCTGGCTCGTACGGAGAGTACAAAGCTCTTTCCGCTAAGATTGTTAGGTCGGAAAAAGAATCAAAGGCGTCATCTACTTTGGGTCGGGTCTCCAACAAGAACTCACGCAATGTCTGATGAGGTTTTATAGAAATTTCTGTCACAGCCTCAACAGTTTTCAAGGCTTTGGCATACGCCTCCAAGACTCTACCTTTAACACCTCGAAGTTTCGCTTCATGCTTTAAAAGAAAAGATGGCGCAGCAGACTTCTCCAACGGAGGCGGAACCTCCAGAACTTCAGCCTCTTCCCTCTTTGTTCTGAACCTTGACAATCTCGTGTACAACACAGCACCAACAGAGATGAACGCTGCTGAAGCAAGCCCTATGTTTGCAGGATTTACAATGAATACACTAGCCTTGGTTTGAACTGAAGCGTGCCACGGCTCTGCGGGCTCAACTGCAACTTTAATCTCTTGGAACCCCACAGAAACTGGACTCAAAGGCATGTTTAGGGTTACGTTGAACTCTCCGTTTTCAGATGTTTTTGTGATAGCAGAAGACCCTCCCATTTCTAAGGTTACAGTAGCCTTCTGCAATGGACCCAAAACTGAACCTACACTACCATGAACATGCATCTCCGCTGGAAGGACCACGAACGAAGGAACATGCAAATCTATTTCGCATGTTATTTTCACAATGATTAGAATTTTGCTTTGAGAGGTTCCTGCATAGACGCCCTTAGGTTCAACAACAATTGTGAGGGTACTCTCTCCCGTTGGAGTCTGAGGGTTAAGCGTTTCTCGTATTTCAAAAAGACCTGAAGCGTTGGTTTCAGCTTTAGCGAGAATATCACCCTCAAAGAGCACTTCAACTTTCCTTTCACTTAAAGGAAATCCGTCTTCTGACGTTACCTCACCTCTAGCGGTTATTGGTAATCCAGGATGAGCTTCGGCGGGAGTTGTTGTTTCAAGGTATGTTTCACAAAATAATACTTCAATTGATACTTGGGGGCTTATAGAGCCGAGGTATATGCCTGTGTCATTGCCTATAGGTGTGTATAGGGCTTTTACTGTCATCACATGAACGTATCTATAAGGTATCTGGATAAGCGTATAGTACGAACCGTTCAAGCTTGTTGCAGCTGTTGCAATGTTTTCCTCATCTAATAACACTGTCACTGTTCTATTTTGCATGCCTTCGCCATCAGACCTAAGTATTCCAGAGGCATTAACAAAACTGCCAACACAAACACTTGTCGTATTTAGGTTCAAGGTTATCTCAGTTGGTTTAAGTTCTTCTCTCTTTATTTCCAATGCTGCTGTAGTGATGTTCTTTAAGAGCCTTAAGTATTCGTCTAAAAGTTCTCTAAGCCTTTGAAAGAGGCTTTGAAGCTTGTTGTATGCCTCTCTCACCTTACTTTCCGCAGGGGCTGCAAACACTCCTAAAAGTTCACTTAAAGTTTCAGTAGCGTCTTGGAGTTCTCTCAAAAGGATATTTGCCCTACTGAGAAGTATTCCTGCTTCTTCAAGTTTTTGATAGGCTTCGTCAAGTCGATACTGATTTAGCAACAAGGAAGCTTCGTCGAGCAGCTTTTCAAGCTCGTCTAAAACATCTATAAATTCGAGTGTTAGGTTGTTATACCTTTCAATAATGTATTGCAGGTCCTCGGTCACATACATATTTTTCAATTGCTCAATTAGCCTAGTGGCATTTTCATACTCCTTAGATGATAGTAGGGTCAGAATATCCGCATAATACGTTAAGAATGAATACGCATCCATAACGCCCTCCGTGAAGGCAGGGTCCTCATGAGGAGGATAGATAATCTGCGCCATAACAGATACGCAGGGAATTAAGGTCGCTGCAAAAATGAGTATCAAAAAAGCTATCACAGAGTGCTTCATAGAAATCTCGCACCAACGAGTATTTCCAGCACCTTCATTGCCACAATAAAAATGAACACTGTGAAAAGGACATAACCCATGATGTCAATTATTTTCTGCCCCCGAGGATTAAGGGGCGAATGTAAAAGCGTCAGTATAAAGTATTCAACGATGTAAAGCGAGACGTAAAGGTCTAAGCGAGTTTCAGGAAACACCGAGAGAGTAACTGTGGTTAACATGTAAACAAGCATCAACGAGATGATGTATCTTTCAGAGATGCTCAAAACATTCACCACAACACCTTTAGCTCAATAAGACCTTTGCCTTTGTCATACTCTTCTCGTTCTACAATGACGGCTTTGTCCAAGGTCTCAGCCACTATCGAAGCCACCATAGAAGCCAAAGGACTACCTAAACACTCGTAAACCAACATTTTCTTACATTCTAAACGAGGCTTAGAAACCTCAACCAAAATCCCCTCGACACCTACAGTAACTCTAATCGAGTCAGCCAAATTAGTCACACCAGCAAGAACCGATGAAAGAGCGGCTTCCAAATCCGCCTGAGCAGAACTAGGTTTCGATCCTAACATACTTGTAATAATTGACCCAGAAGTCGTTATGAGCAAGCCCATATCGTCAAGGTTTGGACCATACTTTACCACTAGCCTCTTTGGAAGAGGTTTTTCAAGCTTTGGGGGATATGGATTCAAGTGCAGTGGTAAGAGAGCCTGGGGTCTGCCACTCGTCAGTGATGATGGTAGGTAAATCGCCTTCGACCTTAAACCGAGCTCTTCTATAATCGCTGAGATGTTCTCTAACCCAGATTCAAAAAGAATGGTGTTTACTTGAGGCGAGGTTTTCGGGTGTCCTCTTCCTAAGGCAAGGGAGACCGTTCCAATCATTGTACTGGAGATTCCGAGAGCCGTTAGAGGTATAGAGCTCAAAACAAAATAAGATACAAAGGAAAGCAATACACCTATCAGAATCAATCCCAAGCCCAGCAATGTGTACGGACTTTTAATAGACATCACCAACAAGCACCATCATAAAGCACAGAAGTGAGCCTTACCTCACATCCTTTCATACATCATTCTTCTCCCTTTTCATTTATCCCCATTGAAGACTGTTTTGAATTTTTTCTCCCCTGTCCCATGTTTAGAATTTTCCGCTTACAAAGGGTCAACGTGAAGAATAAAAGAAGAGATACACCAATGCTTTGAGGCGAAGCAGCTACAACATCCGTAACGATATTTGGAATTGGAATCTCTTGTGCATCGATACGAATGACACCTGACGCCACAGGCAAGATGCTGTGCTGGGTCACAGTAACGCTAACATAAAGTCCATAGCCAACGCTGCTTGAGGGCCACAGCAAAGCCACAGAACCTGAGAAAAAGTCTAGGAAAAGGTGGCTTAAGTAAAATAGAGAACTCACGAAGACAATTTGACAGTGAGGCTTCCAACTCTTCTTCCATACATGGGCGAAGGAAACTAAGGCGATTATAATGGGAATAAAAACTGTGTGGAAATATACTCGATGAGCAGTGAGAAGCGTGTCCAAGTCTGGAATAACCGCTACTGGCCCAAGCAAGAACGCTTTTTTCTTGTCCAGCCCAGCAATCGCCGCAAGCATTACTGGAATAAGCATATGAAAAATTATATCCATCCATTCTCACCAAGCCAGCGCATTTCTCACTTCACCTCAAGCTCAACATGAAATAACGATACTTCCTGATCAGGGCTGTAACAGTCATGACCTCGGTGAAAACCGCCAAAGATATCATGATGGGTGTTAGCCTTATCCCCCATGGAGTGTAATTCAAAAGCAAGCCTAATAGAGGCACAACTGCAAGGCTTAGTCCTATCGATAAAGCCAGCCTTTCAAGACCATCCAAGTCCTCTCCTCTTGGATAAAGCGCTTCTATAAGCATTGAACCGGGCATGTATAAGACGAAAAGCGAACCAAGAACATACCTTAGGTATAGTAAGGGAGGACTAACCACATAAAACACAATTGAGATCGTTACAATAACTAATGCTGTTATTGCCCAGAACCACAGACTTTGTAGGCTAATAACGTATCGGGTGATAGTTGACGGAGGCTTAGGCTCTAAAAGCTCTATTGCACCTTTCTTCCACAGCACGTAAACCGTTTTGGTTGCTTCTTTAAACTTAAATCCCTCATCCCGGACAAGCTTTTCAACAAGTTCTGGAAGTTTCGGATTGCCCATGGAACTAGCCACATTTTTGACATGCCTCTCCAAGTCTTCGTTCAAACCTTTTTGGTCCTCCAGTATTTTTAGAAACCACTCCACTCCTATTTTCAAGCTAACTTTTATATGCATTATGCAAAAAGACTGATACTCTAGAGTTAGTGAGCTCTTTGAGAACAACAGCAGCATCACTAATCTTGTTCTTGGTACTGTCTGCAGCTCTATCAAGAGCAATGGTTGTTTACAGTGAATCCGAGGCTATCAATGATGCTCGGAGTGAAATCCACGCGGGCTATAAAGCGCTAACAGAGGCGTATGACGCGGGTGGAGACATTGGCGAACTCACAAATAAACTAAACGAAGCTTTAAACCTCATCTCTAGGGCTGAAGAGATTTTAGATACAGATCCTGCAGAAGCTGAGAGACTAGCGTTGGAAGCAAAAACATTGGCTCAAAGTGTCGTTGAGACAGCGCCTACGATTAAAGAAGAGGGATTGAAACAAAAACAGATTACAACACTAATAGTGTCAACGTCTGTTACCACCCTCATAATTTCTGGAATCTTCGTTTATGTATCTGGTCCTAAGGTATTGTGGAAAATGTGGCTTAGGCTTAGAAAAAACTACAGAGTGAGAGTGAGGCGGTCCGAAACACGAAGTAATGGTCCCATCATCACGATCCAAGAAGCGTGCGCATTAATACTAGTTGTGATTATGGCAATCGCTGTTTTCGTTACATCTCAAGTGTTTTTCCCAAGAAGAATTGTTGAACCCTTCTCAGAGCTTGGGGTTCTAGGGCCAAACATGAAGATAGGTGATTATCCTAAAGAAATTGTTGTTGGAGAAACCGTAAAATTCTACATTTATGTTGCAAACAGGATGGGTAAGCCCATTTACTACATTGTCATGGTTAAACTTGGAGATAACGAAACAAGCGTTAATCCAGTTCCAACTGAACCCTCTCTTCAGTTTGAAAGAATCCTCTTACATGATGGAACATGGACATTTCCTGTTAACATCACGTTAACAGAGGTTGGTTCAAACCAAAGAATCATTTTTGAACTCTGGATGTACAATGAAATCTCAAATCAAAATCAATACCATGAAAGGTGGGGGCAAGTCTGGATAAACGTGACTGCCCCACCCGTCTGACGGAGATGCACCAAATGGGCAACTGTTTTCCCTTTATGGAGGCGTAACAACAACGTTATTAGTTCTCAAGATGCTTTTTCGTAAAAAAGGAACATCTTCCAGCGTCCTAGCATTAGCGCTATTAATTGCTATCTTAGCCTCTGTAAGCTCCGTAATAAACCACATCAATTCACAAGTTAATGAGCTGAGCGCTTTCACAAGCATCGGAGAAGCTTACCTTATCCTTAGCAAGAACTCCAAGTCAATGGTTGACAGTGAAGTTGACAAAGAACTAGCTAGCCTTGTCATTGACGAGGCTGATGTTGAGTACGTGTTACTTCAAAAACTCTTTGAAGCAACTCTAGTTACAAAGTCTGGCAATTACTCTGTTCATGTAAGGGGAGTAGAAGACGTTCAAGCGTTCTTTGACGTAAGGAAGGCTCACATAGAAGGCACTGTTGCTGGGGTGAATGAGACGCAAGCCAACGCTGGTGAAATCTTGGCTAGGCTAGCCTCAGTTAATGCCGAAGACGAGGTGAGCCTAGCTGTCGCCCATACATTTCTGAACCTAAAAGTGGTTGGAATCGCCAAAACCCTAACGCAAAGCGACGCCGAGCTAATCGTCCCAATGAAAATCGCCAATCAATTAGCTAAGAAAGACGAAAAGGTGTCCTTTATCGAATTTGCTCTTAAACACAGTGGCACAGAAAATGAAGTAGTTAGCCGCGTCATCGAATTCTTACCAGCTAACGTTAAGGTAATCAAAGTTCAGCGATTGAGAACCTTCATGCAAGACATAAACAACCAAACCCTGTTTTTCTTAGGTGTATGGTCTTCAATGGTCTATGCCGTGGTAGTAGCCGCCTCGTACGTGGTGGCTATTAGACTCATAAACGAGGCTAAATATGACCTAGCCACGCTTAGGGCTTTAGGAGCCAAAAGAAGTCTCGCATTCAAGCTGGTGTTATCCTACACTGTTACCGTAACATTGTTTGGCTCCGTACTCGGGTTGGCAACAGGTATTGTTGGAGCACAGGTAGCTTCAACTGTGGTTAGACGGATGTGGGCAGATGTTGAAGTAAACCCTTTTCTTGAGGCTGGGCAGGCGTTACAATTACTTTTGTCAGCACTCGCCGCGTCTATTCTAGGATGCATTTATCCCGCATTCAAATCTACTCAAAAGACCTACTTGGAGCAACCATTATGAAACTCCTAGGGTTCAAATACCTAGCGAGGCAACGCATCTTAACCCTAGCTTTAATATTTACGCTAACCTCCATGCTTTTTTCAATCACTGCTTTCAGTTTCTTAGGCTTCTACAATGGCTTCAATGCCTACCTTGGCGAAGGAGGGGACACCGTGGCGATTTACTATAGGGGAGGTCGCACACCATTCACGGGATTGGTTCCAACGTACCTAGCTGAGCGAATGAGTTCCATAAACGGAGTTTTAGCTACTAGCCCCGAAGTCATTGCGCCATGCGTCATAAAAGATGAATCAATTTTTGCAAGAGGAATATTACCCGAGGAGTTCTCTAAAATAAACGCCTTAACCATGATAGAAGGTGACATGCTTGCCCTAGCCGACGCAAACTGCGCAAATGTTGGGAAGGGGCTCTCCAAAAGGCTCGGTTTAAAGCTTGCAGATAAAGTTCTATTTTTCGGCGTTTTGGGGGAGACATACTTAGAGCTACAGATAAAAGGAATCTTTGAGTCTCTATCACCGCTGGATGACGAAGTTCTCGTTCCGCTTTATGTGGCGCAGTGGCTGAGAAGCGTAGACTACAGCCAAGTCACGCTCATAAGGGTAAAAATAGACAGTGACCAAGTTAGCCCAAGCACCCTTTTGGAGGAGATAGCCAAGGAAGCCGCGCAGTCTGGCACAAGCGAGGAAACGGAAGAAAAGCCAGTTGAGGAAGTCATCCCCCTTGTGAAGACAAGCTTCAAATTAGAAGCGGTGGGTGTTGAAGAAGCCCAGAAGTTTATGAAAACATACCTTGATAGATATGGAGTAACCAAAGAAGCTCTTATCATCCTTTCCATCATGGTTTTCTTTTTTGCTGGTGCAAGTGTAGCCAGCGCATCAACAACGCTTATGCAGCAACATAAACATGAAATAGAGGTATTGAGGTCTGTGGGCGCATCTGGTAAAACAATAAAAGCAGACCTTCTAGTCAAGGTGCTGTTATGGGCGTTGGCAGCTTCAGCAACAGGGACCATGTTAGCTGCTGTTGCACTTGTGGTTTTCGAGAAGTCCAGTTACCTTCAAGTGTTGTCGCACAGAATCCTCTTTCAACTTGACCCGCTTATCATATCTCTAAACTTCATCCTGATTTCTTTACTCGTCGCAGTAAGCATAGCTCGTTCGAGTGTGAAGCAATGAAAAAAGAAGTGTGCGTCTACGCCATTTTGGCAGTGCTTATCGCTTTCATGCTAAGGCTTTATCCGTACCTCATCAGTAGTTTACCCTTTTCTACTGACGCTTGGGCGCCAGTTAGAAACACGGAGCTTCTCATGGAGCGCACACCTATCCCCCTAGACGACAAAATTTTCGATGGCTACCACAATTACTGGCCAGCTAACAGCCTTTTTGGAGCAGTCATTTCTGAGACAACATCGCTTAGACCCTTGGAAGCTATGGCAATTTTCTTACCATTGACAGGTGCAGCGACAATCTTGATCTTTTACGTTATTGTGAATAAACTCTACAATGCCAAAATATCTTTCATAGCTTCCATAATCTTCGGAACAGCCTTCACCCACGCTTTTTTCACGGCTGGTGTTACTAAAGAAACTTATGCCAACCCCATCTACCTTTTACTTATTCTCATTTTTCTTCATCCGACTATAGGCGCGAAGAAACAAGTCCTCTTATTCACACTAACCTCTCTAACACTAGCTTTAGCCCATCACTTTACCGCACTCAACGCCATATTAATTGTGTCAAGCATAGTCCTAGCGCACTTCATCAGCAATGTGAAGGAAGGTCTCGCCTTTAACAAGTCCGACTTCCTACTTGTATTAATTGTCATGACGGCACCTGCTCTATACTATGGACTATACGCTCACGCAGCAATGGAAATGCCCTTAACTTTCAGCGATTGGCTTTCAGTAACTTCATACCAAATAATCATGTTCACATTAGCCATGTATCTTACAGGTAAACCATCTCTACATACACAAACCAGAACGCTTATCGCTTTTCTTGGAACGATGGTTTTGGCAGTTTTGTTTATACTATTAACAATAAACATAACCTTAGTGCCTAGCTTCACTCCAACCCTACAGAAACACGTTCTGGTGTATATCTCTCCCTACTTCATAATCTTGCCATTTATCACGTTAGGATATGGTTATCAGAGACAGATCAGGGGACCTATAGCTCCACTATTCTGGTTGGCAACACTTATGGGACTTGAGGCGTATGCGGTCTTCAGCAATTCTAGCCAGAGTATTGGTCTTTGGATAAGGACTCCCAACTTCCTGTATCCTCCTCTCGCAATTCTCTCTGCGACTGGGCTTTTTTGGATATATGGAACAAGAAATAAACCTCATCTGCAAAAGCTCATCAAATCCAGCGTAATAGCAACCCTGCTCCTTATTGTTAGCATAAACGTGTACAGTCTGTACGCCGCTGTCTCCCTACAAGACCGCTACATGGGATACCATTGGCTTTACAGAGTGCAGGAATATAAGGCAGGAGTTTGGATTGCAACAACCAACAGTAATATAACCGTAGCAGGAGACATGAAAATTGCCTATCTCATGCGAGACTACTTTCGGGTAAACGTCGACGTACTCCAAGGATTTCGTTATCTGGTAGGAGAAAGCCAATCTCAACCCCAAATCCTATTCGTTTACGATCAAATGATGAAAAACGGTTACGTACTTGGCCTCCACGGAATGGATCTTCCCGAAAACTGGGTGGAAAAAACTTCACTATTGAACCTCGTGTACTCCAATGGGCTTGCAAGCCTCTATGCAGAGTGAACACGACATGATTGAGCTCATCAACGTTTGGAAGAGATTTAGCGCAACTGAAGTATTGAAGGGAGTTAAATTCGCTGTCAAAGAAGGGGAGCTCATCTCCATAAGAGGCAAATCAGGCGTGGGAAAAACAACTCTGCTTAAGATAATGGGACTCTTAGAGCCTCCAGATGAGGGAGAAGTGAGGCTCTTGGGCAAAGATGTTCATGGGCTAAGTGACGATGAGAAATCAAATCTCAGGCTGCACCATATAGGCTTCGTCTTCCAATTCTTCAACCTGATTCCATCCCTAACAATCCTTGAAAACATAGAGTTGCCACTGGCCTTGGCAGGAATAAATAAACAAGAGAGAAGGCAAAGAGCACGCGAACTTCTGAAATACTTTGGTTTAACCAGCTTAGCCGAAAGGTTTCCTGAAACCCTGAGTGGAGGCGAAAGGCAACGTGTAGCGGTGATAAGGGCGTTGTCCAACAACCCAAAAATCATCTTAGCTGATGAACCAGCATCCAGCCTCGACGATGAAAACTCGAATTTGCTTCTTGAATTGCTTAGCCAAATCAATCGACAGAATAAGGTGACTATTGTGTTAACCACAACGGATCTATACGAAAAGCTTCCAACAACTAGAGACTTCTTTCTTAAAGATGGGCACTTGTATGAAGCAACTAGAATCAAAAATTTACCTTAAGACAATAAGATTGTTCATTCTCTCTTGGCTTATATCTAACAGTTTGCTTTTTCTAAGTCTAGTAGAATTTCAATCGTTTCTTTTAAAAAGGTTGCGCAACGGCTCTCTTTTAATTCTTCCCAGCGTTTGCGCCCTTCTGGTGTTTGAAAATCGCAGCCAATCAACTGATAGCATAGTAAGCTTCCAAATCTTTGTTCGAAAGTGCTTAAGAAATTTGCCGCTGTGGCGTATGCTTTCTCTCTGTCTTCTGTGCATTTGTTACGTCCAAATTTTAGACCTATGTACATGAGTGCTCCAGTGACGCATCCGCAGACGGAGCCACTTTTAGCCATGCCTCCTCCAAATGGTGTTGCAATTTTGGGAATGAACGAACTCCTTTTGCTTTCGTGTCCAGCCATGGCTAAAAGGATGCTTTCTGCGCAGTTGTATCCACTAAGGAATTTTGAAACGGCTTTGTTTGCTAAGTCATCTTTGCTCGTTTGTTAGCCTCTCCTATAGTTATTTCTTAAGACGAAAAGGCATAAAAGGTAATCTTGAAAATATGCGTTGATAGAGATTTTGAGAGGTTCTCCCATGAACTTTTCTGAGAAAGACTTAGTGGAGTTTTTTAGAGAACAAGCCCGATTAGAGGAAGAGATTGTTGAGTCGGTTAATGAAGCACTTCTCACAATAAAAAATGCGGTGGTTAAGTCCATTTTGAAGGGCATGGCGCTTGACTCATCCAAGCATGCTGCCATTTACAGGGCGGCTGAACATGTAGTGAAGGTGGCACCAGCTCTTACAGAGCGCGAGTTTGACGAGTTGAAGAAAGTTGTGAAGTGGCATATCGAAAACGAGGACAAGGTGATTAAACGTTTGGAGGATGCGGTGAAGCGAACTCCAAACAAGAGGATTAGGTTTCTCTTGCAGGCGATTGTGGCGGACGAAAAAAGGCATCATCAACTTCTCGACACCATAATGGACATTGTGGTGAAAGGCGAAACCATAACCGACGACGAATGGTGGGAGATGCTGTGGAAAAACGTGCCCTTCCACGGGGCGCCTGGCGGGTAGCAGACACCTAATTTTCTCATTTTGGCATGTTTTCTCCTTATGTTGAAAGTCTTGAAATTGGTCGAAGTAGTTAAAGAAAAGAAAAACCAAAAAGATTAAAGATTAAGGAGTTTACGACAACTATTATGAAAATAGATAAGAAATTTTCCTCATTCTTGTTTGCGGCTTTTATGTCATTAGGCATGTCGTTTTCCATGTCCTTGATTCTTACTATGATAAATTTGGGTTTGGCTCCCGACTTCTTTGATAAATGGGTGAGAGCGTGGACAATTGGCTTCTTAGTCGGCTTTCCAACATCCTTAATCATAATTCCAATTGTAAGAAAAATCACAAACAAGATAACTGCATAATCGTGTTCTTGCAACCTTGATTTTGAGTGTTTACTGTCGCTTCATAACGTCTTTGTGGCTGTGCGTTCCTCATTGAGGCATGAAAGCCATTGATAAGGCTAACAACTGAAGGAAGCATTGGCGCCATGTCTGACACTTCACGCAGCATTCCCTTTGAGCCAAAGTCTGTTGAAAACTACAGAAAAATCAGCATTCAACTCGCGAATCCATCGACTCTTCGTCAACTTAAGAGTCTATTCGACAGAGAGTATTCCTTAGAAGAGTTGTTGGCTTGGGTTCACGCCAGATTGAAGTTTAGCCAACTCACGAGGCTCTTCAAGCCGACTTAACACCCCGAGTAAGAAGAGGTAGAATGACAGCGCTCTTGAGCATGGGCAGTGCCTTAGGAGCAGCTTCTGGAGCATTTGTCGGAGGCTGGCTTTTTCAAACAGTGAGTCCCACCATGCCCTTTTATCTCTTTACCGCGGCTGAGTTGCTTGCTTTTGTCGTTTTGATTGTTGGCGTGAGAGAGCCTGGGAAGAAAGAGGCGTAGAGGCGCTTTAGGTTATGGCGACGTAGACTTTTTTATCGTCGAAAGCGTATTCGTGCCATTCAGCCTTGACTTCTGACCGTTCCTTATGAACGTGTACTTTCTTTGTTCTGACGAGGGTTGTCATTTCATTTAAGAATGGTTCCAGCAGTCGTGTGCTTTCAGCGTCTAACTCAGTCAAGTGAACCGCGTCGAGTATGTCGGTGGGTTTGAAGCCCAACTCTTTCCGCAGGGCTTGTACCCGCCGGGCTAAATCACGCATCACACCCTCGCCTAACAGTTTCTCGTCTCTCTGCGTGTAAAGTAAAACCTGAAAGTCGCCTTCGGATGCTTGTGCCCAACCTTTAGAGGCTTCTAAGTCAACTGGGGTCGCTGGGGACAATGCATCTCGATATTCTACACGCTTGACGTTAGCCAGTTCTAGAAACAAGTCCTCCAAATTTTTCAGCGCATTCAACTCTTCCTTAGGTGCCACTACAACTGCCTTTTGCAAGGGCCATCGGCGTTTCAGTTGTGCAGACTGACGTGCAGAATACGTTAGCGCCACGGTTCGTTGCAGCATGTCTAATGCTTTCTCTAATTCTTTGTCTCTTAAAACCTCATTTGGCACTGGCCAGTTTTCATAGTTCACAGACTCTGGCAACGTGTTGTCTAGCGCTTTGAAAACGTTTTGCTGCATGAACTCGCTTAGGAAAGGTGTCACCGGGTTAAAGAGCTGAACCAGAGTTTTTAGGGTCTGCCAAAGAGTGGCGTAAACAGCTAAGCGTCGGTTAAGCGTCTGAGGGTCGTCGCTCCAGAGGTCTCGGCGCACCATAGGCACGTACTGCCTGCTGACAACGTCCACTACGAACGTTTCTAGTTCTGCCATGGCAAAGTTGAACTCACACGTTTCGAGTTTAGCCGTAAAGTCTTCCACTGTTTTTTGAAGTTTTGAAAGTAGCCAGCGGTCGGCTGGTTTGAGCGAGTTGTTTTCTCTCGCCCATTCTAGTGTGTGTTTTTGTGGGTTGAATTGGTCGTATTCGGCGTTTTGCATGAAGAAGCGGTGCAGATGATATAGTGTTCCCAGCACTTGGTATGGTCGCTTGCTCAATTCTTTTACGTCAAAGTTCATGGAGTCGACTGGGGAGCATTTCCAGAGCATGTAGAATCGACAAACGTCTGAAGAGTAACGTTCAAGCAAGGGGTTGACTTCCAAAACATTGCCTAGGCTTTTGCTCATTTTCCGACCCTTTGCATCCAAGACAAATCCATAGAAGAGATAATTCTTGTATGGTGCCTCTGGCTTCGCCGTTAACATCACATGTTCAAGCAGTAACGTGTTAGCCCAGCCTCTCGTTTGGTCAACAGCCTCAACCAAGAAATCAGTAGGCACATATTTTTCGAATTCGACGTCTGAGAAACGTGCATATGGGCAGGCGCCACTGTTATGCCACGTGTCAAGCACGAAGGGTTCACGCTTCATTGCACCCCCACATTTTCCACATTTCAACACTAAGCGATCTACCCATGGCTTATGCAATTCGAAGTCTGGACTCGGCGGCTCAGTAGCCTTCTCAAGCAGCTCTTTCTTGCTTGCCACAAACATCTTGTCTTTACAGTTTTCGCAAACCCAAACTGGTAGGGGTGCGCCCCAAACACGTTCTCGGGACACACACCATGGTTTGCCTTCTTTTAGAAAGGAGAGGAAACGGTTTTTGGGTCCTTCAAAGTAGTAGCCAACTTTTTCGGCGGCTTCGACAACTCTGGCGTTCACTTTGTCTGTCCATAGATAATATTCTCTTCTGGCAAGCCATACAAGTTTATGATGAGATCTCCAGCAGGTCGGATACTCATGGGTAACTGTTTCCACAGACACCAGCAAGCCTTTTTTGCGCAGCGTTTCGACTAACATGGAGTCGGCATCTCGAGCAAGCACGCCTGCAAATTCACCTGCTTCTGCATTGAATCGAACTTCGTCGTCAAATGGAACGTAAACTGGAACTTTGCGTCTTTGAGCTGCTCGGAAGTCGTCTTCTCCGTTTCCAGGTGAAAGGTGCACAACGCCTGTGGCTGTGCTCACGTCTACGAAGTCTTCGTTTACAACTGTGTGGACAAGCGGTTCTTGGTCTAGTTCTTGTTGTTTTGGCACCATTTCTAGGAACGGGTACTCGTACTTGACGCCTTCGAGTTCGTTACCCATAACAGTCTCAGCAACCGAATAGTTGTTTATCTTCAACTCTTGCATAACTGGGTCTACACGTTGTCTTGCTAAAACCCATGTTTCGTCGCCCACTTTGACTTTGGCGTATTCTGCCTCTGGATGAACAGCAAGCATCATGTCTGTGACTAAGGTGAAGGGCATCGTGGTCCAGACCAGGAAGTATTCGTTTTCTTTTCTTTTGACTTTCATTTTGAAGTAGAGCGATGGATCTTCCACTTGCTCGTATCCTAAGCCCACTTCAGCATTGCTTAGCGAGGTTTGGCAGTGAGGACAGTAAGCCACGACGTAGTAGCCTTCGCCCAGCAAGCCTTGTTCCCATGCTCGTTTTAGGTATTGCCATTCACGTTCTATGTACTCGTCTTTGTATGTCCAGTAGGCTTTGTCTTGGTTCATGAAGACGCCTAATCTTTTGTCGGCTGCAAACCATTCCTTGTGGTATTTCATCACTGCTTTCTTACATTCGGCTATGAAGCGTTCTTCACCCACTTTCTCAACTATATCTTGTTTGCTTCTCACGTTTAATTCACGTTCAACTTCCAACTCAACTGGCAAGCCTTGGCAGTCCCAGCCCGCCCAAAATGGAACGTAATAGCCCTGCATGGTTTTCCAACGGTAGCGAAGGTCTTTCATGGCTCGTCCACGATAATGCCCAACGTGTGGAAGTCCGTTTAGTGTTGGCGGTCCTTCCACAAAGCCTAAAACGCCTTTATTGGATTCTTCTCTAAGTTTTTCCATCTTTGCCCTAACATTGTTGTTTTCCCAGAATTCACGGACTTGTTGTTCCAATTCAAGCGGGCGATAGTCTAGTGTAAGCCAGCGCTTAGAAACATCAGCCTTGAATTTGGCGGCCACCTTCACACATCTTCATAACACCCGCCAACAACCAACATAACAGCGCCCGCATATAACCTTTTTGAAACAAAAATCCACAAATTCTCTACAGCGTTTGCACTTTAGATTGGGCTCAGTGAATTGGCGTCAGTTTTGTCTTTCATTTTGAGAATGAAGAATTTGAATTGAATCTAGCTTTCTGGGGCATTCCCATTTGAAGTATTTGTTCCAGTCAGAGGCTGTAAAGGAACAAGTTGGGTTCGGACATTTGCCCTGATTTTTCTTGTATGCGTTCGCTGCGCAATGTATGCACAGCTTTAAGCCACAACTGGGGCATTGTCTGATGTGTTTGTAACAAACCATTAAGCCACACTTCGTGCACTTATCCGAAACCACAAGGTGGCATCTGTCATTACTTGCGGTTAACGCTTCACATCTTTCTTCATCATGCTTTGCCAACCTGTGATGCTTTTGCATTGAGACAACTCTTTACTTTGCTCAATCACTGGGGAGTGTCTGTTTTCTTACTTCCACTGCTTGTTAATCCATTCTTCTATTCCGATCTCTTTCATTTCTTGAAGCCTTTTTATCTTGTCTGCAGTAAACACGTTAGCATGCTTGCCTTTCTCACTCCAATTTTCTTCGCAAGGAAACTCTGAACATTCAAAACAGAAATCAAAGCCTTTAGCAATGCAGCATTTACGAACTGGACAATCACCCCAGCCACCGCCACCTTTGCAATTGAAGGGGCAGGCGCACTTTGAGAGTATTTCAAGTCCCTTAATTGTTTCTTGAGCGCTGCCGCCTTTATAGTTGATCCAACCTGCAACCTCAAAATGTTTTTTGACTAAGTCTAATAGTTGTGCTGCAGGCTTTCTTAACGCATCAGTGTACCAGTGACAAGTTCTGCAATACTCGCCACAGTAACCTACCTCGTTTCTTCTTGCTTCTCTAACTTTCTCACTTTCCATCCAGTCTCACCATCATATTCGTCATTTTTTGAGTTGTACCAAGGTGAAAATGTTCTCATCAGGGTCGACGAACTTGGCTGTTCGAGCGCCCCAGCTTTGATCTTTTGGTTCACTTACGAACTTGACACCATTGTCTCTTAAATCTCTATAAACATCATCCAAATCATCAACCTGTAGTAAGATGTCTGGTACACCTTTCTTGACTCCTCTTTCGCCTCCAGGCTGTAAACCTAGCATCATTCCACATAGGTCAAAGACTGCATAAGTGGGCCAAAAGGACTTCTTTTGAAGACCAAGAACCTTTTCATAAAAGAACACAGATTGTTGGAAGTCTGACACATGGAAAGTTATATTAACCGTCTTTATGTTCAAGCAGGTCGCCTCCTATGGTGATACTGGAATCTTGTCAATGAGTGCTTTGATTCCGGTGAGATGTTCTTCTTTGGAGACCCAAGCTGTCATCGCCCGATATTTACCTGAGGCTTTGTGAAATGAAGTCTCCCAAATGCTGACTTTCTCAACTGCAAACTTTTCGTCTTTGCTGAAGAGTGCGCCAGATGAGGGTTGGAAATAGATTCGCAGGTTGGTTCGTGCAACGTTTATTGTCAGCAACTCTTTTCCTTTTGAGAAGAAGGCAACAACGTCTCTAGACGACTTAACTTCATCAATTCTCAATTTCAATCGTTCAGTGGTGTAATTGACTACCTCGCGAAGAACCGTCAAAGCTTCAGCTTCTTTGAGTTTGGTGGAAATTTGCTTCCATGTTTCGTCATCAATTTTCACACGCACAAACCTCACCTCTATGCACTCTGCTGGTTAAACTTATAACTTCCACGCAAAACTATATGATTTAAGGTGGTTAAAACAACGAATAAATTCAACTGGGTTGAAATTCGAGTCAGAGACTTAGAGAAAGCAAAAAATTTTTTACGGAAACTTGTTCGACTGGAAAATCAGCGGCGACCAAAACAAAGACTATGCCTATTGGCTCATTAACACAGGAGAAAAACCAAGCGGTGGAATGTGGCGTATGCCTCCAGAAAAACCTACAGGCATTCATGTTTACATTTTGGTAGACGACATTGACACAACGCTGGAAAAGGTTGTGAAATTAGGCGGAAAAGTTGTGGTTCCAAAATCGAAGGAAAACGGAAGTGCCATGGCTACATTTGCAGACCCTGATGGAAACCTATTTGGACTTTATGAATACGCCAAAAAAAGATAAGACAATTTGGATAAGTTAAAAGCAAAATCTGCATTCCAACTTCAATTCTCTACATAAACTGTCAATCTTCGTCTTCAAAGTTTTATAGTAGTTACTCTTGCCAAGCAGGATGTTTCTCCATGTTTTACGAAACTGGGGGAAATCTTTCTGGAGAAATCTCTCTAGATTGACCCATAAACCAGGTTTTAAGTTTAGTTTGTCCACAAGGATGTAATCTACGCCCACGTCTGCAATAATGTGAAAGTACTGCTCCAAATTTTGGTCTGAGAGATAGGGCAAGACGGGTCCGAAGAAGACGTAGGTGTGTACTCTATTTTCCTTCAGTTGTTTAACGGCTTGGATTTTGTCTTTAACCGAAGAAGACGCAGGTTCAAATGCCTTTCTAACATCGTCGTTCAAGGTTGTTATTGTGAATCCGACTTCTGGTTTATGAAACTTCCTGATGAGGTCTATGTCTCTGAGAACTAGAGTAGACTTAGTCTGTATCGATATTGGAAATTGATGCTGCAGTAGAATCTCAAGCAACCTTCTGGTTAACTCGTATTTTCTTTCCAGCGGCTGATAAGCGTCAGTTAAGGAACTAACATAAACAGTGCCCTTGGGTTTCCTTTTCACTTCTCGTGCAAGAACAGCGGGCGCATTAATCCTTACGTCTACAAAGTCTCCCCAAGCTTCTGCATGACTTGTGAATCTTCGCGTGTACGACTCAGCGTAGCAGTATTTACACCCGTGTTGACAGCCTATGTATGGGTTGATGCAGTAGTCTGCGAGGGCGCTTTTGTTGAGCAGCGACTTGCACTTGACTTCTTGCACTATCAACTTGAACGCCTAACTTGACTCTAGAAAATCACTGTGCAACGTTTTTGATATACTTTGCAGGAACATGCTTGCAGACATAAACTTTGTCTGTGGCTTTGTAAAACTTTATACCCTGTCTTCTCGCTTGGTTCGCATCTATCATGAAAACCACTGGGCTGCTTGTTCTACGTTTTCCAACCTCTTGGGCTATCTCTATTGTGGGTGAAAGGTGAACCCAACTTCGCTTCATTGATTGTAAACCCTTTTCTAAAATTTGTTTTGCAGCTTCAGAAGTTGTGCCATGATAAAGCCTCTCAATTTGTTTGTCTTCTTGTAGGTGAATGTGTACGGGGATGGTGTGACCGTACAAGGCACGAATCTTGTTTTCCACTATTTCACACCTTTTTCTATCGCTCTCATCAACTATTTTTGTCAGTAGTTTCCTGTTTGCTGATGGATAACGTGTTCTCACCTTAGAAACTAACTCGTCTAAATCAACAAATCCTTCATCGTCCATTTCTAGGTCTTCGGGATTGTGCCTTAAAAGATAACTAATGTACTTGCTCACCTTAACTTTCATATCATTTTGCATGACGAAACCTCCTCATCAAAAATACGACTATTCAATATGCCCACACAACACCCAAGTTTAGAATATTTTAGCTCTAAATAGACTGTTCTAAACCCTTCTTATTACTGTCTCTGTCTTTATCCCATTAACGCCTCCACGTGCATCCAGATGGAGTGTTCTGGCAAACTGGGGATTGCCCTCGCTGAAGGATAACCGCATATACCGCATTTGATTAAATACCTCTTATTACAAAAAATGTATTCCTCGGAGAGAATGGAGCAATTGGACAGAATCGACAAAACTCTTCTTGTCTTCCCCATGCTTCCAATCGCAGACCTGTTGTCCACACTCTTCTCTCTAAGCTTTGGCGGCGTTGAAGTCGGAATCTTGGCTCGCCCCGTCTTAGAAAATTATGGCACGTTTGGGCTAGTTATGCTTGCATCTTCTGCTTCTTTCATGTTTTTCTTTTTTATGCGAGTTGTGATTTACATCAAGAAATCGTTCATAAAAGAATTGAGGTTTAAGTGGATGTGGTACATTCTCGAAATTCCAATCTACTGGTTTTTCTTGTTAGAAGGGGTCTATTTTTCTACGATTGTCATGAATTTTCTGGTTCCACTAGCTTTTCCATTAATTGAAACAATTATCTTAAGAGTTCTTCTCGCCTGCACATACTTTGCGTGTAGTAGCGCATTGACAATGCCTCAAATAAGGCAACTGCCAAATTTCTAAAAAATGATTTGGTCCCAAAAGTTTCTCAGCGGGTCCCAAAACTATCTATTACACAATACAAGCAACCTAACATCTTAATCTCAATTGTGGTGCCACAAAGGATTTCTATTGTGCCACAATCAACAGACCAAGCCCAACATAAACGCAAGTTATGTTTCATAGTCGGACATTGAATTTTCATTATCGGACAATAAACTACTGTTCGTTCATCAAAGAATTTTCAGTGATGAACACATAATCACAAGAGAAGATTCAAAAATCGAACAATGATAAAAAAGAAGTTGTTTATTTGATTGGTTTAAAGTGTTTGATGTCGTTTATTGATCCTTCACGCTTTTCCTTTGGTTTGAACACTGCCTCAACTTTCATGCCGATTTTGACTTCTTTCGGGTCTATTCCCTCAATTTTGTGGATGAGCCCACCATCTGCGCCATCGATTTTTATCAATGCATAGATTGCTGGCTCTTTTAGTTTTTCACCGTTCAAGCCGATATGCGCAACAGTGTAGGTGTAAACAACGCCTCTGTTGCCCACCTTCACCCATTCTTCAAGTTTTTCAAAGCATCTTTCACAATACATTCGCGGCGGAACATAAACGATACCGCATTTTCTACACTTGGCTCCCATTATTCTTCCGTTCTTCTTGATTTCTTGAAAAAATCGTTCGCCCGCTATGCCCAATGTGTAAATGTAGTCAGTTTCCATGTGACCTGGCCAGTGCCTAATCTCTCGAGGGTCACTTAACTTTTCTAATGTCATTCGGCTTATTCCTCCTTTAATGGCTTGAAATATTTTATGTCGGTGATGGCGCCTGTTCGCTCCTTCTCAGTCTTCCACACGGCTTTCACTTTCATGCCAAACTTGACCTTTTTCCAGTCGATTTCGCCCATAGTGTGTAGTATGCCCATACCTGGAGAGGCTCCGTCTATGTCAATGACTGCAACAATAATTGGCTCCTTAATTCTGCTAGCGTCTCCAGCTATGAACGAGACGGAGTATGTGTTCACTGTTCCAGTGTCTTTCACGTAAGTCCAACCGTCTGTTGGCTTGAAACACTGCTCACAAAACATGCGAGGCGGGACCATAATTCGCCCACACTTGTTGCACGTTGAAGCGATTATCTTTCCCTTTTTCAACTCGTTTAAGAATCGGCTCATGGCAATGCCTGCACTCCACAAGTACTTGGCGCTGGGTTTGTCGCGAACCGTAAGAACTTTTCCTTCCTTTATGTCAGCAGACTTGACTTCTTCACCAGGGTATTCCTTAATCTTAGCACTCATCTCACTTCACCTCACCTTCTCATGACAATGACTGAGCCATACTGCATTAGGTCGCCCCAAGCCTGTGCTACACCTGTTCTTGGGTCGCCTGGCACCTGCCTCTTTCCAGCCTCACCGCGCAACTGCCAAAAGATTTCACAGACTTTCATCAGTCCTGCAGCCGCGATTGGATTGCCGACGCCAAGCAAGCCTCCAGACGGGTTGATGGGCAAGTCACCGTCTCTTTGGGTCACACCCTCCTCAGTGAGCTTAGGCGCTTCGCCCTTCTTGCATAGTAACAAGCCTTCCATGTGATGAAGTTCCTTGTAATCAAACGGGTCATAAGGTTCTGCCACATCGATTTCTTTTGGCGGGTTCTTTATGCCAGCCATCTTGTACGCCATTCGCGCCGCACATTCCACGTAGTCGGGGTAGTAAAGGTCTCGGTTGGTCCAATATGTTGAGTCGATGCACCAGCCAACGCCGTCAATCCAAACAGGATTGTCTGTAATCTTTTTTGCAACGTCTTCTGAAGCCAGAACTATTGCAGCGGCTCCATCGCTTGTTGGGCTGATGTCTAATCGCTGAACCGGCCAGCACATAATCTCAGAGTTGAGAACGTCTTCAACCGTTATTTTCGCGCCCAATTGGGCACACGGATGGTCTAAAGCGTTTCTTTTGTTCTTCACCGAAACAAGCGCTATTTGCTCTTTCTTTATGCCATGAACGTGCATGTAACGGTGCATTTCCAGCGAGAATATCCAGATGAGGGTTGTGCCGTGCGGACGGTCCATTATAGGGTCAAATATTGTTGTGAAAGCGTAGGCTGGATGAGGATAACAAGACGACATCTTCTCCTCAGCCACTACTAGGCACGTGTCGAACAAGCCAGACGCCACGTGCCACCATCCAGCGTCTGCAGTGAAGACTCCTGTGCCGCCTCCAACGAAGACTCGGCTAAAGGGTTTGCGCCACGCTCCAGATCCATCTGTCATGTTTTCGCCTTTCATGTGGATGCCGTCGAAGGCGTCTGGTGCACTTCCGTAAGCCACGCTCTCTATGTCTTTAAGTGGTAGACCAGCTGAGTCGAGAGCCATTTTTGCGGCTTCGTAGCACATTTCACGACCTGTTTCTTTCATGTTTCGTCTGAAGAGAGTTAATCCAGCGCCCACAACCGCAACTCGTTTTTTGCCAAACATTTCACGTCACCTCTGAGCTGAGAACAGCTACTGCACCTGTGGCTGTGGGGACTCCACGCCATATCTGAGCCACTCCTATTTTTGCATTGCATATTTGGTGTTTACCTGCTTCGCTTCGCAGTTGTAAGGCTGTTTCAAGCACTCTGTGTAATCCTGAGGCTTCAATGGCATATCCTATTCCTAACAATCCGCCTGATGCATTGACTGGTAATTCTCCGTCTATCTCGGTTTCGCCTTCTTCTGTTAATTTGCCTGCTTCGCCTCTTCTGCACAGTTTTAAGGCTTCTAAGTGTTGAAGTTCCTTGTAAGAAAATGAGTCGTCGATTTCGGCGAAGTCTACTTCCTTCCGAGGGTTTCGGATTCCAGCTTGTTTGTATGCCATGTCGGCTGCTAACTCAGTGTATATAGCTCTGTCCCACTCTCTTGATTCTGGCCAAGATGTGTCGGAGTTCCAGCCTATGCCTCTAATCCAAACAGGTTTGTCTGTTAGTTTTTTGGCTGCGGTTTCTGAAGCTACGACCATGACTATGCCGCCGTCTGCGGGTGGACTGATGTCTAGGCGGTTTAGTGGGTGAAAGTATGGTTCTGAGTGGAGTACGTCTTTGATTGTTATGTTTGCGCCATGCGCTGCGTATGGGTTGCTCAAAGCGTTTTTCTTGTTCTTTACGACAACTTGGGCGCACTGCTCTCTTGTATTTTCTGTTTCGTGTAGGAAGCGTGTCATTTCTAGTCCAGCCATGTGGTGTGGATGAGCGCCTAGGGGTCTGTTGAATATGGGGTCTAGGGCGAAGTTTACAATGCCGTTGAATGTTAGTACGTCTGAGAGTTTGCTGTGGGCTTCAACTACGACTGTGTTGAATTCGCCTGTTTTGATTAGCATGTAGGCTGTGGCTAATCCTATCATGCCGTCGCTGGAGACTGTGAACAAGTGGCGTAATGCGGCGCCTATTTGGTCTGGGACGAATTCGTCGAATATGCTGTGTCCTTCCCAGTAGTCTTCGGCGCATGTGATGAAGGCGTCTATGTCTTTGCGTGGGTTGATGTTTCCTGCGTCTTGGTAGGCGCGGGTTGCGGCTTCGAACATGAGTTCCTTGTATGATTGGTCGGGCGTGATTGGTTTGAAGCCTGTGCATCCTATGCCTACGATTGCTACGTTATGGTGTGTCATGTTGTTTTTTCTTCCTTCTTATGTTTTGAAAGAGTTTACTAGTTTAGGGGGTTTTTACTATAAAACTTTCGAAGGGTTGTTGTTTTTGGTTGTGTTTGTGTGTGTGCGCACATGGGTAGACCCCCCTCTAATATGCTTCAATTAGGCTTCAAATATGAAGTGTATCATTTGAAAGAGGTTTAGTGAAATGGATGATTATGAATGAGTTTTGTCTTGTGAAGAGTTAAATTTGGATTAAGCATTCTGACATTGGAAAAAGATAATAGAAACGAAAAAGAGTTAGACAGAATGGTTCTGCCAGAACGTAAGGGTGCAGGGGTGGCAGAGCATGGTCAAACCCGCATAATAGTGTAATAGGGGCTAAATGCGCGGGACTCAAGATCCCGTCCCGTAGGGGTTCGTGAGTTCAAATCTCACCCCCTGCACCAAACTGTTCTTTTATTTAAAAAGTTATATTCTTTGTGAGTCATAGTAACACCTGGGTTTCATACTATGACACGGGCAGAAAATCCTGGCATAGCAAAAGCAGAGCGAAAATCAGATGCAAAGTCCGCTGTGATTCATGCGCTGGCTGTTAATGGAGAATCTTCAAAATGGGACCTAAAAAGATTGACAAAGATGCATTATTCAACGTGTTTCAAAGCTGTCAAATCGCTTAAGAAAGAAGGCTTAATCAGTGTTGTTCGAGCAGATAAGATTTCTCAAAAAGGTCAGAGAATTGAAACTTACAATTTAACAATCGAAGGTCTGATTAACTTCCTTAGTAGACTTTTCCTCTTTGCATCTCTAACAAAACGAAAGAATATTGAGCAAATTATAGACAAGATTGCGAAACTTCATGCTAAAACATTGCCCTTAGTATTAGGTAAGTGGGACTTGTTTAAAAAGGGAGACATAAAGGACGTGTCAATGAAGACGTTGCTGCTTACAGCTAGTCAACACTGGCAAGCAATCACCGAACAAAAAACAACAATACAAAAGTTGAGAAGAAGAAAAGTCCCAGAAGAGGACATTGAAGATTTTCTGCTGTGGCCTCGCTGGTTTCTTGAAGGGCCAATTATCATGGGAAGACCCGATTTGGCGCAATCTTTCACTGAGTACTTCTACAGAATTAGGTTAATCATCCCTGATCCCGATATTCAAAAGGATTGGTTGCAAACAATCGCTAACGATAGTGAGGTGAGACTTTTTGTCCTAGGCAAATTGATAAAAGCTGAAAAAGCGTTCAGAGGCGAAGCTGATTTAGATGCAGAGATGATTAGATATCTTCAAAATGTTGTGACTCAAGATCCTTTCCCGTAGGGATTCGCAGGTTCGAATCTACCTGTCGTACACCTTAAAGGATATTTGATTTCTTAAAAATTGTGAATAAAGCTTTTTGTGCTCTTATTTAAATTTCTTTAATCTACACCAATCAATTAAATCAGACACGGTACTAAATTTCTTTTTCCGAGATAACTTGAGTAGTTCGATGATGCAGGTATAGTTAATTAGCTGAAGTAACCTAAGACTTGACAGCGGCACATCAGTATACCCTGAATGTACGATTTCGGATCTTATTTTGTAAAGTGCAATCACCTGATCGAAAAGCCAGATTCTTTCAGAACTGTTCTTTCCGACTATCAGCGCCACGCGTTCAGCCAAATTTCCTGCTTTGGTCTCTTTTCCAGTCAGTAAAATTGCTTCAAGCGATACTATGCTATTGACAAATGAATTTGTAATAGCCTCATCTTCGGTGCTCAGTGCACAAAAACTCACTCCAGAAAGTATTCTCTTTTCGAATTCAGTCTGGCTAGTACCTTTCTTCAAGATATCACCCAAAATATTAAAGCAATCTTTACGAATTGCATGAAGACCTGTTGCATCGATTTGGTACGGAAATACAAAACCTATTTTCTCAAAATAAGGAATTATTTGGGCATTCTTCGAACTTTTAAGACATAGTGTTATTGAAGTACCTTGGTGGAGTTGACCAGCAATTCCAATATTATTTCTACTTAGATTCATGTTTCTGAAGTTACGATTCAATCTGTAGAAACGCAAAATATCAATAGCTTCATTTATTGCGTGTGTACCAAGTTCCCGTGCTCTTTCTTCATCTACCGCAGTAACATGAACAAAGGCAATAACCGTATTCCTATAACTTGGAAGAACCTTTTCTTGAAGAAACTTCCGATTTTGCTTCCTTTTGTGCAATAAAACTCTCTTTTCAAAGTTCCTAGAGGACTTGCTAAATCGGACAGGTCCGACATCCAAAAATCTTACACCAAGCTTCAAATTTTCAATTGGATTCATTATAATCCAATCAACTTCTGATTGAGACAAAACCGAAAGTAATTGAGTACTTTTTGTTCGAACTTGACTAATAATATTCTTCGGATGAACAGGTAATAATTCTATGATTAATTCTTTGATTGCGTTTTCTAAGTACGTATTTGAAAATTTCTTATCAACATCTTTATCTTTTTTAAGTTCCTGCAAAATCGAGGTAAGGCAGTTGATTCCTTCCTCATTTAAGAAAAACGCCCCTTTTTCGGTTGAGAAGTATTTGAAAGATTTGCTGGTGGTCTGTTTGATATTTTTACTCGATTTAATGGCGTTTTGCCACAAAAAAATGACTTTTTTCTCAAGTATCTTTTTTGGAAGAGCCATATTCTTTTCCTCTGAAAGCAAGCCACTCGCTTCTTATTGCATAACAAATATAAAAAATGCTAATTTGCAGGTTCAAATCCTGCCCGCTGCACCAAATAATTCTTAGCTTGTGGTTATTGTAAACTTTAACCAGTGTTTATGGCTGTGCTAACTTCTCTATGTCTTCGCTACTAAAGTGACATAACCGCAAACATCACATACGAGTTTAACGTCGTTTATGCCTTTCTTCGTTGCAGACAGTCTTATCTCTGATTTCCAGTTTGTGGCACCACATCTTGGGCAGACGAGCACACAATAATTTACACATGCCAATCTTGCCCACTCCAACATTCATGTTGTTTGTTTGATTTTGGAGAAAGAAGTTTTTATGGGCAGTTCCACTTCTCTTACTTTTTTCATTCTTTTGGTGGCGTTGAGGATGGCAAACCCAATCACGTTTCCTTTCATATCCACTCTGAGGAAAACGTCGTCTCCTATGTCTCTGAAGAAACCCTTCCTAGGCTTACCTAACTCCACCTCAAGCAAGTCGCCTTCAGGGTCAAACCAAACCCTCAGCGACTCTTTTTCCAAATCAAACCCTCCTTTCTTCACTTCATTATGAGTGTTACACAAAGTTAAAGAGTATTCCTGCGCCACACGCCGATTTTTGACTCTCTGCTTAGTTGAAATCAATATTTTCCATTCATAAATTCTATTAGAATTCTCAATGAAACCATCGCCTAAAAAGGAGGTGGAACGACTTGCCCTTCTATTGGACCCTTTTACGGATTGATCGAACAAAGACAACCAACGCTTTGAAAGGCTTGAAAAATCTACCAAAGAAAACAAAGAACCCAGGCACCAAGGTCTGGTACATTGGAAACGTTTTCGGAGAATGGGACAACTGTGTCTGGTTTGAAGCCAACGACCACGAACACGCAATGCAGTTTGTACAAAACAATCTCTCCACAATCCCAGGTGTGATTCACACATACACGTTGCCTACAACTCCCATACAAGAATACTACAAGTACTGGAAGTAAAAACAAAAACCCGTAAAAAGCCACGGGCTACCCTTTTTCCGCCACTATTTTTCAAGAAACATCATGACACAGAGGAAACGACCTTCACGTTCTTTTTAACTTCCTCAACACTTCTCATGCCAATAACCATCCCATCTACGAAGTCCAACCCTGCAATGAATTTTATGGATGACTGATAGGTCTTTACAAGTGGTGCAGCACCCGTTCCAAGAACTTTCATCGCGATAATTCCTTTTCCGAGTTCATGCGCCAACTCAAGTTCCGCCAACATTTCTTCCATAGAGCCGTCTTCAAGTGGAATATAGTCTCGAAACTTGTCAACCACGGCTTGATTTGCTTTGCAGCAAGTTGCCATTATCACATCCACTTCCCTAAATTGAGAGGCTTTACGCACAACAGCGACGCTGTGAGTGGATAAACCAACTGCCTTTACAATTCCAGCTTCTTTCACTTCGTTTAGCAGTTTCAGCACTTGATGGCAGCCGTCAATCCATTCGTGTTTAACATTGTGCAACATAAAAATGTCTATGTAATCCGTATCGAGTTCTCTAAGCGAATTTTTAAGACTCTTATCTGCTTCCTCACCGCTCTGGGCGTTCGTCTTCGTGGATATCACAACTTCTCTTCTAGACACATTTTTCAGGGCAGAAACAACATGAAGGTGGCTTCCATAATCTTCCGAAGTGTCCCAAAAATTCACGCCTAACTTAAACGATTCCAAAAGAATGTGACCGCCTTCATTAGGGCTTAAGTTAAGCGATGAAACTCCAAAATCAAATGTGCCAAAACCCAGCTTCGACACTTTCAACCCAGTTTTACCCAGGTTCACCTTTTGAATATTAAGCATAGTATATCACTGCCTATTATGCCCCTCATATTATGATAAATGTTTTATGAACAATTCGCAGATAAGCTAATTCGGTGTTTTAAAACTTGCATCCCTTGGAAAAAGTTTACAGAAACATTGACGAAAACCTTGAATCGCACATCAAAAGGTTGCAGCAATTCATTAGGCAACCAAGCATTTCTCAAACTGGTGAGGGAGTCAAAGAATGCGCCGAACTTCTCAAAGACTACCTAAAAGAATTGGGTTGTAAAGAAGCTAGGCTTGTTCCGCAAACATACTCGCCCGTTGTTTACGCTGAATACGATGCGGGAGCGGAAAAAACAGTCATAATATACATGATGTATGATGTTCAACCAGCCGAAGACATTGAACTGTGGAAGGTTCAGCCCTTCGAAGCCAAAATAGTTCCGATGGCTCCTTTCAAAAAAGTGTTGATGGCAAGAGGCGCCATAAACACCAAGGGTCCGCTTGCAGCCTTCTTAAACGCAATGCAAGCCATAAGAGACGTCGACGAATTACCAGTCAACCTAATCTTCGTGGCTGAGGGAGAGGAAGAAAGAGCCAGCATAAGCATGCCCAAATTTGTGCGAGAATACGCTAACAAATTGAAAAAAGCAGACGCCGTCTACTTTCCAACCGCTAGCCAAGACCAAAACGGACTAGCTGACCCAGCTTTAGGTTCAGAGGGCATTCTCTACATTGAGTTAGAAACCAGCGGCGCATACTGGGGCAGAGGACCAACCAAATTTGGCGTCCACGGCGCCCTCAAACTCATCATAGACAGCCCAGCTTGGCGACACATAAAAATGCTCTCCAGCCTAGTTTCAGAAGACGGAAACAAAATCATGATAAAAGGATGGTACGACGGCATCGCAGTGCCAACTAAACAGGATTTGAGGCTGCTGAGGAAAGGCTACAGAAAGTCAACTCCAGCCATAAAAGTGTTCGACCCAGAATTAATAAAAAAGACACTTAAAATCAAAACTTTCATCGACGACCTCACAGACAGAGAAGAGATAATAAGGCGCTTCTCCTTTGGAACAAGCTTTAACGTCGACGGAATTTGGGGAGGCTGGACGGGACCAGGCTCTAAAACCTTTGTGCCGCACATGGTCACATCTAAACATAACATTAGATTTGTGCCTAACCAGAAACTAAACGAGTTGTACAGAAAGATTAGGGCTCATTTAAACGAAAAGGGCTACAAAGACGTGAAAATGAGAAAACTTGGTGGCTATCCTTGGGCGTTAACTAGCCACAAATCAGCCATAGCGGAAGCAGCGTACTCCATGTTTGAACAGTTTAAAGTCAAATACGCGATTTATCCGCCAGTGGCTTCAACCAAGCAGTTCTTTCCAGCTTGGCCTGCCTACGTGTTCACAGGCAAACCGTTAAAGTTGCCAATAATAGGTGGAGCGCTTGGACACGGCGCAAGAGCACACAGCCCAAATGAATATTATGTGATAGAAGGAACAAATGCACGTTATGGAAGAGTCTACGGTTTGGCGGGAGCCGAAAAGAGCATGGCAACCATACTCTACAATTATGCTGGAAAAAAGGCAGGCAAGATTCCGACAAAGCTCTTCCTAGAGGGAAAATGACAGAACAACTCTCTACGTTTTCAACTCTTTTTCTTTTCTGGGTTCTTCCACGAATAACAGCAGTGCAGCTGTTGTAAATATCCCTATGATTGAGTTCACATAGAAGGGCATGCCATAGCCTGGCATAACTAAGCCTCCAATATTGAAGGTCTCTGTCCTATAGATATCATATAGATACGTTGATAAAACTGGGCCAGCTATGTCTCCAGCGTCGAAGAAGGTGCGGTAAAGCCCAAAAAGTCGCCCTCTCTCCTCTGGCGGAACAAGGTCTGCCCGTAGAGCTTGCATTGCGGGCATGAAAGTGTTGAATCCTAAACTTCGAAATACGAAGAAAAAAGTTGCTTGGCTCAAATTAGAAGTGAAGGGGAGAACAAATCCGCACACACGGGCGGAAATTCCCCCTAATCCAATGAGAGGTTTTCTGCCAAGTTTGTCTGAAAAACGTCCTGCAATCCAGCTTGCTAAGAGACCGACAAACCCAGCTGAGCTTAATATAGAACCAACCACAACAGGTTCGGCGTTAAACTTGTCATTAAAGAACAAGGCAGCAACTGGAAGAATAAAGCCTAGGGCGATGCCGTTAGCAAAGGCGCAAATTAAAACAATTTTAAACGATCTTGAAAGCTTAAACTTAGGACTTGGACCAGCATGTGTAGAGGGTTTTTCAGCAAAGAACTGCCCATGAACAGCCACACCTTTTCTCTCTTCTTTTAGTTTTAAAGCGACAACAGTGATGGCGAAAGCCGCTAATGCAGAGTCCACGAAATATGGAACTCTGTAGCTGTCATTAAGACTTGTAAGTTTAGAGGCGTACGCAGAGAATTGTATGAAACCTCCAAAGACTGGTCCTAGGTTTCTGCCTATCATGCCACACGACATGACAAATCCTGTAGCTTCACCTCTTCTAAAGGGTGAAACATGGTCAATCAGCATAGCTTCAGCTGAAAGTGTGGCTGCGGCAGTTACTGCGCCGTTTACAGTTCTAATGAGTAAGAGCCATTCCCAAGAAGGCGCCAATCCTGTTAAGGCTCCAAAGATTACGTCGCCTACTAAACCCCAGAGCATAATTTTTCTTCTTCCAACTCTGTCGGAGAGACTTCCCAATCTAGGTGACATTATGGCAGACGCAGCCATGAAACTGGAGGTGAATATGCCCACTAAGGCTACAGAAGAGCCTAGAGAGATGGCGTAGTGGGGAAAGTAAGAGAGCGGTAAAGAAAACGCCAAGGCTTCTATGAACGAAACCAAACCAAGAACCAAGACGGTGCTCGTATAGAGCCTCTCAGCCATTTTTTTACCTTCGACGTCTCTCTCGAAAGAAGTTATCGTAATACTGTGCAAAAGGGTATAAGTCTTTCTAACTCACGCATGTTCCTCTCAAGTTACAGTGCCATGATTGTTAAGCATTGATTAACCATGGCACTAATTGATTTTTCCAAACAGTACTGCACGTTCATGGCTTCAGTTTCCTTCTTGACGAACCCCATTTCCTCTAAACGACGCATTTGCCAGCTCAAAGCCTGCGAAGAAATGTTGAGTTCCATGGCTAAGTTTTTGTGCGTTGTCTCGGGCTTTTCTCGAAGCATAGTTAGGATTTTGCATGTTGTTGGGTGTCTGAGAACAGAAATTACTTTCATCTCAGTGTCTGTGAACCTTTTGGATTCAAAGTATCTTTTGTAACGTCCATCTTGATAAGTAGACAATAAACCACCGTTGACAAGCAGACCAAGATGATACTGGAGGACACCGACGGGCATGCTCAAATGATTTGACAATGCTCTAAAATGCATTCCAGGATTATTTTTGATGAAATTGCAAATATCCATTCTTGTAGTTAGGTTCAGAAGAGTCAAAGCTTCACTATGGCTTCTCCAATTCAAGACTGAAAAAGCAGAGAAAGCAATTGCCTCTTCAATGGGGACTTTGGGAACTTTCAGCAACTGATTGTGATTGTACGGGGCAGCGCAAGTCAAGGCGAGAAGAGAGATGAAGAAGATTAGGGTCAAGAGCAAGAAAGCTGAAGAAGTTTTTCCATGCTCTCTCATCAAAGAGCCTCAATTAGAAAATTGCTTTCCCAACATTTATTGATATCCGTAGACGATTGTACTAGAATGGTAAGGTTACGTACCAAAAGCCTATTTTATTTCATGCCACCTAATTTTCTGTATGACTCGGAGATTTTGGCGCACGAAAAGGTTCTTCGTCATCGTGTTTATCATCTTTTTAGCCGCTGCTTCGCTGTCGCTTGTTTCTTTAAAGTTTGACTATGAACGTGAAAACGATGCTGTTTTAGAGTATTTTTCTCAGCAACACGGTATGCCCGATGCTTTCAACATGCTTGAGCAACTTTCCCCGCCTGGTTCAGTTGTGCTCTGTTGGTGGGACTATGGTCGAGCCGTAAGAGAGTGGAGTCACAGAGAAGTGATTGAAGCCTACCCCATCTAAAGACATATGGTACTCGGTTGGCGCCAGCAGAAGCTTTCTGGGCAACTTGAAGGCGCAACTCTTCGGAACATGGGGTTCATCCAAAAAGATTCATGACTTAGCCAACATTTTCATGTTACCCGAAGATCAGTCTCTTAACATAATGAGAAACTACAACGTAACCTACGCATTGGTTTTCAAACCCGACGATTTGCAGAAGTTTCCGTGGATAGCTGAAATTGCTGGTTACAATTCAACTCAATACCTCACGTACGATAAGGAAAGTGACGTCTACACGCCTACAGAGCTAGGTTCCCAAGTGACTTTGCTGCATCTTCTGTTTGACGACACCTTGCATCCGCAGCACTTTACAAAACTCTTTGATAATGGAAGAGCCAAAATATACCATGTTGATTATCCATAACTTATGATAAGAATAAGTTTCCGTCTCAATGCTGGTTGACCATCAAAAAACGAAAAATATGACAATTGTCCTCACTGCGGAGGCAAGAGAAAAGCATGACAAAACACTAGCAAATTATTTATCATGATTTACAATAAAACGAGTTTGGAAGGTGAAAAAATGAAAACCTACCTCATGATTTGGTTTAACAGTGAGGGAGCTGAACCCTCAACTGTGGCGCAGAAGCTTCAATCAATGGGCTTCAAGCCGATAAAAGGACACTACGACCACGTTTATGATTGGAAAAGAGAAGCATCACTAGACGAAGTGCTGCAGTTGTGTAACAATGTCCACGAGACTCTGAAAGGGTTGAAAGTTCTGTACAAAATAGAAACCATCTGACCCCTGCGTTTCGCTGATTTTACGTCATGTCGAAACCAGCACGCCTACTAATTTGACTCTTTGCAGCATTTCTTCTCCATGAGGCGCATATTTTATCTCATCGGTTACGTCTTTTCCAGCCTCGTGCTGACCCTGATGGTCACCGCCTATCCAAAGATAGCTTTCTGTGACGTCGTAGACCTTGCCCTTGTAAGCGATGTAGGCTGAACGCCCATCTTTCCCATCATACTTCTTCAATTCTTCAAGCGTAAACTTCCTCTCCGCTTCTCCCAAGGCAATCAACCTTCCCAGTTTATTGTAGTTACATATTTTTTAGTATCTTTTGGAAATGGTTCACCCACCCACGATTTTAGCATAAGGGTCATCTGCTTCCTTGGGAAAGTCTACCTTCTCACCATCGTATTTAATCAAACGCTCTTTGCTTTTGGAGAAGACTCCAATTGTTTCAGCTTTAAGTCCATACTTTGATAGAACTTGGATAGCTTTTCCTTGATAATTTGGAGAGACTGCTGCCAAAAGGGTTCCAGTCGACGAAGTTGCCAGAATCTGCTCTCTCGTCAATTGAAAGTGTTCTGAAAGTTTTCTCATTTCAGGCAAGATTGGAAGTTTAGCGAAGTCCACCGAGAACCCAACGTTTGAGGCATCAGCCATCTCGTTCAAGGCGGCGACAAAACCACCCTCCGTGATGTCGTGCATAGCCGTCACACTTCCTGTTTTTGCTAGGAGAAGAGCTTCTTTAACACACGTTTGCATTTTGACTTTTCTCATCAGTTTCAAAGCTTCTCTGCGTCCAAGCAGTTCGCTTGCAAGTCTCTTGTGGGTAAGAGAGAAGTTAACTAGGGTTTCTAGACCCAACGGTTTGGTGCAGATTAAATGATTTCCGGGTTTGGCTCCAGCAGGCGTGATGAGTCGGTCTCGCCTTATGATGCCATATGCTGTGCAGGTGCCAACCAGAGTGGAGAGTCCTTCGTAGGTTCCGGTATGCCCAGTAATAATTGTCATGTTCAATTCGTCTGCAGCATCACAAGCTTGCTTCATAACTCTTTCAAAGACTGTCTTTTTGGTTCTAGGAGGCGCCAACAAATTTATGGTTGCGTATTGAGGTTTAGCACCAAAAATGGCGACATCAGATGCCGCGTAGTGTATGAGGAACCACCCGAACCATTTCTTGGGCACTCCGATGCATGGGTCGGTTGACACAACTAAACACATGTTATCTCCAATCGTGTGTGCGCCTGAATCAAAGCCTGGCATAGGTGGAACAATAACTTGCGAAGTCTTCTTGATGCATTTGAGCACCTCTATTAGGTCTTCTCTTTTGAGTTTTCCCAACGTCGACTTGCCCCTTGCGCTGCGTGACTTACTTATGTTTCTTCAGCATTTCTATACCTTTACTCGTGATTCTAAAAGGAAGCCACTCAAGCGGATGCTCTGTTCCTTCCATCTTGACGATGCGCATTTCGCGTTGAATCGTCTTTCTGTTTAAGCGGAAGAAAATTATGTTGTGGGCTGTGTTGAAGTCTAAGTCTGTTGCCCGTTGGGTTGGCATGTCTTTTTGTGTGGCTGCCGTCATGATGTCCATGTTGGCTATTTTGTCATAGTGAGACCAGTTGATGGTCCAGTGCTCCACAGGAAGCATGTACTTGAGTTCATAGAGAGCGAACATTTGCTCGCTAAAGTCTCCACACGCAAACCTGGTCACATGGTGATCAGAGATGATTTTGTCTATGCGTTTCATCTCTTCAAAATCGTCTAGGCTAAAGTAAATCACTTTAGAGTCCTTGGGATAGGGATCAAAATGTGGAAAAGCTTGAATTGAAATAAACTTTTTCTTGGCTTCGTAGGACTCTATGTCCCAACCGAATGACCTAAAATACTGTCGCAATCTTGGAAAAGGCTTGTCCAAAACATCAAATGAAACTGACTCATCTTGAAGAAGACCTTGCCACAAAAACTGCATTGCAAAAACTGTTTTGCCCGTGCCAAGCGGCCCATACAAGATTGTGCGAGAGCCAGATTCTATCCCACCTACAAGCTGATCGAAAGCTTTGATTCCCGTTTTAAGTCTAACCATGTTGACTCGCCTACAGAGTCACATGTATATCGCAAGGATTTTTTTCTTTACAAGTATGTACATCAAGATGCTTGCAATTATGAATTCGCCAATGAGGAAGCTACCATTGTAAACCGCTGAATATATGACCCCATCAAGGTTAAACGTGGTCCAAAAGAAAATTCCCGAAACAAAATGTGAGAGAAATCTACCAATCGTAGCTACGACCACTCCAACCAAAGGGCGGGTTTTGAAAAAACCAGCCAAGCCGATAAATCCGAAGGCTATGGGATAGTCCAACAACACTTGCATCGGATGCACTATTGGAGAATATTGAAGACGTGTGACGTCTATGGGCAATGCGACGAGACCAAAAACCATGCCGCCGAATACACCAACTCGGAGTCCTCGTCTGAGAGCCAGCCATAGAATTGGAATCATGCTGCCCGCAGTAACAGAGCCACCGTATGGAAGTGTTAGAAACGGAAGCGTTATCATATACAAAACTGCCGAAAGTGCAGCGAAAATAATGACCTCTGCGATTACTCTTGTCTTTAATATAGTTTCACTCATGTTTTTCCCTCCGCCAGTATTATCTGGTTCAGGTTCTTAGGGTCGACGACGCGTTTTAGTCGTCCTCTCAGCCGGGTTAAGCCCAGCTCCCCTAGATTGTAAGAGGAAAAGAGGTTCAACTATTTAACATTAATCATTTGTAGGCTCTTGTTGTATGTGCAGCCTAGCGGGCTCTTGCCTGAACTCTAGGCTCTAACAAGGTCCAGAGCCAGTCCACGAACTCTCTCAAATTCTTTGTTTGAATGTATACATCGCCTGGTCCTGTTATTTCAGTAACTAAGCCTTCGCCGCCCAGAATGGTTTCTTTAAGTCCACCGAACTTGGTCACTTTGTATTGGCAGGTATCGCTGAAAGCAACCAAGTGAAAGTTGTCTACAATCATTGTTTCTCCAGGCTTCAAAGTGTGTTTGTCGATGGCGCCGAAGGTGTTGATGAACAACAAGCCTTTGCCCGAAACCTTTATCATGAATAAGCCTTGTCCGAACAAGCCTTTTGTGAAGCCTTGCCACTGAACGTCTAAGTTCACGTCTTGAGTTGAGGCTATGTAAGCTGATTTCTGAACGATGTAGCCTTGATTGGGCTCAACTGCCAGCACTTCGATGTCTCCTACAGGCGCTGAAACAAATGCTGCTTCTCCTTGTCCAGATGTTGCCGTGTAGTCGTTCACGAAGAAAGACTGCCTGCCTATTAGTTTCAATCCAAGTGTGCCTAAGAGGCTCTTTTCTCTCATTCTGGTCTTTACGTCGATGTTTGGATTCAGGTATGTCATGGCGCCTGACTCAGCTGTTATGGTCTCGCCTGGGCTAAGTTGCACAACCAACATGGAATAAGACGGCTTATATTTTATGTCATACTTCAAAGCAGTGTCAACCTCCAAATCATTTAGAGCAAGTGTTAAGGTTTTAAACCTTATAAGTTCTCTGAACCCTGTACGCCATTGTCTGCTATCAACTTCTACCATATTCTCAATGTTGAAATAACAACTTAATTCATGGAAACCAATGTTGCAACATGAGATTTCCTCAATGAAGGCTTCGAAGTCGAATTCCCACGCCTACTTCGGAAAAGAAGTCGAGACTCTTGAGCGGGTTGTGAATGGAAAAAGGGTCAAAATGAAATGGGATTGGAGCAACTTTGGCAGCACAGACGGTTTTCCGGTCGACGACAACCTCATCTCCTGGGTTATCGGTCAAGACAGAGCGTTACAAGAATGTTTCTTATGCCTCGACGAATGGGCACACAAGCTGAAGTGGCTTGCAACACAGAAATGGTATGAGGAATGGAAAGACCCAAGCAAGCCCAAGCCAGCTGTGAAGACTAAGCTGAGTCCAGGTCCATACCTTCTTCTGTTAGGCGACCCAGGAACAGGCAAATCCTTGCTTGGTAAAGCGTTAGCTGAAAAACTCACGCAAATCTACAAAGAAAACAACATTGAACTTTTTGATGTGCTCTGTTGGAGGAACAAGACTGTCCCCAGCGAGCCTAAGATATCAATGCACGATGCGGGAAAGGGAAAAGATGTGATAAGAAGGGAGAAACTAAGACAAGAAAAAAGAAAGTTTCTTCTTTCTTTAGGTTTGAGAACAATTCAAACCTTTCTAATCACTTTTGGTCTAATACTTCTCTTCATCGGAATGTACGGCCTTTATCAACTATTCGTCACATGGTCAGTCAACCCGCAGATAAGCGAAGGATTAACCTTACAACAATCTTTCGGCTACAACTTCCTCGAATATTTTGCCAGGTCTTTTCCATCTTTAGTACTCGTTTTCGTTCCAGCTGGCTCCCTTTTGTTCTTCGGTGTGTTCATCTGGTGGTTCGGCAGGCTGGGCGGCGGAGCCATGAATCTGTCGGGAATCGGCGGAGCCCAACAGTCAGGTATGCCAAAGCTTGTTGTTGACAACTCTTCCCACTGTGCGCCTTTCATTGATGCTACTGGTCACGCTTCGTCTCAGTTGTTCGGAGACATCGCTTGGGACCCGTTTCAAACAGGTGGAATGGGCACGCCTGAGCATCAGAGAGTGACAGCAGGCGACGTTCACAGAGCTTCCTTTGGAATTCTCTACATCGACGAGATCAAGAACCTCAACCCGATTGAAGCTGTGACTCTGTTAACTGTCTTAGAAGACGGGCAACTACCCATCACTACGCGAGGACATCTTATCAACGGCGGCACAGCGGCAATGGCTGTTTCAACCGAACCCGTGCCCTGCATGTGCTTCTTGGTTGGCGCTGGAAACTTCGACTCTATTGGACAGATTCATCCAGCTTTGATGGACAGAATATACGGCTACGGTAAAGTTGTTCGAATGAACAATGACATGCCCAACACTGTAGAGAACAGACGAAAATACGTGCAGTTTATCGCGCAAGAAGTGAAGCGTTTTCATTTGGCTCCTTTTTGCAGGGAAGCTTGCGAGGAGATTGTGGAAGAGGGAAGGCGACGAAGCAACAAACGAGACGCTTTGACCACCAAGTTTAGGCCATTAATATCCATAATCAAGACGGCTGCAACCTTGGCTATGAATGAAGGCTTAATCATGGTTGAGAGACGCCACGTTCAAGAAGCCATTGAAAAACACTGCAAGACCATACAAAAACAGATTTTAGAACACCAACTAAACGAGAGAGGCAAACTGCTCGAAATCGAGCCTAGAGGTCATAGACTTGGACAAATCTACGGGTTAGCTGTAGTTTCTGACCCCTACAGCGGTGAAATGACTGGTAACGTGCTCACTGTGAAGGCGCAGATGGTTAAACGCAGTGCTGTGAACAGGAATTATCCCATGCAGGGATACTACAAAGTGACTGGAATAGCCAAGGGCAAAAATGACGTGTTCATTTCTGACAGCGTAGCTAAAGTACGCAGCGTCATACTACAGAAGTACGGCGTCGACATTGCACAGGATTACTTAACCCACATTGACTTTTCACAAGCGTATGGAGTTGATGGACCGTCCGCTGGAGTCACCATGGCAATTCTTTTATGCTCGCTCATTGAAGGACGCCCAATAAAACAAGACGTGGCTGTCACGGGCGAAATCAACTTGAGCGTAGGTGAACAGATAATGGTCACCGCCGTGGGTGGACTCTACGAAAAGATTAAGGTAGCTGAAGCTTGGGGGTTCAAAAAGGTAATTGTGCCCCCGAAAAACTTCGAGTATTCAATCGACGTCAAGGATTACCGAATTAAAGTCGTGCCTGGAAAAACACTAGACGACTACCTAAAAGAATGCCTCGCATAGAGTTTTCTGCCTCTCTCTGCACGTACACAAACAAAAAATAAAGAAAGGGAAGGCGGAGCTTTTTCACCAATGCCTGCCTAGTTACCTCGTTGCTTCTCAGTTTAACGTGTCAAAGTTATCTCGATCGTACTGACGTTACTCGGCCCACGACCCTCTTCACCCTCACGGGCTGGCAACTGTTGAGTGCCTATGTCCACAGCCTTAACCTTGACATCTGGCAGAAATCGACGCTTCACGATTTCACACACGTCTACTGCTCTGCTTATGGCTCTTCCCCTTGCCTTCACGTTTACTTCGCTTGCTCCGCCGTGGAAGAGGGTTATGCAAGCCAACACATAATTCATTGCAGGCTTTCGCCCAATCAATACAGCGTTGCCCATTCTCTCGGACATTTCACTGCATCACTCCTTGCTATTTCTCAAAGGCTTTTATGTATGCTCCTTTGCAGACACAACTACAACACACCTTTTAATAACTGTTACTCTCGCAAGCCCTCAATTTAAAAACAGAAATGAATGAGATAAACTATTTAAGTTGACTTATGTAAATATAGACATTTAACTAGGCAAGGTGTTAGTGGAGTGAACGAAGAAATTCTAACTGGACGACCACTAAAGTTGCTTCGCACCCTATACATGAAAGCTAAACCCACAACAACATACAGTATAAACGTAAAACAAAGCGAATTCGCCAAACAACTCGACATCAGCCGCCAAGCGTTGAACGTACACCTGCGTAAACTCCGACAAAACGGGTACATACGCACTGGAAGAGGCTTCATAGACGTCACAGAAAAAGGACTGATGCTTCTAGGCGTTTCTGTAAACCCTGCCTTCGTCTTCATCAAAGTCTCTCCACTAAAACGCAGTGATGCTTACGAAAAGATCATGGATTTTCCTATTCAACGAATTTTCAGGGTAACAGGCGACATGGACGCAATTCTGTTGGTAGAACGCGAGAAACTAGACGGAGCACTCAAAAAACTTGCAGCAATAGATGGTATTCAAGACACAAAATCTTACGTAACAATTCAAACACTGAAGTAACCAAGAAGAAAAGAGGAAGTGCACGGTTTGAAACTATACGAATACGAAGCCAAGACAATTTTCAAGAGATACGATATACCAACACCCAACGGAGGTCTAGCAACTAATCCAAAAGAAGCTAGAAACATCGCCATAAAGGTAAACAATGCAGTCGTCGTCAAAGCACAGGTGCTCCTCGCTGGCAGAGGAAAAGCAGGCGGAATACTCTTCGCCAATTCTCCAGAAGAAACCGAGAAAACAGCGGAAAAATTATTGAACATGAAAATAAAGGATGTCAAGGTTCAAGGAGTTTGGGTCGAAGAGAAAGTTTCTGCAAAGAAAGAACTGTACTTCAGCGTCACTGTAGATCGTTCTAGTCGTTGTTACGTGGCCATAGCATCTTCTGAGGGAGGCGTTGAAATAGAGGAGGTAGCAGCAAAGGCTCCAGAAAAGATAATCAAGGTTTTCATTGACCCAGTCTACGGTTTTCGATTGCACAATGCCCGTCAAATCGCAAAAAGCTTAGGCTACACTGGCGTTCAAATGCTTGATTTAACCTCTACTCTTGTAAAGCACTATCAGTTAACAATTGAGCAAGATGCCGAACTTGCAGAGATGAACCCCCTTATCGAGAAGCCTGACGGAAAGTTTGTGGCTGCAGACACAAGAATCATCATCGACGACAATGCGTTGTACCGCCATCCAGAGTTCAAAAAGCGACCATTTGAAGAAGCGGAATTAACTCCACAAGAGCAGGAGGCTCAAAAGAGTGGACTAGCCTACGTCAAACTAGATGGCGACATCGGCATAATTGGAAACGGAGCAGGCTTGGTGATGGCTACACTGGACGCTATTCAACTGTATGGGGGCAAACCAGCCAACTTTTTAGATGTAGGAGGAGGCGCCTCTTCCGACATGATGGCAGCAGCTTTAAACATTGTCTTCTCTGACCCAAAAGTTAGGGTTGTCTTCGTCAACATTTTAGGCGGCATCACTCGTTGTGACGAAGTGGCAAACGGCATTCTTGAAACCAAAAAGAAGGTTGGGTTTACTAAACCTATGGTGATAAGACTTGTGGGCACAAACGAAGAAGAGGGACGACGCATTCTAACAGATGCTGGTATTCATGTTTTGAACAGTATGGAAGAGGCAGCGAAGAAAACAGTTGAAGTTGCCAAAGCTGGAGACTGATGAAAGTGGGTATTTTCGTGAATAAACAAACAAAGGCTATAGTTCAGGGCATCACAGGAACGCAGGGAAGTTTTCACACTAAACTGATGCTGGAATACAGAACGAATATTATAGCTGGCGTGACGCCAGGAAAGAGCGGAACAGAAGTTCATGGAATCCCAGTTTATGACACTGTGGAGGAAGCCACGAGAAAGCATGATGCAAACGCATCTATAATTTTTGTTCCCGCACCCTTTGCTGCTGACGCTGCTCTTGAGGCGTTGGAGGCTGAATTGAAAACGGTTATTATCATAACTGAGCATATTCCTATACGTGATGCCATTCAAGTGATGAACCGAGCACGTCAACAGGGCGCGGTTGTTGTGGGTCCTAACACTCCTGGAATCCTCACAACTGGTGAATGCAAGCTTGGAATTATGCCGGCTCACGTTTTCAAGCGTGGGGTAGTGGGCATTGCTTCAAGAAGCGGTACACTAACTTATGAGATTGCGACTGGGCTGACTGTTCGAGGCTTGGGACAATCTACGTGTGTGGGTTTAGGAGGCGACCCGATTGTTGGTCTCAGCTTTGTGGACGTGCTTAAAGAGTTTGAAAGAGACAAACAGACGCAGGCAGTGGTATTGATCGGTGAAATAGGAGGCAATTTTGAGGAACTGGCAGCCGAGTTTATTTCGACCGAGAGTTACTCTAAACCAGTTGTGGCTTTTGTGGCTGGTAGGACGGCGCCTTCTGGCAAGCGTATGGGGCATGCCGGCGCTATCATCATGGGTAAAACGGGAACTGCTGCAAGCAAGATTGAAGCTTTTGAGAAAGCTGGCGTCAAAGTGGCTGAGAAGCCAAGTGATGTGACTAGGTTGCTTGTTGATAGGCTGGGAAGACAAGGCGTCTGGGTATAGGGAAGAATAAAAGAAAAAGGTTATTTGTTTGGGTTGGATTTCAAAGGTAGCAAAGGTTAAGGAGCCATACGTGATTGCCAATCACTGATCCCTTTAAGAAGACTCTTGCTCAACAACATCGCTTGTACATGAAAATCTGTAGGGATTGCGGTGCAAGAAACGCTGCTTCGGCTGTTAAGTGTCGTAAGTGTCATGGTAAGAGTTTGCGTTGGAAGAAGCGAGAAATAGTGCGTTAGTTACATTGTGATTTCTTCCAAATAAGTTTCAAATATAGTCTGGTTGTCTTTTCTATGCTCTTCTTTCTTGGACGCTTCTCTCTTGAATGGGAGTTTCAACGATAACAAAGAATATTTTTCAGCCTATGCAATAGGCAACATAGAAAAATGTTCTATATGATTCGGGAAGTAACCTTTAATAGAGCTATTTTCCAGTGTTTATGAAGAATGTCATCTGGGCAAAGTAGCCTCATTGCGAGAGGAAGAAAGGGTAGTCTCCTTTGACGAGTAGGCAGGATCTTGTCAAGATTAAATCGAGAGCGTTGAGGACAAAAGTGTGGTTCCGAGCTCTGTCCAAGGTAGAGAGAGCGCTAATAAATCTGACAATCGAATGTGTAGAGAAGATTCGAAGCACGGTGCTCGCTAGAACTATTTCGACGATTGTGGACAAGATCTTGCTTTCTATAGAAAAATGCTTCATGACAAGAGCCGAAGAAGTTGGACAAGAAATCGCTGAAAAGCTTTGCACCTTAGGCAAAAGATGGAAAAACCCAACCTGTTTGACTTGGAAACATGACAACTGCTTCGTTAGGTTCCTCGGAGTCAACGCCCTTAACATGTAAATTACATCAAAAAGCATGGAGAAAGTAGAAGAATCATGATAGTGGCAGGCATCCCAGCCTACAACGAGGAAAAAACCATAGCCAGAGTTGTCTTGCTTGCACAAAAATACGTAGATGTTGTCGTCGTCTGTGATGATGGGTCTCAAGACATGACCGCAGTTATTGCACAGAAACTGGGTGCGATTGTGATAAGGCATGAAAAAAACATGGGATACGGAGCCGCCATCCAATCTTTGTTTGATAAAGCTAGAGGGTTAAACGCAGATCTGTTGTTGACTCTAGATGCCGATGGACAGCATGATGCTCAAGAAATCCCCAGACTTTTACAACCCATCTTAGAAAACAGAGCGGACATCGTTATCGGTTCGAGATTCTTAGCGCAAAACAGTGGCATGCCTCTCTACAGGCGTTTTGGAGTCAAAGTTCTCACAAAGATTACAAGCGGTTCTAGAAAAAAAAGTTCTATCACTGATGCTCAATGTGGCTTCAGAACCTACAATCGAAAAGCCATAGAAAGCCTAGTGCTTGATGAGAATGGGATGGGGATAAGTGCAGAGGTTCTCATGAAGGCAAGAGCTTTGGGCTTGGTAGTCACTGAGGTTCCAGTTGAAGTACATTATCAAGGCTTAGAAACGTCAACTCACAATCCACTAATGCATGGTCTACATGTTATAGGAACAATTCTTAGAGTCGTAGTGGAAGAAAGACCCCTCGTCTTTTTAGGCGTACCAGGCGTGATTTTTCTTCTAGCTGGCTTGTCCATCGGGTTGTGGGCGCTACAACTGTACTCTGCAGGTCAAGGCATCATTATCAGCATTGCGTTGGCTTCGGTTTCATTCATATTGATCGGATTATTCACTCTGTTTACAGCCATCACTTTGTATGCCATCATAAGGCTTTCAGAAAAAGAACGGGCGGCACGAAGGGTATAGATAATCAATCAAGCGCAGACTGAGGTATCTTTTAGTTAAAGTTTGTTTTAAGATTCAAAGCTTGATCACAGTACATAGAATGAGATAACCTCAAGATGCAGAACATTCTAAGCGTCGACTTAGAAGATTGGTTTCATGCTGAATACGTTCGAAAGCACGTTAGGAACAGAAAATACCGAATAAACCAGAGTGTGAACAGAGTTCTTGCTATGCTGAACCGACATGGCAGGAATCTCACATTTTTTGTCGTTGGAGAAATTGCTGAACGCTTTCCAGAGCTTGTTGAAAAAATCTTCGAAGAAGGACATGAGATCGCATATCACAGTTTTCATCACGAAATGCTATGGGAATTAGACTCCAAAACATTCAGATCGGAAGTTGAGCGATTCAACAAAATTGTCAAAAAAATAACAGGTGAAAAATGTTTAGGTTTCAGAGCGCCTTCATGTTCTATGGACAACCGGACATTGTGGGCATTGGATATTCTTGAAGAATTGGGGTTCATTTACGACTCTAGCGTTTTTCCCATGAAAACCCCCCTGTACGGAGTCCCTTCAGCTCCAATATTTCCCTACAGACCATCCCGTAGTGACATTGCCAAGAGAGGAAACGATCGCAAGATACTTGAGTTTCCTTTTCTTGTATATCCGATCGGTAAGATTCGAGTCCCCGCTTCAGGTGGTTTTTGTTTTCGGTTCTTTCCGACGGCTTTTATTGAAATGGCCATCCGAAAAATGAATTATTTTCACAAACCCGCTGTACTGAACTTTCATCCATGGGAAGTAAACCCAGCAACACCTAGGCTTGATCTCGGGTTTTTTCGGTCATTTGTAACGTACTTTAATTTAGACAAAACAGAAAAAAAATTGAGACATCTATTATCAGATTTTGAATTCGTTAGCTTTAGAGACTTCATCGAGTCTGAGAGGCTTTACTGAAAGATATAAATGACGCCAAGAGGATGGGCGCATTACGAAAAATCAAAAAAGCACAGTAACATGTCGAAAGATTCTTCGAATAGACGCTTGAGATGAGCTTGTTTGATTGTTGAGATAGACATCCTAGAGGCACGCGAAGCGAATAATTGGAATCAACTAATTGAGCGAACACCCTTTTCAAGCATATATCACCTCTGGGAATGGGGAACAATTCTTTCATCAGCTTATCACTATCAGAGATTTTATCTTTCGGTTAAGCGACAAGGCGAAGTCATTGGAGGGCTGCCTCTACTTCACGTCAAAAGCAGACTTTTCGGTAATCGTTTGATTTCTCTGCCATTTTGTGAGTATGGAGGACCACTAGTGGATCCAAACTTAGGCTATCAGGAAACACGACAAATTGTGCAGTCTTTACTTGAAGCTGCACATGATATAGCAAAAACTCTTAGCGTTGACTATGTAGAAATAAGAAAGCCCGTGTCAAAGACTTTAGAAGAATTAGTGAATGTTTGTGGCTACATACACTTTCCAAGATACGTCACCTTCAGAGTTGACCTGAAAAAAGACACAAAAGAACTCTGGAAAGATCTACACAAAACAAGGACAAGAAAATCTGTCAAAAAAGCCATGAAAAGTGGAGTGGTGGCAACGGAAGTGGAGAGCGGAGAACAGATAAAAGCGTACTACAGACTTTACCTCCAAACAATAAGAAGGCACGGGTCGCCGCCTCACAGGTACGAGTTCTTCGAGAAGCTAAACGAATTTTTTAGTTTAAAAGGGAAAGTACGAATTCAGCTTGCACAGTACATGGGAAAACCCATAGGAGGGCTTATAACATTTTGTCATGGCAAAACAATTTTTGACTGGAACAGTGTAACCGACCCAGCGTATCGGAACCTAAACTCCCACTGCTTACTTCTGTGGAGCGTTATAGAGTGGGGCGTCGAGAACAAGTATGAAACGCTTGACCTCGGAAGAACGAGAAGGGGAGACTCAATATACGACTTCAAAAGTGGATGGGGCGGGCAAGAGACAGATCTCAGTGAATATGTTTACTTTTTGAATTCGCGAATAAAGCAGCTTCCAGATCCCGAACAAACAAGATATCGGTACATTTCGAAAGTCTGGGCTCTTATGCCAAGCATCTTAGTTAATAAAATTGGACCAAAAGTAATAGGTGGCATAGCGCTTTAGATTGACACAAACATGCAAAAGCCCACACCAAATGGTGTTAGTCATTTAATTAGATGCGAAGACCTGCAGGGAAATCATGTGGACTCGTAAAGTCGGTTGGAGAAAATCCATAAAGAATCACTTCGACCAAATCGCAAAGCTGCGAGCGGGCTTCTACAACAAGCCCAACGCTTTAGCTAGTAGGTTTCAGGAGAAAGTTCTCAGAATGGTGTTGAGTATGCTAGGCCGAGGGAAAGGGATGCTCTTAGATGTGGGTTGTGGTAGAGGGAGATACATAATGCCATTATCCAAAGCTGGTTATACTTATGTCGGTTTAGATATTTCCTTTGGTATGCTTAAAATCGCAAAAGATAGTGCTGATCCACCTCGTGCTCGACTTGTTCAAGGTTCTGCCGAACTATTACCCTTTAAAGACGAATCGTTTGACTCCGTTGTATGTGTTGATACTCTTCATCATCTGATAGATAGAAATGCCTTTGAAAAAACTATCAGAGAACTAGCTAGAGTTGCCATTAAATCAGATGGGCAGATCACGATTGAAATCAAAAATAAGGTAAACGTCATCTACTGGTTACTTTCCAAATGTAACCCCGCTCCTGTTGCAGAAACAGTTCCGTTGAGTGATTTGATACTGTTTTTGAAAACACTTGGATTTAACAGAGTGAAGACGAAGGGAGTAGTGTTTCCAATTTCTGTATTGTCCCCTTTGGTTCTCATTCAAGCATCGCGTCATCATGAACATCATTCCCTCACAGTTAATTAAAACAGGAGATGATACGAAGTTGAACATCCTTTTTGTGGCTCAATATTATTTTGCTAATCCTGATTTCGTTAGGCTTTCCCTAGAGCTGGCTCAAAAAAAGCATCATATCAGCGTTGCAACTTCGATTAGAAATGTAGATAGATATGCGCAAAAGGAAAGAGTTAAGATCTTCGAAATCCAACCTTTCATAACGCTCTACAGCATACCTCATTCCTTGTCCTTTCAATTTTCAAAAATTTATGAAATAGTTCAAAAGGAGGATATTAAAATTATACACGCTTTAAACGATCATTCCACCAACACTGCAGTGGCGGCACTTGTTTCTAAGTTGACAGATGTCCCACTGGTCTACACGATTCAGGGGCCGGGCACAAGAACTGGTCACCCGGTTGTAGATACTGTGGTTACATGTTATGATTGGACTATTGAGCGTCTAATTGTGAGGCAAGCTAAAAGAGTCGTTTCATTGTCAAAAAGATTGATTCCAAGGATAACCCAATGGGGCGCAAAGGAAAGCAACATTTCCGTTATTCCCTCGGGCGTCGACTACCATCATTTTGATTCTGAGCGAACTGGGGTGAAGTCAAAAGCCGCGTCGCTTCGCAATGAACTTCATATCGACAAGAACATCGTCATAGGCTATTTGGGTCGGTTGAGTCCCGTGAAGGGTCTTATTTATCTCATTCGGGCGGTGAAGCAGGTCCAGACAAAATATCCGAACATTGTGTTGTTAATTGTCGGCGACGGTGCTCTAAGAAAGGATTTGGAAATGATGGCTGAAGATCTGGGAATAAAAGCGATTTTTGCGGGATGGCAGACTGACACTACACCTTATTATAGCATTATGGATATCTTCGTGCTTCCTTCGTTCTTTGAAGGATTGCCTAACGTAATTCTTGAGGCAATGGCAATGGGAAAACCCATTGTTGCAACCAATATTGGCGGAAACCCTGACCTAGTTGTGCATGGACAAAACGGTTTTCTTGTGTCACCTGGAAATGTGGAATCTCTAGCCGACGCAATAGAAACTCTGATTCTCAATGCTGACCTTAGGGTAAAAATGGGATGTGAAAGTAGCGATATGATAAGAGAGAGATTTGATTGGAATGTTATCGCTCCTCATATTGAAAAGGTTTACACTGGAATATTGACTTCGGAAAAATGAATGAGTAGCAAAGGACCAGAATGGATGTTTGAAGGAATCTGATGTGGTTCATGACACAAGGCTGCTCGTTGTCTTGGATCCTAGTGAGGGTTTAAATCCTAGGGCTAGCGAGTTAAAATTGAACGAAGTTACAGTTATGATGGACAAGCAATGGACAGTGCATTTGATAAGCAGTCAAAAAACACGATACAAAAACTTAAGCTGCAACTACCAAGTGCATAAGGCTAGAATGTTGTCTAGTCCGAACTCGATTCTATCCCGAGCCCTCTACCTGCTCTTTTCTATTTGCAAGGGTGCGAGGCTGGTTAAGAAACATAAGATTCACGCCGTGATAGCTAAAGAAGGGCATCTGGTTCTCGGCCTTGTTTCCTTGGCAATAAAGAAAATGACAGGAACTAGATGCATCCTTAGAGTGAATGAGAACAGCGTTTTAGAGCTCCTGCTTTTCATCCAGAGACTTCGGACTCCTTTGCTGAGCAGGAAGGCATTCTTGAGAATCATTGAGTTAACGGCAAGAAAAATGGAAACCTACGTTTTCAAACACGCCGACTGGATAGTCACTCAGGGACCCATAGATTTTCAGAGAATCAAGAGGGTCACAGACAAGGTGAATTTCGTGCCATTATGGGTTAACTCACAGAAATTTAGACCCTTGTCCAGTGTCCAAAAAAGCCAAATGAGAAAAGCGCTCATCAAAGTCGAGGACGAAACCAAAGTGTTCCTTTTCGTTGGTAGGCTTCATCTCGAGAAAGACATCGACACTCTATTCTACGCTTTTGAAAAGCTGCTAGAAACACGAATGGACATTGTATTAGTAATGATTGGAACTGGACCAGAAGAAGAAAGGTGTAAAGAACTAACAAGGAAGTTAGGTATTGCAGAAAAAGTGAAATTTTTAGGCTATATCACGCACGACGAACTGCCTAAGTATTACAATGCAGCAGACGTATATATCCTGACTTCAATATGGGAGGAATGGTCCAACACAATAATGGAAGCGATGGCCTGCGGCTTACCAGTAATCGCAACAAAAGTAGGCGGCAATCCCTACTTGGTGAAAGACAACGTAACAGGGTTCTTAGTTCCGCCCAAGAACCCATCATTGCTAGCTGAAAAAATGGCATACGTTCTAAACAATCATGCGGACTCAGCGAAAATATCTTCAAACGGCCGCTTAGAAATAAAAAAGTACAGCAAAGAATCTGCTGGAGAACTCTACAAAACTGCGATAAGCCAAGCAATTGACCGAAATTTGCCTCCCCGTGACATTAAATGAAATTGCTCATTGTGGCGCATTATTTTCCTCTGCAAGGTCCAATAGTCTTTAAAGTACAAGACCTTCTCCGTCTCTTGCCACCTTTAGGCGTTGACGTTACAGTAATTTCACGTCTGGGTCTACACGATATCTTCCATGTTAAAGATGCAGAAAGAGTCGGCAATACGATGATTTACAGGGCTTTAAGCTTGGACCTTAGGCTGGCGGAAGCGGTCATTGATGTATTCCAAGTTATTTCCACTTTTCTTCTTTCCATAGCTGTAGTGCTTCGTGAAAAGATCGACATTGTTTTTATTTCAGTTCCTCCTGGTGTCCCAGGGATTGGTGCGTTTCTAGCTGGCAAAATTCTGCGTAGGAAATTGGCATTCGACGTAAGAGATAGATGGGAGGATTACGCCATTTATTTTTCTCAATATCGACTGGTTAGACTAACAAATAGAATCTTAAAGAAATTGTTTGACTTTTTTTTAAGAGAAGCTGATCTCGTCGATGGCGTTACGCTCTCTCTGGTTGAGTACCTTAAAGCCAGAGGCGCTTCTAACGTGGTTTATCTTCCTAACGGCGCTGACGTGAATCTCTTTCACCCTGTTGGAGAAGACCAAAAACAAGAAATGAGATCTCAATTAGGACTGCAAGACAAAGACTTTGTGCTTGTATACGTGGGCGGCATCGGTGCTTATTACAGACCAGATTTTGTCATTGAGTCTCTTTTCCACACGCTCAATAACGACAACACAATGCGAATAAAATTCCTAATAATAGGAAGCGGGGAGCAAGCAAAAGTGCAAGAGTTGTTGGCACTGGTGAAAAAGCTCAACCTAAAAGATAAGGTCATCTTCTTAGGCGAACAAGAAAGAAGTTATGTCGCACGCGTTCTACCCGTGTGCGATATCGGTGTTGTGCCATACGACGATAATCCACTCTGGACTTATCCTCAACCAACAAAGTTCTTTGAATACTGTGCTTCCGGACTACCTGTGATTGCCACAAGCGCTGAAGATTCAGATTTAACCGTCCTAATAAAAAAATATAATGTCGGATATGCGGTGAAGCCCCTTCAAGCAAACGAGTTCATGTCAGCAGTGAAAACGTTATTTGCGTTGAGCAAAACTGAGCGAGAGGAAATGGAGAAAAGAGCTAGAAAGCTGGTTGAAAGCTATTTTGACAAAAAGGAAATAACAAAAAAGTTAGTTGAAGCCCTCAAGAAACTTGAATATGATTGAAAAGGCATTCGAACAGGCGAGACAAATCTTCCGTCGATTCTTTGATGTCATAGCAATATTCATCTTAGTTCTACTGTATCTTTCTTTTCCTCAGTTGATAATTAGAACCATTCTTGGATTTTTTTTCTTCTTTCTCCCCGGATATAGTGTTGCAAGGTTCATCTTCCGTCAAGAAAAAGTCACTTTCTCGTCTGCCGTAACATACGTCGTCATGATAAGCCTGTCCATAAACCCGTTCTTAAGCAATTTAATACAATTAATCACAATCTTTACTGCCTATACATCGTTGCTGGCTATCCTACTATTTTCATTACCTTTCCTAATTGCTTTGAACCTAAAACCAAAAGTGCAAGTTTCTGAAAAGCAAGAAATGAGTGAAGCCGACAAATCATTTTTCAGATCGCTAGCCTTTCTCGGAGCAGTAGTGATAAGTTTAGGGCTTTACCTCGTAGCCTCTCTGAATGTTGCGGCTCCTCGAGGCTATGACATATACGGGCACATGTATATAGTTAACAACATTATCTCTAGTGGAAAGGCTGTCTTTAGACCTGATTTGGACTTTTTGAGCAATTTCTACGTATTTACCTACGCCGAAATGTCCGTTTTGACAGGAATGAGTGTTGTTTCCCTTGGATTGTTATTACAGACTTTCTTAGGAGCGGTTTTGGCTATTGGCGTTTTTTATTTTGCAGAAAACGTTACTGACAGTTCTCTAGCAGCATTTGTTGGCGCAGTTTTGTTCGTGGCTGGACCGCCAATTTATGCGAATGCTTCGCCCTACTTCTATTATTTCCATCCTATGTGGGTGGCCATGGCGCTTTTCCCATTTGTTCTAGCGTACGTTCATAAAAACCTGCTTGAGGATAAGAAGGGAGTTGCTGGACTCTCTCCTTTGTTCATAACTGCTTTATTTCTTTATCACTTGGTCGTTGGGCTAATGTTTTTCGCAGTTTTATTGGTTGATTTCATACTGCTTCTTTTAATTCTAAGAAGGAAAAGACTGATTGTTAACTTCGGCAAATTGGCGATTCTGACCCTTCTAGTTGCATCTGTCTTGATTATCCCCTTCCTTACTAATATCACAAACCCGTTCAGATATGTGTACCCTGAAGGCGGACTGCAAACTCTTTATAAAATGTTTTTTGGTGTGAGTGCATTTGCGTTTATCTCGCCTACTGGCGGGTGGAAATTCTTTGGTACCTATCTCCAAGAATTTCTGTTACGCGCACTACCACTTCTTGTGGTTGGTATACCAGGATTGGTATATCTATTCTTCAGGAGAAGAACTTTATTCGCGCTTATTTTTTCAAGTGTTTTGATTGGATTGCTTGGAATTGTTCAGCCCTGGCTGGGAGTGGCCTTTTTACCCCAAAGGTTTACCCAGCCTCTAGTTATTTTTGGCTCAACCTTAGTTGGGCTTTTCATTTCCCTCGTAGCAGCAGTCCCGCGTGTACATTTAACAAAGAGTGAATACAAAATAAAGATTAAAATTGGTGTCTCTAGACAAATTGGTCGGGTGGCTTTATTGTTCTTATTGTTCTCTTACATTGGAGTTACCACCTACCTATTGTTCTACTCGCCGGCGCGGCAAGCGGTTCTTGACGCGGAATTATACCTTAATCATGATGATCTTCTTGTAATAGAATGGATAGACAATAATATCCCGCGAAACGCCAAAATCCTCATGGACCAGTATCTTCAGTTTTACTTCACTGGAGTTACTGGAAGGCAACGTCAATTTAGCATAACTTCTGATAAGGCGCTTCATGAGATGTGGGACATATACCCTGTCAATGTATTTATCGGACGAACCGACCTCTTGAAAGTAGATGTTAACTACATTGTGGTTTCCCGCTGGTGTTACACCACATGGAGTTTTGTTGGAAAGCAGTATTTTGACCAACACAATAACCTCGTCAGAATCTATGAACATAGTCAATACGCCATTTACCAAATAGTTAGATAGAAAATACGGTGAGAGAGAATATTTGGGGTGAGTGCTCTAATGAATAGAATGAGTAGAATGTGCGAAAATTACTTTTGTCTTCTAATGTTTTGCTTGCTGGCGTTTTCAGTGTACGAGCGCCACCTCTATGCAAGAAAGCGATTCCATGCCAAAAACATTTAGATGGCCTTTTCTGAATTATGGGACTAAATTTAGTGGTTTTAACGAGCTATTTCGCTTTCGAACCTAAAAACATTATGGGCGGAATTGGCTACAGGTATGTGGGGCTTTATGGTTCGTTAGTCAAAGTTTTACTGAAAAGTTCACCAAAATCAAAGGTGTTTTGGTACTCGCATAGTGATTATTCTCTTAGAATTATAAACCAAACTGGAATTCAAAGGGTTAAGGCCACCATGCTGAAAGCCATCATGAGCGCGTTTTCTGACGCTTTAAAAAGTGGATCGCATTTGGCAGTTATTATGGCGTTTCCTTATGCAGTTCCTAGAATCGAAAAGATATTTGAGTACATTTTTTGTCTTGGAGTCTTGAAGATTTTCAGCTTTCGGCATATTAAGGTGATTGTCGATGACTTTGACCCACCTGTGGAGGCTGCTTACGCTTTCTCGGAAACCGAACCATCAGGACTGGCAATAATCTTCGGAAGAATACTGGAAATATTGACTCTAAAGTTGTCCTCATCTATCATAACAGTTAGCGAGTCTTTCAAACACTACATAGCGAGAATTTACCGAATAAGAAATGAGAAAATCTTAGTAGTGACGAATGGCTCTCTAATAAGAGGCATCTCCTATTTTCCGCCAAGAACCGAAGGTCCACTGACCATATTATATTCAGGTTCGGCGATGAAGGTTAAGGATGTTGATAAGTTGTTATTAGCTGTTAATAGAATGCGAAAAAGGGACATTAAGGTATTGTTGATTCTTACGGGAGGAAAGTTAATGAACATCCCACATCATGAATGGATTGTCCATAAAAAAATTGATGATTGGAGATCCTACGTGAAAACGTGTTTAGAGGCATCAGATATATGCGTGATCCCTTATCCCTGTAAGCTCTTTTGGGATTATACCGTTTTGGCTAAACTCTGTGACTATATGGCTGCTGGTAAACCGATAATTTCAACAAACCTAAAAGAAACAAGTAACATCATCAGAATGTATAACTGTGGGTTAGTAGCTAGGGACTGGCAGGAGTTTGAACTTCATCTTGAAAGACTTTACCAGGATAGAGAGTTGGCTAGAAAACTTGGGAAAAACGGTCGTAAAGCAGCCGAGAAACACTTCAACTATGAATTGTTAGCTGAAGCACTCCTTGCGAAATTGGTCAAGATGTTTGACTGTCACAAAAAGAGATTTTTCCTGAGCTATCTCGTGAGCGAGATCCAGACTTGGAAGAATAAATTCCAAGCTATATATGTCCTCTAATACTGTAAATTAGTGGATTAGGAATAAAGTTGAAAAAGAAAAGTTTTGAGTTGCACAGTTTTGCTTTGGTTTATCTGTTGCTGTTGCTATCGTTAAGCGTCGTTGTGAATAGAATAATGGGAGTCAACGTGGTGTCTTCTGGTTATGGTTTTCCCAGTGAAATTGGAGAAAATAGAACGGTTATCTCTAATTCTTTCAGATCGGACATCTCGGTGCCCGCCGTTCAGAATTTGACTTTTTCTGGCTCTAACCTTTTAACTGTAGAAATACCTTCGCAAGCGAGCCCCATGTCTCCAACTGCGTTGACGATAGATGTTGCTAGAGGATTTGAACCACAACAAAGGTTTAATTCTTCATTTAGAGCATTCACCGCCCCACTTCGGAAGAGTAACATTGCGAACTCTACTTTGAAAGAGATGGAAAGTGGGCTTTCTCTCTTCTTCAACGCTACGTCATATCCTTGCTACACAATTTTCAATGTTTCTTTTGTCAGTCCTTTGATCGTCTCTAAGACTGATTTCGTTTCGTTTGCTTTTCAGACAAGCAATAGTTTTAACAGCAGTCAAGCACTCATCGGGATTTCGTTGATGCTGAGAGACCAGCAAGGTAATCGCAACTATGTGTCCGTTGTGGTTTCTAATCAGCATTCTACAGACAGCTTCGGTTTAAGTGAGTGGTTTTTGGGTGAAGGCTTCACTATAGAGCTGCCTAAGTATCCTTATTATTCTATGAGATATGATTCCCTGTCTGGACCCTGGTTTAAACAACTGAGCCTGTCAGAGTCCCTATCGGTTCTCAACTTATCATCGGCTTGGTTGGATGGCTTGCTTGTTGGAGGGGAAATAGGATATATCGGTCCGCCTTTAGGTCCATACACCATGACAGAAGTAGACGCAATGTTCTACTTTACTCTTGTTCATCCTCAACCCTTCTCGATAAACCAGCAACCCGTCAACTCCACGGTTATAACTTTCCCGTATCAGAACAGTTTGAGTTTCTCTGGAATTCCAGCTAGACGCGTGACTATTACCATCAAAGGTTTTTTAAAACCGAGCAGTGAAAAAGAAGAACTTCTGGATGATGAAACTGTTAGTAGCTGCGAAGTCTTTTTCGATTTATCAGGCGCCGCGAAAGCTGGAGTTGATGTTAATGGTGTAGTAAACATAACTGTGTTTTCGAAGGATGTGAAAAAGTGTCTTCTAACACTTGATAACGATACCGATGTGGATCTAACTGATACGCTGTTAGCTAACAATTCGAAGGTCTATGTCTTCCCAAAGAGCACAAGTACACTGAAAGTGTTTTTAGTTCTCTTTAGGTTTAACGCATGGATTTTTGCTTTCTCCTTCTTGGGCGTGGTCAACGTAACCAAGAGCGGGATAGTTGAAGAACGCTTTTCTGCTGTGGGCAATGAAGGAGTGATAGATATTAATACGACTGTTACTGGAAAAATAAATCTGGCAATAAGGACAGATGAATTTACGCCCAGAGCGATTGCACTTGACGGAATTGAAAAGCCTATTGAATCAATGTTGGTAATAAATGAAGAGACATACTTCATTGTTTCCTTAGTTGGCTCTGGACAGACATTTTCACTTTATACAATTCAATACGTGCTTTCAGACCGTCCTCTTTTCGAAAGTTTAACGGTGACACCATTCGAAGTGCATTTCAACAATAGCGTCTTCCGCATCTTCACACCCTTCAACATCGAAGGCGAACAAGGCTTTTACATACCTATTACAATCCAAATGGTCACTTACAGAACGTTTATTTTGAAAGTGGAATACGACTTCTCTTTCTTCGAAGCTGAACAGAAAGAGATAATGGCATACTCAAGTAGGATTCACTATGAATATTTTGCCTTAAAGCCTTTACAAATTGGGCAAAGCACGGTTGGCTTAAAAATATCAGACGCTGCTAACGAAAAAACGGTTTTTTCGACTCTTTTCTCTGTGCACATTTCAAGTTCTTTTCCTTCTCGGATTCTTCTTTATTTTACATTCTGTGTTACCGTACTCTCTATTGTGGTTGTTTTTAAGGGCAAAAATCTTGCCAAATGGATACTGCATCGATGAAATAAATTGTCTGTTCACAAGCTTAATTGGTAAATAGTTTCCATTTCTGCCACGTTTTGATTCCAGTCTGCTTTTTTCTTCACGATTTCTGCGCATCTTCTACCAAAACTTTTTCTTAATGGCTTGTTTTCTATGAGCTGACTAATTTTTTCTGCAAGCTTCTCGTGGTCCTTAGGTGAAAACAGAAATCCATTGACCTCGTCCTCTATCCACTCTCTATTCCCAATAGTGTCGGTGACAACTGGTGCAAGTCCGCAAGCCATGGCCTCGAGAAGCGACACGGAGGTGGTATCCATGAAGCATGTGGAAACGTAGATGTTGGCTGCTGAGAGATATTGTCCCATCTGGGCATATGGCACAACTCCTACGAAGCGAATATATTCGGAAACGTTCAGTTTTTTTGCTAGGCTTTTTAGGTACTGTTCTAACGGACCTTTTCCCTTGATTATGAATTTAACGTCCGAATGCTTTTTGAGGACCATAGGGATGGCTCTGACTAGGCGTTCCACGTCGTAGTGATGGTTGTAAAAGGGTCTTGTGCTTATTATAACTATGTCGTCGTCTTCTATCAGAAGGTTTTTGCGCACCATGGCTCCGTCGATGTTCGGGTTAAATAAGTTGGTGTCCACGCCAAAGGGGATGACCTTTATTTTGTTTACTGGTATGCCATTTTTGACCCATATGTCTTTGAGCAGCCTTGCATCCACTGTTATCATGTTAGCTTTCTGAGCTGTAATCTTTGCCCAATTTTTGAAGAGAAAATTTGCTTTAGGCAGGTTTAAGACTTCGACTCCCCATGACGTTAGTACATAAGAGATATTGGTTAGAATTATTGCGGGGCTTAGATAATGTTGCGCGTGAAGGTGCACAATGTCTGGTTTTATTTTCTTCAAGATCCTCGCGGCTGCTAATACGTTTGGAAGAATGAGGAATGCAAAGTTTTCTTGGGTTGGAGTCGGCAAGGCGTAGACTTGAGTGAACCCAATTTCTGGTGTTACCCAGCAACTAGAGTCGGTGATTAAAGAAGTATTGTAGCCCTTTTTGTAAAAGGCTTCTATCCAACGATAGATGTGTTGATGCAACGGGCTTATATAACATATTTTCGCCTTTGCCACCCACTCACCTTCAAGCCCTAACGGTCGATTTAATTATATTTCGCATGTTATAGCCCAAGATCGAATAAGCAGGAGTTATCCGAACAAAGTATTTCAGATACTGGTCGTCCACAAAGCCTAAATTTTCACCTTTATTCCATTTGTAAATAATTTTTTCATCTCTGCATGGTTCTCTGATTATTACTTGTTTGTCGTTCTCGATGAAAATTGCCTCTGTTTTGCCTATCCAACATGTTTCCTTCATTTCAGTTCCTTTTCTCTCTTTTAAGGTATGACCGCGAAAGAGAGATGCTAACAAACGAAAGATTTTATCGTTCCAGCCGCAGATATGGAAGACATCTTTATAATCTGTCTTTTCAACGTTATAATTGAAACCAAAACCCGTCCGAAATCCTCCAATTGAGTCTTGAAATCTTAGAAGCCACTGAATGTGAGGTTTTTCGTCGAAAGACGAGTGCTCAGTCGAGAAATTTTTAAGTTCTAATAGGGCTCTCACCACTTCTGCTACCCCTCCGACTAGATTGGGATAATCATAGATTTTGCCCTCTCTATCTACGAAGAAAGAAAAGCCACCCTCTTTTCTCTCAAGTTTTCTTAAAAAAAGGCCACAAAGTTCTGCGGCATCTAGAGCCTTCTTGTCTCCTAAGATTTTGTAGGCGTCAAGTAAAAAGGTCAAAATTCTCGCATTGTATAAAGCGTATGCATTGTCGTCATGCAAACCTTGGGGGAAACTTCCGAATAAAGTGTCACGCTGTTTTTTTCTTTGATATCGCAATATGTAAGATAATGTGGAGGAAACCAGTTCTTGATATTTTGCTTCTTTGTCGTTCTGGCATAACCGTAAAAAGACTTGGGCCACAGTAGCCATTATATTGAAGACATATGAACTCTTTAGCGAGGTGTCATCTGCAGATCTAAATGCTCCCGCTGTAGAGTCCCATAGACGTTGAAAAAGACTTCCTTCAGCATTTTTTCGAGCTGCATCTAAGTACTTCTTACCATGTGCCCCAATGCTTTCCAAATACGAAGCTAGAGAAATTAACCCTAAATCTACACCTGCTTCATGTACAGATGAACTACCTTGAAGAGGGTTGAGTTCAAAAAAAGAATTTCTATAGGTCCCATCGAACATTTGAAGACTTAAAAGATATTTGGCGGCTTCTGAAGCCCGTTTAAGCCAAAGATCGTTGCGTGTTTTTCTGTGCAATTCGAGGTAAGCTTCGATTAATCCCTCATATGTCCAGTTGGCTCCTGCGCCGCAATATATGAAAGAACAGAGCCACCAGTGGATAACGGGGCCTCCATAAGCCCCACGGCTTATTCTCATGGAGTCAAACCAATCCGACAAAACCGATAGGCTCAAACCTATTTTTTCATTCTCATCGGGCAGTTTGTTGAGTCTCCTTCTTTTTTGCTTCAACTAATATAACGCTGGATAGTATGCCTGTCTCCTTTACAGAACCAGCATAATGTATCTTTTTTGATAAATGTTCAAATCCAATTAATGAGAGGACGCTGCTCGCAGCTATGTGCAGCAGAGAAGGCAAATCGTAAAAGTGATAACACTCTTCTAGTTGAAATCCAGCTTGCTTTATTTCCTCTAAAAATGACCTTGTCGAGGGGGCTGACCATGGTCCTAGAAGCCAGTGCCATCTTTTGTTAAAATCGTTCGGTTTATTTAAGGATATGAATCGACGGATCATATCGAAAGCCCCCCAACGATTGAAAAATGCGATAAGCATTACTCCGTCATTTCTGAGAACACTTCTCGCTTCTCTCAAGATAGGCAAACGATTAGGCACGTTTTCTAGTCGAAAGAAGCAGGTTACCCCATCGAATGATTCTCTTTCAAATGGGAATGTCACATCATTGTTTTTGGATAGCTCGAGTGCTTTTATTTGACAAGCAATTCCGTCTCTTTTAAGAATATGTTCAACGTATTCTGCTGTTTCTTGCGAGAGTTCAACTGCAAAGAGTTTCACGTCACTTTCCATGTTGGTTCTCCAGGCAAGCGAACGTAAGAACAATCCTTCGGTTGGAAATAGATCCAGTGCTTTTTTAATTCCTCGATGTTTCATTCGCATAGAAACTATGTCTATAAGACTCATGGTCAGCGAATTCAAGCCGATGGGTTCAGGAATTCCAATAGATCCAGCGTAATGAATTATTCTTTTTTTAAATTCAATAAATTCTTCCCAAGTCCATCTCTTTGGGTCTGGAGAATTTGGGTAAAGAGCGCTGGGTCTCTGTCTTCCTGTTTTAAGGTTTCCAAACTTGTTAAAGTGAACGAAATCATCTACTTCTCTCCGGGGAGGGGGAAAGGGTTCTTCATCTGAATATCCAAGAAATATGAAACACATAGGCTCATAGCATTTAGGTATGTTCAAGAGCTCTCTGAGTTTTTTCTTTTTCGTAATTGCTGAGACGGCCAGCGAACCAATTCCGAGGGCATGAGCTTGAAGGAGCATATTCTGCATGAAAGCACCAGAACTTATGGCAGGTACATCTGGAGCAACTCCTCTCGGCATAAGTTCCTTGCTCTCGTCGTAAAGTACAAGAAGCGCCACAGGAGCTTGATAAAAATAAACCTGATTATTTGATAACTTAGCCACTTGCCTTCTAAGTTTTGCATCTTCAATAAGGATAACTTCAAAAAGCTGCTTATTGCAGCCGGTTGGAGCCCAGCGACACGCATCTAAAATAACTCTTAATTTATCTTGACTGATAGGCTCTTTCTTAAATAATCGTACAGATCTCCTTTCCCGAATCGCTTTGTAAACATCCACAGATGAATTGCTCCTTTAAACACTTATTAATGATGCTAAACAATGAAATAAGTATTCGTTTGATATTTTTTGTCTTTTTTAGATAAAACACATCCTAAATGTGATATCCAACTCCTACATATGTGAAGCCCAATCTCTTGGCTTCTATCGGTGAAAAGAGCCGCCTTCCATCAACAATCACTGGTTTTTGGTTCATTAGATTTTTCAGCTTTTCGAGCTGTAATTTTTTGAACATTTCATGCTCAGTAACTATGACCACACAGTCTGCTCCTTTTACAGCTTGAGTATTATCCGGGGCTCTCGTTGCTCCAAAACTATTGGTGGTATACGGGTCATAAACAACGACCTTCGCACCTAGCTGAATCAATTTGTGAACTATTTTTTCAGATGGACTGTTTCTGTCGTCGTCTATTTCGCCCTTGAATGTGGCTCCTAGAACGGCAATTCTCGAAGTTTTCACGTCTTTATCGACTTTCTTTAGGGCGTCAGCAACAAGTGTAACCGTATGCTCTGGCATGTGTTCGTTCAACTCTCTTGCATACAACATCAACTTTAATCTTTGACTCTTGTTTTTTACGCCATGTAAAAGCAGATGAGGGTCTTTTGGAATGCATGGGCCACCCACTCCACATCCAGGCTTGTGAATGTTTACCCTGGGGTGAGTGTTCGCTAGTTTAATTACATCCGCAACATCAACACCTATTTCCTCACAGACTAACGCTAATTCGTTGGCAAAAGCAATGTTTACATCTCTAAAACTGTTCTCAGCTAGTTTTGCAACCTCTGCGGTAGTGCTATCAGTGGTGAGGATGCCCCTCTTCGTCACAGCTCTAAACAACTCGGCAGCAATCTCAGTGCTTGAATCATCGTATCCTCCAACTATTTTTACGTTTTCAACAAAGTCTTTCACAGCGTTTCCTACAGCTATTCTCTCTGGGCAGTGAGCCATCCAAAAATCTTTGCCACAGTTCAGTTTGCTTCTTTGCTCAAGTATTCTTGCTAGGCTCCTCGTTTTTCCCGGTGGAACAGTGCTTTCAATGACCAGAAGTTTTCCCTTTGAAAGACTCCTAGCAATGTCTATACATGCTTTCTTAATGTGAGACTGGTCGGGTTTTTTGTCTTCAGTTAAAGGCGTTTGGACGCATAATATCCCTATGTCACTGTTGGTGAATGCCTTTCGAATGTTAGCTGTTGCCCTGAGCTTACCGTTACCGACAACCTCATTTATCAGCTTCTCAAGTCTTGGTTCTCTTATGTGACTTCTTCCAGATGAAACAGCCTCAACAACTTCCGGTTTTATGTCAACTCCAACAACTTGAAAACCCGATTTTGCAAACATGGTTGCTGTGACCAGACCAACGCGTCCGAGACCAATCACAGATATTGTTGCCTCTTTCCGCCTTATTTTTCTGATTAACTCTTGATGCATTCAGCTTCCTTCTCTCTAGCTCAATTCTCGATATCTGACTGTTCCCCAATCAATTTGTCGATTTTTCTATGTTTTCTGAAGTATACGAATACACCTGCTGAGATTGTTCCAGCAATCAAGATTCCTGCCAAAATCATTAAAAAGAAAATCGGAAACATAGAGTATCCAACATGATACCTATTCCATGATAGAGTTTGAGCGCGGTTTCCTGCCTTATCATAAGCCTCAAAAAAGAACTCGATGGTTATGCCATCTTCGTGCCCTGGTATTACGCCACTCCAAACCCCATCTTTAAACGTCATGGATTGGTTGAAGAATCGAATTGTATCGTTTTTGTACCATAGGTTAACAATCTCCACTCCGCTCGTTGCATCAGTCACAGAAACTGTAACGGTCACATCTTCCCTTGGGGCGGGATTCCTTGGCTTCCAGTCTTGGCTTCCGATTATAGGAGGCGTATTGTCCGGAAACACTGTTGCTGTTGTGTTAGCAGAGTTGCCTGCCAAGTCGTTGGCAATTAGTTTCAGAGTATGAGGACTACCTTCGACTAGTGCAGTTGTATTCCACTTATAGCTTAGAGTTCCATTCTTGTTCCATAGCTTGACTAATGCATCATCAATGTACAACTCCAGTTTCTCTAAATACTCTTCTTGGCAAAAAACTGTAATGTTAGCGTTTCCAGACACATAGTCACCGTCTGCAGGTCTCAATATTCTAGACATGTTCGGATATAGATGTTGCACGAGAATGGTAACAATAGGAGGATATGTGTCGGTCACTAGGTAGGAGTAGATTTCAGAGGAAATCCAATTTTCAGCACAGTCTGCTGCGTAAACCTTGTACTTAACTTCGGTTGCGTATGGAATAGGTGGGATATGGCCTTCGTAGAGACTGTTAAGGAGCATTGTGGTGTTCAACCAATAAGTTCCATCCCAATAGCTTAGAAGCACGGTGCCCACTCCACTTTCATCGTCCGTAATGTTTGCACTAACAGTTACTGTATCATTGTATTCAGGGTTTTGAATCAAACGTTCGACCAAGAGAATGTTGGGAGGAATTTTATCTTCTGTGAAAAAGACCTCTAACTTCAATGAGGAAGAAGAAAAAGTTGCGTTTACAGTCAATGTTCTTGTCGTGGAATCATAACTCCAAACTATTCCCCGAAACTGGGTTAGATTAACTTCATCGATAAAAACTTCTCTGGGATAAAACCTGTAACCCGAATAAATTTTTATAATGAAGTCGATTCCAGGAGCACCTGAAATGATTGCTGTTAAGTGTCGTTCAATAAAGTCCCAATGCGAGACATTGACTTCCTCCGGACGGCTAAGCACCACGAGTTTTACATCCTTTTGTGTAGCGTTTTCGTGAGAAACTCTCCAGTTTGGGAGCCCATAAAGGTGTTCTCCAACACGATTTTTCAATTCAGCATAGGAATCAACCATCTGAGTGAAGATGATTGGCGTTTGCTTCTGGTAAGTGGCATAGTAACTGAAGAATTCAAACGCTTCTGAAGCTGATATATTCGGAACTTGAAGACGGATAAGCGAGAGCCTACCGTCAGTTAAATCAGTTTGAAGTAGCAGAAGGTTTGTTTGATTGTACGCAGTCCACAACGAGTTTGAGCTTTTTATGAAGAAGAAGTGGGTCGGGTTATCATTTTGTCGAATTATAAATTCATTACTTAGATTGAGAGTGGAATTGACAAGATCGTTTAGCATTAGTGACGTGCCGTTGGCAAGGGTTATTTCAACCTTGCTTTGAGACCACTGCAGAATACTGAACGTTGTGGGACCTCGGACTTGCGCTGTCGCTGGTCCGTTTGCGTATATCTGCTGGTCAATAATTGAAGATGTATAGATTGATTTGACGTTCATGTAGTAAAGATATTTGTCAATAATCGAAACTGGTGTTTCATAAGGAGGATCTTTCTTCCAACCGAAAAAAAAGTACAGAGTTCCTCCTTGACCTGTCCCTCTCCATTGATAGAGTCCAGAACCCCACGCCGAATTAATTCGCAATCCGTCAAAACCCAAGTTTGTCCTCCATTGGTATACTATGTCTTGGTCTGTTGCAGAAACAATGGGGTAGTCTATCAATTTTGCAATTTCTGAAGGTTGAAATGTTCCGTCGGGCAAAGGATAAGTGGATAAAAAGCTGCCTATGAAAGACTGCGGCCAACGCCAACCGTAAGCGCCATCTCCAATGCCACTTTTTGGAAAAACGCCATATGCAGTGAAGTTAAGAGTTTTAAGCCCGAGGTAAGTAGCCGTTCTAGTTTTGTTTATGTCTACTTGCGTGAAATTCGCTTTCCATGAATTGATGAGTGCACTGGTAACAGCATAGTTTTCCATGAGGGCAAAATCTATAGGTAAAGATTGTAGCCACAATATTGTGTTCGTCATGTTTGTCCTATAGCCTACGTATGGTGTATTTAAAATGCTGTAGCCACAAGTCAACAAGAACATTAGAAGGCCTGTATTGGCTCTGTCTTCGGCTGTTTCTCCGATGGAAGCGGCTAATCCACCACTTGGCAATTGCGCTCGGAATTGCCAGTTAAGAGTGCGGTTTACGTGTGCTAGGTAAGCTGTGTTAATTTCTTTTCCGTAGAGGGTGTAAAAAAGAGTTATTGATGCTTGTCTCCAAACCAATTGCTTGGCATAGGTTTCTTCTCTGCCCCAAGAGTAGTATCGACTCCAAGCCAAATCTGTAGAGTTATTGACTGCAGCCAGAAGAAGCGACTCTCTCGCCACTCTGTCCGCCAATTGTTTGAATTTTTCGTTGTGTGTTTCTTTCCACAGCTTTAAAGAAGCAAACGCAGTAAGCATGGTTGGTGTAAGATCATAATCGTGCTCACCGTTGCTAAAATAGAGCGCAGGGACATGGAATATGTTGATGTTGCCCACACCCACAATGTACGTAGTGACGTAGCAAAACGGATTATCTATTAACCCTTGTATCAAAGTACTCAATTTAGAGAGGTAGTATTGAGAGAGGGAGTAATTACCACGTGTTTGTTCATACATATTTATCAAGGCAAGTGAGTAAAAACTAATCCCACTCAAAGAAATGTTGCTGTCAGTGGGACGAGTAGCCCAATTCCTGCGCACATAATCATATGGGTCCACTAACGTGCCATTGAGGCTGAGCCAACGAGTCAACAAAGTATCCCAGTTTTTCCAAGAGCTCAACATCATTTCATTTAAATCAATGTATGAAGTTGGAGATTGTAACTGATTAGTTTCTACTTGATTGAATTGATAGGCGGAAAGAAAGGATGGGGCAACGATGATATAAAGGATGAATCCGGTTGTCAAAAAAACAAAGCTACGTTTAGCAATGCTTTTTTTAAAAAATGAATGCAAGTTTCGAAATCCCCCTAGGGCAATCATGAATTCGTAGCCTTTGTTTTTTTACATTTAACGGAGTGTAAGCCTCAATAAAAACAATACTCCGATTAACCGCATAGTTATCGAATCAAATGTACACTTTATGGCTTTGACAAGAATTGCTCGCATGCATACCTAAGTTGTTCCATCATGTGCACTCCAAGTGTGAATGATTCATTTGATGCACAAATTTCAAGGTCTCAAACCTACTCTCCCTTTATTGCATCATAGAAATGGATAAATACAAAATTGCGAATCCATTGAACTGCTGGTGCTTCAGAATCTCAGACAAAAGTCGATTTGATAAATTAGAACAATTGATAGTACGCGACCCCAAGTTTATTTGGACTATATTTTCCTATTTTATGGTCTTATTAATTTTCGTAAACCTCAACACTATTCGTTGGGCAGTGGTGGGCGTCGTTGTCTCCTTCGTGTTTTTTCTTATTAATGCTATCTTTCTTGGAAGCGCCTTTTTTAAAAAGGAAGAACCTTTCCTTAGATTGGCATTCAGTGGGTTCTTACTGGTCGCTATTATTGGCTTAGTCGGCTGGACAGTGCTCATTATCTACAACCTTGACATCATTAGGTCAACGATTGCACTTTCCATAGTTAGCGCAATATCCTCTATCATAAACAAATTGAGTCGCTACACTTTCAGCATAGAATTTGTCAGAGACGCTTCAAATGCTTAGGTGTTTCCAGTGACTACATGTCCATTAACAAACACTTTTGCTGAGATTGGGAGTGTGTTTTCTTGAATTTCAGATACTTGTATGCACTCAGGCTTGTCTACATTTTAATGATTGGGTCTTTGTCTTACATGTTATTCCTGGCCCGGTCTGGAGAAATCTACACGGTGTGGGAGACTTTGCCTACTGCCTTCTTGCCAGCCTTCTTTGTAGCCTCAGTGCTCTTGTTGCTTATTGTTTTTTCATCGTCAGAGGAAGTTAGGTATAAATTGCTCTTCGTCATCGTGTTCTCAATCCTTTCTCATTCCTTCTCTGCCATAGTTTTTCCAGCTGGAGGCATAGGTCCTCAACAGGGAGAAGGTTTGAGCATAACTAGACTTATGTTCGATAGCACAGTTCATGACGGCTGGGCACCATGGCCTCCAAACAATATTCTTGTGCTCTTATTTAACTGGTTCAGGGGAGAAAATTTTCAAAGTACCCTTAGCATAATTTTTGCGCGCATGCTTGGAGTTGATGTTTACTGGACTCATGTGTGGCTTTCCCCAATACTATGGGGGATGTTTCTTCCCATAATAATCTTTGCAGTTACTAGGATATTAGGGGGAAACGAGACAACTTCTATTGTAGCAAGCTTATTGATTACGGCGTTCCCTCTCATTGTCCTCTGGGGGACGTTTTCAGTTCCCAACAGTTTGGGCTACATATTCTTTCTCCTTTACGTGCTCTTTCTCATGAAATACCTTTCATCTCCGAAACTGAAGGTTTTGTTTTTGATGGCAACATTTTTCGTGGCTTCCATACTCTCGCATTTGTTAACTGGAATAGTGGCTCTCTCGCTTCTCCTTCTCGCCGTAGCCTTGAAAGCTTATGAAAGTGAGAAGAAGGAATCACCATTAATAGCGAAAACTTCACTTGTCTCCGCATTTCTTCTGTCCACAATTCTACTACCATTCGCTTTATTGTTACAAAGGATAGTTTATCCGCGATACACAAGCTTCAGCCTATACCCCCTAGGAGGATTCCCTATAACAAGTGTCCTCAGTTTATTCTTAATCGGAGAATACGCAAGCTTCAACATTGAGGCGATTCCTGTCTTCCTCGCTGGTCCTCTGCTTGGTATCATTGGGCTGGTCTATATTCTCAGAAGGCGAAGAAAAGAGAAGAGCAGTCAACAAATTAATTTAAGTCTACTGCTGGTTTCACTCGGGTACCTGATGGTTCTTATTGACTACCGAATTCTAAAGCTGTTCATGGTTAATGTTCCTTTTGGCGCGGATCGAATGTTCGTCTTCGAATACCTCTTGATTGCGCCATTTGTTGCCTTTGTGATCAACGGCGTTTTCACCTACTTGCATAAGAAGAGTCCTAGACCCGATTCAAAAAGGAAGCAATTATCATCCGCATCTACGAACTTTGATCAAATGCGCCTGCACAAAAGGCAAATGGTCGTGTACATTATTGTCACAATTATGCTCGCATCTTGGCTAACAGGCTCCGTCTATTACGCATATCCGCATTACGGATTTTTGCAAATAACCGACTACGAGATTGAAGCTGCAAGATATATAGAAACAAACACTAACAAAACCTACATCGTGATTTGTGACCAGTGGTTCGCGTACGCAGGAGGCATGCTCGTTGGGGTTAACAACACATGTGCCTTTTATTTCGGCAGTGTTTCTCGCGCAGGGATTGAATTGTTCAATTCTTTGAAAGAAGATCCATCAGTCAACACCATGAACAAAACCCTGACACGAATGGAACGTGATGGATCGCATTTTGAAATCATATATTTTTTGGTTGAAGAACCAAGACTTGGAACAGACGAGTTCAATCGAGTCGTCACTGAGGCGTTGGAGAACAACCTCAAAGTATATTACAAATATCCTACTTCAGGCGAGGCAAAACTTTACATTTTCTATTATGAAAGGTAGCAAATAAATCCCCGTTTTGCCTTTTACTATCGTGGTGGAAGGCGGACTAAGAGTAAGGTTGAACAAGAAAAGCTTTAAGTCCCATCGATTCTCTAAGGTTTCCCTGTTTTTGTTGCTATCATTAAGCATAATCGGGAATACTGCGCCAAAAGCTACTGCAATCCCGTCAGGTCATAATTTCCTAGCCGAAATTGGAAGTTTCAAAGATTTGCATGGAGTTGATGTGGATTCGGAAGGAAGAGTGTTCATCAGATGGAATAACACCATCTGGAGGAGCATTAACAACGGAGCGACATTCACAGAAGTTCTTAATATTGGAGTAATTTCCGCAGGGAGTGCTCCTTTTCTAACAAGGGTTGACAGCCATGATAGAATATTTACAAACATTTGGAATGGAAGTTGCTATGACTTATACCGAAGTGTAAATCATGGAGATACTTGGGAGAAAGTTATTGAAAATACTCCTAGACTTTGGCGACTTGCTGAAATGCCAAATGGCACGCTTCTTATAAACACCTATGATACTCCTAAAGATGATTTGATTTACAAGTCTGAAGATGGAGGTGCAAGCTGGAGCGTTTGGCAAAACCTTACTGGACACGTAACTGATCATATTCATTTTGTTAGAGTTAATCCCTATAACCAAGATGTGTGGATAGGAGCAGGAGACCAAGCTGGCGCTCCGTTAGGTTACCACAACGGAACCGCATGGAATTGGATATTCAACACGACGAATGACATTGTATTTACTGATGCGATTTTTGACGAAAATTATGTTTATCTGATGCCTGACAGAAGCGCCTTCAAAATTTTTAGGCTCCCGCATAGAGGGACGTGGAACCAAAAAGAAGAACTGTTTGACTTGTGGTATGACGACTATGCAACGGGTATCCCGTATAGCATGATGGCAGCACGATATGACGATGGAGTGATGATCGTTCCCACAGATAAAACCAGAATTTACGGCAGCATAGATGGTGAAAGATGGGTTAAGTTGGTTGAGTTACCCTACGAAGGAAGTGGCGCATGGAGACTTGCATACATTAGTCAAAGAAGACCAATCTACGTCGCCGATTACTACACCGATAGACTCTACCGACTTGACGTTCAAAAAGAGGACATTGTCAAGATTTTCTATCAACGCTGGACGCTTGAAAGAGGCTTTGTCATTAATCAAGAGAATTACGTTTATGAGTCAGTGATCAGCAATGGAACAAACCACATCGACTTGACTGGCGTTGGTTTATCATCGGTTACAGCGAGCATAAAGGGCTTGAGTAGATACCAAAAAATAGCTTATAATTCTGGGTTTGAATCTGGATGGAATTTTTGGAGCGAAGGAGAGGGACACCTGCATTCAATTACATCAAAGCAGCACTATTCAGGCAATCGTGCACTTAATATGACTACAACCAGTTTAACATCTTACAACACCTATGTCATTCCCAATGGAGCAAATGGCGTCACGTCAACAAGCAGTGACGTTTGGTTAGTTTCTTTATACGCCAAGGCAAGTCAGCCTTCAACCTCTTATTGTATTGGTTTGCTTTTCACCGAATGGGACAATGAAGTTAAATGTTTCTATGATATTTACTGGAAACATTGTCAAGTTACAACTTCTTGGCAAAGATTCACTTTATTCAAATCAGGAATAGTGTCAAGTAACTTAACAATTGGCTTTCAAGCTTTGTGTTATCAATCTTTTCCTTTTCAATTGTATGTTGATAGTGTGGTAATCGAAAAAGTTTCAGATCGAATAATCAGACCCGTAAGTAATGGCGACACAATAGTTTTCAAGACTCCAACACCTGCTGATTATCTTGAGGATACATTAGACACAAAGGATCCAATACTGACCATTGGCACACAATTTGTATCTCATATGGGTACTTTAACAAACGGAACAGAATGTTTGCCACAAAATCTAACAGGAGTCTTCACTGGACCAGTTAAAGTTGAGGCTAGCATTGGTGGAAGCGGACAAGCTATTCTGCGACTGGCAGGAACACGACTATTTACGACAGACAATATCATTTTTATCTCATACAGAGATGGGTGGTGTTATGGACGCTATTATGGAACACCGAGTTTGCCGATTCATCTTTCAGCGTTAATCAATATCCAGTCAAATATAAGCGCTCTTTTTTACTCATCGGAGAGACTTACTTTAACAATTGATTCGCCTTTAGGAGCAACAAGCACTGTTAAGCTTTATGTTGGCGACAAAGGCAAACCGACCAAATTATTCATTAATGGGGTTGAAAGAGTGGAAGGCGACGGATGGAATTACGATGACTCTGCAAAGACTATGACAATTACCGTTACTCACTTCAGAGGAGGCACTGAAGAAGTATTGATAGACTGGAGAATGCTAGGCGATGTGAATGGAGACGGCATAGTCGATATTATCGACTTGGTAAGAGTAGCTTACGCCTACGGGGCTTCAAAAGACGAACTTGCGTGGGATGCAGACGCTGACTTTAACAAAGACAACATAGTGAACATCCTTGATTTAGCAATTGTCGGAGAGAACTACGGAAAAAGCAAAAGCTAATCTCTTGTATTTGACTTTTTTCATGAAAAATTTGAAGCTCCACTATTCAGTGCCATGACAAAGAACATCATGGTGGAAAAAATTTATAGCGATGGGTTTTAAACCTTGCATGCATTAACACATTATGGAGAGCTGCAATGAACTTTAAAGAAATCCCACCTGTCAAACTATGCTTCCCGAAAGAAGACATTCAACTAATTCAGGATGACGTCCAAAAAATACTCAATTCTGGAATGCTAACCTTGGGTGAATACACTAAACGTTTTGAAGCAGAATTCGCCCAACTCTGTAACGTTCAACATGCGGTGGCAGTAAACTCTGGAACCTCTGCCTTAGAAATAGCTTTGCGTGTAACGGGCTTGGGGAAAGGCGATGAAGTCTTAATTCCAACAAACACTTTCAGCGCCACAGCAGCCGTTGTTGTTATGATCGGCGCTAAACCAGTCTTTACAGACATCGACTCCAAATCTCTTTGTCTAGACGCTGAAAATGTAAAAAACCATTTAACAGACAAAACAAGAGCCGTCATGCCTGTGCACATCGGAGGTCTAGTTAGCCCCGAGATTAAAGCAATAAAAGAAATCTGTGAAGATCACAATCTCATCTTAATTGAAGACGCAGCTCACGCCCAAGGAAGCCTACTGGATAAAAAATCCGCTGGTTCTTTTGGAAACGCAGGCTGCTTTAGCTTCTACCCAACTAAAGTCATGACAACAGGCGAAGGCGGCATGATTACAACCGATAGTAAAGAGCTTGCTGAAAAAGCTGCAATTTTGAGGGATCAAGGTAAAGAAAATTTCTACAGCAATATCATCATTGAAGTAGGCTACAACTGGAGAATGAATGAGATCAGCGCAGCCATAGGGTTAACACAGCTTCATAGATTGCAAGAATTTATTAAACAAAGGAATGAGATAGCACGTTACTACGATAAGGAACTCTCCAAGATGAATGGCATCAAACCTCTTAAGGTTCCAAAGAACGCGTTGAGCAATTATTACAAATATGTCGCCTTCATAGCCCCAGAGATTTCACGAGACGATTTTAAACAAAAGCTTCGAGAAAAAGGCGTGAAACTTAGCGGTGAGGTTTATTGGCCGCCTTTACATATGGAACCAGTCTACAAGCGGTTACTTAATGTCAAGGACGGCGACTTTCCCGTGGCAGAAGAAGCCTGCAGAAGAATGGTGTGTCTTCCTATCTATAGTCAAATGACAATAGAAGAAGCAGAATACGTCACAGAGAAAGTTGAAGAAGTTTTGTCTTCGATATAGGAGGTTAAATGTTGCAAATACTTGTAACTGGTGGCTCAGGCTTCATCGGAAGCCACATCGTGGACAAACTTGTAGAAAACAGCTACGAAGTACGGGTTTTTGACAGAGTCAAGCCTTTGAGAGAAGACGTGGAATGGTTCAACGGCGACTTACTAAACGAAAAAGACGTTCTTGAAGCATGCAAAGACATGGAAGCCATCTTTCATCTGGCAGCAATCGCAGACGTAAACGTAGCATTGTCGCACTTCGATGTTTGCTTGACGATTAACGAAATGGGAACCATGAACATCTTAAAGTCCGCCACGGCTCAAGAAGTTGAACGAGTTATCCTTGCGTCAACCACATGGGTTTACGGCAGAAACAAAGGCGTAGTCGACGAAAACACTCCAATCCCATTTCCTGAGCACATATACACCAAAACCAAAATCGGCCAAGAACAACTAATCTATTCATGGAATCAACACCACGGCTTGCCCTACTCCATTTTGAGATACGACATTCCTTATGGACCCCGAATGAGGTCTAACATGGCTATTTCAATCTTCGTGAGACGGGCTTTGAGGAATGAGCCGATCACCATTTTTGGAGACGGAAACCAGGGTCGATGCTTCATTTACATTGAAGACTTGGCTGATGGAAACGTGGACGCATTGATGGAAAGCGCTAAAAACGAGATTATCAACTTGGCTGGACCTGAATTCGTAACCATGAAGCAGATAGCTGAGTGTTTGAAAGAAAATTTTGGTAACATTCAGATCAAGTATGAACCGCCAAGACCCCACGATTTTGAAGGGGCTATCACTAGTATTGAAAAGGCTAAGAGACTTTTGAAATGGAAGCCTAAAACGTCGTTTAAAGAAGGTTTGAGCAAATACATAGAATACGTGAAAAACATATCTTCAGAAAAATAAACGTATTTATGAACGACCAACCGTCAACCCAAGGACAATTCTAGCGTGGCAACGACGTTCAAATAAGAAACTCTAAAAACCGTAAAATAGTATCAAGACCAAGAGAAGTGACAAACCTAGAGTTACGAAAAACACCGATGTGTGACTCTATCAACTCCATGTTATGATTACGTGATAAGCCAACTCTTACTGTTTGAATGGCGGGTTCATTATCTCTACTGTGTCTGTGCCTGAAAAACGTGTGCCGTCTTCTAATTGACCTGTAACCTCTAATGGAATGGGTGCTTGTTTTAATCCCATGTGTTGCCACTGTCCCAGAAGATAGTCTGTTACACCAAAGGCGTCAAACTTGACCATTAATACATCTTCTTCGATGTTACTCCATTCAGGTTCAAATAGGCCTTGCAGCACGATAGATGATGTGTCAATATCACTTACGTTATACCCTTCAGGCAATGTTATATACGCTGTTATCCACTTTCCTTTCATATTCACGTTAATCGTATCAGGTTTGATGTCAACAGTAGCTGTTAGGTCGAATGCTGTTCCCAATGGGCTTAAGAGTTGAAAACCAAAGAGTATTAAAGCTGAGAAAAACAACATCGTCAAAAATGAACTAACTCGCATCTTCTCCCCCTTCCTTTCCAATTAAACGCTTGATAATCTTTTGGCGGACAAAGGCAATATGTTTTACTGAATAAAACTTCTAGAAATAAATTCCATAAAAGAAAAAGTTTTCTTGAAGAACCTTCTTTTTTAAGGCCTTAGATCATAAAAAGGCTTCATTCACCAAGATTTTAACAATTTTTTTTGCGGTTGTTCCGTCTCCATAAGGTGACGTTTTTGACTTTGTGCTCTCTTCTTGAAGTGTTTGTTTCATAGCAGCCAAAATGTTTTGTTTTTCTACGCCGATTACTTTAGAGAACCCTGCTTCCACAGCTTCTGGACGTTCCGTCGATAGCCTAATCACCAATACAGGTTTTCGTATAGGGTGTGCTGTGGCTTCTTCCTGTATTCCGCCAGAGTCAGTGATTATCATTTCACATTTTTTCATAAGCACAAGAAAGTCAAAGTAACCCAGCGGTGGCAATAGCTGAACGTTTTTGGCTGTGGAAAGCTTCTTCCACATTTTTTGTTGACGCAACCGCTTTTTGCTTCTTGGATGAATAGGATATACAACTGGGATAGGAGCCTCATCGAAAGCTTCGACAAAGTTTCTAAGCACATGGGGATCGTCCACGTTTTCAGCTCGATGTGCAGTTACTAGTGCAAACTGTTTAAAACGAATTTGATCCATGATCTTGGACTTTATCTGCGCAAGGGGCATGTGCTGTATTACAGCATCGATGACGGTGTTCCCCGTCACGTAGATTCTGCCCCACACGCTTTCTCTTTCTAAATTTTTTCTGGCGATTTCTGTTGGCGCAAACAGGAATTTGGATAAGTGATCCACTAAGCGTCGGTTGTGCTCTTCGGGCATGCGTAAGTCAAAGCTTCGCAGTCCAGCTTCAACGTGACCGACTGAAACGTTGAGTTTTACAGCGGCAATAGCCGAAGCCAGTACTCCGTTTGTGTCTCCCTCAACTAAAACGATTTTTGGTTTCACTTTTTTTACGGCGCTTTCAACAATGTTGAGGATTCTACCTGTTTGCAGTCCAGGTGAATAAGCCTTCACTTTGAAGCCATAATCTGGCTTTGGCAGTTGAAGTTCTTGGATAAATTGTTGGGACATGTTGTAGTCATAGTGCTGTCCGCAATGAACAAAGACGTAGGGTAATTTGTTGTCGTTGAAGGCGCGTATGACTGGCGCCATCTTTATTATTTCGGGTCTCGTGCCCACGATGATCATTGATGTGTCGATTGTTGCCACCTTCTGTTACTGTGTTACTCTTCTGAAGTTTATCATTGGATTGTGCTTAAGATTTATACTTTCGGCAACTTCACTCTTTATCTATCTTGGTCTACTCTGACGGCAAAGCTTAAAATGTGCATTGCCAAATTCTGTTCACAACTCATAGAAAACATTGAGGGATTTCAAGGTTAAATGAGGTTGATCTAAAACTTGACTTTGAGGGATAATGTCAAAGAAGCTTCGTTGAGCATACTTCTCATAGCAATGGCATTGATAGGACTTTTCATTCTTCCTCAAAGCATGCTGACTTCTTTGGCTCCTCCTGCGAGCATCAAGTACTCGCTTTCAGTCTCCCCAACTTACGTTCAAGAGGGACTTAACACAAACATAACTGCGAGCATAGAAGAGGCAAATGCAAGCGCTACTTACACTTTCCAAGTTAATGTAACTGCACCCAACAGCGTCCCATACTCTTCGAATTTGACCATTACAACAAATGCGACTGGCTCAGGAAGCAATTTGACAGAGTTTGCGAGCGACTTTTCAAACGCTAATACTAATTTTGTGGGAACTTATAACGTGACTCTCTTAAACCTTACTGGAAATGAGACGCTTGCCGCTGCAAACTTTACGGTTGGTCTAACTGACAAGCTGAAGTATCTTAGGTCTGAAACTGTGGGTATTCAGGGTTCTGGATACGGTGTTAATGAAACAGTTTGGGTTGACTTAAAGTTTGATAATGTATCGGCTTCTGGTTTTCCAAGATCAGTTAACGCCAGTGTGGAAGGCGTTGTAACCGACTCTTGGGTGATTCCCGCAAACGCTTCCCTGGGTGTTTACACGTTAACTCTGTTAAACGCCACAACAACTTCTAAACCAGTACAGGATGTTCAATCATTCACAGTGGAAGGACTTTGTGAGGTTCAAACTAAAAACCTAGCTGGCAAGCCCTTAGCTGAAGTAACTGTTGAAGTCTATAACGCAACCCCCCCAGGCAGCTTTCTCAATCTCAACAAAAAAACCAACCAAACAGGAGGGACTAGTTTTGTGCTTGAGGCTGGTAACTACACTTTCAAGGCTTTTTGGAAAGATGTGGAAGTGGGTGCCTTGAATACGAATTTTACGGAAAATGTTGTATTGCCGTTGGAACTCAAGCTTTCCAACCTAAAACTGATGGTAACGGATGAGATTGGCGTTCCTATTCCCTTGATAGAGCTAAATCTAGAGTATAACTACACCACTCGGGCTAACAAGACTGTTCCTGAAGCTGGTTCGTTTAATACCAACATCAATGGAACTGTGCAGTTGCAAAATGTGTTTACTAACATAAGTTATCTTATCGAAGCGCGACGCTACGGCTCACTCTTCAACATAACTTCTATCTCAAGCCTCCCAACGGAAGCTTGGAACAACATAACAATAGTTGCACCAACATACACTATACAGATTCAGATTTTTGATTCTCAAGATGATTATGCAAAGGAACTTAAAGTTGCGGCTTACGAATGGAGTAGCGGAATGGGAGGCGAACCTCTGCAGTCCCAGCTAACTGACTCAAACCGGAATGTGACTTTTTCACTTACCTTTGGAAAATACAGATTAAGACTGTACAAGGACGCAACGTTTCTGAATGAAGTTACGCTTAATTTAATAGAAAACCAATCTTTTGTTTTTAACTGCGAAGTCTACAATGTCGACCTTAACGTGCTCGTCATAGACTATTTTGGACAGCCAATTCCTAACGTTTCAGTTGAGTTTCAGCGAAAAAACGATTCAGTCTACGAAAAGGTGCAGACTAAAACCACTGAATCAAACGGTGTGGCTTCATTTCAAGGCATCATCGGAGGCGATTCTAGGGTCTTTGTGTCTGTGGCAGGGAGAGCGAGTGAAGCACAATATCTGTATTTGATTGGACCGACGAAAGACATTGTGTTCAAGCTTGATGGCTACGTAGCAGTTGTTGGATATGCCTTAGAAACAAGTCAATTCGCAACATTAGTCCTAAGTTTCATTTTGATTGCTGCCTTCACGACAGCCTTAAATTATAAACGATTGTCTAGTATCTTGCAAAGACGTAGAAAATGAACCCAGCGTCAAGAAAAGTTTATTAGCATTCATCTTCTAAAGACTTATGTGTCTAAGACAATGACCATAACGACTTGTAAATGCTTGATTTTGAGAGGTTGTGCAGGTTTTGGGTGGAATACAGTATTGTTCCCCAAACTGTGAGTTTTTCAAATGCGGCAAAAACGCACCATTGTTTCGTGAAAACAGTGTTTGGTGCAGATGGACCGAAGAGGCTTGTGAAGTAGCTAATTGCAGCTATGCAACTTGCATAAAGAGGCGGCTTCTTTCGCAAGGCGTTTGCGGAGAAACCGTTAAACGAAAGACCACTGAGATTGAACCCGAAAGAACTGAGATACCCACTGTTAGGCTGAAGGGCAAAGCTCTCAGAAAGTTGGGTGAAAAAGAAATCTTTTGACAACAAGGCTCTGCTTAGTCTATCGATAATTAAATGGAGTTCACAAGGCAGTCGTCTAGCGACCAAGAGGTAAATGAGGCAGTGACCTTTTCTTTAAACACTCATTTAAATCTGTTTTTCACTTCGTTTTTATGCGTTTAACGACAGGCGGTCTGATTTTCCTTAAGACACGGTAGCCGCAGTAAGTGCACTTCACTCCGCCGCCTCGTAGTTCAAGTTCTTCTGTAGCCACTTCTGCTCCACATTTTACACATTCGTAGACGAGTCCACGTTCGCTTTGGGTTTTCTCTGACATGTTTTGTGTCTCCTTTCAAATCTGGTAAGCACACTACTTGTTTACTTTTAAGCGTTTCTGAGGATACTTTTGCTCACATATCTGCTATCTGTCGTTTATAGTTGTAACTTTGATTTTGAGGGGGTAGCGTTAAGTATTTAGGGAAGAGATTGTCTTGAGGTTGTAAAGGTTTGTTGGAGTTGAGTTGTTGAAAAGGGAGAAACCTATGCCTTGGAGAGTATTCTTTGGTTCGATGCTCACTATGTTGTCTCTGGTCGTAGCTTTCCTCCTCAACTTCACCATATTCGGTCAACCTTACTATACTGAGGGGTTTCGTCCACCATTCGGAAGAGAATCACTACTGCCACCAGCAAATTTGCTGGCTTTATTGTTGTTAATTTTTGGACTTATTCTGGTTTTCACGGGTCTTAGAAAGATGGAAACAAAATAGTATACTCGAAGTCCTGAGAACTAAGCCTTTAAAGGAGTTTCCTAAAACTTATATTAACAATGATTCAAAACGGCGAAAAGGAAGAGCACTTTTGGTTTTGAAAATTGCTTATGTTGCTTTAGATCCACTTAAGTATCCCAGAATAAAGAAGGTTGCACACAGCGTTAGAAAATATGGGCATGCGGATTTTTGCGTTTTGAGACCTAGAATTCGTCTTAGATGGCATAGAACCAGAGTGAGTCGGTTTCTGTCGGCTATGATAAACTATCCACTCATACTTTTGCAGATTCTTTTCTTAAAAGCCGACGTTTTCTGGGTGGCAAACTGTCCAGATATTCTTGTTTTCCCCTTGCTATTGAAGAAGAAACGTTACGTTTTAGAGTATCGTTCTCCATGGTCGATTGAAGTTGAAAACGAGTTTGGTAGCGGACCATGGGTCAGGTTAAGCTTGATCATTGAAAATATGGCATTAAGGTACGCTAGTGTAATTACTCTGCCAACTAGCCAGCTTCTGGTGAGGGTTAAAAATTTTGATAAACCTATTTTTGTTATTCCAAATTACCCCTTAGAAAATTTCAAGGCGTCAATTTCCAAGGAAAAATTTAGGAAACAATTAGGATTAAGTAATCAAGTGAAGGTGGTTTTGTTTGTTGGAAGGTTGTCTGCAGTTGAAGGGGCTGATTTGCTTCCTAGTATCATAACGCAGGTTTTGGAGAAAGCAGATAACGTTGTTTTCTGGATAGTTGGAGACGGACCATACCTGTCTCGGTTGGAGAGGTTTGGTGAGCTAATGCCCGATAAGGTAAGGTTGTTTGGTTGGCAACCATATGAAAAGATACCTGATTTTATTAATGCTGCAGACGTTTGTATCGTGCCTCGACATTATTCGCCACATTCAACGCTTTATAATGAAGAAAATGTGCAGAAAATCTCTGAATACATGTTTTTCAAAAAGCCAATTGTTGCTTGTGGTGTTGCTGAATCCAAAGAATACTTACTGATTGACGAAGATGAGATGGCTCACGGGATAATCAGAGCGTTAAAGGGAGAAACTCCTTTACCCAAATCCTTAACTTGGGAAGATAATAGTGAAAAAAAGATTTTTGAAATGCTTAGCATGATAGATTCCAAACAATGTTGATGAAAAAAGTATCACACAGAACACAACATAAAAAGAAGTGTCATAAAGAATAGTGAGTATTAAAGAGGTTCGAGGAGCGTGTCAAAATGACTTTAAGAATTTTAGTCGTCGCTCCTCTTTTTCAAGAATCATATGCGGGTCGTTTCATTCTTCGAGCTGCAAAATCATTAAGGTTGGAAGCGTTGGGTTTTGACTATAGATTCCCCTCTAACCTGAGAGATATCTATGTTTGTAGTAGAGGGATTGATGAATGGTGGGGAAGTATTCGGCGTAAAGCGAAGACAGTTCAAAACGTATTTGCCACCAAAGTTAATGAGCAATTAATCAAGGTTTCTGAAAAGTATTGTCCCGATCTAGTGCTAGTTGGTGAAGGTGAACTCCTTAAAGAAGCTACGTTGGAAAAGATCAGGCAAGTTGTGGGATCGAAATTGGTTTTCTGGACTTTCGATGATCCTCAGTTAATTGAAAGACACCTTAAACGTGCGCGATTATATGATTATTGTTTTACAAATTCTCTTGAGGCTGTACAAATATACAAGGAAAACGGTGTTAAGTCAGTTTTCTACCTCCCTTGGGGATGTGACCCACATATCCATAACAAAGTCGTTCTTGATGAGTTGAAGGATGCTAAATATAAAACTGATGTAAGTTTGTATGCCAGTGCAAACGCGAAAAGAGCTGCTTCTCTTAGTGGAATATCTGACATTCAATTGGGAATATGGGGCAGAGGCTGGAATCGACTATCTTCAGGTGACCCCCTCAGAAAATTTTGGAAGGGACCAATCATCCGATTAGAAGAACTTGTGAAGATGTACAGCGGCACGAAGATAGCTTTAAACATTCATAGACCAGAGACGACTCTGACTACAACAACTTCTCGGATATGGGAAGCCACAGCATGCGGTGCTATGTTGCTCACCGAAAAGGTTTCAGGAATTAATTTAGCCTTTGATGTAGGAAAGGAAATTATCTGTTATGAGAATCAGAAGGATCTAAAAGAAAAAATCATGTTTTACCTTGCCAACGAAGAAATAAGAGAAAAGGTAGCTTCTCGTGGTCAAGCTAGGTGTAGAAAAGATCACACAGTCTCCAACCGTTTGGGAAAAATCATCAAATTATGTAAAGATGCGTGACATGCTAAATTTTCTCAGCGTATATGTGAGTCGTGAATTTCAGCTTATGTATGTTAAATGATGCCTCTCTAAGGAAGAGTAGTATTTCCTCAGTATCCTTGGAGTGTTCAAGAATGACGCACTTAGTTTTCCTTAAAGTTTCTTGAGCACCTTGAAGAATATGATATTCAGCGCCTTCGGCGTCTATTTTCACCAATTTTATTTTAGAAAATCCTTTACATACCACATCAAGGGGTATCGTTTCAGCAGTAAAGGAGTTGCCTCTATGCAGCCTAATAGATGACGCCCATCCGTAGTAGCTTTTAGGCAGGTACATTTTTATGAGGGTTCTATTGCTCCAAGCAGCCTTGGGTATAACCTAGATGTTCTTCAGATCGTTGAGTTTGGCATTGATTCGAAGGATTCTAGCCGTGTTCGCGACAGGTTCTATTGAGATTACCTGTCCTCTATTTCCGACAATTTTCCCTGCAAGTATAGAGTAGTAGCCCACGTTGGCACCTATGTCGATAAATGTGTCTTGCTCTTCTAGGCAGTTTAGTATCTGCTCGTTTACATCGCCTTCCCTTCCAGGCATCACTGAGTAAAGATCATCGCTAAATCCTCTTACGTAAAAGTATGCATTGTAATTTCTAAGGTAGACTACTCCAGAAACGTAGACTTTAGGTAAAGTAGCTAGCGGTGGGCAAATTAGGTAAAAAAGCGTATCAAGAATTGCTGATAAAATGAGGCCCAATTGCATTTTGAAGTTAGTTCCATTTCCGTATTTAATGATTCTGAACCAAAACATGAGCCTCTTAAATCCTCGAGTGGCGATATTAGGGATCCTCATTATTTTATCGACTCTTGTTTAAGGTGTGTGCATCACAAAAATTAGTCTTGTGCAGATTTTAAAATAGCATATTCCTTCTTGTAGATCACCGTGTCGGAGAGATTTTTGATGGTATACTCTCTAGCATTCCTACGCAATGAATCGTAAAGATGATTGTTAGAGGTTAAGAGCTTCATCGCCTCTCTTAGTTTTAGGTAGTCTTCGGGTGGAACTAGAAGACCATTAACACGATCTTTAACAAATTCTGGTATACCTCCAACCCTTGTAGCAACCACTGGCAATCCACAAGCCATAGCCTCACACATAGCCACACCCTGAGCCTCAGTTCGGCTTGGAGCAACAAAAAAAGCATATTTATTATAAATCATCGGAAGCTTTTCATGCTCTATGCCACTTGTAATAAATTCTACGTTTGAATTACATTTTTTCGCAAGCCCCCTGAGGTATTTTTCCAAGGAACCCCATCCTACGATTGTCAATTTGGTTTCCAAATCTGAGAAGGCACGAATTGCTATATCCAGACCGTATTTCCATTCTAGGGCTCTAACAGATATCGCATTGAGCAAAACTTTTAGTTTATTTCGGTCAAAAGGTTTAAACAATTCCGTATCCACTGGATTTGGTATAACAAAAGAATTAGGATGACGCCTCATCAAGTATAGCTCGGTCATTTTTTTCATCCATTCAGAAACATAAACGATAGCTGTAGAATGAAAAAGTAAACGCCTCATCTCCAAGTTTCGACCAGTATTGGAAAAAACACTCCACATTTTTCTTACGTTATTCTTAAAGCCAAAAGGCGGGATATAAGAGTGGAAAGCACGTATCAAAACTTCCACACCATGAAACCATGTAACTATCGGTCTTTTGATTTTGCCTAAAATTTTCAGCCAGTTATAACTGGGTGCATGTAATGCTATAATGTCAGGGTCGTATTCATCAATTATTATATTAATCATCTTTAGGGGTGCCTTGAAGACATTTATAGATTCATACACATATCTTTCTGGCTTATCGCTAGGGACAAAGACGAAGACATTTTGGTTATTTTTCACATAAACTTTTGCTCTAGAATGAACAAAACCATACGTATGTTGATTTTCCACCGAGGGATAATCACGAGTAATAATTAAAATTTTCAAGTAGTTCCACTACCACTAGATTGATTTTGAACCTGTGACTTGTTAGTTTTTCGATAGTGCCAGACATTAAATGCGTGACTATTGAATTGCGACCTTTACATGCTACATGTTATCTTTGACAGTTGCTTGGATTTTGGATCTTATTTGACAGCATTTCGGAAAGGTGACTTTAAATTATCAAACACATTGTATATGCACTGTTCCAAAGAGGTGCGTGTCTTCATTGACTAATCTGCGTCCTACTGCTCGAGTTGCACGTGGCGCCACTTACTTGTTTGTTCAAGGCTTCCTTACGTCTATCGTTGGTTTGGTCTATTTTGTGATTCTCGCTCACGCCCTTTCTGATGTAGAGATGGGCGTCTTCGCTCTCCTCTCCTTCATTTTTTCATTGGCTCAAGTGTTGGGAACCTTTGCGCTTCCCTATGCGGCCGTCAAATACATTTCTCAGCATCTGGCTGAAAACGATTCAGAGAAAGCAAGGGCTGTTGTTACACGTTTGTTGCAAGTAGGTTTTCTATCTTCAACAGTTGCATTTCTCTTTCTCTTTCTTCCCGCCGAACTAGTGTCTTCGTTAATGTTTGGTACCAGCAACTACGCTCTCTTGCTGCGTATAACAGCATTATGCTCCATCTTCACAATTCTAAACGCTGAAGTTTCGAGTTTTTTGCAAGGCATGCAGAGGATGCGCACAGTGGCGTTTCTAGGTTTGGCGTATACTATTCTTCACTCGTCTGTGGGTGCTTATCTTCTTCTCATGGGTTGGCGTCTCTATGCTGTAGTCGTCGCTTGGTTGATCGGTTTGTCGACAGTTTCAGTAATTGGTTTAATCCTAACGATTAAGAACCTTGGCTTTCTCGACAAAGCTTATCCAATCAAGCCTTTGTTGAATTTCTCTTTTCCCCTCTACGTCTCAAGTAGCATTGGCTACTTTGTTGCATGGGTTGATCAGCTTGTTCTGGTCTCTTTCACGAACCTGCAGACTTTAGGTGTTTACCATGTGGCTGTAAGGGCTTCGGTGGTTCCAACCTTGTTCTCAAACTCTGTTGTTACTGCACTCTTCCCTCAACTCTCAGAGCTATACGCAAGGCAAGGTTCCAACAGTCTCAAAGATGCTTTCCGTGTGTCAGCCCGATATGCTGTGTTAATAGGGTTTCCAATGATTGTAGGTGTGGCTACTCTAGCCTATCCGATAATAATCTTGTTTGCTGGTTTTCAGTACGTTGACGCTGTGTTGCCATTAATTATTATTTCTTTTGCGGCGTTGGTTGGCAGCTTAGGCATCGCCATTAGTCCAATATTGATGACTCTGGAACGTACAAAGATTGTCTCCTTGCTTGCCATGGTGTCTGTGGTTCTCAGCGTTGTTCTCTCCTTTTTTGCTTTGGCTGTCTTAAGCATGGGCATGGTCGGCACTGCTTGGGCTAGAACACTCGCAGCCATCATTGGTTTGATTTTGAGCATCTATGCCTTAACTCGTTACGTTCCTGTTTCTTTCGACAAGGAAGCCGTTTGGAAAGCTTCAGCAGCCTCGATTTTTATGGTCGTAGCAATTTTTGGGCTAGATGCGGTCAGAATGCTTTTGTCTTCATCTTCCTCTTTTCTAGTGATTCGGCTACACCTACTACCTATTTATGTTTTAGTTGGAGCTTTAGCCTACTTTGTTGCTATTGTTGGGTTGAAAGCCATAAAGAAGCAGGATGTAGAACTGGTTTATGAATACTTGCCTAAAAACTTGAAATGGGCGGCTGACTTGTTAAGCCGCCTAGTAAGACTTGAATGACACACTACTTAATGAGAGACTGTAAAATGAAGAAAGATTTGAGGTTCCTTTTAACAGAAAGATTGCAGCCACATGAACTCAGTCTTGTCCTTAAATCCTATGATATTATTGGAAACATAGCTGTAATTCGAGTTCCCGAAAGCCTCAAGCATAGAAGTCAAGTTGTTGCAGAAGCTATTTTGCAGACGAATAAAAATGTGAGAACTGTTTTGTTGCAGACCAGCCCCATTTCAGGAGACTTTCGACTCCGTCAACTCAAATGGGTTGCAGGTGAAAGGAAAACCACAACTGTGCACAAGGAGTTTGGTTGTCTTTTTGAGGTTGATCTGGAAAGATGCTACTTCTCACCTCGCCTGTCTTTCGAACGTCGACGTGTTGCTGGTATGGTTCAACCACATGAGATTGTAGTGAACATGTTTGCAGGTGTGGGTTGCTTCTCAATTGTCATGGCTAAGCATAGCGAGGTTGAAAAAGTCATTTCAATTGACGTGAACCCTTACGCTTTTGAATTTATGCAGAAGAATGTCAGATTGAACCGAGTGCAGAACAAGGTTTTTCCAGTTTTAGGTGACGCCAAAAAGGTTGTAAATGAGAAGTTTAGAGGGGTTGCCGACAGGGTTTTGATGCCTTTGCCTGAAAAAGCCTACGAGTATCTTGATCACGCTTTAATGGCGTTAAAGCCTAGCAGTGGATGGGTTCATTACTACGAGTTCGTGCACGCTGGAAAGGATGAAGATATAGTCCAAAAGGTAAAAGATAAAGTGGCTGCAAAATTAACTGCGTTGGGTTTGAAGTTTGAAGTTCCTTTTGGGCGTGTTGTGCGGGCGACTGGTCCACGTTGGTTTCAAGTTGTAGTCGATGTGCTTGCGACTGTTTGAACGCCACAGCATGGTTATTCTTATATAGTCCCTTCTTATTGAGTACTGCTTGAGAATCATGGCTGAAATCTGTCCAACATGCGGACTTCCCAAGGACATTTGCGTCTGCGGAGAGATAAGCAAGGAACAACAGCGAATCAGAGTACGCTTAGAAACAAGAAAATTTGGTAAAGCAGTGACCATTATTGATGGCATAAACGACAAAGACACAGACCTTGGCCGTTTAGCTCAAAAAATGAAGACATTCTGTGCTTGTGGAGGAACAGCCAAAAACGGTCAAATAATATTACAAGGCGACCATCGAGATAAGCTGCATGACTATCTGCTTCAGTTGGGGTATCCTGAAGAGAACATTGAAGTCACGTGACAGCGCATCTTCCTTCGTCGGAGCAGGAGTAACTTGGGTATACTAAAAAACTTGCGCGAAGTAGTTAGAAGACTCAAGCATAATCCTAAGCTTACGCCTAAACTTTGTCCAAGATGCGCTAGCCCCAAGTTGAGGTTGTCTACCCGTTTTGATATTTGGTTGTTTCCTGAGCAATATATCTGTTATAATTGCGGTTATAAAGGACCAATTGTTATGGAGCTGGAGAAGGAAGAAGCAGAATAGGAAACATAACAAAACCACTGGTTATAAAGATCCTATTTTCTCTTTTTTCTTGTTTCACTAGATTTTTTGTTTTGATTGGCTGCATGTTCCATTTATTTCACAGTAACAGATTTGGCTAGGTTCCTTGGCATGTCTGGGTCTTTTTCTCTCTTAATTGCCATGTAATAGGCGAAGAGTTGAAGTGGAATCACGTAGAGGATGGGTGAAAGAATTTCGGGGATTCCTTTTGGCACTTCTATGCAGTCGTCTGCCAATTTTTTGAGCTCTTCGTCGCCTTCTTCAATGATTAAGATGATTGAAGCTCCTCGAGCCTTCATTTCCATTATGTTGCCTACAATGGTTTTGTGTGTCTCGTCTTTTGGGCATATGAAAACCACTGGGAAACCGTCTTCAATGAGGCTTATGGGTCCATGCTTGCTTTCTCCAGCTGGGTAGGCTATGGCTGGAGCGTAGGAGATTTCCATAAGTTTCAGTCTTCCCTCAAGTGCAGTTGCTGAGCTGATGCCGCGACCAAGGTAGAAGAAACATTGTCTGCCCTGATATTTTTCAGCGGTTTGCTTTATCTTCTCAGCCTGAGTCTTCAAAATGTCTTCTGCAATCGCAGGGATTTGCTGCAACTTCTTTTCTAGGAACTCAATTTCTACATGCGATACTTTTCCTCGCTTTTTGGCTAACCTCAACGCCAATTGCGCAAGCACAGAAAGCTGAGAAGTGAAGGTCTTGGTTGCTGCCACTCCTATCTCTGGACCCGACTGCTGACAAACGTAGACTCGGGCTACTCGAGTGAGAGTTGAGCCAATTACATTGGTGAGCCCTAAAATAGTGGCTGCTCTTAGGCGTGCATGTTCCAAGGCAGCAAGAGTGTCCGCTGTCTCACCTGATTGGCTCACAAATAGAATGGTGCTGTCAATGTTTACAGACCTTCCATGTTGCTCAACAAACTCAGAAGCGATGATGGGGTGCGTTGCCAAAAAAGCCAGTTTCGAAAACATGTAAGATGCCGCGAGGCATGCGTGATAGGATGTTCCAGCCGCTATCAGGAAGACTTCACCTGCTCTGTCGAGAAATTCAGTCATCAAGTCAAGATATTGATCTTGTAACCTCAGCGTGTTTCGCAACGTGAGTGGCTGCTCATAAATTTCCTTCAGCATGAAATGTGGATATCCTTGTTTCTCAGCCATCTCGGGACCCCATTCAACGGTTTCTGGTTCTCTGGTGACGAGGCTCCAATCGTTAAGCTTTCGAATCTTGTATCCTTTGTCGCCGAAAACCACGAGTTCCCCATTTTCGATTACCACCACCCTATCTGTTAGAGGCAAGAAGGCTGGAATGTCAGACGCACAGTAAACACCTGCTTCGCCCACGCCTAGGACTAAGGGGCTTTCTCTTCTTGCGCAAACGATTTTCTCGGGTTCTTTTGCAGAAATGACTGCAATTGCGTAGGAGCCGTCAAGCCGATTAACTGCTTCACGGACGGCGTCAACCAGAGACAAGCCTTCTTTCATCTTTTCTTCAATGAGATGCGGAATCACTTCTGTGTCAGTTTTTGACCTGAAGACGTGTCCACGGTTTTCCAACTCAATCCTTAATTCTGCAAAGTTTTCTATAATTCCGTTGTGAACTACTGCAATCTCTTCGTTACAGTCCGTGTGGGGGTGAGCGTTGACTTTATATGGGGCTCCATGCGTTGCCCATCTGGTATGACCCACGCCGATTCGTCCAGGAAGATCGTCTAGGTTAAGCATTGCATGTACGTCATCGATTTTTCCAGCGTCTTTCTTCATGTGTAACTTGCCTTCATGAACTGTGCCTTCGCCCACAGAGTCGTAGCCTCGATATTCTAGCCTCTTTAAAGCGGCATGAATTACTGGGGCGACTTCACTGGTTTTTAGGATACAACCGAATATTCCACACACATTTGATGCCTCAGGATTAACGAATTTTGTTGATGTTTGTGTTGTTTGGTTTTTTGACCTTGGTTACTGACATAGAATGTGGGTGTGGGGTTGTATAAGCGTTGTTTAGAAAATCGTAATAGGGTTAAGAATGGCTTGTGTGTGGTTTTCCATTCTTTGGTGAACTGGGCTGTGCGAGAAGAGGAAACCATTAAAAAAATGTTTATAAGGGAATGGTTTTTTAATTATGCCACCATGAAGAGGAAACTTCTGCTCGGCCGCGAACAAGCGAAATACGAAGCCAAAGACATTGCCATATTCGAACGCCCAGAACTGCTCAAGCCAACATTAAACAAATTGAGTTGGCGAATTCTCACTTTGCTGAGCCAAGGCGAAATGTATCCAATAGAAATTGCAAAAAAACTGAGTGTGCACGAGCAGAAGGTTTACTACCACATCCGGAAGCTAACCCAGGCTGGAATCATCGAGGTTGTGAGGGAAGAAGAGAAGCAAGGCGCAATTGCAAAATATTACAGAGTTTCTTTTCCAGCCTTTGGGGTTGAGCTTCCTTTTGGTAGCCGCCAGATGGCTGCGCCATATGGTCCTAGTCTCGACGAGAAGCTAAAACGATTTTTTAACCCTTTCTTGAAAGACGGCTTTTTCGACGGAAAAATTGTGGTAGGTAGCCCAGACGAGCATGGACCATTCAAGGCTCGAGCCAGAGATGGTCATTACGCAGCCTATCTGAGCTTCTTTCTAGGTCAGTTTGTGCGGTTGCCAGAAGATTTCGTCATCAAACTCGATGTAGATGTGAAGGCTGAAAAAGACGAGAACAATAATTTAATTCTCGTTGGCGGACCAGGCACAAACCTACTCACGCAAGAAGTTAACGAGTTTCTACCCATTCATTTCAGCATGACATCTACCGAACATGGTTTCATTTTCGGTGGATTGGTGTCTAAGAAAACCAGAAGAGTCTATACACGTGATGCTGTTGGAATCTTAGCTAAGATAGTGAACCCATGGGACAACAGCAGAAGAATCATTGTGATAGCGGGCAACAAGTCTGTAGGAACTAAGGCTTGTGTGCTTGCGTTAACCAAGTTTTGGAAAGACGCATTAAGGAACTTTAATGGCGAAGATGGTTTTGCAACAGTGATTCAAGGTTTCGACCTAGATGGCGACGGAAAAGTGGACGCAATAGAAGTTCGTGAATAATAGTTCTGAAAAGAATGGCATCAATATGAAAGCAAAAGAACTCATAACAGCATACGGTGACGTGAACATTCAATCAACAAACAAGACAACATTTGAAATCACCAAGGAAACTCATCTAACCAAACGAGGAGACTGCATCATTGCAGTTCGTGCAACAACGGGCGCAATAGACTTGAACCCAAGATTTAAAAAGATTGCACGCAGCCAAAACGCACGAATAACCATTAGGATTGAGGTTGATGGAAAACAAGAAACTGTGGCAGCTTGGGGAAATCCAAATCTTTTGTTTACGCATCCCACAGACTTGGTGGTGAGGAAGAGCGACTTTGTATGCGGTCGAACCCTTGCTATAAGGGCAGATAAAGCTGCCTGCGACTTTTCCAGAGAATTCGTCGAGAAACTTCGAAACCTAAACCAAAAAATGAAAATAACGTTAACCGCTGCAGCCTCCATTTGAACGGCGCACTCTGCCAAGTGGTTTTACCAGAAAAGGACTTTTTCTGTCTTCACTTCTATGACGCAGCGAACTTTTGAATCAAACAATGGTATGCCCATGGAGTCTCGTCCATGCTCGTCTAACTTGATGTATTCAACGCTTTCAGTTTTATGGACGATATTGAATAAGCGATTGTACTTGTCTATGTGTCGCTGCGTCAACTCAACAAACTCTTTCTCGTCATCAACAATTCTGCCTCTTCCATGAATTATAACTGCTTCTTCTCACTGTAAACAGCCACAGCCACGTGATTGTTTAGTTTTATGTTGCGAACCTTCACCGATTTTCTGTCTGTTTGAACGTGAACTTTGCCATAGTCATACGTGAACCAAACTGGAACAATGTGTGGCTTATTTTCAGCGTCAACCGTGACAAAGCTTGCAATCCATTCTTGCTCCATGAAACTAGCAACATCACCCATATTCTTCAACACGATCACTCGCCTCAACAGAACACATCTTTTTAATCTGCACGGTCTATTTAAAAATAAAACAGCGTCTAAGATGAAACAGGGAGATGGCTTGAGTCAAGTGAAGGTTTCAGTTCAGGATGTTTCTAAAAGCTTCTACACAAAGGAAGGAATGAAAATTGAGGCTTTGCAAAACGTTTCCTTCGATGTTTTTGAACAAGAGTTTCTCTGCGTCGTCGGTCCAAACGGCTGTGGAAAAACAACTCTGCTTCGTATCATCGCTGGGTTAGACGAGCCATCATCTGGACAAGTTTTAATTGATGGGAAGGAAGCAGAAGCTGGAAACTCTGGGTTGATATTCCAAGAATTCTCCCTTTTCCCGTGGCGAACAGCCATTGACAACGTCAAGTTTGGACTAGAAGTTGAGGGAACTGAAGAAAGCGAAAGGCTAAAAATCGCTCAGAGATATGTCGACATCGTGGGTTTATCAAGGTTTGAGCGAGCATATCCTCATGAACTCTCGGAAGGGATGAAACAGAAAGTGGCAATAGCCCGAACCCTCGCCACTAACCCACCCGTACTTCTTATGGACGAGCCCTTTGCTCCTCTCGACGCTCAAACACGAAACCTCATACAAGAAGAATTCATAAAGATTTGGGAACGAGAAAGGAAAACAGTCATATTTGTAACTCATAACGTTGACGAAGCGGTGTATCTCGCTGACCGAGTTGTGATTTTGACAGCCAGACCTGGGAAAGTGAAAAAGATTTATGAGGTGCAACAGGCTCGGCCACGAAAGCGGACGTTACAATCATTTGTTGAATTGAGAGAAGAGATACTCAGACTTCTTGGAGAAGAAATTCTTTCGGTCTAAGTTTGATTTGTTAGGCTCTGACTTCTTTGCGCCATTTAAATAAGCGCTTTTCTGCTTGCAGAAAAATCTCGTTCATCATATACGCGATTAGTCCAATGGCTATCATTCCAGCGGCAACAGTGGCTATGTGACCCGACATCCAGTAATTGAAGATAAGATAGCCGAGTCCTTGCGGACCCTGCCCAACCAGACTGCTTGGGCCCAACATTTCTGCTGCTATTATACTCATCCAGCCAACTCCTAACCCGATTCTTAGACCCGTAAAAACTTCTGGGAGAGCGCTTGGGATAATCACTTTTGATGCGGTCTGTTTCTCATCTGCTCCGAAGGTTTTCGCCACATCTGTAAGAATAGGACTGGTTCTTTTGACTCCTGCGATTGTGTTTAGTAAAATTGGGAAAAACGCGCCAAGCCATATTATGAACAAGGGTCCGTATGTAATCTGAAACAAGACAATGGATAATGGTATCCACGCAATTGGGGGTATTGGTCGAAGAATTTCTACTAAGGGTTTAAATATTCTGTAGACAGAGGCTCGGAGGCTCATTAACAAACCTAATGGAAAGCCTGTTACCACAGCGATGGCAAAGCCCAAGACTAGTCGGCTGAAACTGGCAACAGAATGCGTGACCAACGTGTTTTTGTTGAGGTCACCAACCACACACAAACGCCAAAACTCAGTAACCACAGAAACAGGATCGGGAAATGATTTTTGCAGTGGCTGAGGAAGCGCTAAGAAAATTGCCTGCCATATCAGTACTGCTACGACAATCGAGATTATCTCAAGTGTTGGCAGTCTCTTAACCGCTTGCTCGATTTTCAATTTATGCACCTAAATACTGAGTGTCGATGAAGTTGTCCAAAAAAGCATCGATGTTGGGTGGCACCTTTCCTTGAGGAATCCATCCGACATTTATTAGGTGTTGAAGAACTGTTCGGATTCCCAGTTTGTCAACGTGATAGTCAAATATGACTCGTTGCATAGCGGCTGAAATGATTGCTTTGGCTTGCTCCGTGTATTTTGCGCCTATGTCAGCGGCTTCATCTGGATGCTCCAAAATGAAATCGGTTGCCCTTACGTGGGCTTCCACAATAGATTCAACAATGTCTGGATGCTCTTGAAAGAACTGATTGGATACAACCAAAACACAACATGGGTGACTGGCCCAAATATCGTGCGATGTCAATAGAATTTTTCCAACGCCGTCGTGTATGGATTTCGCTGGAAAGGGTTCCCACGCAATGAAACCTTTAATATTTCCTTGTTGGAGGGCAGATTCCATTCCTGAAGGGGGAACAATTGGCAATTTATTAAGTGTGATGTCATTTTGCGACTCTATCAAAGACAGCAAATAGTGTTGAACCGTGTTTTCTCCGGGTGTTGCAACAGTTGTGTTGTTTAAGTCATTCAAAGAATCTATGGAATTATCGGCTACGAGCGCTGAGCCTTCTTTGTTTGCTGCTGCCACCACGACCACGTTGACGCCGAAATTTACCTTGAACAAGGATGTGGGCACTATGCCCAGATATCCGATGTCGATTTCTCCGACCCCGAACGCCATCATTTCCAAGGGGCCGTTAGCGTATTGTTTGAATTCAAAGCTTACTCCAGCGCTTGAATACCATCCTTTTTCTCTGGCTACAAAAAGGGGCAGATGATGGATGTCAGCGACTAGATAGCCTACACGAACAGTGAAGGACGCTAAATAGCCACTATACCAAGCATAATAGCTGACTATGGAACCTACAAAGGCAAAGCCCAAGATTATGCCGAGAGTTTTTTTATGTTTTTTTAGCACGCTCATGATAGGGCTCCTTCCGTCTTATTCTGAACGATGCTCTTTTTCGATTTTAACCTTTCTGACACGGTTTAGTTTCAAAACGGTTCGCTTTCAAAATGTGTGTAGCAGTCAATCACGCATCTCAGAATTTATAATCTTGAATCGCTGAATTAGGGAAAAGGCGTTGTGAGATGGAACTGAAAGAGATAATGGTGCAAAATGTGGTGACGATTGAGCCAGATGAATCAGTGAAAGAGGCAGCCAAACGCATGAACCTTTACGGAATTGGATGCTTAATAGTCGTAGCCAAAGGCAACGGCAAAGTCGTTGGAATACTGACCGAACGGGACATTCTGGCAAAGGTCGTGGAGACCTCAAAGAACGCTGGAAAAACCAGGGTCAACGAAATCATGTCTACAAAACTTGTTGTAGGCTTGCCCGACATGGACGTAGTCGACGCTGCTAGAATGATGCTTCAGAAAAAGATTAAAAAACTCCCAGTTGTGAGCGACAGCAAACTTGTTGGGTTGGTCACGTTCACTGACATTGTAAGCACTGTGCGCATGGAACCAGAGATGATGAAAGTCATAAAAGACTTAACGAAAAGCGGATGGTTGCCTCCAAAAAGCATGAAGAACATCATTGAGTTTTACATAGCTTAGTCATTTTTCTACTTTGATTTTGTTCAAAATGAAATTCCTTAAACTAAAAAGGCTAGTTTGTAACGATATTCGTATTTGTCTTTGTCTATTTTGTGTCACAATAGAGTTTCTTTGTGGCACAATAGTTTATGTGAGATGGCGGGCCCGGCGGGAATTGAACCCGTGACCTACGGATTAAGAGTCCGCCGCTCTGCCTTGCTGAGCTACGGGCCCAAGCCAAATAGACTTGCCAATATGCACATTTTAAATGGGTTTATTAAGTTTAATCCTCTGAAAACTAACAGTTAGGGAAGTGAGTTTGGTTTTGGGTGAACTGGTGTTTGTTGGCTTAGGTTTGCACAGTGAGAGGAGCATGTCGCTTCAAGGTTTGGAAGAGGCTAGAACGGCTGAAACCGTTTTCGCAGAGTTGTACACAAGCCTTATGCCAGAATTGAATTTGTCCAAACTTGAAAAACTCATTGACAAAAGAATATCTGGCGTTTCTAGACGTGACCTTGAAGAAGACAAAGGCAAAAAAATTTTGAAGCCTGCTAAAGAGGGAAAGACTGTTCTTCTGGTTCCAGGAGACCCCTTAATCGCCACTACTCACGTGGATTTGCGCATCCGTGCAGAAAGAGAAGGGATAAAAACTAGGGTTTTACACGGCGCCTCTATCGTTTCTGCTGTTGTTGGGCTGTCAGGCTTGCAAAACTACAAGTACGGGCGAAGCGTAACCATACCCTTTCCAGAACAAGATGTGGTTTCTGAAACTCCCTACAATGTGATTAGAGAAAACAAAAAACGGGGGCTTCACACACTGTGCTTCCTAGACATAAAGGCAGAGGAAAAGCGTTACATGACCATTAATGAAGGATTGCAATCGTTGCTCAGCGTTGAGAAAGAAAAGCGCAGAAGAGTCGTCACGATGAACACAATAGCCATTGGCATAGCCAGAGCTGGTTCAGACCAGCCTATTGTTAAAGCTGACATCTTAGAGGAGCTTTTGAGATTCGACTTTGGCGCTCCCCCTCACTCGCTTGTTTTTCCAGGCAGACTTCACTTTATGGAGGCAGAAGCACTCATAACATTGGCTAAGGCACCTGACAGTGTCAGGAGGATAGTTAAATGACGCTTAAAGAACTTGCAACGAAGTACATTCGAAATAGTGAAGCAGTGCTGGCGGAAATCAAATTGAGTCAGGATGTAGTAGTCATTGATGAAGATAAGATAAAGAGCATAGTCGAAAGCGCCAAGCACTACTTAAACGACGCAAAATACTACTATGAGAAAAACAAGGTGGAAACCAGTTTGGCATCCGTAGCCTACTGTGAAGGCTTGCTTGACGCATTGCGCCTTCTAGGAGTTGTGGAATTCTCATGGCCAAGCAGGGAAGAAAAGTGAAAAAGAAAGGGAAAACAGTTCTAGCTTCTGGCACGTTCGACCTAATCCACTTGGGACACGTTAAGTATTTGGAAGAAGCGAAGAAAGCTGGTGGAAAAAACGCCAAACTCGTAGTTATTGTTGCTAGAGACCGAACGGTTGAGAAGAGAAAGGGAAGAAAACCTGTGATGCCCGAAGACCATCGAAGAGCGTTGGTTGAATCCCTCAAAGTCGTAGACGAAGCCGTGCTAGGCTACGAAGACTTTGCTATGGACAAGGTAATTGAAAACCTAAAACCAGACATTATAGCTGTAGGCCACGACCAAAACGACATAGAAGCTAAAGTGCGCAGGGCGGTTCAGGCGAAAGGACTTAATATTCAGGTTGTGAAAGTTGGCAGATTTGGAAAACCAGAATTGAATAGCTCTTTAAAAATTAAGAAAAAGATAACCCAACTTTACAAGGGGTAGTTTTGTTGGAATCAATAGAAACGTTGAAGGCGAAAATAGATGAGCTTCCCAGAGTGAAATTGCTGAACTTGCCGACGCCGCTAGAGGCGATGCCTCGCTTAACCAAACTTCTGAAGGGACCACGCTTATGGATTAAGCGAGACGACTGCACAGGCTTGGCTTTTGGAGGAAACAAAGAAAGAAAGACAGAATTTGTCATAGCAGACGCATTGAAAAAGAAGGCTGATGTTGTGGTAACCACTGGCGGGATACAGTCAAACCATGTACGTGCTACTGCCGCTGCTTCAAAGAAATTAGGTTTAAAAGTTGTGCTCGTCGTTCATGGAAATAAACCAAGAGAGTACGATGGAAATTTGTTCCTAGATTATCTCTTGGGTGCTGACATAAAGTTTGTCAGTGCCAGCGGCAACAAATTTGACCGTGCAGTGAGGGATATTGCAGAAGAGTTGAAGGATAAGGGGCATAATCCCTATATTATACCTGGCGGTGCTTCTTACCCCATAGGCGCCGTTGCCTACGTCAATGCTGCAATGGAACTGTTAGAGCAAGCTGAAGGAAAAGGGCTAAAGCTCGACAAGGTTGTCCACTGTGCGGGTTCAGGCGGCACTCAAGCTGGACTTGTCTTAGGAAATAAAGCGTTGAAAACAAGAATTGAGGTTTTAGGTTTGAGCGACGAACCAACTGACGGGTGGTTGTTGAACAGAACACTGGAGATTGCTAATGGGGCTGCAAGGCTCTTAGGTTTAAACATAACACTAGGAAAAGAAGAAGTACACATTATCGATGACTATGGAGGAGAAGGCTATGGTGTGCTGACTAAAGAGATTAGTGACGCCATAAAACTAGTGGCACAAACTGAAGGAATTCTGTTAGACCCTGTCTACACAGGCAAAGCAATGGCTGGATTGATAGACATGATAAAACGTGGACGTTTTGAAAATCGCGAGAACGTTGCGTTCATCCACACGGGTGGAACTCCTGCCCTATTCGCCTACCGAAAAGGATTGAAACCCGAGAAAAGCGGTAAAACTGTAGAGGCATGAACCTTGGAAAAGCCTAAACAGACGGCGGAAGCAAGCCGAGACGTTGAACTGAAAATCATAAAGGCGTCTCTTAGAGAAAAAAACGTGGTTGTTTCTTCACCTCAAGCTGTTGAAGAACTTGCTTCTCGAGGCTACGGCACCTCGGAAGACAAAAACCTTTTGTTGACTCTTTGTGAAGCCTTGTTTTTATTGAGTAAAGGAATAATTGAGGTTGAGGCTCAGACCAGAAAAACTCGTAAAAAAATTGATTTTCAAAATCTGCTCAGATATTACCAAGCATTAGATGAGAACGCATGGGCAAAATACTTGATTTTTCGAGACTTGCGAAGCAGGGGTTATGTTGCCCGAGAAGGCTTCGGCTTGGGCTTAGACTTCCGTGTTTACGAGCGAGGCGAATACGGCACGGCGGCAGCTAGATACTTGGTTTCAGGTGTGCAAGAGGGTAAGCCAGTTTCTATGGAAGAGTTGACTCGTGTCCTCAAGCGGGTGCACAGTTTGAAAAAGCAGCTGGTGTTAGCTGTGTTGAATAGAAGAGGAGAAGTTGTTTACTACTCTCTCTCAAAACTCACCATGAAGTGAAAAAAATGAAAGAATGATTATGAGAAACTCAAATATTTGAAACGTTGAAAACTAGTTAGAGGAAAGAATATGTCAGCTTTCAAAACTGTGCGTGGAATGAGAGATTTTCTGCCAAAAGAAGCCGAGAAAATGCGTTACGTGGAACAAGCAACGCGGGAACTGGCTTGTCTCTACGGTTATCAAGAGGTAATCACGCCGGTTGTTGAGTCATTTGACCTTTTGGCGGCGAAAGCTGGGGAAGAAATGAGGTTGCGGATGTTCGCTTTTAATGACTTGGGCGGTCGGAAAGTCGCTTTGAGACCAGAGTTTACACCCTCTATCGCTAGGTTAGTTGCGACCGAGATGAGAATCGCTCCGAAACCGTTGAAACTCTTTTGTGTTGGAAGCCTCTATCGTTACGATGAACCCCAGTATGGGCGTTTTAGAGAGTTTTGGCAAGCCAACTACGAGCTGATAGGCTCAAACAGAAGCGAGGCTGACGCTGAAATCTTAGCAATAACAAATCAACTTCTTCGGAAACTAGGCGTCCATAAATATTACCTGAAAATCGGTCACGTGGGCATAATACGTGGAATACTTAGTCAGGAAGGAATAGGCGAGGATTTGCAGAATCAGGTGATGCAGCTACTGGATCATCAGAAATGGAATGAAGCCTTAGAGCAGATGCAGAAGCTAGGTGTCTCTGAAATGTGTTGTGCCACTTTGAAAAATATCTTTGAAACAAGGGGAAGAGATGCAACTCGGGTTCTTAGGAAAGTCAAGCAAGCTGTCAAAAATTATGGAGAGGCGGTGGCTGCGGTGGAAAACCTGCAAGAAATACTTGATATGACGTGGAATAGCGGGTTCAAGTTTGAGACTTTGGTTGAGGCTGGGTTCGCTCGGGGTTTGGAGTACTATACGGGAATGATTGTGGAGCCTTACGTTCCAGAATTAGAAGGTCTGGCTCTTGGAGGCGGAGGACGATATGACAGACTCGTTGAGCTTTTTGGAGGTGAACCAACACCTGCTGTTGGAATCGCTCTTGGACCTGATCGCATAGTCCTTGCCATGGAGAAGCAAAAAGTGCAATTCAAGATAAGAGGAGGGAAATCTGTTTTGGTGATTCCTATTAATCAAGATATGAGGGCAAAAGCGTTTGAGATTTCTTCTATGCTTAGGGAAGAGGGAATTGCTTCTGAGACTGAGGTTATGGGGCGTGAGTTGCCGAAGGCTTTGTCTGACGCCAGTCGTAGAGACTTTACTCACGTTGTTTTGATGGGACCAGACGAAGCCAAGGAGGACAAGGTTGTTTTGAGAGACATGAAAAAGCGAGCGCAGAAAACCGTGAATATCATGAGTCTCGTCAAAGAAATCGGAGCGCAAAAACCATTATGTTAAGGCGGCGTATGCGGGCGGGGCGAGATTTGAACTCGCGACCACAGGCTTAGGAGGCCTGCGCCCTGTCCTGACTAGGCTACCCGCCCTTTTCTAGTTAGATAGGCTGTAGATGTCTTTTATCTTTGTTTGCGTTTGTGTGTGCGCAGACGGGTAGACCGCCCTCTAATATGATTCAATTAGGCTCCAAATATGAGGTGTATCATTTGAAAGAGTTGGCTGGGTGGTGAGCAGGTTATTTGTAAGTTTTGTAATTATGTTGATTGGATGAAGTTGTGGTTTAGTTAATATGCGAGGAAGAGGATGTTTGAGATACTTATTTCAGAAGTTCAACTAAGCGGTCTGCTTGAGCTTTAGTTACATACATTCCTGTTTGAGGCATCCTCTCAATTTGTAGAATCTCTGAAACTTGGGGAAAAGCAACAGCGGTGGAGGCAGCATGTAAATTTCCAAATCTGATGTAAGTGACTCTTTCCTTTCCTCGCGTTAGCTTTACATATTCATCGTAAGAATTCATACAAGTCTCTTGACCGTGAGAATCCCACAACTCTTTGGGATCACCTACCATTCTTCGAAGAAAATCAGCAAACCCAAGAATTTCTTTAAACGGAAGCACTGAATAGAAGAAAACAAGTTTAACATCATCTATAAAGATGACCCCGCTTGAAACATAAGCATGCGTGGTTTTGCCAGCCCTCTTCAATCTGCAAAATCTGTTCCAATAGCGTTCCTCAATTGTAAGAACATATCCATACCTATCGGGCATTAAACCTCCCACTTTTCAGATGTCCCATTCAGGCAATTTTTCACATTTCTTGCATGCTCTAAAAGTAGTGACCTCTTTGTTGAGCCAGCGCAAAGTCTTCTTTAGATTTATGCAGTCCTCAGCTTCATTTTTGCTTAAAAAGATAGGTCCACCATCGTTTGAAAGCTTGAAAGATATCGGGTCGTAATGCTTCAGAACCTGATTCTGCGAAAAAGAACTTAACCCTTCAAAATAAGGGTTCAAATGAATCTTATGACCACCTTCATCCTTCGCCGTGGGAAAATCTATGTTAACTACATACTTCTTTTTAGTGTTCATTAATTAACTCATCGCAGAGTAGTCTATATTTAGAATCATAAAATTCTTTTGGGAGAACTCCAACAACTTCAAACTTAACACAAAACAGGTTAGAAAGAAGGAGCAGAAAGCAAATTAGTTTGGGTTTGTCATAGCGTGTCTGTAGGCGACAATCAATATGTTTTCACCTTCTTCACCTTTTGAATTGGTGTTCCTCGGAACCGGCGGTGGTAGGTTTGCTACTATTACTCAGAAGCGCCGAACAGGTGGAATCCGCATTTTGCATGATACACTTGATGTTCATTTGGATCCAGGTCCCGGCGCTCTTGTTTATTCTTTGGAGGCTGGTTTGGATCCGCAGAAGGTTAATGGCGTTTTGATTTCTCATTGTCATCCAGACCATTATAACGATGCTGAAGTGTTCATTGAAGCCATGACTCGTGGAATGACCAAGAAAAAAGGCGTATTAGCAGCAGCAAACAGCGTCCTAAACGGCAACAAGCAATGCGAACCCTCAATCAGCAAGTATCATCAGTCGATGCCAGCCCACGTTGTAACAGCCAAACTAGGCGAAGTCTTTAACATCGAAAACTTTAGAGTGCATGTAGCCGAGGCTAAGCATACTGACCCCGACGCTGTTGGCTTCCGTTTTGAAACACCTTCTCTCGGCGACTTTGCCTACACAAGCGATAGCGAATACTTCGAGGGCATAGGAAAACCCTACCAAGGCGTAAGGCTTCTCCTACTATGCGTGATGAGACCCGCAGGCAGTCCATGGAAAGGCCACATGACAACCGACGACGCCATCCAAATAGTAGAAGAGGCTAAACCTGAAATGGCGGTTTTGACCCACTTCGGCATGCAAATGATATTCAAAGGACCAGCAAACGAGGCAAGGTTCATACAAGAAAAAACTGGAATTCCCACAATCGCAGCCACAGACGGCATGCACATAACCGTAGGCGAAAAAATCCAGATTCAAACAACGAAAAAAAAGTAAAGGAACCAGACTAAGGCTCACGCATCGCTACATCCGCCTTCTTATTCAACGCCCATAGCCATTTACTTTTGTGGCTAAACGTAGAATCCCTCAGGTCTCTCATCTTTTTTCTTCTTGACTGTCTTTTGAGCTTTTAATCCTCTCTGATCTCCTAGACTTGTAGTCGCTAAGTCGTATTCTATGAAAGAACGAGTGAACTCGGACAGTGTTTTGTTCATCTTCTCTAGGTCTTCTTGTGTGAACCTGGTCATGATGTCTGGGTTGTTCACCCACTGCATCCAACCCAGCAAGCTTCTGTGTAAAGCGCTCAACATGAAACGTAGAGATCTTACCAACTCCAATCGGTCCCTTTCCTTAGCCTCTTCTAAACGCTTTATCTGATCCAAAATCTTCCCGGAAACCCGCATCCACCTTTCACTCAAAAATGTCACCTCCCATTCTTCAGCCATCTTCCAAAAAGCTTCTCTCAATATAAAGGTTGGGAAAAAGTGCGCGCGTTTTTAGGCATACTATTTATAGAACAAGGCATGAAACGAAACATCAATCAAACGCCCTATCATAAACTTTCAGTTTTTGGGAACTCAATAAAAGAATAGTTCCGAACCACATTTTTATATGTTAAAGGTAACACTATTTTCGCCTAACCTCAATCATGCGCTTATACACTGAGGAAAAACAAATGAGGGTTCTGCCCAAAGACTGCAACATACTAGAAATGGAGGAAAAATGGCAGAAGCAATGGCAAGAGATGGGCATCTACCGCTTCAACCGCAACGACAGAAAACGCAAGCCCTACGTTATTGACACGCCACCCCCTTATCCTTCTGGCGATTTCCACATGGGCAACGTTCTCAACTGGACCTACTTCGACATGGTCGCCCGCTACAAACGAATGCGAGGCTTTAACGTGCTCTTTCCGCAAGGCTGGGACTGCCATGGCTTACCAACCGAAGTGGAAACAGAAGAATACTACGGCGTCAAAAAAACCGAGGTTCCGCCCGACAAGTTTAGGAAAATGTGCGAAGAACTAGTCAACAAATACATAGGCATAATGAAAACAGGCGTTAGACGGCTGGGCTGCTCAAACGACTGGACACTAGAATACCGAACCATGGACCCAGACTATTGGCGACGCACCCAACTCTCATTCATACTACTCTACAAAAAAGGCTTCATCTACAAGGGCACTTACCCAATCAACTGGTGTCCCCGCTGCGAAACCGCAATCGCAGACGCCGAAGTAGAATACGAAAAAAGAGAAGGCACGTTGCACTACATCAGGTTCCCAATGGAAGCAAGACAATTTCTCACAATAGCGACCACAAGACCCGAACTCCTAGCCGCATGCGTCACAGTGGCAGTTCATCCAAACGACGACCGCTACCAACAATTCATTGGAAAAGACATCACTGTTCCAGTTGCCAACAGAAAAGTGAAAATCATCAGCGAAGAAGCAGTTGACCCAGCATTTGGCACAGGCGTAGTAATGATATGCACATACGGCGACAAAGAAGACGTCAAAGCAGTGCAGAAACATCACTTACCAGTCATCATGGTCATAGACGAAAAAGGCAGAATGAACCAGAACGCTGGCAAATACGCTGGAATCACAACAGACGAAGCAAAAAAAGCAATGGTCAAAGACCTCGAAAAAACTCACACAATAGAAAAATGCGAACAAATCCAACACGAAGTAGGCGTTTGCTGGAGATGCCACACACCCATCGAAATTTTAGAACGCGAACAATGGTTCATGAAAACCCGCATGCTAACTGATGAACTAGAGAAAAACGCTTGGGAAATCACCTGGTACCCAGACTACATGCGTTTCCGCCTAATCGACTGGGCTAAATCACTCGACTGGGACTGGGTCATATCTAGACAAAGAGTATTCGCCACACCCATACCCATATGGTACTGCAAAAAATGCAAAGAAATAATTCTCGCAGAAGCCGATTGGGTCCCAATCGATCCACGAATACAAAAGCCCAAAATTGCTGAGTGTCCAAAATGCGGTTCAAAAGAGTTCATTCCAGAACGAGATGTGCTCGACACATGGTTCGATTCATCCATAACGGTTGCTGTTCACGCTGGCTGGCCGGACAAAAAAGACTGGCGTCGACTCTACCCAGCTGATTTGCATCCTTCTGGCACAGACATCATCCGCACTTGGGCTTACTACCTCATGGTTCGCAACCTAGCCTTGTTCAACAGTAAACCGTACAAGGGTGTGTTAATCAACGGCATGGTTTTGGGCACCGACGGCAGAGCAATGCACAAGAGCAGAGGCAACTACATCGCCACGCCAGAAGTCTTCAGCAAATACGGCGCAGACGCCACACGCCAGTGGGCAGCAGGCGGAGGAGCCACAGGTTCAGACATACCCTTCCGCTGGGCAGACACCGAATACGGATGGAGATTCCTCATCAAACTTTGGAACGCCTCACGCTTTGCGAGTCAGCACCTTAAAGACTACAAACCCAAAAAGGGAGAAAAACTGAAACTCGAACTCTTAGACAAATGGCTTCTGAGCAAGTTAGAAAAAATCACAGAAAAAGTCACCTCAGCCTTAGAGGAGTGTCAATTCAACACCGCACTCGAAGAAACCCGAAACTTCGCATGGCACGTTCTCTGCGACCAATACATCGAGGCTGTGAAGCATAGGCTCTACAAACCCGAAACCTACGGCAAGAAAAAACGTGCAGCCGCACAACACGCTTTATACACTGCCATCTACCGAACCCTTCAATTGTTGGCGCCAATCACGCCTCACGTCACAGAAGAAATCTATCAAACCATGTACGCTGATGATTTGAAGCACAGAAGCATTCATGTTTCTTCATGGCAAAAACCACGTAAAAGGCTAATCGACCAAGAGGCTCAGAAATACGGCGACCTAGTTGTGGCAGTTATTGAGGAAGTTCGACGAGACAAAGCCGAGCGAAGAATGTCGCTAAACATGCCTATCAAAAAATTGACGATTTATGCTGGAACGCCTAAGAGTGCGCACATCTTGAATCAAGCTGTCAAGGACATTGAAGGAACATGCAAGACGCAAGAGGCAATCATTCTAGCGAAGAGCGGCGATGGAAGAGAGGTTGAAGGCTACTCTGGCATACGATTTGTAGCCGAATATTAATCTGTTAACTTGAAGCGTAAAACAGCAGCTATGCCGCCGAACGAATTTTTGAGCATCTGTCCCTCTTCTGTCTCAATCGACACGATTTCGACGTTGGCACCCACTTTTTCGGCTAGTTCAGCGTAATCCTCAATTAGGTCATTCACGTCGGTGATTCCAAGAGACGGTGCTTTACAGTTTGGGCAGGGTTGCCCCACTAAGCTCTGTTCGTATGGTAGAAGTGCTTGCTCCTTCATTGTTTCGTGTCTCTCGTAGTCACAATTATTGCATTTTACAGAAACTTTGACTATGTTTAATCCCTCTGATAGCAGAAGAGTCTTAACTGTGCCTGCTTCCAACGCTCTTTTCACTTCTTTTTCACCGTATGTGGATAAGCCTGTGTCGTGTCCAATTTCGTAGAGAAACTCCTGCACAACTCTCTTTTCTTCCACATAGCGCACTTTTTTCAGTATTTCTGGGGCTCGTTCCACAACCTCTTCTATGCCTTGCTCTCCAGTGTACGCTGTGTCAACTGTATCCAGTATCTTCTCCTTGAGTACATAGTTCAAGAAGTCGCCCTTTTCAAAATCGTACTTTGTGGGTCCAGGTCCACCCATTATTAAACCTTTCAAGTTTGGTATAGACAGAAAAATCTTGTTGGCGTGGTCTCCCACACGCTTAAAGTAAGCTAGTAGCTGCATGTCTCGTAGGCGTTCGAATCGACGTGCCGATTGACCGCCTGCTCTATGTTTTCCTGGCACGCCTGAGGTTTCTTCACGTACTATTTGTAGGCGGCTGCCTTCCAACGTGGCTAGGGTTGTGGCGGTTGAGTCTATGACCATTATGCCGTAGGTTTCTTTCTCCTTCAGCTGTTCTTGCAAGTATTCTGTGTGAAACTTGGGGTCACATCGGTAAAGGTAGATGTTGATAGGTTCGGGTGGCGTCACAACGTAGGTTTCCATGCGTTCGCTTCCAGGTCCATCTTGAGGAATGGCGCCAGCGAAGATGACTAAGCCGGTTTTGGGCACTTCTTTGAAGAGTTTTAGGCGTTGCTGTACTTTTGTGATGGCGTCTTGAACGTTTTTGCGTGTGGTATCTGATTTGATGTTTGAGGCTGTGCCGTACTCTTGCCTTAACATGCCCATGACTTCGCCTATTTGACGCCCAGAGGGAACATACAAAGAAACGAGTTCGGTTCCTCTTCCCTCTTTTTTGGACAGTTTCTCCAATGCTTTTTTGAGGCGGAATCTCTCAAGTGAAGTCCGTTTGGTGGTGGTTGTTGTACTCATTTTTGAGGGTTTCCACGCTTGACTGTAGAGCCTTCAATGATAACGCATAGATAAGAGTTGTCTTCTTTAGAAGAAAAAAATGTTAATAGAAACGAGCGTTAATTTTGGTTGGTTGTTGAAGAATGAAAGGCATAATTGTCTATGACACCACTTATAGAAATACCAAGAAAATTGCGGAAACAATAGCTGAGACCTTAAAAGAGTCTGGAGTCGAAGCAGACCTCTTTCACGTAAAAGACACCAAAAAGGTGAGCGCAAAATACTACGACTTTCTCGTTCTGGGCTCTCCAACAAAAATGGGCACAATGAGTTTTGCGGTTAGAGGTTTCATGGGCAGATTGAAGAGCGAAGAATGGATGAACAAGCCCTTTGTAGCCTTTGACACCGAACTTCTTGGTGTTATCGAGAAAAAAGGAGCCAGCGCAGCCCAAAAAATCGCAGAGAAGCTCAGAGAGAAGAAGATGAACCAGGTCTTGCCAGTTCTAAAAACTGCCGTGCACGGGGTGAAGGGACCTTTGAAAGAAGGCGAGGTTGAGCGGACTAAAGAGTATACTAGCGAACTAGTTGCCAAATTAAAGGGATAAACAAGAGGCTTAAACCAGTCCAAGAAATTTTCTAATGATTTCTTTTGATATGTAATGATAGGGCTTCATGCACTCATATTCTTCAGAAACCTTGAAATCTCGTAGAAGGTTGTCAAATTCGTTTTTTCTTACGAGAAGGATTTTGCGGTTTGGGGCATACTCTGTTTTGAGTTTTCCTCTTGTGGGCTTTGCGTGCACTGCTATGAAAGGGTGAATTTTAAGTTGCTCTCCTGTTTTTTTAGAAATCAAAGTTACATGAAATGTTTTGATTCTTCTAGTGATTTTTATTTTTAGACCCAACTCTTCAGCTGCTTCTCTTTCGGCTGCATCTTCCAATGACTCGTTTTGCTCTATTCCTCCTCCAGGGAGAAACCAGAAGCCGTTTGAAGGATCCATAACAATTACGATTTGGTCGCCAAAATCCACGAACAATGTTACTCGTGCGAATCTTCCTGCCCAGGGTTCTCTCCACAAAGAAATGCAGCGAGGTTCTACTTCAATGCTCAATTCCAGATGCGACATTACACTCTTCCTTAGTATCTTGTTGAATAAAAGAAAAGCTCATGTCGCCTTAAGAGTTGTTGGCAAAGTGGACCGGGCGGGATTAGACCAGTTTTTTATTCCATTAGGATTTATATAAGTTCGAATCTTCCCGGGCTACCAACAAACCCAGGGCAGGACGACGTTCAAACTCTCGGTTTTTCATGTTTGCAGCTACTTACCTTTTATATATAATATAAACTCCTAACAACATTACAAATCCAGCCGTCAATTGAATCAGAGAAAAGGTTTCTTTGAGCATAATAAATGCTAATGTGGCTCCAAAAAGTGAAGATGTTGAGAATATGACGCCTGTCTTCATCGAACCTATTTCCCTCAAGGCGAAAAGAAAGAAAAGAATCGAAAAACCGATGCTAAAAGCTCCCACCGAAAATAAATAGGGTATGGAAATCAACGGGATTTGAAAATTAAGTTTTAAGGAAATTGATAGAAGCAACAATATCCCTCCTCCGATGAAGCATTTCAGCGCAGTTAGTAAGACGAGGTCGCGTTTCTTGCTCACTGATTTGCTTAAATTGTTGTCAATTCCCCAGAACAAACATGCGCCTACAATTAATGTGTTGCCTAACACCTCTCTGGTTAAACTAAGTTTCTGGTACTCTGCGTTTGTCGTCACAAAGAGGGCACCGATGATCAGCAGAAGGATACCAACATAGTCTTTTCTGGTTCCTCTTTCCTTAAGGAAAATAAAGGCAATAAACACCGTAAATAATGCTTCAATGTTTGAAAGCAAGGATGCATTAACTGCTGTTGTTTCGTTAAGGCCATACAAGAATAGAAAAGGAGCGATAACTGCACCGGATAGGATAATGAATGCGAGCACTTCAAAATCTCTCCCCCTGATCACGGTTTCTGTTTTGGTTGGCGTTTCCATCATTGATAAGACCATATTTTGAAGAGGGGATAAGCGAACGCAGAACAAGACTATACCAGCAATAAAATAGATGAGTCCAGCGACTATCAACGGATGAACATCTTTCAAGACAATCTTGTTGAGAGTTGCTGCCATTCCAAAGAAAATAGCTGATGTAATGGCGCCGACGTATCCCCAGTGATGAGTCAACTTTGACAAACACCTGTAATTCAGATTTCTGCGATTATTGTCAACAAAAGAAAAATCGCATAGATAAAGAGCAGGGTTAGGCCTTTCGATTTTCCAATTTTCATTGTGATCATGTAAACGAAGAATAAAGCAGTTATGAAAAGGAAAACACTACCGTTCAAAAGCAACGTCTCACTTGAAACCTGTAATGGATGTATGAGCGCCGTGAGTCCAAGAACAATCATTAATGTGAACAAATTCGCACCAAGACAACCCGCGACAGCCAAGTCACCATGCCCTTTTCTAGAAGCCGCAACTGCTGTAGCAATATCCGCAAAGGAGGTCCCCAAGGCGACAACGGTCATTCCCAGCAACAGCTCAGAAGCGCCAAGAATGGCAGCAATATTAACGGTCGACCGTACAAGGAGATCCGCGGTAATCAGCGATACGATTATTCCAAGTGCGAATGAAACGTAAGCGTTTCTTATTTCTAGGCGCTTTCCAGTCAGAGTTGTCAGCAAGTCCAATTCAATTGCGACTTCTGCAGTTTCTCTCTCCCTCTCCTCCGGAGCCTCAATCTTTTCTTGCTCATACACATTGATGATGTAAAACACAGCTAGAGACAGAAGGACAATTCCTTCAGTCTGCGACACAAGACCATCCAACATAAAAGCGAATGCAGATATTGTGGCAACCATCAAGAAAATACCGTCTCGTATTATCATTCTTCTGTGAACCAAAAGCGTTGAAAACATGGTGGAAAGCCCTATCATAAACGCAATGTTGCCGATATTCGACCCAACGATATTGCCAAAGGCTATTTCGGGTTCGCCTTGCACAGTTGCTAAAAGCGAAACCAAGAGTTCTGGGAGGATATATAAGAGCGAGACCAAGAGTATTCCCAAAGCAACCTTTGTGGTGTTCAATTTGTGAGTCAGTGCAACAACGGAGTCAGCAGTCCAATCTGCACTCTTCGACAAGAAGAAAATACTAATCAACAACACGACGACCCAGAGCACTAGGTCAATCATCAAACTTACCCAACTAGTAATAGAAAACTGCCTTTATAAATCTCAACAATTGATTCTCAGAAAACTCTTCATCCTTATACCAGCTCCTTTCCTTCAGCCAGACCTGGCACCTTGGTTAGTCCTCTGTGAGAAATTTAAACGAGATAAGTCACGTAACCCGGGCTACCAAAAAACGGGGAGGTAAAATCTTCGTTTCCGAACATACAACCGATTCAAAAACCGCAATTGATAGATTCCACGCCTGAAAATGGTGGACCGGGCGGGATTCGGACCCGCGACCTCCTGATTGCGAATCAGGCGTTCATACCACTGAACTACCGGCCCTTATTTGTTTTCACTAATAGAACCTAAATTAAGTTATTGTTTACTCGACTTGGATTACTAAAATAAAATTAATTGTCGTCAGACATTGATTTTCTAGTGTCGGACAATACTAACGAAGAGACTAACATTGAAACTCAAAGCAGAGGGGCTTTGGGTCCCAAAAGTTTTCCAGCGGGTCCCAAACAAAAGACCAGTTCATTGTTAGTTGCGTTCGTCACAAATTTTTCAGTGTTGAACACACAAGATAGGCAAGCAATGTTAGTTCGCAACTGGCTTGGCATGACCTTGCTTAGTTTTGTATACTTTAGATACGAAATGCATAAATTAACATTTTTCATTCTGTAAATGTTTGGTCGAGTAGCGGGCGGTAGCTCAGCTTGGTAGAGCTTCCGAACCATGTTAATGTTTAGCGTGGTGGAGACGCTGTAGACCTCTACCAGCACGGTGGAGAGTCACCCAGCCTATCAAGCACACAACCAGAAAATAGGCATCGGCTAAAGCAGAAACCGGTGCGTCGCAGGTTCAAATCCTGCCCGCCCGACCACAAGCAAAAGTCTCCTTAATGCTTAAATAACTTCTCCACATCATGGGTTCTTCCACGGCCAGAGGCTGAATTAATGAAGAAACAAAACGATTGGACTAAGGAAGAATTATTGAAAGACTATGTTGGTCAAATGACCCCCGTAACCATTCCAGTCCACATGTCTATTCATGGACAACAAACAATCCTCGACTTATCCAGAATGGAAAACATTCTTAGAACCGCCCGGATCATTTCACTACGAGACTGCGGCTGCAGGGTGAAATGGCACAAATGTGAAGCGCCATTAGACGTGTGCCTAAGCTTGGATGACAACGCAAGAGACGCCATAAAAGAAGGCGCCAAACGCATCTCCTTAGCTCAAGCATTAGTCGTTTTGAAACGTTCCCACCAAGCTGGCCTAGTGCACCTAGCTTACACGTTTAAAGGAAAAGAGAAACCAGAAGTCATCTGCAGCTGCTGCTCATGCTGCTGCCACTCGTTAAGCGCCCTCATCAGATTCGGCATCCCAGACCACGTGGTAGCTTCAGAATACATTGCCAAAAACAACGAAAAAACATGCAAAAACTGCGGCACATGCGTGCAACGATGCCAATTCCACGCAAGACAACTCACAAACGACAAACTCGTATTCAACCAAGCCAAATGCTTCGGCTGCGGACTCTGCATCAGCACATGCCCAACAAAATCCATAACACTGATTAAAAGAAACTCATTCTAAACTAAAGCAATGCCAAAGTTTAACACAGCGAAAATGTTATTAGGATGGATAATCCAACCAATTTACCATGAGATTCCAAACTCGTCAAATTGCGCTTTTCTGTGCTCTCGCAGCCGCGTGTATTGGCATTCAATTGGCACCTAGGCCGCCTAATATCGAGTCTACGTCGTTAATTACGTTCTTTGTTGGGGTAGTCTTTGGTTGTCTGGCAGGAGGGTTGTTCGGAACTCTTGTCATGTTTATAAATGGTTTTCTCTCACCTTGGGGTTTTGCGGGATTAATAATGCCTTTTCAAATAGTTGGCATGAGCCTAATTGGAGTTGCGGGTGGAATCTTCCGCAGATACGGTGTCGCTGAGCCAGCGTCTAGGAGAGTTATTGAGTCAGCTATTCTCGGCTCTTTCTTGACCCTTGTCTACGACATAATCACAAACACAGGAGTTGCCTTAATATCTAACGTGCCCATTTGGTTCGCTTTCGCAATGGGAGTAACGTTTTCATTCTTCCACATTGCTTCCAACACTCTATTATTCGCTTTAGCCTTCACACCACTCTTTAAAATCTTCAAAACCTTTGGAGAGTTGAGAAAAGTTGCAGACGAGTAAACGCACCCTCGTTTTTGCGGTTTTGGCATTGACGGTTTGGTCGATGACAACCACAGCGTATGCTGGATACTACTATTCGCAATACAAGCAACTTGAAGACACACTCGAAACAATGCAGGACCTAATCTTGAAAGTCAACATCTTGATAAACTATGGCAACGGAACCAAAGAATGGCACAACACCACACTCGTTCCAGTCGGAGCCACGGTGTTTAACGCCACCGTAGAGGTCGCACAGGTATATTATACCCTGTGGGAAGGCGAATATGTGTTGATACAAGCTATAAACGGTGTGCAAGGCACGCAAGATGTAGGATGGATATGGTGGATTTGGGATCCTGCGACTTCTCAGTGGCAAATGGCACTTGTGGCTTCTAACAAACACTTCTTGGTTGACGGAGACACAATTGGTTGGAATCTTCAAAATTGGGCGTCAACCTCACCGCCTTCTTGACGTGAAATACATAAACACATGGAATTTTCTGTTGATTTTTCGCAGCCGATATTCAACCACCTGGGGAAATAAGTGATTTAAGATTAAAATACGCGAAAGGATTACATTTGAAAAGAGTGTAAATTGGCGTTTCGCTGCAAAGGAAGATGTGATTTATGGCGGTTCTGAACGTGTTTGCTCAAGCTCGAAAGGAAGGCAGAAGCTACTTGCTTGAGCCTGAGGCAAAGATGGTTTGCATGGAATACGGCATACCGGTAACACGTTTCAAGGTTGCGGGCACGCCTGAAGAGGCTGTCAAGTTTGCTGATGGAATAGGTTATCCAGTGGTTCTTAAGATTGTTTCACCCGACATAATTCACAAGTTCGATGTGGGCGGAGTTGTGCTCAATTTGAAAAGCCCGAGCGAGGTTAAAGAAGCCTATGAAAGCATTTTAAAGAACGTTAAGAAGCACAAGCCAGACGCCAAAATTTTGGGTGTGCTCGTTCAAGAAATGGCTCCTTCGTCGACTGAGGTGATTGTTGGTGCCACTAAAGACCCTCAGTTCGGTCCAGCCCTCATGTTTGGACTCGGTGGCATATTTGTGGAAGTTTTGAAAGATGTGACCTTTCGAATTGCACCAATTACAGAACAGGAGGCCAGAGAGATGATAACTGAAGTGAAGGCTTATCCCATTTTAAAGGGTTATAGGGGGCAACCGCCAGCTGACATCGACGCCATCGTAAACATACTAGTGAACACATCGAAACTGGTCATGGACCATCAAGAGATAAAAGAACTCGACCTCAACCCAATAATGGTTTACGAGAAGGGAGCCAAAATCGTCGATGCCAGAATCATACTCGAATGAGCCGCTCACGTTGAACCCAACCCAAACTAAACAGGAAGTGTTCTCCCAACTTCAAATTCCCCTTGACACATCCTTCTTCGTCCGCCTCAACGGAAGACGATTTCAAGCAATCTCAGAAAAACTCAAAGCAGCCAAGCCGTTTGACAAAAAATTCGCCCTCTGCCTAGTAAAATCGGGAAAAGCCATTTTTCAAGAAGGCTTCAATCCCACACTAGTCTATGTAGCAAGCGACGAAATAAACGCGCTCTTCGTACAAGAAGCCCCTTTCAGTCGAAGGGTAGAAAAAATTAACTCTGTCTTAGCGGGAACTGTTTCCAGCACTTTCTCGATAAACGCCTTTAAACTTTTCAAGAAACCCTTTACTGTGGCTTTCGACTCCCGAATAATCATTTTATCTAGAGAAAAGAGTGTCGAATACTTGAGGTGGCGACAACTGGACGCTTGGCGCAACCACAACAGCTACGCTTACTGGCTACTACGCAGACTTGGGCACAGACCCAAAGAAGCAGCTAAAAGGCTAAAAGGTATGAAAACCAACGATTTGCATCAACTTCTCTTCCAACACAACATCAATCTGGCGAAAACACCTCCTTGGCAGAGAAGAGGCGTCCTCATCTATAAACAGCCATACCAAAAACAAATAGGAACCCACACTGTAACACGCTGGCGCATCAGAGAAAACTGGAATCTTCCCCTCTTCTCATCTTCTGAGGGAAAAGCCCTCATTAAACAGGTTATTGAATGTTCTAAACCCCACAAAAAAACACTGAGGAATAAGCTTGTCACAATCTGACACACAAAAAATAGAAGAACTCAACAGCCAATTGACCGCTTTAAGGCAACAGCGGGACAAATTAAACAGCCAGGCAAGAGACTGGGCTGAAAAAAGAAACACCATCAACGAACAAATCAGGACACTTCGGGCAGAGGCAAAAAACCTCAGGGAAAAGCGAGACGCCCTAAACCAAAAAGTAAAGGAGTTAAAAACTCAACGAGAACAAGCGAAAAACGAACAAAAAGAAAAACGCGCTCAAATTTCTAAAGTTAAAGAAAAAATGCAGACTATTATTGAGAAGAAGCCTTCTCGACCCTTGACAGACATTCAAAGAGAAATTGAAAGTCTGGAGTGGAAGATTCAAACAACCTCTATACCCGTAAAAGAAGAGAAGGAGTTGGTTGATAAGGTCAGAATTCTCGAAAGCCAAAGGGCTATTCACAAGCAACTACAAGAATCAAAAAATACACTTATCGAATTACAAACCGAAGAAAAATCATTGGCTGCAAAAGCCAAATTCCATCATGAAAAACTCGCAGAACTTGCAGAGCAGGGTCAAAAGTTCCATGAACAGATGCTTGAACTGCTAAACAAAGCGCAAAACCTCAAGGTAGAGGCAGATGCTGCGCACCAAAAACATTTAGAGTTTCGACAAAAAGCCGACGAGGCCCATCAGAAATATTTGGAGTTGCTCCAACAAATCAACGTCTTTAAACAAGAAATTCAAAAGAAAGAAGAAGAACAACAGACAAAGCGACAGCAAGAACTTCGAGAAAAAGCCACGAGAAAAGCCCAAGAAAAGATGAAACGCGGCGAGAAACTAACATGGGAAGAATTCAAACTTCTCGCAGAGCAAGGTGATGTGTAACAGAACATTAAAGAAGCGCAATTCATAAAATTAAAGTGCCAGTGAGCATTAACAAGCGTTGAGTGTACCCACGTGTCAGCAAAAGATGTTTCGTCGTCGGAGCGCACTCTTGTTCTATGCGTTGACAGAGACGATGACATAGGCGTAAAAGCCGGCGTGAAAACTCCTATCTTGGGAAGAGAAGAAAACATAAACGCTGCGGTCAGTTTGGCGCTAAAAGACCCAGAGGAACCCGACGCCAACGCCATTTTTGAGGCTGTCAAAATTTATGACCACTTGAAAGAGAGTTCTGCTGGCGACAAGTCACAGGTTGATTGCCAGATTGCAACCATTGCAGGCTCTGAATTGGGCGACGTGGGCGCGGACAAGGAACTCGTGTCTGAATTAACCGAGGTTTTGAAGACCTTTCAAGCCAGCGAGGTGATATTGGTCACAGATGGATTTGCAGATGAGACTATTTTGCCGCTTGTTCAGTCAAGGGTGCCCGTGACTTCGGTTCGAAGGGTAACTGTGCGTCACAGCGAATCCATAGAGGAGACTGTGTGGCTTTTTTCTCGTTACTTGAAGATGGTTTTTGAAAATCCAAGGTATGCTCGCATGATTTTGGGCTTGCCTGGACTGTTACTTATTGTTATTGGGGTTTTGTCTGCACTTAATTGGATGGGTTATTCATGGATTGCCTTCTTAATTGTGTTGGGCTCCTACCTCGTGGTCAAAGGGTTCATGCTTGATAAAGCTGCTCACAGCTTTTACGTGTGGGTTCGGGAGTATTCGCCACCACCGTTTTCTAGCATATTAAGGGGTTTTGCGGCTGTGGCAGGTTTCCTACTTGTTGGAATTGGTGTTTATCAAGGTTTCAATCTAGTTGCGGATTTTGTCTCTAGTGTGGAGCCGCCTCTCATCTATCTTAGTCAATGGATTGGTGCATTGCCTAAGCTTTTGGGTTATTTCCTTTCTCAGTCTATATTCCTAATTGTTGTTGGAATTTCCACTGTTCTTTTTGGGAGAGCGATTTACTGGTTTTTTGAGCGTGATAGTAGGTTGTTGCGTACGGTTGACATTATGGTTGTGGTGGTGTGGTCTGCGCAAATCTTCTATCAAGCCTCTCAGATTCTTATCGAACCGAAGTTGTCATACGATGTGTTGGTCTTTTCCATAGTTGTGGGCATAGTTTTGGCTGTTGCTTCTGTTCTTTTCACTTCTTTACTGCATAGAAAGTATGCCGATTTCTTTAGGGAGAAAGAGGGAAAGGTTGAGGAAGGCTGAAGTCGCTATACTAGGCGGAACTGGACAGGAGAAACTCTTAGATTATCAGGAGCGTTTTGTACGTGGGACTCCATTTGGACTCGCTTCTCCAATCTTTATGGGTGAAATCGATGGAAAAACAGTTGCGTTTATGCCTCGTCATGGGTTTCGTCACGGGGTTCCGCCTCATAGAGTTAACTATCGTGCCAACATGTACGCTCTGCATCTGGTAGGTGTCAAACGGGTTATAGCTACAAACGCCGTTGGTTCTATTAATCGGAAAATAAAGCTTGGAGACATTGTTGTTCCCCATGATTTGGTTGATTTCACTAAGTCTCGGAAGTCCACGTTTTATGATGAGGAACCAGTTACGCATGTGGATGTTTCTCAGATTTTTTGTCCTGAGATTCGTTCAGTGTTGATTAGAGCGTTGAAGAAAGTAGATGCTGGAGCGATTGAACGAGCGGTGTTGGTTTGCACTGAGGGTCCACGTTTGGAGACGCCTGCTGAGATTAGTGTGTTTGGGCGGTTGGGTTGTGATGTTGTGGGTATGACGGTTATGCCTGAGGCTGTGCTTGCAAGGGAGCTTGAGATGTGTTATGCTTCTCTTTGTTTTGTAACTAACATGGCGGCAGGCTTGCAAAAGAGGCTTACCGCTGAAGAATTGGTTAGGGTGGCGAGGAAGACGGCTCCCGTTCTTCAGCAAGTTTTAAGTGAGGCTGTTAAGCATTTACCATCAAAACGTGGGTGCCTTTGTGCAAGGGCGCTTGAGAGAGCGAGGTTTCGAGGCTAAGAATGCTTAAGTCTGTTTTGTCTGCTGTTGGTGTTTACAAGCTGTATGAGAAGTGGTTGAGGGTTCAGGTTAAGAATGGGAATAAGCCTGAGCACATTGCCATTGTTTTGGATGGGAATCGTAGGTGGGCATCTGAGCGTGCTTTGAATTCTTGGTTGGGGCATCGTTTTGGCGCTGAGAAAGTGCGTAATTTGCTCGATTGGTGTCTTGACTTGGATGTGAAGTCGGTTACTATCTATGCTTTTTCAACTGAGAATTTTCTGCGTTCTAGTGAGGAGGTGGAGGAGATTATGCGTATTGCTGAGGAGAAGTTGAGGGAGATTTTGACGGATGAGCGTATTCATAGGAATAGGGTGCGGGTGAAGGTTATTGGTAGGGTTGAGCTTTTGCCTAAGGGTATTCAGCAGCTTGTTTGGGAGGTTGAGCAGGCTACGAGGGATTATGATGAGCATTTTTTGAATGTGGCTTTGGCTTATGGTGGCAGAGCTGAGATTGTGGATGCTGCTAAGCAGATTGCGCAGAAGATTGAGAATGGTGATTTAGACGCTGAGGCTATTACGGAGGATGTGTTTGAGAGTCATTTGTACACGGCTCATTTGCCTAAGCAGGATCCTGATTTGATTATTAGGACTTCGGGTGAAGAACGTTTGAGCGGGTTTTTGTTGTGGCAGAGCGCTTACAGTGAACTCTGCTTCTTAGATGTTTATTGGCCTGATTTTAGAAGGATTGACTTGTTGAGGGCTGTGAGAACTTATCAAAAGCGTAAAAGACGCTTTGGACAATGAGTGAGGAACAAGTTTTGTTTGTGTGTGCGCACGGAGCTAGACCCCCCTCTAATATGATCCAAATAGGCTCCAAATATGAAACCTATCAATTAATAGAATGTGAATATTCATCTACTTGAGCTTGAAGTTTGAAGATTTCGCTCAAAGATTTTCTTTCTGAAAAGTTCGTAAAATAATTCTGCCTTCGTTATCACCTTAAGGGTATCTTCACCGTTTGGTTTTTCCTCTTTTGGATGCACAACGTTGTTTCGCCAGATTCGTATGAAATCCAAATCTTGGCATATGTCGCTTCCAAACTTCTCAATTAAGATTTAAGTTCTTATACTCAAGGTGCTGCTGTCAAGAAAAGTTATAAATCAACAGACTTTTACTTTGTCACATGGCAGCTCGATTATTTGACCTCAATATAGAGAAAGTATTGGAAGATTGGGAAGTCTATCATGCCATAAGAGAAGTCATTGCGAATGCACTGGACGAACAACTCCTCACAAAGACTAAGGAAATTGAGATTTTCAAAGACAGACAGAGTAAATGGCACATAAGAGATTTCGGCCGTGGACTCAGGTATGAACATTTAACACAAAATGAATGCGAGGAGAAACTAGCACATCCAAATTTAGTGATAGGAAAATTTGGAGTTGGACTGAAAGACGCGTTAGCAACATTGGACCGCCATAAGATCAAAGTCTTGATCAGGTCAAAACATGGCGACGTAACTGTTGTAAAGTCAGAAAAACATGGCTTTGAAGACATTACAACATTGCATGCATCAATTTCCTCACCTAGTGACAAAAATTTGCAAGGCACGGAATTTATGCTCGAAGGGAGCACAGACAAAGATATTGAAATTGCAAAGAGCTTTTTCTTGAAATTCTCGGGCGAAACTCCATTGGAAGAGACTTCTTATGGCAGCGTTTTGGAAAAATCAAAACAGTCAAAGATCTACATAAACGGATTAAGAGTTGCTGAAGAAGAGAATTTTCTTTTTTCCTACAACATAACCTCAATAACGCAAACGATGCGAAAGGCGTTAAACAGAGAAAAAACCCATCTTGGGAGAACTGCTTACACTGATAGAGTCAAATCAATACTTTTGGCTTGCAAGGAAAAGAAAGTTGCTGAACTATTGGCTGGCGATCTTCAAGGATATGAAACTGGGCTGATGCATGATGAATTAAAATGGAATGATGTAGCTATTCACGCATGTAAACTGCTGAACGCTTTTGAAAAAGTGATTTTCCTTACACCTTCTCAACTTGTTGAAGCGAAAGATATGGTTGATAAAGCAAAAGGTGACGGCCTTACAGTGGTAACCATCCCTGAAAATATCCAAGAGAGAATAAGTGGAGTTGAGGACTATTCTGGAAACGTCATTCGCGATTTAGAAGGGTTTAAAGAGGAATGGAATCGAAGTTTCGAGTTCAAGTTTGTCAATCCTAACGATTTGACTAGAGAGGAACGAATGGTGTTCGACAAAACCAAACAAATAGTTGATCTGATCGGTGGCTTACCAAAAGACGTTAAGAAAATAATGATTTCAGAAACAATGAGAATGGAAACTGCAAGTTATAGAGAAGCAACTGGATTGTGGGAAGTTGCAGAGGAAAGGATAATCATCAAGAGAACCCAGCTAAGAAGTTTGAAAGAATACGCTGCGACGCTTTTACATGAAATAGCTCATGCAAGAAGTGGAACTAGTGATATTTCGCGAGAATTTGAAGATGAGTTGACCTCACTGCTGGGGCTGATTTCATCTAATGCTGTGCTTCCAAAGTAATAAGATTCAGTGTAGTTCATCATATCTAATTTCACAGATGTTATGCTTTGTTATGCTCTTTTTTTGGTGCTCACTATTGAGATTACGTCTCTATCTTTTAATACATGATCTTCTCCCATTCTCTTTTTCTCTCTAGCTTCAACCGCATAGATGAAGCCTTCTCTCAATCGTGTTATTTTTTTATCGTAAGTCACTTAAGAGCCTTGAGAGTTTCTACTTGAATTTAGGTGAATAAGGCTTGAACAGGGAGAAGGTTTTCAATTACATAGACAAGCATTATGAGGACCATGTCAAGAAGCTTCAAGAGTTTGTGCGGCAACCATCGATATCAGCTGAAAACCGAGGAGTCCGCGAATGCGCAGAGCTCCTTAAAAGTTACCTGAAAAATTTGGGATGCAAAGACGCTAAGCTTGTTGAAACGTCTGGTAATCCAGTGGTTTATGGAACTTACAATGCAAAAGCCGACAAAACCATAATCATATACCTAATGTACGACACTCAACCAGTCGACGACCCAGGATGGACTGTTCCACCACTCGAAGGAAGAATCGTGGATATACAGCCCTTCGGAAAATGCCTCGTAGCCAGAGGAGCAATCAACACAAAAGGCGAACTCCGCGCCTTCTTGAACGCTTGTGAATCAATTCAGGCAGTTAGTGAAGAGATTCCAGTAAACCTGATGTTCGTCGCTGAGGGCGAAGAAGAACTTGGCAGCAGACATCTACCAGAGTTCATCAAAAAATACTTGAATCAGCTGAAGAAGGCGGACGCAGTTTTCTTTCCATCAGCTGATCAGGATCAAAACGGCAAGGTCATGATGGATTTAGGCGTTAAAGGAATTGTTTACTTCGAGCTAGAATTAAACGGCAAAGGTTGGGGTTATGGCCCTTCAGAATTCGACATTCATGGAAGCAACAAGGCTTGGGTTGACAGCCCAACTTGGCGCATGATTCAAGCCCTGAGCAGCATGACCAGTAAAGACGGAAACAAAGTTCTGATAGACGGTTTCTACGAGAACGTGGTGCCTCCAAGCTCCGAGGATATGGAACTTTTGGACAAGCTGGAGAAAACGTTTGACGAAAAAGCGGTGAAAGACATAATGAAAATTGAAAGATTCATCGAAAATGCCCATGGAAAGCAAGCCTTACTCAAATATCTGTACTCTCCCACGCTCAACATTGACGGAATATGGAGCGGATACACTGGACCTGGAACAAAAACCGTGCTGCCCTACAAGATTACAGCTAAGGTAGATGTGCGCCTCGTTCCCAACATGACTGTTAAGGAGGCTTTGCCCAAGATTAGAAAGCATCTGGACAAACACGGCTTCAAAGAAATCAAAATTGTAGAGTTAGAAGAAGGCTACGAATGGGCAAAAACAAGCATAAAAGAACCAGCGGCTCAAGCCGTGTTGAAAACCTACAAAGAGTTCCGTTATGAACCCGAAATATGGCCACACATAGCGGGCAGCGCCCCCTTCTGCATGTTCAACCGAGAACCCCTAAAACTACCATTTGTAGGCGGCGGCATAGGACACGGAGCAAGAGCCCATAGCCCTAACGAGTACATTGTTGTGGAAGAAGGAGGACCAACAGGCGGTTTGAGAACCCTTGAAAAATCATACGTAGCCATCCTCGACAACTTCGCCAAAATGTAAAAGTTGCTAGATGTGCAACATCAGACGCTTCCTAAAACTCTACGTAATGAAATTTACAAGTCCAGCTTCCTTAGCCAGTTGCACCGCTCTCTCCATCTCGTTTCCTGTGAGTCTCCGCCTCAACTCAGCAATCTCATAGGCTCTCCATTCGGGTCGGTACTGAAACATCACGTTTGTGCGCACCCAAGTTCCCAATTGCTGAGCAATCCAGTTCAACAAAACCTTTGTGCAGCATTCCAAATGCTCAGGCAACACCAACACTCGAATGAGAAGTTCACCATACTTTCCACCGTACAGGTGGTTGCGTGTACATACCTCCCAGTAATTTGGCGCTTCAGAAATCCCTGCGGCGCATTCGTTCTTGCCATATTTAAAATCTAAAAGATAAACATCAACAAAACCAGCCAGCAACCGCGCTGTCTCTTCACCATAGTAAGAATTAGAGTTCCAAACCACAGGCACGTTCACGTCAACATGCCTAAAAGTTTCAAGCCACCGCCAAAGCCAAGGCGTGGGTTCACCACCCACCAAGTTGATGTTTCGACAACCACCCTTGCGTAAGTGCTCCACCGCTTTCGCCAGCCGTTCGGGAGTGTAAATCTCGCCTTGCTCAAACCACTGTGAAATCGTCCAGTTTTGACAGTGTTTGCAACGCATTGTACAGCCCAACGTGAATATGGTTCCAGACGGCACCAGCTCAGGTTCCTCGCCCATGTGCTCAAACATGGATGAAACTGTAATCTCTGTGCCGCATTTACACCAGCCTAATTCCCCGTTGAGCCTATTGACCCCGCATCTCCGTGTGCAGAAGTGACATTTTTCAAGGATGCGGTTGGCAATTTCAATCTTCAAGTCCAGATACGATTTCTCAGGTGTTTCCAACTGATCAAGGGTGATTTGACCATTGTCGATTTGCCTTTCTAACTTATAATACTCGTCTGTGAGCCTATCATGAAGCGTCCACAACTGTGTAATAGAATCTTCCAGGTTAAAGTTGGCGGGCAGTTTCTTGGCTAGCATGAATTTAGCTGGCTTCTCGTCTTGCATAACGCTAAAGTATCGAGCTAAACTCTGTCTAGCCCTCTTGTCATGCAGAACTGCTGAGGCATCAGGTCTCCAAACTGACCACATGATGGCTTCGTCTCTAACAAAATAATGCACGCAATCACAGATTTATGCAGTTAGTTTCCCTGCAGCAACTGAACTTCTTAGTCATTGTGAGAAAGCGGGCGTTACTTCACTATGAGAACAGGGCAGGGCGCCTTACGGCTCACGCCTTCGCTAACTGACCCCAACAACAATTCCTTCAACTTACCCAAGCCTCGGTGTCCCACAACTACAAGGTCAAATTTTCCTTCTTGTGCTACAGCCACTATCTCCTTGACAGCGTCTCCCTCTCTCAAAACCTTCTCCACCGAAATCCCGCGCTCTTTGACAATCTGTTCAGCATCGTCGAGGATCCGTTTGCCCATCTGCTTAGCGTCTTCAGCAATCTTGGCAGTCAGGACAGCTGAGGCAGGAGTTACTGCTGGACCCGATATGGTGTCGATGGATGGCCCTAAAGGCACAACGACAGAATACACATGGATCAACGTGATTTTTCCATCCAATTTTTCCGCTAACTGTAAGGCATAATTCAACGCTTTTTTAGAATGTTCAGAACCGTCAACAGCCACGAGGATATTGCTAAACATTCAATTCCTCCGAGTATAAAATAAGTCAAGCACTCCTTATAATACCTAGCATCAGTTACGAAACTATGCAAGTAGATAGACTTCAGGGTTGACAACATTAAATCAGCGAGTAAGGGTAGGAGAAACCAGCTGGCTCAAACTGTCCTTTAATGGCTATGTTATAGGCGCATTTTGGGCAACGCATATCTTTGGTTATGTTCCACTTGACGATTTCAAAACTAAATCGTTTGACGACTAACTCATGACAGTTCGGACAATACGTGTTCTCGTATGAATGGCCTGGCACGTTACCGATGTAAACATAGTTGAGCCCCGCTTCATAAGACATTTTGCAAGCTTTTTCCAAAGTTGCTATGGGTGTAGAAGGAATTTCGGTTAGCCTATAGTTTGGGTGAAACCGCAGCAGATGAAAAGGCGTGTCTTTCCCCATGTTGTCTCTAATCCACGTGGCAACTTCTCGAATTCTGTCAAAAGAGTCGCCCACTTTTGGAACGACCAGATTAGTGATTTCCACGTGAATGCCCTGTCGCCTCATTTCCTTCAACGATTCATATATTGGCTCAACTGAAGGCACAGCGGAAAACTTCTTGTAGAATTCTGGGTCTGCGCCTCCTTTGAAGTCTACTGTGGCTGCGTCTAAGACCGGCGCTATGGTCTTTACCGCCTCTATTGTCATGTAGCCGTTGGTGACGAAGGTATTGAAAAACCCTACTTTTTTGGCAAGGGTTGCTGTGTCGAAGGCGTATTCAAAGAATATGGTTGGTTCAGTGTAAGTATAACTGATGCCTTGGCAGCCATTGTCTCTCGTTGCCGTGACAACTTTTTCAGGTGGAAACTCTGTTCCAGAAACTTCTTTTTCTTGACTTATCATCCAGTTGTCGCAGAACTCGCATCGAAAGTTGCACCCGTCAGTGGCTATAGACAAGACTAGTGAACCTGGGTGAAAATGTGCCAAAGGCTTCTTACTGATGGGGTCAACCGCCACTGAGCAGGCTTTTCCATAAGTCAAAGCGTGAAGTCTGCCGCCGTCGTTCTTTCGGACCAAGCAGAAGCCTACCTTTCCCTCGGGTATGGTGCACAGTCTGGCGCAGAGGTTGCATCGCACCTTATTTTCTTGCAATTGCCTATACAACATGGCTTCGTGTAAAGACTGCGACTGAGACATCTTATTTCTCCACCTCTTCAACACGCACGCCGTCGTTGTTTACGACTATGTTGAAGGCGTGACTTAAGGCTCGGAATCCCTTCTTGTGCCCTTCCGAAGCAACTAATCCAGCTTCGCGAAGCTTGCGCAGGTGAAACGAAATCGTGGTTGGGCTCACTTGCTTAGACAATGTTTTTTCGATGTCGCTCATGGTTAGAGAGTTAGGATAGGCTCGAATTAGTTGTTTGAGAATTTGCGTTCTAGTGAAGTCGCTGATGGCGTCTCCAACTTTGTGTCCGTTTAACTCTTTTTTGGGCATGTTTTAGTTCACTATTTTAATATTATAATATGAAAATACATTTAAGCATTCTGTCTGCGCATTTGCAGAAGGTTTATATTACCGTTTGGTAATAGACTTACCTAATGGTAAGTAGACTCAGAGGGCTAGAGCAAAAGATGAAACTTAAAGTACAATTGTTAAAAGACGACAAAGTCGTTTTCGAGATGCCTTTATCAATGGAAGAGTGGCCAAAGGACCGCTTAGAAAGCGAGCTAGACTCGTTTGAACAAGAACTCAGCAGGTTCACAAGGCTTTTTGATGCATTGTCTCATGAAACCCGTCTCAGAATGATGACACGCATTTTCGAAGACGATGACCTAACGCTCAGCTTCGCCGACTTCATGAGAGACCTTGACTTGAACCCTAAAATTGTGTGGGAAGGCACTCGAAAACTGCGGAAAAGTGGTCTTTTGACGAAGTCTCGTGATGGCAAATATCGATGCACTGACCCTGCTGTGGCAGAGTTTCTTATGCTCAGCCTCGCTTTGAGACGTTTACTTAAGGCTATGGATGAGTTGTAGGAGGTGAAAAGTACACATGCCAAACGATTTTGACGACATATTCCAAGATGTGGAAGACTTCTACAGAAGATTCGCTAAGAGAATGTTTAAGGAAATGGAGGACATCGAGGAAGCTCTAAGAAGTGGAAAACTTGAAGGCGAGTGGGATTTCAAGCCAATCGAAGAACCAGGCGTGAAGGGTTTCATTGCTCGTGGACGTTTCCAATTTCCAGGTGCCAAACCTACGCCTAAAACCTTGAAGCTACCTGAGCAAATCAAAGATGAGGTTCGAGAGCCTTTAACAGACGTTTTCGAAGACAAAGACAACGTGAAAATCTACATGGAGTTGCCTGGCGTTGACAAAGACGACGTACAATTAAACGTCACTGATGGACATGCTGAAGTCAAAGCCAAAAATTTCTTCAAGACAATCGGCTTGCCAACAAAAGACGTAGAATTCGACAAGGCAGTGGCAAACTACAAAAACGGCGTTTTAGAAGTCACTGTTCCAAAGACGAAAAAGTCAGCAGCAGAAGAACAGAAACGCACCATAAAGATTGAGTAAAAAATGAAGTGATGCCACGGTGCAAGCGGAAATCTACAACATAGACTACAACCAATTCGTCAAGATTTTAGGCACAACACATTTTACTAGGCGCAGCCTCTTAGACGCCTATAAAGCAGTTAATAGACTGAAACCCACAGACCTTGCAATCGAACTCGATTTAGAACGTTTTCGAACGCTCAACACCAACTGTGCCACATGTCCCGAAAACAAAGTGTGCGCAAACAAGTGTGAGTTCATTGGCGCTGCAGATGCTTTGGGAAATGTAGACGCAAACATATGGCTCATAGACATGTCAAGACGCCAATTTGCCCAACGAACACACATGTTTGTCTCTCAAGCTTCTATTTGGAAGGTTCTGATGGAAGAGCGAGACACACTTATGGCTGCAAGATTGGCTTGGATAGCAACTGAAAGACTGAAAGTTAAAGCAAATCCGAACATTCTTACGTTGGTCGGAGCCGCCCATGTCAAGGGGATAAACTCCTTGCTCAAAAACCCATTGACTATTAGAGAAAGTTTACGACAGCTTATGCTTCCCTTCACGCCTCCAACCCTTGTTCGAAGAATCCACATCGCAAGCGATTAACACCCGCGTCGCAGCCAAGCTTCTTCTTTCGAAAAAATTACACTAACCCTAGAACATAGCTAAGTTCTTATATTTTCTAATCATAGTAAACTGAGGCTAAAAAACAACTTGGTGTACTTAGCATGGTTAAAACATCTCAGTTGTCAGGCTTCTACAAGCTCAGCCCAAAAGAACGTGTTCGAAGGGTTAAAGCGTTTGCAGACTTAACCGATGAAGAAGTCAACCTTCTTCAGTCAACGGGCTCATTAGACTTAGATTTAGCCAACCGCATGATAGAAAACGTAGTGGGCACCTTCCCAATTCCACTAGGCATAGCCGTCAACTTCCTAATCAACAAACGTGACTACCTAATTCCCATGGCTATTGAAGAACCTTCAGTTGTGGCAGCAGCAAGCTACGCAGCCAAGATGGCGAGGGACGGCGGAGGCTTCTTCACAAACAGCACAAGTCCAATCATGATTGGGCAGATTCAAGCAGTGCACATAAAAGACCCTTACGGAGCAAAAATGGCTATCCTCGCCGCCAAGAACGAAATCCTCAAAAAAGCAAACGACCAAGACCCCATGCTTGTTTCCCTAGGAGGCGGCGCCAAAGACCTCGAAGTCAAAGTAATCAATACAAGCACGGGACCAATGGTAATAACTGAGTTGCACGTCGACTGCAGAGACATTTTGGGCTCCAACGCAGTTGACACAATGGCTGAGGCTGTGGCGCCGTTGATAGAGAAAATAACTCATGGGCGCGTTTATTTGCGCATCATATCCAACCTAGCCACGAAAAGATTGGCAAGAGCATGGACAGTCGTGCCTAAAGAATCTGTAGGTGGCGAAGAAGTTGTTGACGGCATCATCCATGCTTACGCTTTCGCTGCAGCCGACCCCTACCGAGCTGCCACACACAACAAGGGCATACTGAACGGCATAATCGGAGTTGTAATCGCCACGTGCAATGACCACAGGGCTGTTGAGGCTGGTGCCCACGCATACGCCGCTCGCACTGGTCATTATGGGCCTCTCTCTACGTGGGAGAAAAATGAAAACGGCGACCTAGTGGGTTCCATAGAGTTGCCTATGGCTGTGGGAATCGTCGGAGGCGCCACTCGAGTGCATCCAATAGCTAAGATAGCCTTAAAGATTCTTGGAGTTAAGACCGCTAACGAATTGGGCGAAGTTTTGGCAGCTGTTGGTTTGGCTCAGAACTTGGGTGCCTTAAGAGCCTTAGCTCACGAAGGCATCCAAAGGGGACACATGTCGTTGCATGCTAGAAACGTAGCCATAGTGGCAGGAGCGACTGGAAGCCTCATCGACATAATTGTTGAGAAGATGGTGGAAGAACGCAAGATTCGATTAGACAGAGCAAAAGAACTCGTTGAAGAGTACAAGGCTAAGGGAAAATTATAACATTGTCTTGCTACTCTTCTAAGCTCTGTGTTGCTAAAGTTGGTCTGGAGAAACAGGTATGAGCAGACAAAGAGAATTGACAATCAAGCAAGCACAACATCAAGTTGAAAAGTTTCTTACGGCTCAAGGCAAAGAGTGGACGCAGATAGACAATCATTTTTATGTATTCACACACTTGATGGAAGAAATAGGCGAGTTAGCGAGACACATCATCTCGGCAGAATTCAACATAAACCTGCCTAAAACCAGCAAGAAGCACATGCCAAGAGAAGATGCTCTATCTCTCATACAAGACGATTTGGGCGACATTCTTTACCATATATTTAAGATAGCGGTTGCTTACAACGTTGATTTAAACCAATGCTTCAAAAAAGCAATGTACGACATAAAGACTAGATATGCAGTTGGCTAATCATTGGTGTAGGAAGAAAACAGATTTGATAGTGATTCCTGGTCCAGCATCCGTTGAGCTGGGGCGAAAAATTGCTCAAGCGTTGAAGGCAAAGGCTGTGCCAGTTGAGTTTAAACGTTTTCCAGACGGAGAATCCTACATAAGATTTGAGGACAATGTTAAGAACGAAGACGTAATCATCGTTCAAACAACTGGTCCGCCTCAAAACGAGAACCTGATTCAACTTCTCTTGATGGCGGACAACGCCAAAGCTATGGGAGCTAAGAGTATTACGGGAGTTGTGCCTTACTTCGCCTACGCTCGTCAAGACAGTGTCTTTAGACCAGGCGAAGCCCTTAGTGTCAAGACTGTGGTGAATTTGATGAAAACATGTGGCGTGGAAAGAATTATCACAGTGAACTCGCACAGCCCAGCCATACTGAAAACTATGCCTATATCAATAGAGGACCTTTCTGCCATAAGTCTCTTAGCCAAACACTTCAAGAATAAAGGCTTCAAAGACGCTTTTTCTGTTTCTCTGGGCAAGAAAGGAATGGAAACCGCAAAAGAGGCAGACAGGGTATTGAAAGGCGGGTGCGACTACATTCCAACTCAACGAGACAGAATAACTGGAGCTGTGACAATTGAAAAGAAAGCCTTGCCAGTGAAGAACCGATATGCAATAATTTTCGACGATGTCATAAGCGGCGGAGGAACCATGATCAAAGCTGTGGGATGGGTCAAAGAGCAGGGAGCAAGAAGCGTCTATGCCGCATGTGTGCATCCTCTTCTGATTGGAGATACCAAAGACAAGATTTTGAAGGCTGGCGCTACTGCAGTTGTGGGCACAGATAGCGTTTCCAGTCTGATAAGTGAGGTTTCAATTGCTCCTCTCATAGCTGAAGCCCTGAAGAAACGAGCTGTACAATCGTGACTAAGCTCTTCTTTCTTCTCTCGGGCGAGCACCCAACCCTGCCCTTTTCGGAGTTGAAAGCCATTTTAGAGGCTGAAGGTTTTAGACACAAGATTATTGGCAGACTGAGACAATTAATGCGAGTTGAAACAGACGTTGAAAGCGTAAAGGCAATAGTTAATCGTGCGGCTATGACCCGCGTCTGCAACATTGAAATAGCATACTGCGATGCTTTGACAAAAGAAATCTTAGCAAATGTAGGCTCTGCTCCTCTCGAAAACTTTCTTGAAAAAGACGACACTTTCGCAGTTCGAGTGCGCAGAATAGGTGAAACTGCGCCAGAACTGATTTGTAACGAACTTGAACAAAAACTAGGCGCGGTTGTGTTGCGTAGAGTTAAAGGAGCAAAAGTGAATTTAACTAATCCCGACAAAACTTTCTTCGGAGTTCTCACAGACAACAAGTTCTTTTTTGGACTGAGACTTGCAGAAATCATTCCTAAGCCTTTTATGGAGCGACGCCCTCGAAAGCGTCCTTTCTTTCATCCTTCAGCCATGCCGCCTAAGTTGGCAAGATGCATGGTGAATTTGGCTCAACCTAAGGCTGGTGAACTCGTTTTGGATCCTTTCTGCGGCACTGCAAGCATGCTTATTGAGGCTGGATTAATTGGTTGCCGAGTGGTTGGATTTGACACACAAAGACGTATGATTAGAGGAAGCCTTCGCAACCTCGTTCATTACGGGGTTCCACCATATGGTTTAGCTGTTGCCGACGCCAAAAACCTACCCATTAATAGGGTTGACAGCATAGTGACGGATCCGCCTTATGGGCGGTCGTCAACAACAATGGGGCGAGAGACTAGAGAGATAGTCACGGATTTTTTGTCAAAGGTTGATGATTACATTTCAAAGGGACGACGTATTTGCATGGCTTCTCCAAAGTCAATTCATATTGGTAAACTGGGCAGAGAGTTAGGCTTTAAACACGTGGAGTCACATTCAGTCTACGTGCATCGCAGCCTAACAAGAGAAATCGCTATGTTGGAGCGAACCTAACCATGAGCTTACACGTTGTTTTTTTAGGCACCGCAGCCAGCATTCCCACTCTTGCCAGAGCCCTACCAAGTGTAGTTGTGAAAAGAAAAAACGAGGTTTTGATGCTTGACTGCGGCGAAGGCGTGCAAAGACAGATGATTATAGCTCATGTGGGTTTCCACCGCAAAATGAAAGTCTTTGTCACACACATGCACGGCGACCATGTTTTGGGGTTGCCAGGCTTGCTCCAAACTATGTCGTTGCTTGACAGACAGCAGAAGCTTGAGGTTTATGGACCAGTTGGAATCAAAGCGTTTGTCCACGCCATTCGAAACACTGTTCAATTCGTGCTGACATTTCCATTAGAAATACACGAGATTAAGAAAGAAAGCCTAGTTTGCCGAGAAAAAGAATACGAAGTTAAGGCTACTCAGACAGACCATGTTATTCCAAGCTTAGCCTGTGCATTGATAGAAAAGCCTCGCCCGGGCAGATTCAACCCCAAAAAAGCTGCAGCGTTAGGCGTGCCCGAAGGACCATTATGGTCAAAGTTACAACGGGGCGAAAAAGTGAAGACACCCATAGGGCGTGTTGTCAGACCCGAGCAAGTTGTAGGTGCGCCTCGTCCAGGCAGAAAGATAGTGTATTCTGGAGACACAAGGTCAACGCAAAGTCTTTTAAGACTCGCCGAAGGCGCTGATTTACTCATACACGAGGCAACATTCGACGATGTCTTAGTTGAAAAAGCTAAAGAGGATGGTCACTCCACGCCTACTCAAGCAGCAGAGACCGCTAAAAAGGCTAAAGTCAAAAAATTGGTTTTAACTCATCTGAGCTCCAGATACAAAAGCACTCAGTCATTGTTGGAGCAAGCCAGAAAAATCTTTTCCAACACAGATGTGGCAGAAGACTTCATGCAAATTGACTTGCCACTTTTAGACAATTAGTATTTATGTAAATATTTCGCGCATCGTATGAAGGCTTTCTTCAACGTGTTCAATTGATTCCAACATTATCATGTCCTTGTATCTGATGCGTCTTAACGCCTCAGCCACAGATTTCCAGTCGATGTTTCCATAACCTATTCCACGATGAGAATCATATTTTCCATTGTTGTCACTTATATGCACATGAGCAATCTTGTCCGAGAACCTCTCGATGAATTCTAACGTTTGCTTACACGTGTGAGCGTGTGCAACGTCTAAAGTTAAGCCCATGTCACTGCCAAGTTCGCTGAAAAACAAAGCAAAGTCCTGTACCCTCTTAAGCAGAAAAGGAAAGGGCTCAGGCGTGTTCTCAACAGATATCTCAACGTTATGCTTCCTTGCTATGGTCAGTAAGGTCCGCACAGACCGAAGGTTAAGTTGCCAGTCAACGTTTGGATAAAACTCGCTGACTCCAGTCTTCCAACCCGAGTGAAAAACCCACTGCTTACATTTGAGCTGACGCCCATAGACTATGGATTTTTCGAGGCGTTTGAGCATCACTCTGCGCAGTGTAGGATTCGGAGAGGCAATGTTGACATCAGCGAACGGCGCATGAACAGTGAAGTCAAGACCCTTGAAATATGCTATGCGTTTTAGAGCCTTCACTCTCTTGTTGTTCAATGCATGTTGGCTTTCGTCGACAAGTTCAACACAGTTGATGTCGACATCTTCTAAACGTTTTAGAAGAGATGGAAACGGTTCGCTCAAACAGAATAGCATCGACAAACCGATGTTCATTCCGTATCTATCCTTTAAGTGTAGTTAGTTCACAATGTCTGTTAAGTTGTTCTGGGAGCAAGCCATTCAATCAACTCGCGGGGATTACCGCATTGAATTTCCACTTTGATGGGTCCGAGCGGGGATTCTGCCACGGGTTTTGAGAAGGAGACATGCCCCACGTAAGCTACCTGCTTGTTTAGGTAAAAAACTACGGATTTTTCACTCAACCCCGCATAAAGGGCGCCTCTGGCAGCGTCGCGAATTCTTTCTCTACGAAGTAAATTATGGAGCTTGGTTAATGCATCTAAGCCTCTTCCTTTACCAACGAGTAGGCTTCCATATGTTTGGAGCTTAACTTCCCATTCCAAGTTGCCAAACATGTTTTCTATTGCCCTCTTAACTTTGTCCTCGCTTTCTGTTGGATTTATCTCAGCTTCAACTTGAACGCTTATCTCGTCCATCTGGCAGTCGCAGCCTCCAAAACCTCTCGAATCCTTGTTTTGAATTCTTCCAGCGTTCCTTCATTCACAACCATATAATCAGCCATGGCTATTACGTTACCTTGCCCGACCTTCAATTCTCTTAAATCACGTTTAATGAAAACTTCCCATCCCATAGGGTCGTCGCTTCGCCTTCTTCGGAAGAGACGCCCAAACCTTGTCTCAGGCGACGAATGAACCGCCACAAGAAGAAACAGTGGAAAATTTTTCTCAAACTCGTAAACCTCTTGTAGGCTGCGGATGCCGTCGACCAAAACGATGCCTGTGCTAGCGTCTGCTATTTTTGGAACACACTTCTCAGCCACTATTGCTGGTCCCTCTTCCTCTCTAAGCTTCAACATGATGTTGCCTACGTTTTCAGGTGTGGGTTCCAATCCTCTACGTTTGGCTTCTTCTCTAATCTCGTCGCCCATAACCACAACAGCGAAACCTTTCTCCTTGGCTATTCTTGCGATTGCAGTTTTTCCTGAACCTGGCATTCCAGCCACGCCGATAACCATTTTTTGCTTCATTGTGTATGCATCCGTTTTAGGTGGAAAAATAGTGGCATTTAGAATTTAAAGGCACTTGCAATTAGGGTTAGTGGAAACATTTAAGACATGAAGTTAATGGATTTAGCGTTGTGAAGGCTTAGCCATGTCTGAAATGATTCGCAGTTTCATAGCGTTCGACCTTAACAATGAAACGGTGCTCCAACATTTCAGAGAAGTTCAAGACAAACTCGTCAAGACGGGTGCTGATTTGAAGCTAGTGGAGCCTCAGAACATACACATTACCATGCGTTTCTTAGGCGACATCAAACCTATAATAGTTGACTCGATTCATGAAGCCATGAAAAAAGTTGCGTTTTCCGCTTTCAACTGTGAAATTCATGGATTGGGTGTTTTCCCAGATTTGCGCTACGCCCGAGTTGTTTGGGCAGGAATAAGAAAAGGAAGTGATGAGCTGAAAAACGTCTTCAATCAAGTCGAACCCAATCTTCAAAAGTTGGGATTCAAACCTGACCCAAAAGGGTTCAGTCCGCACCTAACGCTTGCGCGAGTGAAAACTGGGCGCAATAAGGCTGAACTTGCACGCTGCATTCAAGATTTGGCGGACCTCGATTTCGGTGTTGTGAGAGCTGACTGCCTGCGGTTGAAAAGAAGCGTTTTGACGCCTAAGGGACCCTTGTATTCAACGCTGAGAGAAGTGTGCCATTAACAAGCAAAAGGTTGGAAACCATATGATCTCTGCTCTTGAAAGAGTCTCTGCCACAGTTTTGAAGAAAGTTACCCCAAGCCAAAGTGAGAAAAAGAAGGTTCTTTCGTTAGCCGCAAACCTGGTAGAGCAGGTGAAGACTGCGGCAAAGAAGGCTCGGGTTGACGTTGAAGTGAGAGTTGAGGGTTCTGTCGCTAAAGACACATGGTTACGTGAAGAACCTGAAATCGACATTTTCATGCGTCTGCCCATTAGTACCCGTCGTGAAGCTTTTGGAACAGTCTGCTTAAAAATAGCCAAAGAGGCTACGAAAGGCTTTAGACAGGTTGAACGCTTTGCTGAACATCCCTATCTCGAAGCGTTTGTCAACTCAACCCGCGTTAACATAGTGCCATGCTATAGAGTGAAGCCAGGCAAATGGGTTAGCGCAACTGACAGAACACCTTTTCACACAGACTACGTGAAGCCAAGACTCAACGAACCACTGCGCAGTGAAATCCGACTCTTAAAAAGGTTCATGAAAGGTATGGGCGTTTACGGTGCAGAAATAAAGGTCGGAGGCTTCAGCGGCTACCTTTGCGAGCTCCTAATTCTCAACTACAACTCGTTTCTCGAAGTTTTGAAAGCAGCGGCAGACCTGAGAAACGCTTGGTTGATAGATTACGAAAGCTACTACAAGGGAAGAGAGAATGAACTCCCAAAAATCTTCGAAGAACCTCTCGCGGTGGTTGACCCAGTTGACAAGGGCAGAAACGTAGCATCAGCAGTGAGAAAAGAACGCTTAATCGAGCTTATAGCTGCGAGCAGAAGTCTTCTACAAAAACCAAGTTTAGAGTTTTTCTATCCACGAGAAACTAAAGCGCTAACTACCAAACAACTACTTAACGAAATCCAAAAGCGGCGGTCAACGCTCGTCTTCATCAAATTTGGCAGAGTAAAAGCTGTTCCAGATGTTCTATGGGGGCAACTCTACAAAACGCAGAGGTCACTTCGGAAAATGCTTGAGAAAAATGACTTTCACGTCATCCGAGATTCCGTATGGAGCAATGAACAAGAACTCAACATGCTCATTTATGAAGTCGAACATGACAAGCTTCCATTAGTGAAGAAACATCTGGGACCTCCTATCAGGAAAAAAACCGAATGTGAGAACTTTCTGCGTAAACATATGGGTTCATCTGGCACTGTTTCTGGACCCTACCTAGAAGATGGACGTTGGGTTGTGGAAATCAGGCGGAAGCACAACGACGTGGTTGCCTTGTTGTCTGAAAAACTGAAAGACGGAGGAAGACAAGTTGGTGTAGCTGATTTGATTTCGCGTACGCTTGCAAAAAATTTCAAGGTTATGGTGAACGAGCAGATTGTGAAGTCATATTTATCTGACCCTCAATTCGCCAAGTTTGTCACAGAGTATTTGAAAGCTGAACCAAGGTGGCTTAAAACAACACATGGGGTCAAGGTATAACCTACCAAAAAGCATGCGCTACTCCACATTAAAAGAGAGAAGAGAGTTCTACAGAAACGAGTTTAACGTAAACAAACTGAAAGAATGGTTTAAACACTGGAACCCAAATGGTGCAGTCAAGTTTGCGGTCATCATTGGAAGACACACGAGAATTTTTCCCAGAAAATATCGAGAAGACGCTTCAACAACCATAATCATCGATGAATACAACAATTTTGAAGATGTAAGAAAGCAAATCTTAGAGTTTCTGCCCGAAGCAGCCTACTACGACAGAAACGTGTACAACAATAGACAGAGAATTGTTGGTCAAGAGCTAGCCTTTGACATTGACCCTGAAAACTTAACCTGTCCTGTTCACGGAACGCTCGCTGACAAGATGAAGCGTCATCAGGGCTTAGCCTTTTGCGAATTAGAACTTAACATGGTGAAGGAAGAGACAATCAGGCTCCATGAAGAATTAGAGAAGCAGTTTTCAAATATGCATATAGTCTATTCAGGAAGAGGCTTTCACATTCACGTTTTTGAGGAAGAGCCTTTCATGTGGAGTCGTAGAAAAAGGCGGATTCTGGCTAGACAACTTAAAAAGAAAGGGTTCTTGATAGACGAATGGGTCATCACTGGTGGAATGCGTCTCATAAGGTTGCCATATAGTCTACACGGCATGGTTTCTAGAGTTGTGTTGCCAATCGAAGCAAACCAATTAGCTGGGTTTGACCCAATAACTGACTCGAAATGCATTCCAAAGTTTTCGGTGAAAGCTACTTCTTCTTTGCAGTCTTCTTTTTGACCACTTCTTTTGCTTTCTTTTCTTTCTTTTTATAGTAGTAGTATTTTTTCTTCTTTTCAGCCTCAGCCATTACTTTTTCACCGTTGCACTCATATTCTTAAGTTAGTTCAAATAAGAAACTTGCTGTTTAACCCTGATTTAGGTTAAGCTGTGTTTCTTCCTTGAACGGTTTTATTAAGGCTATTAGAGAAAGTATTGGACAAACACCAATAGTTATGTAGAATGGTAGGTAAGGTGAAGCCTCATAGATTACGCCTCCAACAAAAGGAGCAACCGAAGCCGCAATGGTAGCAAACATCTGAGCAACCGAAATCCACCTTCCCCTCGACGTTTCTGGAGCAATAGCGCCCACAGAAGCCCCCATCAAAGGCCAAAATGTGTAAGATGCACCGTTCAGGAAGGATGCTGTGGCTAGAGAAAAAACGTTGTTGAAGCAGATTAACAGACCAAATGAGGCTCCTCCAATGATTAGCGCAACGGAAACCGCAATCATCTTTCCCATCTTGTCGCCTGTTCTGCCCAAAACTGTAGAGAAGACTGCGGAACCTAGAAAGCTGATGGAGCCAAGTAAGCCTATGATGAAGCTATCAAGAGTGAACACATCTTTAAAGAATTGAACTGTAAGAGGTCTCACAAGGCTCAAGAAGAAAAACACTGTAGCAAAAAACATCGACAACAAAACTATTTTCTTAGCATAAGGAGCGTTTGAACTGTTCAGCTGAGCTTGACCTCTAGTCTTTTCAGCGTGTTGGCTTCGGATGAAGAAGAGCACACCTGTTGCGATTGCGTAGAATATAAAGGCTAGATAAAAGACTCCATGCATTTGAATCAGAGTAGAGAGGTAACCGCCTAAGCCGGGTGAAAAAATGTATCCCAGCCACCATGCTGCACCCAAAGTAGTGTATGTAAGAGTCATAGTTTCCCTTCTGGACGATGTTGCCACATACGCGCTTGTGGAAGGTCCGCTGAGAAAGAACCCATACAAGCTCATCACTGGAAAAAGTTGAGTCCAATGGGTCACAACAGAGAACATGAGTGGAATAGGCACCCAAAACATCCATCCCAGAATCATAACCTTCTTTCGATCAAAATGGTCGGCGAGGAACCCGCCTGGAATTATAGTTAAGGCTGTGCTCAAAGTTAGAACTGAAAAGAGAGAGCCCACTTGGGCAGAAGTAGCCTCCAAACCTCTGATATACAAGGGTAACACGTAGATGAACAAGCCGTCGCCAAAGGCGCCGATGAAATTTGAGACAAAGATGAGCTTAAGGTCTCTATTTAGGGTTCCCAAAGGAAGAACTCGGCTCAGGATTAAGGGGAGGCTCATTTTAGTCACGAGATGCTATCGTGAACGTAAATCCAATAGTTTAAGTTTCTGCTTGTTGAGGTTGCTGGGATTTTTACCCACTTAAGCAAGGTTTTTCCTGAAATTCCTTTTTATGGAGTCACTCGAAAAAAGCTACATTGGTTTTGGCAGGTCATCTTGGAGTTGTTTCCAGCTTTCGACTACTCTTGTTGCGCCTTTATCAACGTACTGTTGTGGCGAATACCTTTTCGGACGCAGCAAACCTATTCTGTCAGGAACCTCGAATTGCTTGTAGATGGGAAAATAACTAGGATAGTCATCAACCACTCTAACAACGGTGTGTTCTTTTGCTATTGTGGAGAACAGCCTAAACTTGGCGTCAACAAGTGTTGGTCCAGAAGGATTTACACCTCTTACACGATCGAAGTCTGCGAGACTGAACATAATCAATTGAACGTCGTTTGTTGGAAAGCCAAATTTTTTAAGTTCGCTCAAAGTTATGCCGCGCATTGTTTCTGGTCTTCCCGTGAGATAGATTAACCTGCAATGCGGACTCCACGTTTGAAGGATGTCTGCACTAAAAGAAATGGGTGCATGTAGCTTAAGCAGTTCAATTCCAATTTCTTCCAAGCAAAGCAAAATGTCCCAAAAAAGTTTCTGATATTCACTTGCACGAGTCTTTTGTTCCAGTGAGGCAAACTTCATAAAAATCTGCTCCAAACCAAGAGTTTCCACAGCTTCTAACGGAATCTCACGTCCCAAAACTTCACGCCACACACCTTGCATCCTGCAATCAGTGCTTATCAACGTATCATCCACATCAACCACTACGCTAATCAAGGCGCAGACCTCATCCGCCTTCTAGTTTAAAAGCATAATAATTTTTTCTATTTTCCACCAGTTAGCCAGCTCATGTGTTGCAAAACAACGCACGCAGTCGCGGTAAGCTCACTTATTTAAGAGTAATGATATAAACGGGATATTCGCAATGTTTCGTGAAGCCAAGCCTTTTAGCGGTGGCAATTGAGGGTTTATTGTCTGCGTAGCAGTGCCAGCCTATGCTGTCTATGCCTAAGGATAGGGCATGTTTGATGACGGCGGTTCCTGTCAATGTTGCGATTCCTCGACGCCTGTATCCTTCTGCAGTGGCAATTCCCAACTCGCATCGATTGCCTACGTTGTACTCAGAAGTGCACCAACCAACTAGTGCATTGTCAATGATGGCGCAGTATCCGAAACTCTTCGCCAAGAACTCCTCTACATTGAACCTTTCAGACTGCATTTCTTCAACAACATCATCGAGATTCTTGAGATACTTCTTTGACAGCAAGGAGACATCGATAGGATGCAGATTCACATCGTCAGGGATATCAGGCGCTGATGCTTCCCATAATCCTGCAGTTGGGTCAAGCCAGTAGTGGTAACGCAGGGTTTCGGTTCGAGGCATTTTCTCGAACAAGAAATCTATCTGGTTTCTCCAACCTTCTGGTTTGTAGTATAGCAAGAATCTATTTGCCTCATGCTTTCGGAGCATTTTGTAGTAAGTTTGCTCGAGGACCTTCGGTAGCGCTTTGTTGAAGGTTTGGTCATCCGAGTTGCCAGCAAGCCAAGCCCTATCTTTGAACCATGTAAGGGCGGCTGTCGGCGATTCTTTATCATCCACAAATATTCTCGCTGGGGTCAACCCTTGGATTATCGACTCAATAGCCAGATGGCAACGTAGCGAAGAGAATACATCTCGTGTTTTCTCGTATTCGTCAAGCTTCAGTTCCTGCAGCGCAGGGCACCTTCTCTTGAAGAGCACATCCCCCTTTGTCCTCATACTCAAACGCAAGCTATTTAATCTAGTTTTTTGCGTGGTGGTTGGGAGTCGCTGGGATTTGCTCTACGGCCCCTGTGGAGATATCTGCGCGAATCCTCTTTCTTTTTAAAGAGCAATCTATCAAATAATTAGTAATAATGGAGTCAACGAAATTGGAACCTGACCAAGTCAGAGAAACAGTGAAAAAATACTACGCTGAATGTGGCTTAGGAGAATGGGAAAGGCTTACTAAGCATCCTTATAACAGGTTAGAGTTTGATACAACCATGTTTTTTCTCAAGCAGTACCTTCCAGAGAAAGGCTTAGTCCTAGACGCTGGCGGTGGTCCAGGAAGATATACGATTGAACTTGCAAAGCTGGGGTTTGACATTATTTTACTCGACTTGACACCCAAATTGCTGGAAATTGCACGCGAACAAATAGTGAAAGCAAACGTTGAAGAAAGAGTCAAAGAGATTCTTCAAGGCTCCATAGATGATCTTTCCATGTTCAAGGATAATACCTTCGATGCCGTGATTTGCTTGGGCGGAGCTTTGTCTCATCTCGTGATTGATAAGCAAAGGGAGAAAGCAACTAATGAGCTTGTTAGGGTTGCAAAGCTCGCTGCTCCAATTTCCGTTTCAGTAATTGGAAAACTCGCCGTCTGCATGAACACCATTGTATTCTTGTGGCCAGAACTAGAGTCCGCTCCAGAAGTGTACAGAAAATATACCGAGACTGGTGACCATTTCGGCGGAACTGGTTTCGCTCCAACTCATTTCTACACGCCTGAAGAACTAGAGAGAGAATTTGCAGGCAAAACGAAAATCCTGAAAATGGTCGGCTTAGAAGGCATGTTCTCCACACATGAAAAGGAATATAACGAAGTACACAAAATGGAAAAATACAACAAAATTCTTTGGGAAACACACCTGAAGACATGCACACAGCCAAGCATTGTAGGCATCAGCGAACATTTCATGATAATCTGCAGAAAAAACAGATAGATCTCAAGATCTATTGTGGTGGGGTCGCTGGGATTTGAACCCAGGACCTCCAGCGCCCCAGGCTGGGATCCTAGACCAAGCTAGACGACGACCCCACAGATAGATGTGAACTATAGCCTATAACCTGTGATTGGTTAGATTTGTTGAGTTAAGTGTATTTAAGCGTGCTTTCGATTTTTTTGCATTCATAAAGTAAGATTGTTCTAGGATATTGTATGCAAATTGTGGAGATTCGTTCATCAAAATTTTTAAATAGAAGGCTGGTTATCTGCGAGGGAAGTGGTTGATTAGGTTGGCTAGAGGAATCAAAATTGAATCCACTTATGACTTATGGAAGAAGCATACTGATCCTTTCTGTAATCTTCTTAGTGAGTTCCCTAGCCACTGATTTAATCGGTCCAATCTGGCCTATATACATAAAAAACTCTCTTAATGCATCCATGACCGAGCTTGGATTCGTGTTTTCTGTTTCCAACGCCGTTGCAGCAGTGATGCAGATTTCCAGCGGTTTCTTATCCGATAGATATGGGCGAAAACGACTACATACGCTTGGCATGTTGTTAGCTGCTTTGCCGCCCCTGATGTATGCTCTAGCTAAAAATTGGATTGATCTAGTGCCTTGGGTTATGCTTTCTGGTTTTGCACTCGGTTTATACTTGCCTATTCGATGGGCAATAGTGGCTGATGTTTCCTCAACGAAAACTATGGCTCTAGCTTATAGTTGGACCAACATTTCTTGGCTAGTAGGGTCCACTATTGCACCTTTCATTGGCGGTGTAACAGCCGACCTATTGGGAATACGCTTTCCATTCTTTGCCTGCTTCGTATTGAAGTTAATTATTGTTCCTCTTGCTTTTCTTTTGCAAGAGACCAGAAGAAAGCCCTACAAAAAAGAGTCAAATCATAAAAATGCAGAAGCCCATTTGACTAATGGATTTCTGTTAACGTTAGTTTTGTTCTCTTTGATTAACATAATTCAAGGCTTTGGTATAGGTGTGACCGGACCAGTAGTTTCAATTTTCGTGATGTCAAAGTTTAATGTAGAATACGCTCTCATAGGCTTATTATACGCCATTGGTTTTGGAGTTGCCTCAATGATTGTGCAGGTTCCAGGCGGAAAGTGCAGCAATCTGTTTGACAGAAGAAAAATCATGTTTGTGTCGTTTGTTGCTTCATCGCCGTTTTTCTTGTTGTTTGCTTTTTCTCGAAACATGCTGGAACTTGTTCTTTTTATGTTCTTATCAAATGCCATACTGAATTTTTCATGGTCGGCTTTTCAAACTCTTATGATGGATGCTACGCCATCTTCTAAGTGGGGTCTGGTGAATGGAGTTTCAGCCACAACTCTTTGGATAGGGTTGTTGATAGGAAATGCTCTCAGCGGCATCCTCTGGGACAACTGGGATAAGTTAGCACCATTTTATGCTTCGTCTTTCGCCATGGGAATGTCAGCTCTTCCACTTTTATTGTTGAAAGAGACCAGAATTAAGGCGTGAACAATAAGAGAAGAAAATTTTCTTCAATTGTCTTGACTTTTCTATTTATTTCTTATTTGAATCAATGATTTTTCGTAGTTGGCAACAACCATTTTTCTGCCCTTTTGAACTATTTCATGCCCCTCTTTTTCCAGAAGCTTCTTTTGGGCTTCCACACCACCAAGATATTTTTCGTTCAGGAAGCCACCAGTTTTAAGCGTGCGCCAGTATGGAGTAACGTTTTTTTCACCGTGTTGTTTCTGTTCTTCAGCAGCATGAGCGGCAATCCAAGCGAAAATGCCAGTGGTTATGGGGCAGCCAATGGTGGCTCCATGTTTTTTGGCAAGGGCAGCACGAATTTCATTTATGGTAGTTAGTTTTCCTTTGGGCACTCTTCCCATCATTTCATCAACCTCTATTGGTGCAGGAATAACAACTGTGCCTGTACCCCACTTTTTGCTCATTTTGTCTGTAATTTTCTCTACCTTTGGTAGACCCTTGCTGTCTTTTAGTTTTTCACTCCAACTTTTCCTTTTGTGCATAACTCTACCCCATCATCTTTCAATTTTCTCAGCAAGCTTCAACTTATGCAGACCCTGTTATTTGCTTTTTCCATGCTTCCTTCAGTTTAGAAACAAAACCTGCCTGGTCCATTGCTATCCGCTTTTTTACTTCTCTCCAAGCAGCTGGGCAATCTTTGTATTCCACGCTTACAATGCTGTGAACGAGTTTGTCAATCTCACGTTTGTTCTCGCTTGTAACTTTTATTTCAGCTTTCTCGAAAACCTTTTGCAGATGCCTGAAATAGCAGGTCAGAACAAACTACCTCAAATATGCACATGGCTTTCCTAGTTATAACGTTTTGAGAAAGTGAAAGCATCCTCAACTCTTAATCAGTGTTTTCTATAGTTATGTTCCATTGGTGCATTTAAGCAACGAAGTTTTGATTTCAACTGTGGAGAGAAAGGTTGTCTGAAACGTATAAGTGGATGTTCATCGGAGAAATCCCCTTACTTTATGAAGCGAGAAGAGTAGCACGTCAGTTAGAGGTAGAAATGTGGCTTGATCCCTCGCCTCTCTTGAAAACCTTGAACTTGAGGGTTGCGTGCCAAGAAAAATCTAACGTGTCTAAGTATGTGGCATGATGAAACGTTTGGAGGTTTGTTAATTTTTCTCCAGTATAGATTGTCATATCTAGTAGTTGAAGTAAGCATAGTTTTGCGATCTAAATGAGATTTTGGAATTGGCTGTTTTTCGCTAGGGTTGCTGGACAGGCTTCGCTCTTTTTCCGAACATGAGGAACCCGAAGACTGCGGCTACTACAGCGAAAACCATTGTAGTGACAGCAAACGTAATCATTAGGTTGTTGAGATTTCCGTTTAATGTTTCTAGTTCCTGAATTTCTCCTTGAGCAGTTTCAAGTTCTTGCTGGGTGGTTCCAAGTTCTTCTTGAGAATCCTCGTAAGACTGCTTATAGGGCGACTCTATGTAGAGTTTCAATTGATAGGTCGGTCTGTCCGAAGTCATCCAACGTTCAGCTTGAGCACTCCATAGGTCGGTCTTAGCTTCAACCGTTGGATTGACGTAGCCAGGAGCAATGTTGGTCGGTAAGCTGATGGGTATTTGATAGGTCTCTGTTTGCCCAGCTTCAATTTCATCTGGCAATGTAGCGCTTGTAAAGAATTTCTGGACGTAAACTGTGCCGTCTGTGTAATAGTAACTTACGGAAGCGCTAAGTTCAGTGACTTTGATTTTGTCGCTTTCATCGTTGTGTACCGAGACTGTTATGGAGCCTGTTTGACCCGCGAGATAGACTTCCTTGTCTAAGGTTGCTGAGGTGATTGTAGCGGCGTTAGCAATTTGGAGAATACTCATTAAGGCGAGAAACGACAGCAACGAAACTAGTGCAATTCTCTTCATTGTTTATCCTTCTTTCAGTTTAGATTGGTAGTCTGGTCGGGTTGCGAGACTAAAAAGATTATGAACTAACAATTCGGATTCGGAGTTAACGACTTAACGTGCATACCTGAAGAATTTTGATGAAATTTTGGTTAGTGCGCTCCATTTTGTAGTCTCGTAAAGCAGCAATCAAGACTTCTTTATCAATCTCACCCAACATTCTACGCAATGTCTTAGCTAGTTGGCTTCCTAAGAAAAGAAATTGACAAATTGACGTAACGTTGGACATCCTGCGCATAAAGCTGGCAGTTTCAAAATCCACAATGTGCGCCCTATCCTCTGCATCCATGATTACGTGTTTTGGAGCTCGACTGAGTTCTCCATGGTCCAAGCCTACCAAGTCTAGTTGCCTGCACTGCTCCAGAATATTCCGCAACACATGACGTATTCTCTTTCTCGTCCCCTTTCCTTTTATTTTCTCAATCCATTTTGGGAGCAGTGTTCCTTCAATGAATTCCATGAGCAAGAAGTTTTCACTTGTGGCAATCAATCGTGGTCCAACACCAACTCTGTTCGCTAATCTCAGCATGTCAGCTTCATGTTGCATTCCCATGCGGTCCGCGTCTACTCTGCGAATCTTTAATGCAACCCTTGTATTATTCATGCGGGCTGCGACTACGATGCCGACGCAGCCTTTGCCTAAAACAGGCACGTTGAAGGCAGTTTTTTCTCCAGTGAACTCGAGGGCTTTGACACCTAAGCGCTTAAGCTCTCCAATTCGCTTGCTCGTTTCTCTTGGGTCATACTTTGGGTAAGAGAGAATAATAGCGTATCTTTTGTCTCGAAGCTGCTTCAAAGAAACTGTTTGGACTGGCTGCAATGTTGCTCAACAATTACATACGTTAGTTGAGTAGATAAAAAACATTGCAACCGCTGCTTGCTGCATGTTCTCGAGATAAAAAGTTTTTTTTACACCTCAGCACTGGTTATTGATTCTAAATGCCTAAGTGATTTCTAAAAGGCCCTATTCTCTCTCTGTGCCTAGAAATCTCTACGTCAAGAAACTCTCTTACTTGGCGTGCCGAATATACAAATCATTTATTCTTTGTCTCAAAAAACTCTTGTAAGCGCTTAGTTTGAGGCTTGCTCAAAACCTCAACACATCTCTTAGGATCTAGAGCCTTGAAATCCAATTTCAGAGTTGCCAAAAGACGTTGAACGCCCTTACCTAAGTCTGGCGCCACTAACAAACCTCTAACTTCTCTATTTACCAAACCTCTTATAGCATTCACATATTTGGCAAGTTGCAATGCAGCCTCCTTGTTTGCAGTTTTTCTCTTAATCTCCACAACAACGAACCTTCCCGCATTGTCAACGCCGTAAACATCGACAAACCCAGGCTCCACCTTCTTTTCATAAGTTATCGGTTTGAACCCGTCCTCAACCAACGACGGCTCCATAAGTATAGCCCGTTGCATGTCCTCCTCACTGGCATACAAAGCAAACTCACCTCTATCCACCAAGCTCAGAACCGAAAGCAGGTAGACTTTGTCAAAGGATATCCGAACTTGCTCAGAGGGTTTACGCCTAACAGCTTGAATCTGTAACGCCTTCCCAGATATATTCGTATGAAAAATACAACCAGGTGGCTGCCAATTCACAGGTTCGTAGCCAACGGGTCTATGAACCAGCAAAGAGCCGTCCTCCTTAAAGATCACTATGCGCTCGCCAGGCTCCAACTTGGAGCTGGCGCGTCCTAAATAGTCAACCCAACAGTTACCAACTATCAAGAGTGTCTTTCTCTTAGAAAAAGCATCCTTAATCAGTGAGACTGCCCTCTCCACACTTGGATTTTCAAGAGCAGTGAACGACTCTCGATTTGGCACTTGCTTCGCCAACAAGTTTAGAAGTCTTCGATACCAAATAAGACTTCTGAAAAATCTATGACTCAGTGGAAACAGAAACGCAAAACCATGCGACACTATGATCAATTAGCCACAGTATACGACACCCAGTATTTTGAGGAACAGGAAGCAAAAATAAAGACTGCATTAAATGGGCTTCACCTTCAAAAAGAACACCTCCTTCTTGACGCAGGCTGTGGAACTGGTTTGCTTTTTCCACATGTTGCACACAAAGTTAAACTTCTCATAGGCGTAGACGTTTCAAGCATTATTCTCAAGGAAGCAAAAAAACGGGTAAAAAAGCATGGAAACACAGCGCTAATCAGAGCCGACGTAGGTTTCTTATCTTTCCAAAACAACATCTTTGACGTGGTCTTCGCCGTTACGCTTCTTCAAAACACACCGAAACCTTATCAGATACTTAAGGAAATGAAGCGAGTGACTAAACAAAACGCTACCATAGTTGCCACAGGCTTAAAGAAATCATTTTCTCAAAAGGAGTTCAGACAATTACTCAGAAGAGCAGGTCTTAAAATCAAGGTCTTGAGACTCGACGCACATCTTAAAGAATACATCGCAACGTGCATAAAGCTTCAAAGAAAACCTTAAATGAACCCAGACCGTTGTGATAGGCTAGAGGATTGATTGAATGCCAACTCATGGAAGCCTATCAAAAGCTGGGAAAGTGAGAGGTCAGACTCCCAAGATTGCGCCTACTGAGAAGAAGGGGTCCATGCCTCGAATTCGTAGTCGACGCAACTACGAGAAGAGAATTGTTCTCCAACGCAAGTCTGGACAAAACTGGCTCTAAGGGAAAAGCCTATACTCTGATTTAAGACGTGCAAGCAGTTTAAGGCAAGCTTTTCGCTGAAACCGAAGACGAAGTTTCAACTAAGTATGTTGTGCTATAAGACACTTCTTTCGCTAGACGAATCTAATCTTTCTCAGAAGATACATTGCTGCGCTCCAAACGTTCACGAATGCATCATTTTTCGAAGGCTTTTCATCAACTTTCAAACCACTCAACTCCAACTGTATTTGGGTTGTACAGGGATACAATATGTCCGATATTGGACATATCTAATTCTATAATATATCATACACTCATATAAACATTCCTTTCCGTTTCTTGAGAATTTTTTATAACCATTTGTCTTCATTTTGCACAAAACAAAAATACCAAGTCATACTATTTTATTCGTTAGGAGCGTGAGTTAAACGAGAATCAGCCCTCTTGTTCTTCTATGCCTGGTGTTTGTCTTAGTTGCATACAGTTTCAATGTTGCCCTTTCCACCTCGTTAACCACTCAAACTTTAGAGAAAGATAACTGCATTGATGTGCATGTAACCCATTGTAAGGTGTTAGCATCTTGGCTACATCACTTTGTTCTACGCGGCGACCCTATTGATGATCCGAAGCCAAACCGCGAATAAGTCAAAAACTAAGACCATTAAACCTTTGAAGGGTGGGGCACACCTGAGTCGGCTCGAAGACTTCGAATGGATGCTTCATTATCTAAAAGTATTAGATCCTGTAAACGCAAAAATCATTGAAGGGCTGGGTAGACATAGCCCAAAGAATATTTCGGTTCTAGCGAAACATATCGGTCTTCCCCCCACAACGGTGGCTTATCGCATTAAAAAACTGATGGAAGAAGGGTACCTTAAAGTTCGAGCCAAACTTAATTCTCCCAAGCTTGGGTTGATGAAAGCTGTTATGATAGCAGACACGAAACATGCACTTGAAGACAAATTACTAAGTGCCATTGAAAACTTGGGTTACTGGACTTACATAGCACCTTGCTACGGCAAATTCAACGGCTTTTACGCTGTTTTCTCCTTTCCAGCTCTGTACAAGGAGAAATTAGAGGATTATTTAGACAACGTCAAACAACTTGGCATCGTGTCTAATTATGTGTTTCATTGGATGACAAACATCTATGAGGTGACTCCTAACTTCCATTGGTTCGACTTCGAGAAAAGCGCTTGGAGTTTCTCCTGGAAAAAATGGGTTGAGGAAATACCGAAAGCCTCTGAAAATCTCCCAGAACGTCTTGGGGATCCAAAGATTTATGCCGTAAATGTTGACAAAACCGATCTGCTTATGCTCAAGGAGATGGAGAAGAACGGAACAATTGATTTCACAGAATTAGCCCATGTCCTAGAGATAACTCCGCAGGGGGTGCGACATAGATATCATCAGCACATTGTTAAGAGAGCGCTCATTGCTGAATATGAAATCGCCATTTTTCCCTATCCGCTACCGTCATCTGACCTTTGTGGCGTTTTCCTTGATTTTGAAGATAAGAAATTTATAGCTAAGTTTGTCAACACCCTTCAAAATAAGCCTTTTATAATCAGCTACGCCAAGGTCATAGGGCGAGATTCTCTCATGGTTCATGCTTATACCCCTAAGATTGAGTTTCCAAACTTCATTGAATCACTTAACTCTTTGATTGACAAGGGGGTGTTAAGCGACTTTTCCTACGTAACCTTGAATGTTGCATCTTTTAGACGACAAACGGTGTCTTATGAATACTTCAAAGATGGCAAATGGCTCTATAATCATGAAGAAAAGCTAAAGAATCTTATGACCATTGCACCCCCCATGAAAATACTTCGACGAAGTTAACGCATGTGAACCTATGAATTTGAAAGCCTCCATTTTTCATTTTGTTTTTCTACAAAAAATTTCAATTTTTTTAAGATTTGTAAAAACTTTTAAGCTTGAATACGCTACTAACTATGGACGCTGAATAGAGAAGCGTACGAGAGAAAAAGGGACAATGAATGGAAGGTTGGACAGAAGATGCTTTAATGCATTCTTTTGTTTCCTTTCTCTCTCTTCAGCGGATCCAGCCTTCCGTTCGTCCAAACTTGTAGTGAGTTATCATGGATGCCTCTCGTCTTAAGACTTTTGGAAGAATCTTCTAGAATTGAATAACTAGCCTACACGTAACTACTTCTATTGATTCTTTCTTGCAAGTCTTGATTACTGTGCTTTTATAGTAGAAGAAATTATATAATTGTTGTCGATGCTTTTTTATGGAGCTGACTGTTATGAGCGCAGATTTGGTTTTAATACATGGCAACATAATGACGATGAATCAGTCTCAGCCTAAGGCTGAAGCAGTTGCTGTGAAAAACGGTTTAATCGTTGAAGTTGACTCCGACGTCAAGGTGAAACGATACATTGGGAAAGACACAAAGATTGTTGATTTGAGTGGAAAATTCGTTATTCCAGGTTTGATCGACACTCATGTTCACATGGCTAACTTTGGTTTCTCATTGAATCGGATTGATTTGAGAAGTGCAAAGTCTATCAAGGAAATACAGCAACAGCTAAAAAAGAGGGTGCAAAAAACGCCTAAAGAGAAGTGGGTTCTTGGACGTGGATGGAGCCAAGACCGCTTCAAGGAAAAGCGCTATCCAACTCGATGGGACTTAGATAAAGTTTCACCACACAATCCTGTTATTCTCACAAGAGTCTGCGGTCACATTGCAGTTGCAAACAGCAGAGCGCTTGAAATAGCAAACGTGTCAAAAGAGACGAAAGTGCCTATAGCTGGACAAATCGACAGAGACCCAGAAACAGGCGAGGTTACTGGCATATTGAGAGAAGCAGCTCTCGATCTCTTGTGGTGTGCTCATCCAGAACCAAGCGAAGAAGAACTTACCAAAGCCTGTAGTTTGGCGTGCGAGAAGGCTGTGGAAGCAGGACTGACAAGTGTTCACTGGCTCAGCGACAGTCCACTTGAAATTCGTGTTCTTCAAAGACTGAAGCAAGAAGGCAAATTGCCGCTTCGAGTTTACTTCATAATTCCTGCGGATTTTCTTGACTGCTTTTCAGAAACTGGACTAAGTACGGGTTTTGGCGACCACACTTTAAAGCTTGGAGGGCTCAAGATGTTTGCTGACGGTTCGCTGGGAGCTCGAACTGCAGCGCTTGATAAGCCTTATGATGATGAACCCTCTACGAAAGGAATACTCTGTTTGAGTCAAAAAAAGCTGTATAGAACAATATTAAAGGCTGAGAAGGGTGGCTTTCAAGTGTGTGTGCACGCGATTGGTGACAGAGCCTTGATGACGGTCTTGAACGCTTTTGAGGATGCTTTGAGAAATTCTCATAAAAATCTGCTTCGGCATCGCGTTGAACATGCGTCAGTTTTGAATGAGAATATTGTGAAGCTTTTGCGTAAGCTTGGTCTAATCGCTTGTGTCCAGCCTCATTTTGTCATGTCGGATTTCTGGGTTAAGGCTCGTCTTGGACCTAAGAGAGCTAGATGGACTTACCCTTTCAAAACTCTCGTAAAAAATGGTGTTTTGTTGGCTGGGGGTTCAGATTGCCCTGTGGAACCTATCAATCCATTGTTTGGTGTTTATGCTCTTGTGGCGAGAGAATCCCTTCCAGAGGAGCGTGTCTCGGTTGAGGAAGCTTTGAGGATTTATACTATTAATGCGGCGTACGCTTCTTTTGAAGAAAAAGTTAAAGGTTCGATAGAAGAGGGGAAGCTAGCTGACTTTACTGTTTTGTCCAACGATTTGTTTGCGGTTGAGCCCAAAAAGATTAGGGATGTAAGAGTTGAGATGACTATTGTGGGTGGAAAGATTGTTTATTCAAGGTTGAATCATTAACTGACAATAAATGAACATAATAAGGCAAAAGAAGCTTGCACACTATTCAGAACGTAACGCCTTGAACGATGTTTCTATTTCGCTTCGATGGGTTTTAACTGCATCTCATACAGTTTTTGGTATAGCCCTGCACGAGTCATGAGTTCTTCATGGGTGCCCGTATCCACTATTTTGCCGTTATCAATTACCACGATTTTGTCAGCGCTTCTGACCGTTGACAAACGATGAGCGATGATTATTGTGGTCCGTTGCTCCAGTAGTTTTTCCATGGCTTTTTGAATGAGCAACTCTGTGTACGCGTCTACGCTGGAAGTTGCCTCGTCTAGAATGAGAATTCTGGGGTCAGCCAGCAACGCACGTGCGAACGAAATGAGTTGTCTCTGCCCCATTGAAAGTCTGACGCCTCTTTCACCTACGTCTGTGTCGTATCCTTGCGCAAAATTCATGGTGAAGTCATGGGCACCCACAGCTTTGGCAGCCTCCAATATTTCTTGTTCTGTTGCGTTTGGTCTACCATAGGCAATGTTCTCGCGTATTGTGCCAGTAAACAAGAAGGGTTCCTGAAGTACAATGCCCATCTGGCTCCTCAGTGATTTCAATGAGACTTTGCGTATGTCATGGCTGTCAATTGTTATGCTTCCCTTTTGCGGGTCGTAGAAGCGTGCTGCAAGGCTGGCTAGAGAGGTTTTGCCTGCGCCTGTTGGACCAACCAGTGCGACTCGTTCATTTTCATGGATTTCTAAGTTTATGTCCTTTAAGATGAAAATGTTTGGGTCATATCCAAAGGAGACATTGTTGAACTTTATTTCTCCCTTAATTTTTGGTAGCTCTTTGGCGTCTTTTGCTTCTTCAACTTCTGGTTTAGCGTCAAGTATCTCAGTTATTCTTTCGGTGGCGGCTAAAGCAGACTGCACATTGTTGTACAGCATGCTAATCTCTCGGATTGGAATGAAAAACCGTGTTACATAGAGCATAAAAGCAACTAACACTCCGAGTTTAAGAGATTCATTCATTACAGAGGTGCCGCCGAACCAGAGAACTAGGCATGTTCCAAGTGAGCCTAACACGTCAACCATTGGGAAGAAAAGTGCAGAAACTCTTGCTGCCTGAATATTGGCTTGAAGATTTTCCACATTCACGCGGTCAAACTGTTGGGCGTTCGCCATCTCTCTAGAGAAGGATTGAACCACCCTCATTCCAGATATGCTCTCGGCTAGGTTTGCGGTCACACCTGAAATCTTCTTTCGTGTAAGCCTATAGGCTTCTCTTACTCTTTCTCCTAAAAGAATGGTGCCAATTAGGAGTATGGGAATCACTGTGAGAGTTATGAGGGCTAGCCAAGCATTCAGAATCAACATCATAATCACTATTCCAGTCAAGATGAATATGTCGCCGATGGCTGCTTCAACTCCTGAAGTCAAAAATTCATTCAGCGTTTCAACATCGTTTGTAACACGTGACATTATTCGCCCTACATGCCGCTTATCGTAAAAGCTCATTGAAAGCCTCTGAAGATTGGAAAACATGTCCATTCGTAGGTCGAAGATTAGTCTTTGTCCCAGCCAGAACCTCAAATAGGTTTGGATGCAGCTAATAATCCAGCTTAGAGCGTAGATACTCACATAAATGGCTGATATCCCGTAGAGAGCTTGAAGGTTGTTGTTCGCAATATACTCATCTATGGCAATGGCTACGATGTATGGACCTGCCAACCCCAGACCTGCAGAAACTAGGAGAAGAGTGATAATTACTGCGAAATTCAGTTTGTAACGTGCCATGTACTTCAACAGTCTCTTAATCAGAACACGGTCTGGAAGGGTTCGTTTAGTCTCCTCTTCGTCAATGAGAAAAGCATGGTGAAATCCCACTTCACTGAGCACCTCCTACTACGTTCTTTCCTTTTCCTTCGCTCAAACGTTCAAAGGTTTGAACCTGAACTTCGGGTTTGGCTTGCGTTGAAAGTTGAGTTTCGTAGATGCGTCTATACAAGCCGTTCTTTCGCATCAACTCGTCGTGGGTTCCCATCTCCACAATGTGTCCGGCATCTAATACAGCGATTTTGTCAGCGTTTTTTATTGTTGAAAGGCGCTGTGTGATAACAAACGTTGTTCGGTTCTTGAGAAGTGCTTGAAGCGCCTTTTGAATCTGATACTCTGTCTCAATGTCCACGCTTGAAGTGGAGTCGTCGAGAATCAAAATTTTAGGGTCTTTCAACAAGGCTCTTGCTATAGCCACTCTTTGTCGTTGACCCCCAGAGAGCGTTAAGCCTCTTTCACCTATCACAGTGTTGTAACCCTCAGGAAACGAGGCAATGAAGTCGTGTGCCTCCGCTGCTTTTGCAGCGTTTATGATTTCGTCCATGCTTGCACTTGGTCTGCCATAACCGATGTTCTCTTTAATTGTGGTTGAAAATAGGAAAGTCTCTTGGTGAACAATGCCAATTTTTTTCCTTAAAGATTCCAGTCTTACGTCTCTAACGTCGAAACCGTCTATTGTCAATTTTCCGTTTGTGATGTCGTAAAACCTTGGAATTAAACTAATCACTGAGCTTTTTCCCGAACCCGTCGTGCCAAGCAGTGCAATAGTTTCTCCAGGCTTGGCTTCAAACGTCACATCTTTCAACACTGGTTCTTGACCGTAACTGAATGAAACGTTTTCAAATCTAACATGTCCCTTGATTGAAGGTAGCTCAGTGGCATTAGGCTTGTCTTTTACCTCTGGAACCGCATCTAGAACTTCGAAGATTCTTCTCGCTCCAGCTAAGGCTCTTTGCATAAACGATGTGATAAACCCTAAAAACCGCATAGGCTGAAGCAACAGTAATAAGAAGCTGTTGAAGGCAACCAGCATTCCAATGGTTATTTCTTGGGACACAACTTGTGTCCCACCGTAGAACAAAATGAAAACTGTGCCTAGACCAGCCATAAATTCCATGAGTGGTATGTGTTTTGCTCGAAGTTTGGCAGCGACAACATTAGTGTTGAAGTAGTCTTTGCTCTTCTCCATAAATTTGTGTTCTTCAAGGTCCTCTTTTGCAAACGCCCTAACAACTTTCACGCCAGTGATGTTTTCTTGAAGAACCGAGTTGATGTCACCAAGTTGCGCTTGCGCAATCGTGAACACTGGTCTGATTCTAGTTGCAAATCTGTAGGTGATTAGAAATATAAGAGGCGCTGTTGAAAGAGCAAGCAGGGTCAGTCTCCAACTCATAGAACACGTTATTATGAAAACGCCTGTGAACATCGCCATGATGCTTATAAATTGGGGAAAACCCCAAGCTAGGAATCCTCTTAGCATGTCAACGTCGCTTGTTACCCTCGACATGAGCTGACCTGTCGGCATCTTGTCATAGAACGTGAACGATTGGTGTTGAAGTGCCTCGTAAATTTGGTTTCTAACATCGTAAACAGCTTTTTGCGCCACATATTCAGTTGTGTACCTCTGCGCAAAGGCAAGAATTCCTCTCAACGCCGTGATACCCATTATGGATATTGCCATAACCAGAAGTAGTCCATACTCTTTTCGAAGGATTACGTCGTCAATAATCATTCGGATGAGTAAAGGAACAACAATGTTTAAGCTGGTGACACCTAGCAAGCAGAGTATGACCAGGAGTTCCAGAAACCAGTATCTTCGTAGGTAGCTAAGCACTCTTAAGACGGCGCTCATCTCAACGCTTTCCTACACACACCTACAGAATCCATCTTGACTCTAATATATCTCATGGTTCTGGATTTCCAGAGCTTACACTAAAAGAAAAAACCATAATATAATGCTTACTAAATCAAATTTAAACAATTATGCTACAGTTGCAGAGAAGCTTAAAGCACGAGCAATACTTAAGTAAAATGCTTGCTTTCAAAATAAAAAGAGGCGGGGGTTCCCAAGCCTGGTCTAAATAGCGGTCAAGTAGGGGGTAACCCTAAGACAAGGGGAAGGACTTAAGATCCTTTGGCGAAGGCCTTCGTGGGTTCAAATCCCACCCCCCGCACTCCAATTTAGCCTTAATTTGAGCGTAATTTCGTCAAAGAAACTCAATTTGGAGATTTGTGATTGGGGGCTGAAATTTGAACACAGGTTTACTAGTAAATGTGCCTGTTGCCATGAATACAAGTGAAGGCAACGTCTGACAAACTACAAGTTGAGGAAATCCTTTTTCCAATTCATTAAAACAATGCCTGAAAAATCCGTAGAGATGATTCACGGCGGTATCTCATTAAATTAGTTCTCTTCATGATTATTGCTTTTGTTATAATTAAGTTCTTGATGTTCTTTCAACATCATCCTTCAATATATAGCAAACCATACTACCCTTATGGTGTGGCGACGTCTCCCGCAATTCCCCTTTTTGTGTTTCTGGTTATTACATAATAGGGATTCTTGTAGTATACGTAGTCACAGTCTCAATTTTAACTTCATTTAGTTTTAATGTAATTTTTGGTAATACAGATCTATCTGATTAAGTGGCATGACGAAACTTCATGCCAGTGGATTACGAAGAAGACGGCGAACCAAAGAATGATGAGATTATATATAGCTAATTATTTGTTATCTAATAGGGATAATGGCAGATTTGTAGGGGGTCAGAATCTGTTATATATTGTGGCGGTTGGTATACTCTTTCTTCTTTATATTTGGTCGTTTTATAACATACCTATTCTTGCAGCCGGTGCAAAATACACTCGGAACGAAAATCGAAAAAATAGAGGGACAATGGCATTAAGTGAGAAGTTGCCATCAATCTCTATTATTGTCCCTGTGAAGGATGAGGAGAAGCTGGTGCGTAGGCTTCTTGAGGCTTTGTTCAGACTAGACTATCCTGCTGAAAAGTTCGAGATAATCATTGTTGAAGACGGATCCGTAGATAATACCGTCGAAATATGTAAAGAATTTTGTAGGCGTTATCCTGGTCGAGTGAGGCTGGTGTGTCGTCCGGCATCAAATGGAAAACCTTCTGCCCTGAACTATGGTTTAAAGCACGTTAGGAGTGAGCTTGCAGCAGTCTTTGACGCGGATAGCGTTCCTGAATCGAATGCGTTGTTAAATGCGGTCAGATATTTTGAGGAGCCATCTGTTGTTGCTGTACAGGGTAGAACACATTCTATAAATGTAAATCAGAGTTTACTGACAAAGTTTGTGTCTTATGAGGAAGCGATAGCCTTTGAAACTTATTTGCTGGGGAAAGATGCTCTCAATTTGTTTGTTCCTCTAACCGGTACTTGCTATTTCATCAGAAAATGCGCCATTGATGAAGTTGGCGGATGGGATGATAATTCCTTGTCTGAAGATGTTGAAATGTCGATTAAATTAACTTCAAAAGGCTATAAAATAAAATATGCGCCTGACGTTTGGTGTTGGCAAGAGAGTTCTTCGAATGTTGCTCAATTAATAAGACAACGAATAAGATGGTTTAGAGGAGGCATGGAACTGGCGCTAAAATACGGTAAGCTTACGGCAAAACTCGATAGAAAAAATGTAGACATCGAGTTTACTTTAGCAGGGCCATATGTGTTTCCACTGTGTTTTCTAGGTTTTATGATAGTTATTTACGGTTTCTTTGTACCGGTTCAACTTGATACTGTTTTCGGGGTTATAGCACATGTTACGTCGTTGCTTACCATAATTCTCTTGTTGGTTACTGGAGCAGCCCTGGTCTATGTTACAAAGCAGCGGAAAACAGCAGACCTAAAGTGGTTGCCATTCATTTACGCTTACTGGATTATTGAAACTTTCGTAGCAACATACGCATTAATCCAAATTGCTTTGAGAAGACCACGAAAGTGGACAAAAACAGAGAAAACAGGAATAGTTGCTAGTTCTGCCTTCGAGACCGGTTCTTAGTTTTGATAAATTCGCCAGTGCGCTTAGCATTTTTTCTAGTTTAGGGTATCAGTGTCGTATGAAATATGTCTGAGCCTATGCCACATGTCGAGAAAAAACTTTGAGACACATCCTTAAGAAAACCATCTTCTATCTGTTTGTGAACTCTATGCTTGAGTGCTTTTCATAGCTGCGAGCCTTTGTAGTTTTCGCTTTCTGATGTAGGCAATAGTTATTGCGATGACTACTGCTGCCAGCACGACGCCGATTATCAGGAACCAAAGCGGAGTTGTAGACGTTGGCGGTTGCCCCATAATGACCCAGATGCTGAAATGGCTAATGATTGTCCACACGTAATGTTCATCTTTGTTTACGTGGCTTTCAACTGGAACCCACTGATTTGATGTGGCGTTCCAATAGTGGATTTTCAGCGTGTTTTCATCGAGCCCAGAGGCTTCCAACTGTTCTAACGTGTAGTATATGCGTATTGTAGCGTTTACTGTGATGTCGGTATTGTTCACGGTGATTTGCACGTAGTTACCTAACACCTTCCATGTGCCTGGAGGCGGCTGGACGCCAATAGGTTCTGTTATGTTTCTGACAATTATTGTAATTGGATGCGAGACCTCGGATATGCTTAAAAAGGTCGCGGCGTTTTCGATGGCATTAACATTAAAGGGATTCGTAGCGTTAACAAGCTCTGGTTTTGTTATTTGGGCAACGGTAGTCGTTGGCAGAGGTTGGTAGACGCCTTCGATGTTAGTTTTCACGTTTTCGCTGACTGTGGCAACTTGACTGGACGGGGTGTAGAAACCTTCTACGCTTCCGAAGCTGACGGTGTATGTTCCTATCTGAACGACGCGGCTTTGAGGCGCCTTGCCCCAAGATGTACCATTGACAAAGACTTCGCCAGACACGGGGCTGCTTGTAATCGTAAGGGTTCCCGTAATCGGCGTGTAGGCTCCCTCCACTGTGGTTTCAAGGTTCTCGTAGACGGTGACCAGTTTCCATGAAGGCGTGTAGTAGCGATGCACAACACCAAAGCTCACATTGTATGTTCCGATTTGGACCGTTTTGCTTTGAGGCGCAATACCCCATGATATGCCATTAACGAAGATCTCCCCTGCAACTGGAGTGGTTGTGACTCTTAGGGTTCCTATGATAGGCGTATAGACGCCTGAGACCTGAGTCTCGACGTTTTCATAGACTGCGACCAACTGCCAAGCAGGGGTGTAGTAGCCTGCTGCCGGACCAAAACTGATATTGTAATATCCAATATCAACAATTCTGCTTTGAGGTGCGAGACCCCAAGATGTGCCGTTGACGAACACCTCGCCCGCTACAGGTGATGTTGTAACAGTTAGAGTTCCTGTGAGAGGTATTATCTGAGAGATACTAATCGCTTTGACCTCGCTCTCAGCGGGAAGCGTGTTTTCGTCGCCTATCCAGATTGATTTGACTTCGAATGTGCCTGTTTCCGTTGTTGTCCAAGTGTATGTGTAACGACTTTGCGAGTCGGTTTTAACGGTTGCTTGAGTAACCCAGTCTCCAGCCGCAAGTCGATAAAGAATGGACACGTCAACGTTTGCTTTTGTCGGGGTTATAGTTCCGCTTATGGTTATGTCCGATCCAACAGTTGCGGTTGGGGGGTCAACATAGATGGTTATGATGCTTGTTTTCTTGTTCACAGTCAATACTACCATAGGGCTTTCTGCGCCTTCAGTGCCCGCGTCGCCTAACCAGACTGCTTTAAGTTCAAACGTGCCCACCAAGGTGGTTGTCCAAATGTATGCATACTTGCCTTCACCGTCAGTTTTGACTGTTGCCAAGGATGCCCATGATGCTTCACCCGTGGGTCTATACTGTATAGTTACCTCGACGTTAGTTCTTATTGGCGCAATGGCGCCAGTAATGGTTGTGTCGGAGTCAACTGTTACAGAGGATGGATCAACATTGATGCTAATAGTACTACTGACCTTCTCAATTTCATAAACCCCTGTGACCGTTGTCTCAAGGTTCTCATAGACCGTAGCCAGCTGCCAAGTTGGAGTGCGGTATCCAGCTAAGGGGCCAAAGCTGACATTGTAAGTGCCTATCTCAACCAGTCTACTTTGTGGAGCCGTGCCCCATGAAATGCCATTAACGAAAACCTCACCCGCAACAGGAGTGGTCGTGACCCGAAGAGTCCCAGGAGATGGAACAGCGGCAAGCGGCTTGATTTCAAACACCAAGTCCTTGAGGCTACTGAGAATTCGGTTTAACCATACCATAGATTTTCTGTAGGGCTCAGTTGAATCAGGCTCTGGTACGGTTAGAGACCTGAAAAGCGTAACCGTGTGCGTAGCGTTGCTGCCACCTTCAATTGTTATTCTTAACCTTTGATTCTCTCCCGGAAATTCTCGTTGCCACGGGTACTGTGGAGCTGTGAGGTTGAATAGTCGCTCAAGCTTGAAGTGCGTGGCATTTATGATGTCTCTTGGAGGCGTTATTGTCACTCCTTGGACTCTGCCTTCAAAAGAGGTTTCGCCTAGTTGTGCGCTGACTTTAAGGTTGCTTAGGTCGAGTTTGGTTTGGTCGATGAAGTCCAGTTGCCATGGTATCGTCATATTGTAGCGAGTGAACGATGCTCTATACAGCTGGAAGTAAAGGTCTTTCACATAATTGATTTCTCTGTTGAGGTCTCCTTCGATGTTAACCGTGGCTTTAAAGTCTGCTAAGCCATCGTCGTATGTCAATGAAAACTGGGCTGAGCTTACTGAAGCATAGGTGGTGTTAAGGAGCTTTTCGAAAAACTCTTTTACTTCAAGCGGTGTTTCTGGCGGCCATGACTCTGGCAATTTATGGGTGATATCGTCTATTAGCGCTTTTAGTTTGTCGACCAGGGTTAGTTTGAAGTCAAATTGTCTGTCCACGCTTGAATAGGAGAGTTTTATGGATGCTTCTTGGATTGAAGAGAAAGCGGCACTGCCCAGCCAGAGAGGTACAGCCATGTTTCGGTAGTAGTAAGGATAACCAAGTAGGTTCAATAACAAATGGCCAAGAAGTGGGATGCGACGGACAACCTTTCCTATAACGAGGTGTTCTGGCACCGTCCACGAGTCTGGATACCAGTTGTTGTCTCCTTTTGTTTGGAAATACCATGCGCCGTTTACAAAGGTCTTGTTAATGGCTCTGTGCACAATAATTTCATCGTAATAGTATTCATATCGGTCCCGATAGTCTGGGCGGCGGAACACTATAATGTCGCCGGTTGTGGGATCAGCCACAATGTCACTGGCATTTTTGACGGGTTCAACGAAGATTACGTCACCTAGCGCAAGGGCGGGGTACATGCTGTAGGATGCAAGAACATATGTTAATGTTCCAGGCGGAGGAGTTAGGGCGTTATCCACGAATCGTTTCAGGTCATACGAGAAGGTTAGTTTCACTGCAGCCTTTAGAGAATCGTGTTTGTAATCTATGAAAAATGAGCCGTTTTTCGCGGAGGAATAGGCTTCATCTAACACTGGATACAGCAGTTCTGTGTTTCTTCCTTGGGAAACTAAATACGTCAATGCTCGGACGAAGTCACCGTGAACTTTCACTTCAAAAGTGACTTTTGCGCCCCAGCTTTCTAAGAGTGTGTAATCGATATCGAATGTGGTGACGTTTAGCCATCCACCCGTCATGTTCCAAACAACAGGAATGGTGCTTTTAAGCTGGTCAATGAGTTGTTGGAGTTCTGTAGAGTCTCTTATGACAAAGCCACCGAAAGGCACTCCGAAAACCACCGTTACTGTGCCGTTGAGAGTGAGGTCCGTTCTGTTCCCTTTGAAGTCTACATTTACGTCGTCAAATGTGAAGTCATCCAAGACGCTGAACGTGATTGTCCCGTCTAAAGTGTTTCCTGCATAACTACCAACAACTGTGAGGTCTGTCGAGTTTAAGGGAAACTGCGACTTGACAATTGAAGGTAGGGTTGTGTTGCCATTAATTTCTAAGTTGAGGATTCCTTCAGAGTATGTTAATGTCATTGTGCCATCTGTTGCGTTGAAGGGCCACTGTCCAAAGGGATAGTATGGGTAACCTCTCAGGTCACCTGGAGGCAGGTTCATTGTGGAGTTTATTCGAAGGTTCAAGATGCCGTTTGAATATGTTGCCAACATGTTAGCAGTTGTTGAGTTTAAGGGAAACTGTGACGCTAATTCTGGAGGGAAAGTGAGCTTAAGTCCAGCTTGGGCTTGAGCTGTTCCCTCGTTTCCAGTGAGGTTGAAGAAGCCGGTTGCCGTGGGACCTGTGTTTTTAGGAACCATGTTTGTGTGTTTTAGAGTTCCTTCCAGAGCAACACGCCCGTCAGGGTACACAACAAACTTTGTTTCTACATCGGTGAAGGGAGCGTCAAACTCAGTGTAAGAGTAGACTCTAGACAGTGGAATATTGGATATGCTGTGATAGTATCCTTCAGCATCGTTCACTGAGATATATGAAACATTGGCTGGATTCTGACGTGAAACGTAAATCTGTGGACCATACAAGTATAGGTTGACTGTTCGAATGCCTACATTGAGTTCTACTGTTTTGGAGTCCCACACGCTTATGTAATATGGCCATGGATAGTCCCATTCTTCCTTATCTGATGGAGGACTGACAAGTCCCCATACATAGACCGAGTAGTTGCCAGTCTCTGTTACGTTAAGCTCTACTCCAACCTCCAACCAATCAAAGAAGCCATCAGCATCGTCGTCAACGCCACGGTCATATATTTTGCCAGTTAACATGGCTCCCGGAGGATCAAACTCAGTGTAATAATACTGTCGTGACAGTGGAACTCGACTTATAGAGTCATGCCAGTATCCATCCCAAATTTTGTCTTCTTTTTCCCAGAGCGATAATGAAATGTAGTTAACGTATCGCGGGTTGCGCTGAGAGAGATGAATCCTCGGGCCATCTAAAGTAAGATTGACAAGCTGTAACCCTGCCTCCAGAGATAGAGACTTCGACACGTATACTTCTATATTTTTGAAGTCGGAGTCAAGAAGCCCAGAGATATCTATCCAATAATTCCCTGGATCAGAAACGTTAACTTGTACTCTTACCTCCAAGAAATTGAAGGCTCCGTCACCGTCGGTGTCTAAGCCTTCATCAAAGACGACGCCAGTCAGAACCGCAGGAGCGTCAAATTCGGTGTACAAATATTCTCTGGACAAGGGAACTCGCTCTAGCGAGTAATAGTAGTCGGCGTAGAGAGATATACGATAAACAAAACTCGGGTTTAAGCGTGAAGCTCGTATCCTGTAGCCACTCAAGGTAACATTAAGCGTGTCTACTCCAGCATTCATGTAACCCGATTGGGAGCCCCAAATCCAAATCCAGTTCCAGTCTTTGTCTTGAAGACCATCAATGTTAACTGTATAGGTTCCTGGCTTTGTGACATTTATTTCCACGCCTATTTCTAAGTAGTTGAAATCGCCGTCGCCATCAGTATCGACACCACGATCGTATATTTTGCCAGTAAGCATGGCTGCTGGTGAATCAAACTCCGTGTAGAAATACTGTCGAGACAAAGGAACCCTGTTCAGATAGTCATAATATGTATATTTTTCGTCCCATAATGAAATGTAATCTATGTATCTCGGATTAAGACGAGAGATATAAATCCTAGGGCCTTCTAAATAGATGTAGACGACCTGCAACCCTGCGCTCAAATAGGTAGAGTTTGAGCCGTATACATCAATGTAGTTGAAACCAGAATCAAGAAGTCGAGAAACAGAAACATAATAATAGCCTGGATCCGTAACATTGACTTCTACGCCTATCTGCAAGTAATCATAGGTGCCGTCTTCGTCTGTGTCTACACCTTGGTCAAATATTACGCCTGTTAAAACAGCTCCGGGCGGGTCAAACTCTTTGTAGGAATACTCTCTAGAAAGTGGAACATTACTTAGCGTATCCAATTCTTTATAATTTTGATCCCGCAATGATGCATAGCTGAGGTATTTTGGGTTGCGCTCTGATAGATGAATTGTTATGCCGCTTAGAGAAACATTGAGCACATGTGTGTCTGCCTCTAGATATTCTCGGGCGTAACCGTAAACACTTATCCAGTTATTGTCCTTGTCTTGAAGACCTTGCACATATACTTCATAAGTGCCAGCTTCCGTGACGTTGATTTCAAGTCCCACAACCAAATAATTGTAAGTTCCGTCACCATCAGTATCTATACCCTGATCATATATAGTACCAGTAAACATCGCGCTGGGTGTCTCAAATTCTGTGTATGAGTATTCTCTTGAAAGCGGAACATTATGGAGACGACCTATGTTTCTGTAGTTTTGGTCTTGCAGTCCTATGTAACTGACATATCTGGGGTTGCGCTCGGAACGGTATATCTGCAAACCGTCTAAGGATAAGTATACCACTTGAATTCCAGTGTTGAAGTAGCGATATTCAGAGGCGTAGACACTTATATAATTGCGGTCTATGTCAAGAAGCCCAGATGCCGCTACCGTGTAGTAGCCTGCTTCGGTAACGTTGATTTCGACTCCGAGCTCTAAGTAATTGTATTTTCCGTCGCCATCAGTATCCACTCCACTATCAGAGATAGCACCAGTCACGACAACGCCAGGACGATCAAACTGGGAGTAAAGATATTCACGAGAAAGAGCAATATTTTCTATGCCCCCAAGGTAATTCCAGTTTGGATATTGTTGGTAGAGAGAAATCCAAGCAACTAGTCTTGGGTTGCGACCAGAAGCGTATATCATCGGACCATAAAGCGAAACGTTGACGAGATGCGTACCTATGTTAAGGGATACAAAGGTGTATTCATAGACATCAATGTAGTTTAATTCAACATCCTTAAGCGCTGACACGCCAACTTGATATGTTCCAGACTCAGTTACGTTAACTTGAACGCCAATTTCGAGATAGTCGTAGAACCCGTCACCATCTTGATCCACACCATTATCAACGATAATTCCTGTTAATGAGGCGGGTGGGTTTTCAAACTCGGTATACGAGTACTCTCGAGATAGGAGAATATTTTTCCGACTGCCTAGGATGTGGTCTTTTTCATCCCGAAGAGAAATCGTGTTGATTATTCTTGGGTTTAAACCTGAGTTGTAAATTGTTAGACCGTTCAGGGACACATAGACTGTTTGCGTCCCCTCGTTTAAGTAGACAGATTGATACCCATTAACCCATATGAAATTCATTTCTGAAGTTAGAAGATTATAAACCTCTATTCTGTATGTTCCAGCCTCGGTTACGTTAAGATTAACGCCAACCTCAAGATAGTCGAACTTTCCGTCACCATCAGAGTCCACACCACTGTCTTGAACTACTCCCGTCAAAAAGGCCCCAGGATAATCAAACTCGGTGTAAAGATATTCTCTATGCAGAGGAACACGATATCGGTAATCCAAATAACCATAGTATTCATCATACAAATACACAGAGTCAACATGTCTCGGGTTCAATCCACTAACACGAATAGTTGGTCCATAGAGCATAACATCGATTTTATGAATGCCAACATCAAAATAGCCCGTTTCAGAAGCCCATAAACCATCTATGTAACCATCGGTGGCATTTCGAAGCCCATAAACACTAATCCTATATCGCCCTGAAGCAGTGACATTAATTTCGACTCCCACCTTCAGATAGTCAAATAGTCCGTCTAGGTCCAAGTCAACACCTTCATCAGTGATGTTGCCAGTTAACCTTGCGCTCGGAGGCTTTGGAGGCGGCGGAACATCGAAATCGGTATAAGAGTATTTGGTAGAAAGAGGAACGTCGTACATGCGGCCCAAGAAGTTGCCGTCTCCATCATGAAGATCGATGAATGCGACATATCTAGGGTTGAGACCAGAAGCACGGATGGCTTCGCCGTTCAAAGAAAGGTTGAATGCACTAATACCCGGATCAAAGTATCTGGAATCATAGTCATGAACACCTATGTAGTTTGATTGGTTTTCCCTGAGCCCATTTAAGTTCACACTATAGATTCCCGCTTCTGTGATGTTAACTTCAACACCTACATCCAAATAGTCAAATGATCCATCCCCATCTGAATCTCTTCCCTTATCAGAAATAACACCAGTGAAAGAAGCACCTGGAGGATCAAATTCGCTGTAGGGGTACACGCGAGACAAAGGTACGTTACTTACAGTTTCTAACCAATTCCAATCTTCATATAGAGATATTTGAGAAACGTTTGCCGGGTTTAATCCTGATAAGTAGATTGTAGGACCATACAGCGAAACGTTGAGCACGCGCAAGCCAACATCGAGATACATTGACTTATCTTTGTAGATAGATATGTAACTCCCAGTGGAGCTGATAAGCCCAGAAATACTTACTCTAAATATTCCAGACTCAGTAACATTGATCTGCACGCCGACCTTGAGATAATTATAGAGACCGTCGCCATCTGAATCTACGCCTTCGTCGCCATAAATCACTCCAGTAAGCTTTGCTCCAGAAGAACTAGCCAATGCCAGATCACTTTGTGTTCCCAAAATTGGCACAGTTGATACCATTAAAAGAAAAATTAGTAGCGCTCCTTCAATCTGCCGCTTGCGAATTTTCACTCCGATTCTCCCTTTCAATGGGGCGCCTAGCAATAGTTATAATATGCCCGATTAGTAGATATGTTTTATGCAAACTCTTTCTAGAAGAATATTCAATGTATCACTAGAAGTAAAAGACCATGCGTTGAAGTAACTGACACGCAAAGTAGAATAAACTAAATAGCAGGGTCGTGAAAAATTACGTATCACCATCCTTACAACTATGTGAGTTGAAGAAAACTTATGCTTGAAATTTTCAACATGGCATTACAAAACATTCGCCGCAAAGCCACGCGCAATTTATTAACCATAACAGGATTGGCAATTTTTGTTCTTATCTTCATTCTGATCTCTTCAGTAACTCTAACGATGCAAAACAGCATATCTGAGAGTTTGTCAGGCTTGGGAGGGGAAATAATGATTTGGGACAAAGGCGCACTTGTTCCATTTCTCAGTACCATCCCAGAAAACTACACGACCAGGATAGAAAAAATAGAATATGTCAAAAAGGTCGCACCGCAAATCACAGCTGTTTCTACTATTGACTCACATGACTGGAGGCTCACCATAGGGGTGAATCCTTCCGACATATCCCTTCTTTACACTTATAGAATGGTTGAAGGAGTGATGCTCAGCAACAACGAAAACCAAGCAGTAGTAGGATACCTTTTCGCCGATTTCATTAAAAAACATGTGGGCGACAATGTAACCATTGTATATTCGGCGAATCGACAAACTCTACCAATAGTGGGGATATATAAGACCGACACATGGATAGACAATGTCGTGATTGTTCCTTTTGAAACTGCTCAGAACATTTTCGGCTTAGCTGGACGCACTTCTATCATTCTGGTCCTAGTCACAGACCCAAGCAAAATCGATTTCGTAATAGATGAGATCAGAAAAGAAATCCCAAATGTGAATGTTTTCAAGACTCAAGAAGCCACTACGAGACTTGCACCGATAATGAACTCAATCACATGGTTCTCATACATCCTTTCTACAATTGCTGGAGTTGCTTGCTTCTTCGGAATCACCAATGTCACAATGACAGGTATCTTGGAACGAACCAGAGAAATTGGAATATTGAAAGCATTAGGCGCAAAGGGTTCAGATATAACAAAAATGATAATATACGAATCTGCAATGCTTGGCGCGTTCGGCGGGCTTCTTGGCTGTTTGATCTCTTTTGGGCTTCTTATCCAGGGCTTGTTGATACCCATAACTTCCACCGCAGCGTTACCCATCTCGTTCTTTCCTGAAGTCTTAATTTACGGAATGATTCTGTCCGTTGCAATCTCGATTCTTGCCTCACTTTATCCATTATGGAAAGCGATTCGTGTACGTCCGAACGAGGTGCTCAAATTTGGCTGAAAAGGCAATACTCAAAGCCATCAATCTTTCAAAAACTTACAAAATGGGCAAAGTTGATGTTCCAGCTCTTCGCAACGTGAATCTGGAGGTTGAGAAAGGAGATTTTATAGCAATCCAGGGACCTTCAGGCTCAGGAAAGACCACTCTGCTTAACCTGCTCGGTGGACTCGACACGCCGACCTCAGGTGAAATTTGGATTGAAGACGCAAACATCACAAAAATGAATGAGAGAAACCTATCTAGTATACGATGCCGCAGAATAGGTTTCATCTTTCAATTCTACAATCTCATACCGAAAATGCCAGCTCTAGACAACGTAGAACTACCCATGATATTCGCCAAAACTCCAAAAAAACTACGCAAAGCAAAAGCCAAAAAACTTTTGGAAGCAGTCGGCCTAGGGCACCGACTGCAACACCGCCCCTATGAACTTAGTGCCGGAGAACAACAAAGAGTCGCTATCGCAAGAGCGCTCGCTAATGACCCTGCAATAATCCTTATGGATGAGCCAACCGGCAACTTAGATGAAGAAAACACAAAAAACATCATGAAATCGATTAGAGAATTAAACAGAGCACAGAAACAAACCGTCATTTTGACCACACACAATCTTTCAATAACAAAATACGCAAACAAAGTTTATTTCTTGCATGATGGAAAACTAACTGGCAACCAATCCGTCTAGGTGTTTTTCTACTAGCTACTTCTGGAAGATATTACTCCTAAAAATATCTTTTATCAAGGTCTATTTGACGCTTGAACAAAGAAGCTTCATCAGAGAATCTGTCGCAGCTTGAAAACGGGTTGTCGAAGCACAGACTTAGCCAATGCGAAGAGTGTGGAGAACAAGGACGAAATGGCGTAAATTTGTAAAGTTATAAAACGGAAGAAGTTTGAACACTCATAAAGCATATTCAAAGTGTTTTTACTGGTAAACTTGTGCGTAAATCCCACCCCCCGCACCTTTCACGTGGAATTTCTTTTTCAGCTTTCAACGTTTTATTCCTACATAAAGTTCAGGCAGCCACCCACGCTTCTTTTCAGGTGGAAGTCTTTGGTATCTATCCCTTACTTTTGAAAAGAACAGTTCGGCATCGTTATCTTTTAAACCCATTAATTTTGCAGCAAGAAGTTGAGACTTCTTCACTAGTTCCTCTGAAACATCAGGCCTTCTATGTAAAACTTCGATACGTTTGGTGCGGATTCTTCTAAAACCAGAATTATACAGTATATCAGTCAACTCTGATTCCAGAAAGTCATGTAAGCCTCCTTTTCTACGGGTTTCCGCCCAAAAATCAAGAGGCGGAATCTCCCACTCAACCGAAGCAACTTCACCGCCCGCAATAAGAACCCTTGACATCTCGTTGGCAGCTTTCTGAAGGTTAGACAAGAAGGCAAAAGTAAAACAAGATGTCACAACATTGAAACAATTGTCTCGAAAAGGCAAATTGTGGGCATCTGCCAAGATGCAATCCATGATATGTAGACTTAACGCCTTCTTTTTCTCCACTGCTAGTTTCAACATCGGTTTACAAAAATCGACGCCTAACACCATGCCATGCTCTCCAACTCTCTTAGCAGCCTCTATACTAACTATTCCAGTTCCTGTTGCAATGTCTAGAACCTTCTTGCCTAAACCGATTGCAGCTTCCTTAAGAATTGACTGTAGAATGGGCGTGTAGTCTGGGACCTCCCAGATAACATCGTAGTCTCGTGCAACACGATTCCACATCTGTCTTCGATGCTTCATATAACTCAACTATAACCGAATAAAAATATGTTTCATACTTGCGTATATAAGTAAGTTTCAAATCTGCACGCTTCATAGATTCAGAAAAGTCATATTTATCAAGTAAACGTTTTTTATCGTCGACTAGAACAAACTAGAAAAGATATAGAAAAAATATCTAGAAAATATCCATAGAGGTTCTTTTCTTACCACTTTAAATAGCGTAACGACGAAGTTGTTATTGGCTCCGCTTGAAAAGCGTCTTTGAGCGTCACCTCAAAATCTGAAAGCCAGTCTGGAGAGAGAAAGGTGCCAAAAAACCAAACAACAAATGTAAAAAAAAGCCTATTCAACGAAGAAATACTACTGGTCGAATTCAAAGCGCCTAGAAAACTCGTTGAAGCCTTCGACTTAAAACTCAAATCCCAATTCTCCAACAGAAGCGAAGCCATACGCTCATTGATGAGAACATTCCTAAACGAAACATCCGAAAGGAGTTAACATGTGAAGCGAAACGGCAACTGGGCAATTACACATCCGCTCTCGTCAGGGAGGGATTTACATAGTGCAAACCTTTGAAGAAAAAAGAAAATTGGTTGAAGAATTAAAAAAACAGTGGAAAACGTTGTGGCGAAATCGTATAGACGACAAAGTAAGAGCCGAAGGAATCTCAGATACAGACTATTCACAATTGTTTGTTGAACAAGGAACAGTCATAATAGCCACAAGAAAGTTCAAGCCCCCAGACTTTTATGAGATACTGCAAAAGCACTTGTCATCCAACTCCACCCAAATCAATATGGCGATATCTCCTAACACAATAGTCGGCGGATGGGGGAAGTTCATATGCAATTTTTTAAGTAAGCAACAGCTTCGTACAAGACGAAGACGAAGCAATCTGATAGAGCCTGTCAAAAAGGCAAACCAGCAGTTAAAGAAGGGCGGAAGAGGCTGGCTTCACATTAGAAGATGAATTAGGAACGTATACGCGAAACTAAGCCCAACTTTGAGATTCTCAATTGCACTTGAATTTTGGTAGCAGATGAGTCTTATCATGATGTCTCTAAGCACATCGAAAACCCTGAAGAGGTTGTTTAGATGAGTCGGTATAGGGATAGATTGCAGATTATAGCGGATATTCTGTCAATTGCCAGTAAAGGCGCTAAGAAGACCCAGATTATGTATCAGGCTAATTTGAGTTATAGGTTGCTTTGTCGTTATTTGAGCGAGGTCTTAAATTCGGGTTTGGTTAATTGCGAGAATGGAGATTGCTATGTAGTTACGGCTAAGGGTAAAGAGTTTATGAATCGGCATGAAGAGTATTCTAAACATAGTAAGAGTTTGGAGGAGCAGGTTAATCATATTAACGATAAGAAGGAGTTTTTGGAGAAGATGTGTTTAAAAGCTAGTGGCGTGCATCATTTTTTGAACGGTCGAAATCGTGGAAAGGAATTAAGAAGTGAGCGTTGATAAACTATATGTCTCTAAGAGCTTGCCTTTGTTTGTAATTTTGTGTTTACTTGTTTTATCGTTTTTAGGATTGAGCTTTGGGGTTTTTGCGGAAACTGTGGATTATGAAATTGTTTCCTCTGAATCTGATGCTAGATTGGCAATTGCGAATGCTGAGGAGAGGATTGTTGTTTGCTATAAGGCTGTGGCTGCTGCGGACGATGCTGGTGCGAATGTGACGGCTTTGTTGGGTGTGTTGAATGAGGCTGGGGAGTTGTTGTCTAGGGCTAAGTTGGCGTATAAGGTTGGGGATTTTGATTCTGCTGTTTCTTTTGCTCTTCTGAGTCAGGAGAAGGTGAATGATTTTGTTGATGAGGCAAATGCGTTAAGGGAAGCTACTTTGCGGGAGCGTTATTGGGATTTTATGGTTAATTTTGTAGGGTCTCTGGTTGGCGCTGTGGCGGTTGTTGTTGGTGGCTTTGTTGTTTGGCGCTTGATGAAGAGGCGTGAAGAAGCTAAGGGGAGAATTTAACTGAGCTTTAGAGAGTATGGTGTTCTTTTCTGGATTGTTGTTGGTGTTTTGGCTTTGCTTGTGGCTTCGCCTGCGTTGAGTAGGATTCTGGTTTATCCGCGGACTGAGTTTTTTACTGAGTTGTGGCTTTTGGATGCGAATCGTAGGGCTGAAAATTATCCGTATAGTATTGCTCGTAATGGGAGTTACGGTGTGTTTTTGGGTGTTGGTAACCGTTTGGGCTATTGCGCCTACTATGTAGTTCAGGTGAAGTTTCGTAATCAGTCGCAGCCGGCCCCGACGAGTTTTGGACCAATAGAGGATCGTGTTCCGAGTGGTTTGCCGGCGTTGTTTGATGTTAGGGTTTTTGTGGCGGATGAGGATGTTTGGGAGATGCCCTTGATGTTTTCTTTTTATTATGGGTTTAATGAGACGCTTAAGCGGGTTGAGTTTACTAGTTTTACGTTGAATGGTGTTGTGGTGGATTTGGATGGTCAAGTAGTTGTGTGGGACGGGGGGAGTAGGGAGTTTCGGGGGTTTTTGTTTTTTGAGCTTTGGCTGTATGATGCTGCGACTGAGGGGTTTGGTTATCATGGGCGTTTTGTGAGTTTACGGCTCAACATGACAGTTTCTTAATGTTGTTTAGCGTTTTATGGTGTATTAATGGATTCTGTGGATTAGCCCGTCGAAGCCTGAGTCGAAGCTTAAGATTTGTTTTATGTTGTTTGTTTCTGTGTGAGCTAATGTTATGCAGTCTGTGAAGCTTAGGGGTTTGTCTTTTAGGGTTTTGAATTTTCGCCAGGCATTTTCAAAGATGCTTTCTGTTGTCCAGAGTTTGGTGATTCTTGGCGATTCGATTATGTATTTTCCGATGTCTATTGCTAGTTCGTGTCTTCTTGTTCTCATGAGGGCTGTTGTTATTGCTTCGTCTATGACGTAGTCTGAAGTGTATATTCTTCCTAATTCGGCTTTGAGTGCCTTTTTCATTAGTTCTTTGCTTCGGGTGTGGAGTTCGTCGTCGGCGTTTCGTAGGGCAACAAAAATTCCTGTGTCGATGAATATGGCCATGTGTTTATTTTCCGTAGAGGGATTCGTCTATTCTTTTTGAGGAGTCTTTTATTCCCCAGTGGGTGGGGTTTTCGAGTGTGGTCCATGCGGGGTCTTTTTCAAGTGGGGGCAGTTGTTTGAGTCTATTTATGAAGTCTTCTTGGTTTTCGAGGGCGTAGTCTACCATGAGGCTGAGTGCTTCTTGTAGTGTTATTTTTTTGCCTTCTTTGAGTAGTATGGTGGCGAGGAATCTGTCTAGTTTTTCTTTTTTGGTGTCTTCGATTTTTACGGTTGCAGTCATTTTTTCCACTGTGATATAAGTAGAAAAGTAAACTTAAATACTTTGCTATTTTTTGGTGTCACCAAAGTTTCTTAATCAGTCGCAAGTTTGGGAGTTGCCTTTGACTTTTTCTTTTGATTATGTTTACGACAGGGCGCTTTCGAGGGTGGAGTTTTACGGTGTGAGGTTGAATGGTGTTGTTTTGGATATAGGTGGTTATACGATTGTTTGGGATGCTGGGAGGAAGGAGTTTAGTGGGTTTTTGTTTTTTGAGGCTTGGACCTATAATGGAACAACGAAAAGTTTTCAGTATCATGATCGGTAAGTCTAAGGCTTAACATGACTGTTTAACTATAAGCGGTTTCAGTCTCATGCAGATACTATTACGGAAGGTCGCTGCCAGGTTATAAAAAAGTTTAAGGCGGTCAGTTATATTTGGACGGAGAAAGTTTACGAGTTGCCGTTGTAGGAATGGGCAAGATGGGCATAGTTCATTCTTGCGTGCTCAGCGTTGTTCCTGGCGTTGAGGTTGTAGCCCTATGTGAGAAGAGCTCAATGATTCGTCGTTTTCTGAAGAAGGTGTTCACAGACGCTAAAATAGTGGATGACACGTGGAAACTTGCGGATCTGGATCTTGACGCTGTTTATGTGACAACCCCTATTCCTTCCCATTTTTCGATTGTCCAGACCGTCTATTCAGAGAGGTTTGCTCGGAACCTGTTTGTGGAGAAGACTCTGACTGATAACTTCGAGGAATCTGAAGAGCTTTGCGGTCTAGCTAGCCACTATGGCGGGGTCAATATGGTTGGATATTTGAGGCGCTTCTATGTCACTTTTCGAAAGGCCAAAGATCTGATTTCTGGGGGAGCGATAGGTGAGCTTCAATCATTTAACGTCCACGCATATTCGTCTGATTTCTTGGGCTCGAATCATGGGGGTGCAGCATCAGTGGCACGTGGAGGGGTTCTGAGAGACCTTGGCTGTCATGCCTTGGATCTCGCATTATGGTATTTCGGCGATCTCAAACTCGTGCCGCCGCATGGAGAGATTTTGCCACGCATTAATCATGTCGAAGAGGTTCTCAGTTTTCTGTCCTCGAATTCACAAGGAGTGGAAGGCAAGTTTGATGTATCCTGGTGTATGGTGGGTTATCGCATGCCCGAGGTTGGAATATCAATCAAGGGATCCGAAGGGACAATAGATGTGAGTGACGATTTGGTTCGTCTCCGAGAACGTGACGGGCGAGAATCGACTTGGTACAGGCACAATTTGAATGACAGTGTGCCTTTCTGGCTTGGGCTACCAGAATACTACCGAGAGGACCTTCACTTCGTCGAATCGGTGAAAGCTGGGAGTGAATGTTGCCCAGATTTTCTTGCTGGAGCCAGAGTTGACAAGCTGATCGCTGAAGTGGAAAACCTGTGTGAATAAAATGAGCTGTCAGTATTCCAAAGCATTGCTGGTTGGGGATAACCCTTTCCACAATATTAGCCATCTTTCTCAGGACAGGACGCGAGAGCGCGGCGACAAACAGACTAATCCAGAGTATGCTGCGCATTTGATATCAGTCGCTGTTGAAAATGGAGCCAACGGGTTCTTGTTTTCAGTCAGTGACACTACTTTGGCTATTTTGAAGACGCTCAGAAAGATGGGCGCTATCGAGGGCTTGGATCTCTATCCGATTGCCCCCTACGCGTATGAATATGTCAGAGTCGCTACGCAGGTCGGCGGAATTCCTGGCTTGGCTAAGGTCTTCTCAAAGCGACTTGCGTCTTCTGGCAGTTTCGGAGTGATGGCAAGCGGTTTGAGCGGGATCCTCAGGTCGAACCCAACCTCACTACTGAAGACCTATCTGACCTACGAAATTAACAGAGTTAGAGCTGCAGCAGGGGAAAAAGCGAAGGTCAGATCTATTCTTCTTCATGAAGTAATAGTTGACATGGCCCTTTCGCTCCAGCTAGGCTGGTTTCTCAAGGAATACTCAGATTTCGCGCTGAAGCACACTTTGACTCCTGGATTCAATACGTGCAACTTCGCATTACTAACTGGCAAATTGAAGGACTGGGGTATCGACCTAAGTAGTGTTGCGGTGGCTGCACCGTTCAACAAGATAGGCTTTCAAATGAACCCTTCAAAAGCTGCCTGCGAAAAGTCCTTGAAAACCGTCAATTGCCCCGTCCTCTTAGCCATAAGTGTCCTTGCAGCCGGATACCTGAAACCTGCAGAAGCTATAGAGTATCTGGCAGCCCTGCCGAATCTGAGAGGTGTGGCCGTTGGGGTCTCAAAGGAAAACCATTGCAAGATATTCAGGTTGCTGAAACAAGAGCTGACATGAATAAAGGTGATGAAGTGAAGCGAATTTCAGTTGTTGGTTAGGGTTTGCAGGTCTGAGTACTGTCGTGTTCGATCGATGCCTTCAAGCCTGGAATATTCGATGCCATTATGCGCGTCCTCTCGTCATAAGGGCTCTCAAGAAGCTTGGCCTTCTAATGATCTTTGTGAATTGCGCCAGCATTACGACTGTGGACTGCCGGAAGCGTTCATAAGAGATCTCGAACTTGACCAGCCTGATTATGGTTTTAGACTTGAGAGTTCTTGTCAGGGAATCCAGATCGCTAGAATCATAACGCTCGCTGCTACGTTAGGCATCATCATACTTGTGATACCAAATGTATGGAGGCGCACTTCAGAAGCATGATAAATGTGGGAATTATCGGCCTTGGAAAGATGGGGAGATTTCATATGATGAATTGTTTACAAATCGACGATATCAATGTAGTCGCTGCAGCAGACCCCTCAGAGAAAGCGCTGACCAAAGCGAAATCCGTTGGTGTGACTGATCTTTATGTCGATTATCATGATTTGCTGAACCATTCTTCTAAAATAGACGCGGTTATTATCTCCTTGCCCAACTTTCTTCACTTGGAGGGCATCCAATTAGCCTTAGAAGCTGGATTGAACGTTTTTGTGGAAAAGCCTATGGCGAGAACGGTTGAAGAATGTCGCGAGATCGTTAAGTTGGTCGAGAAAAGTGGCAGGAAACTAATGGTCGGTCACTGCATGAGATTCATTGATGCAATTGAAAAGATGAAAGCAACGAAGGATAAAGGTCACATAGGAGACTTGGAAGTTGTCACCCTTGAGATGCTACTTAATGGGCCCTTTGGTCTTGGATTTGTCCCCACACCCGTACCTGAGTGGTGGTTTGACCCTAAAAAATCCGGGGGAGGAGTATTAATCGATATGGGTTATCATTTAATTGATTTGTTTCGTTTCTTCACAGGAGGAGACTGCGAAATAGAATTTTGTTGTTTGGATCACAAATTTTACCTGCCTATGGAGGACGGGGCGATAGTAATACTGCGATCTTGTGATTCCTCCGCAAAAGGAATAATCAACACTGGTTGGTTCCAAAAATCGGTGTTCCCTGGATTTAACTTCCGTGCAATTCTCCATGGCAACGCAGGTTATTTATCTAGCGAGGATATTGTGCCAAAAAAAGTCTATGTTCACGCCATTAAGGAAGGAACGAAAAATCTCTTTCGAAGGGCTATTGGAAAAAAGATAAGACCCTTGTCTTATTCGTATTACTACACACAATATTACAAAGAGTTACAACATTTCTTTGACTGTGTTAAGCATGACTCAAATCTGTCTGTTTCAGCTATAGATGGACTAAAGACTATTGAACTGATCGAAGAGGCATACAGAACTGATTTACTTAGGGGGTAGTGATAGAATGGGCTGTGTAGTCAGTTTGGTTCGGGCACGTATTTCGGAAGAGAAAATAAGTGACTCCATTGATGAAACATTGGACCTCATAGACTTCAGGCCAACGAATCCGGTGAGTTCTGTGTCTATTAAGGTAAATCTGTGCTATTATTGGAATGCAGCCACAGGGCAGACCACAGATCCTCAAGTTGTGGCTGGGATTGTAGATAGCCTTCGTGAAAGATATGGAAGAGATATCAATATTAGAGTCGTTGAGGCCGATGCCTCCGCTATGCGAACAAGGCATGCCTTTTTAATGCTTGGGTATGAAAGGTTAGCTAAGGAGAAGAATGTGGAGCTTTTCAATCTCTCCAAGGATGACGTAGATGAACAAAGAGTCCAGGTAAACGGGCGTGAAATCGTTTTCAAGATCCCTCGATCACTGTTGACATCTGATCTTTTCATTAACGTGCCAAAACTGAAAATATGGCGACTAACTAAAGTCAGCTGTGCTCTCAAAAACATCTTTGGTTGTATTGCTTCACCAAGAAAATTAGCTTATCATCAATTCTTAGATGAAGCTATAGTTGGCATAAATAAGATACTGCATCCTGACCTTACAATCGTTGACGGATTGGTCGCGTTAGGTCGTTTTCCAATTCAGCTAGGTCTTATTATGGCAAGCACAGATCCATTTTCGATTGATTGGGTTGCGTCACAGATAATGGGTTACAATCCATCGCAAATCAGGTTCCTAAGAATCGCTATGAAGGAGAAACTTGGAAATCCAAAAGGCATAACGACTCGCGGAGAGAACCTATCAATGTTCAAGGAGGACTTTCCAAAAGCGAATTTTGCTTCCTCCAAAGTGTGGGGGGATATCCAATTCGGGCTATTGAGGCTCTATGCAAATCTCACTAAGGATGTTATCCCTCCTTGGCTTGAGAAAGCATAATGTAGATTATCTTGCTTGAGTGAGTAATCTGTAATTTTTGAACGCAACAAGATACCATACGCACGCGATTTCTTTGATTCAATGCGCGAGCATAAACTCACCGTGTAATTGTTTGGTAGTGCTAACTTATAGCGGTGATGTACAGGAGGAGGCGCTGCCACCGAAGATATCTAACGCATCATTGAGGTGCAACATGGAGAGACCAGAGGGCACGCTCGAGATTCGAGGAAAATACAGATGGGCATTCTTGACTGGATGATTGTCGGCAGTCTAGCTGCAACTTTCCTACTCTATGTCGTCTATCTTATAATTCTTAAGATCTTCTGCTTATTATCTCGTCGCGGGCGCGCTGTACCCACTTCAGAAAAGACAGAAAGTTTGCCCAGTCTTTCAGTCATTGTGCCCACCTACAATGAAGTGGCTGCGATAAAAGCTAAGCTTGAAAGCTTGACCGCAACTTCTTACCCAAAAGAGAAGTGTGAAATCATAGTAGTTGACTCAGGTTCAACCGATGGCACTCAGGAAATAGTAGAAGAGTATAAAGAAAGAGGAGTGATTTTGCGAAAGCAGGAGGAAAGGATGGGCAAAGCTAGCGCGATTAATTTTGCATTGCAGAAAGCAAATGGTGACATAATTGCTCTGACTGATGCTAATGCGGAGTTCAGTCCCGAGGCACTTAGTAAGTTGGTACAGAGATTCGACAAAAATACTGGGGCAGTTTTGCCTCGATATGTGCCCGATGGAAAGTTGAGTTATTGGGATAAAGCATTTCATGAGCTTCATCATGTATATAAGTCCTTGGAATCCGACGCAGATAGTGTTTTTATTGTCTTTGGGGAGCTATTTGCGTTCAGGAAGGAATTAATTGAAAGAATCGATGAAGACGCAGCTGCGGATGATCTTGAGACTGCACTGACCATCAGGAAGAAGGGTTACAGAATCAAATATTCTCCCAATGTTGAGGTAAAGGAAAAGGTGCCCAGCAGACTAAAAGAAATCAAAATCCAGAAGACGAGAAGAATCTTCGGAATTGTCCAAGCGATGATGAATAATTTCCACTTTTTTCTGAATCCAAGATATGGCATATATGGACTATTAATTTTTCCCACACACTTCCTGCAAATGACCTTGGGACCTTTTCTTGTTTTCGCTTCTTTGATTCTTCTGATTGTGGGACTCTGTCTAATTCCAGTGAGTCTTCAACTCGTTGGAACAGTCCTGTTGGTCTCATCCTTCGTTTTTTTTATTCTTTATTTTTCGGTAGGTTTTGTCAAGAAGGCAGTTTCGTTGGGATACAACTTCCTTGCGACTGAAGCCTTTATGATTATAGCATTAGTGAACTTGGTTAGAGGAAAGAAATATGGTGTGTGGGAAAAAATCGCGAGTACTCGCGATGGGATAGAAGGGTAACCACTTAGCGTTCGTGACTAGTCATTGAAGAAGCCATGGAGAAGCATGACCATACAAGATTTCCTGCATGAGCTAACGTAAGCAACGTTTGTTGATTATGGAAGAAAAGATGAAGCATTCCCAGTGGAGGAACACTTTCCCATAGCGCGCTGGTTTGCCCCGAAAATGGTTGCCATGTGAATTTTTCTCATGTAGCCTCTAATGGCGCCAGCCAATGTACGTTAAAAATGGTTTTAAATCCGTTTTTGCATATTAAGGCTTGTTATGGGATTCTTTGATAGCGCCATATCTTAACTGCTCTTAGGGAAAGACAAGGGATTTCCATCAGCTTCTGGAGGGGTTAAATTTCTCCACAACACTTAGGCTGTACCTTCGACGTCTAAAGGACAAGGCTTGGTTGTCAAGGTGAAAACGCCCACGAAAGGGCGGGGAAGACCGAAGTTCACGTATTCTGCGCCTCCAAAACTCTATCATCAAGCCTCAAGACTCTTGTCAGATCCTTTCGGTGATATTGTCACTATCCCTTTCCAGAAATTAAGGCGTCCCTGCAGATTTGATAAGAGCGGATACTGCAAGAAAGTCAAGAGGAGATGCGAAGCCTAAAGCTACCCCCAAACCCAAAACAAGAATGAGAACCACTATATACCTATTTTGGCACAGACCAGAGCGCTATAATGTGTTGGAAGGATACATTTGCACGTGGTGCTACTTTCTGTTGAGTATCCTCCTCCTCTTATTGGCGGGATTGGAACCTTTGTCAAAAATCTGGCATTTGGTCTCCGCAGGGAAGGGGTTAAAGTAACTGTGATCTCTGGTTATCCAGTGCCCTCGCATATAAAATGCCTCGGAATCAATGAAGAGAAAGACCCAGAGTTGGATGTTATAAGGTATCCCTACTTTAACATTCACCCTAAGGGGGCGATTTTTCAGATATTCAACTTGAAGAGGATTTATGAAACCGTCAAGAGGATCAATCCTGACTTAGTTCATGGACAAGGCGCATCCATGTTTCCAGCATCAATTAGACTAAGGAATCTGGCCCCTCTTATAGTTACTTTTCACGTAAGTCCGAAAGTAGAGAAAGCAATTGGCGTTCAATCTCTTTTAAGAGGAGGAAGCTTTGATGATTTTGTAACAAATGTACTTGGTTATCCTGCATGGTCATCTATTTGTAGGAGGGAACTTTGCGATTCAACAACGGCCGTTGCCGTTTCGAGAAATCTGATGTCAGAGCTGCTGGAAGAGATGGGAGAAGCCTATCGGGAAAAGATGCGCGAAATACATAACGGTGTTGACATTGAATCACTTGATAGAGAATACAAGAGTGTTGAAGGGGATGTAGAAGAAACCAATGGTGCAATACTTTTTGCCGGTCGTATGGTCTGGGGAAAAGGTGCGCTGAACTTGATCAGAATAGCATGTCTGTTAAGAAAGGAAAAACTGGACTTGAAACTGATTGTTCATGGAGACGGTCCACTTTTCAAAACGGTGAAAAGAAGAGCGCAGGACCTTGGGCTAACCAATGTTGAACTCAAGGGCTTTGCAAGGGGTGCACCATTTATGAGAAGTATGAGAAGAAGCAAATTTGTAATCATTCCTAGCTATCATGAGGCTTGTCCTATGATACTCCTTGAGAGCATGTGCTTAGGTAAAATACCGGTGATGTTCGACCTGCCATTTTCTCTGGAATTCACGGAAAATGGAAAATATGGAATAATTGCCAAGGATGCAAAGGACATGGTTGAGCAATTGAGAATCGCAAATATGGAATTCGATCTAAGAAGTTACGCTGATAAAGTGAAGGATTTTGCAAGGAGAAAATACAACATTAGAAATATGTCATTGGCATATTTGAATTTGTACAAAGCTATGCGTGATTAGTCAATAGGTATCTGCAACGCACGAGCTTTTTTCACGGCTAATCACATTGAAAGTTTAGAAGAAATCAAGATCGAATAAGAGTCTTAAATGCAAATACTAATGAAAAAGTTAACGGGTATTGAATGTGACAAAATATGTTGAAAGAATATGCATACTCGAAAAATTTAGGACTATAGATTCAAGCCCTTCGAAGGAGCGATTTAGAATCATCATTGTAACAAGATTAGCGAGACTAGATGAATAAGATAATGAATTTTGGCAATTGACGAACTTATGAAAGAGTTTCTAGAAATCCAATGCAGACTCGTAGGCTTTGGACCATTAGAAAGTAATATCTACAAATCCCGATTTTCTGCGCGCAATCCCAAAGCTCATAGAAAATGGAAAAGAAGGATTGATTGCTGAGGAAAAAATGTAGGGTAATTGAGCAGAGCAATTAAGCCTTTGCTGAAAGATAAAGATTCAAGGGTTAAAATGGGTAAAATGGAAGAAGAAAAGTTGGAAGAGGGTTTGACGACTTTGGAAAAACAATTGGCAAGGAGTGAAAATATAGAAGTATCGCTAAGAAGAGAATATCGCCATTCCAAAGAGACCGGAATAGCCTGGATAAGTTTTCTGGTTTTGGACCTTTCCTTATACAAAACAACTCAACTAGAAATCTTAAGACATTTAGCTGAACGTGGCTACAGAGTATACCTTTTTGCGATATGCTCTAAAGAAAAAATAAAAAGTAATAATCCTCGCCTCCATCTCACTTCGATTCCTCTAAGATACGTTCCAGTGATTACGCCTTTTCTATTCGCCATTGCCACTGTTGTTTCTTCACCTTTTTATATTGCTAGAGAGAGACCAAAATTTATAATCGTCGAGCCAAATCTCTCAGTTCTTATTTTTGTTTGGAAAACTCTCTTTAGTTCATTGGGAATAAAAATTATTTTAGATATTCGAAGCACTCCGGTGGGGCTAGTGAATTTTAGAAGATACTTGTCTGCACTTTGGTTTAACGTTTCAGTTGTGATCGGAAAAAATGTATTCGATGGCATGACAACATTGACCTCACGAATGAAGCAGGAAATATGCGAGAAATTTCAAATTCAACCGAAGTTCGTCGGAGTCTGGACTAGTGGCGTGTCAACAACACTTTTTGATCCTGAAAAATATAGCGGGATAAGCCTCAGAAAAAAGTTGTCTTTAACAAACAGGTTCATTATAATGTATCATGGTTCTCTTAGCATTAATAGGGGGGTTTTAGAAAGCATCGAAGCCATCAAGATTGTAAAAGATAGATACCCAGACATAGTGTTTTTCGTTCTAGGTGGCGGCCCTGGATACTCGACCATGAAGAAGCTAGTTCAAGAAATAGGAGTTCAAGACAACGTAATATTTCATAATTCAGTACCTCATCATGAGGTCCCAAAATTTATCAAAATGATTGATGTGGGAATAGTTCCTTTACCTGATCTACCACAATGGAGAAATCAATGCCCATTGAAACTTCTAGAGTATCTCGCCATGAAAAAAGTGGTTATAGCAACGGATATTCCAGCGCATCGGGATGTTTTAGGAAAATGCAAATGCGGCATCTTTGTTTCATCAGCAGACCCAAAAGAAATTGCAAAAGCGATTATTTATGCATACAAGAATCATGGGTTATTAAGTGGATGGGGAAAATTCGGGAGAATAATTGTGAAAGAAAAATATACTTGGGATGAAGTTGCAGAAAGGTTAGAGAATTACCTTTTGAAGCTTTAAAATACGTTTCAAGAAAATTCGGCAAACTTAGTTCATGGTGAATGTTAGTTGAATGCGTTGTGCCTATACCCTGGAATGAGTAAAAAATTTAATGATAACGCATTTATGCTTATTAGGCTTCAGGACAAAGGCATGAAGTTGGCTGTATTCACATGCAGATCCTTGGGATTGAAAGGAACAGGACGACTTCCTTTCTATGAAAACATGGATGGCATCCCCGTACATCGATTGTTCAGAAACCCATACGATACCTTGCTTTTTCCCAGTAGGAGATTAAAAGAAATGTTACAGATATCTAAAGAGTTGAAACCGGATCTGATTTTCTGCTCTCAAGAATTGAACATGAGGTTAGCTTTAATTCTTCAAAGATATTTAGAGAAACCAATCGTGCTGTTAGTTGAGGATGCAGGAAGAATTTTTTCCGGCGAAGCGTACAAAAATGTATACGCTACATCGTTCATAATGCGTATGCTTGGGTTTTCAAAAGGGTCAGAGCTCTGGTCTTGGTTATGCAAAAAAGCTACCGTGTTAGTTACGTGTCATCCACGAGACCAGCAGATTTTTCATAGATTATCACAGTATGGAAAACCAATTTTTTATCTTCCTTGGCCGACCTACATACCTGATGGTTTTCAGTTCTCACCACAAAAAAAAATAAATAGAGGAGTGTATGTGGGCTCCCTATATCCATTCAAGAATACACAAGAATTTATGTGGAAATTGCCACGAATTCTAAAGGAGACTCCTACGAAAGAATTTTTTGTTGTAGGGCCAGGTCCACATGCAGCAATCATCAAGAAACTTCAGAGGAAAACCATTGGTACCATAAAGTATTTACCGCAACTGCCACGAGTAGAGGCTTTGAACCTCATTGCGAGTAGCTACTATGGTTACACGCCGGTAAAAAAAGGCGGTTGGGGATTCATAGGTGATTGTTGGAGTGTGAAGACACCAATTGTGATGACGAATAACGACGCTTACGTTTCTAATAACGTGAATGCTTTGGTGGCGGAAGATGAAGATGCTCTTATTCAAAATATCAACCGTCTATACAAAGAACCTGAACTCTATAAAACATTACAAATGAAAGGTTACGAAGAGAGTAGAGCGAGACGGGCAGAGATTGTAGCTAATAGGCTGTACACAATATTTACAAGAGCCATTGACATCATCAACTGAACAATACCCAAAGATATACGTGAATGCAGTGATCTTTTGACTGAGTATGTGACCGTTTCCATGAAAAAAGTGAAAATACTAATTATCAGTTATTTCTTTCCGCCATGTTCTACTGGTGCTGCTACTGTTATGTACAATTTATGCAAATATTTGCCTAAAACAAGCTTCAGCATTATCACAGCAAAAAGCGATTTAGCTATCCATTTAGGGATATATGACAAAGAATATATATTAGATTGCAAAACAACTCGATTGCCTATTTACAAAAATACTTCATTTGATCATTTGAGGTTTCTGTTATTAGCAATTATAGCAGGTTTATTCTCTAACAGAAATAAACAAGCTGGTTGTATTTTAGCTGTTTACCCCTACTTCAGCGATTTATTGGCAGGATATGTCTTGCACAAAATGACTAAAAAACCACTTGTTATTTATATGCACGACTTATGCTCAGAAACTCGTAGAAAAGCATTGGGATACAAATTTTTGTTTTTTTTAGAAAAAAAAATTTTTTCAGCTGCAGCTACTATACTCGTCATGAACAAGAAATATAGAGCGCATTACCTAAGACGAGGAATCAATAATTTAACGATTTTTCCTCCTTCCATTGATTTATCAGAAGCCCAAGACTATGAACGATTTGTAACATTCGGAAACGACAACGAAGGAAAACTTAAAATCGTGTTCACCGGCTCTGTGTACAAAACAAATGAAGATGCTGTGCTTGCCTTCTTAAAAGCGGCGAAAAAAGCAAAGGACGTACAAGTTTTATTTGCAACGCCTACAAAGGAAGGTTACTTGCCAAGTCATCTAAAGTCTGCAATTGAGAAGGTTAATGTTGGCTTTTTATCGAAGAAAAAGTGTCTAGAACTGCAAAAAACTGCTGATGTTTTATTCTTGCCTCTATCCTGTAATTATCCATATCCCGAAGAGATGGAATGCGCTTTTCCATGCAAGCTTCTCGAATATTTGGCAGCTGGTAAGTCCATTCTAGCGATGGTTCCAAGGAAAAGTTTTGTGGAGTCATTTATAAGGGAATACGAGGTTGGAATAACCATAACAGATCTTTCAATTGACAGAATAGTAGAGGCGATAGAAGAACTCAGAGATGAAGAAAAAAGAGAGATATATAGCAGAAATGCTCTGAAAACTATTTCATTGTTTGACGCAAAGAAGCAATCAGAGCGCTTTCTTTCTATATTTGAGAATATTGTTTCTCTTGACAACTAAAAGAAGTTCAAGGCTAAAGTAACTCCATGGTAGAAAAAGTTGGACGTTCTCGAAAACTCAGAGTTCGAGAAAATCGCTTTCAAACTGTTGGATAAATATCGGCGATTGTAATTGAAAGATGGAAGCTTTCAAATTAACGACGAAAATTCGGTGATCATGGGTCATCCACACTGCTATGCAACGGAAGCTTTCTTGTACGTCTACCATCATTCTAAGCCGGAAGAATATTTACAAATAGTCAAAAAAGCAAGTTATTGGCTCAGTAAAATTCAGAACAAGGATGGCTCATTATTCAGAATATATTCAGTTGAAAAAGGAATAACAGAACAACTGAAGAGGCTAAAGACGTCTGATGCTATAGCCCAAGCAACGAGAATTTGGAAATTGCTGGGAGTAAATCAGCAAGGAATTGAGAAAGCATACATATACCTTAACAAACAAATTGAAGAGAGCGGGCTGAGACTGTCAGTAATGACTCATTTACAGGTAGAGTATTTTATTGGCAAAGGGAAGTTTATTCTTGGCCCACATTCTTCTATCTTCATTCTCTTACTTTGCCCTTTGGACGGATGGATTACTGCAACGAGCTTTTCTAACAGGCGTGTTAATTACTTCAACGAGCTGAAGGTTGGCAAATGGATAATTCCTTAAAACTTGCTATATTCCTTTACTTACTCACACTTTTCTTAGTTGTCCTAGACATCGGAGTACTGCGACAGATATTCGGATTCTTCTACCTTTCATTCATTCCCGGGTATCTTTTTCTAAAAATACTAAAGCGAGACGAAGTAGATTATGTAGAGACAGTCGTGTTCTCGATAGGTCTAAGTATAGCGTTTCTAATGTTCCTAGGACTACTCGTAAACGCGCTATCTCCAGCTTTCAACCTTTCTAAGCCTCTATCAACCTTTCCCTTAATGATTGCAATAAGCGGATTAACCCTCATTTTGCTATTGCTCGGCTATAAGCAAATAGACAAAGAAGCAAAACCTGTATCCTTTGGAAATGCGAATGTGATAGAAGTTCTACGAATATGCTTGTTTTCTGTGCTTCCTGTTCTCAGCATAATCGGTGCACTTTATCATAACACTTCGGTTTTGTTTCTAATGATTTTGGGAGTAGCTGTTTTATGTGCAGTCAGTATCTTTTCAGATAGGCTTATCCCAGGAAAGATTTTTCCTGTAGTTATAGTGTTAACTTCAATTGGTTTGCTACTTCACACGGCTTTAATTTCAAAACACTTGATGGGCTCTGACGTTTTTATTGAATTTTACGTGTTTAAGCTGACTGAAATTCAAGGCATTTGGCATGCTCCTGGGTTTGTCACATTTTATTCAATAATTGACACAGCGAATTCGATATTAAGTGTAACGATCCTACCCACAGTTTATACCGCTATACTAAAAATAGATGGAGAAATATTCTTCAAACTTTTCTATCCTTTTGTGTTTGCGCTTATACCTCTGGCGCTTTACAAAATGTATGAGCAACAAACTAGCAGTAGAGTTGCCTTCTTATCTGTGTTTTTCTTCATCTCAACTTCAATAACTTTCTATGGACTCGAACCGTTAAGTCTAAATAGGCAAATTATAGGGCAACTATTCTTCATCTTGTCGCTGTTTCTAATTATTGAAAAGAAAATCCCTGTTGGGAAGAAACGAGTTCTCTTGATTATTTTTGCTTCTGCATTGATACTCTCTCATTATGCTCTAGCCTTTATTTTCCTTTTTTACATCTTATTCTTGTTCATTTTTCCTCGGATAGCGCGCGTACAAGCTATTTTTCGATATCTAAAAGAGCACAGGCACATAACACAAATCTTAAGCCCAAGCTTGATTCTATTACTGGTCGCTTTGACTTTCTCTTGGTACACATATGTATCTAATTCTCCCCTAGATCAGCTTTTATATTCGGTTGATCGTATTATCAACTTCTTTGTTTCGGATTTTCTTAAGCCGGAAGCAAGGTTGGTGCCGGCTTTAAGTTCTTTGTCTCCTACTGCGCCTTCAAGCTTAATCGGCATAATACACAAAGCCTTGATTTATCTTGAACACTTTTTTATAGGTATCGGCATAATAGTGCTGACAATTAAGCCGAAAGAGTTCAACTTGTATCCCGAATTCCGGTTGACGGCAATAATTAGCTTCTTAATCTTAGCACTATGTTTTGTCGTTCCAAACTTCGCCCTGACTCTCAACATGACAAGATTCTACTCGATAGCAATTCTTTTTTTAACTCCTTTCTTGGTCTTTGGTTGCACCTTCCTTCTGCGCATCATAGAGAAAAATTTTGCTTTACGCCTACCAAAATTAAGTAAAGTTACTGTCAAAAATTTTGGATTGTACGTGGCTAGTTGCGTGTTAATTTTCACTTTTCTGTTCCAATCTGGGTTAATCAATCATGTTACAGGTGACTATCCCTGGTCCTACTCGCTGGATCTGGATAGGCGAGAAAGCTCAAGCGATCTTAGAATAAAAGTTGAGACACATGGCGGATACTTTTTGGATCAGGAAGTTTTCAGTGCAAAATGGTTAATGATAAACATGAACTCAACGTCGAAAGTGTACGCTGATTGGAATTCACGGACGACAACTTTGAGAAGTTATGCACTTCTGTCAGAAGATAGAATGCTTCCAATTACAAATGAAACTAAACTTGACCCCCAAACGTACATTTACCTGAAATACCTAAACATTCAAATAGGCTTGATTTCCGAAAGCACCTATAAGTTTAATACCTCTGACTTGTCACCTACTATGGCAGGTTGCAACAAAATATACTCAAATGGAGACAGCGAAATTTTTCGGACACCAAGTTAGCTACGTTGAACTCTTATGTTAAAGACCTCTCCACACAATGCAAGGTTGAAGGTGAATTTATGGCAGAGACAGTTTCAATGATACGAACATCAAAGTATGACGAAGACGCAATAAAAGGCGCAGTTTATAGGTCACTTGATTTGTTGAACTATCGTCCAACTAAACCCATCAGTAGTGTGTCAATCAAAGTGAATCTCTGTTACTATTGGGATTCTTCGACGGGCGAGACCACTGATCGCCGTGTTGTTTCATCTGCAATTGATTACATAAGAGAAAGATGGAATGAAAAAGCCTCGATCTCAATCATCGAATCCGACGCTACGGCTGTACGTATGAAGTACGCATTTAGAATGCTTGGTTATGAAGAGTTGGCGGCTGAAAAAGGGGTTCTTTTATTAAACCTGAGTCAGGAACCATCAGAAAGAATCACCGTATCCTCTGGCGATCACACATTTACATTCAGTATTCCTCAAACAATTTTAAACAGCGATATCTTCCTGAGCATTCCTAAACCAAAATATCATATAACTGGAATCTCATGTGCACTTAAAAATCAGTTTGGCTGCAATCCTATACGGAAAAAAATCCTTTATCATCCCAAGTTGAACGAGGTAATAATAGCACTCAACAAGGCAATGAAACCCGACATTGCCTTGGTCGATGGAATCATTGTTCGAGGTTCTCATCCGAAAAAGCTTGGTTTGGTTTTAGCCGGGACAAATCCCCTCTGTATTGATTTCATAGTTGCACAAATCATGGGCCTGGATCCCTATAAAATTGGGCATATAAAGCTTGCAATAGAAGAAAAAATTGGAGAGGTTGAAAACATAGTTACGACAGGTGAAAAGATTGATGATCTACGAAGAGAGTTTCCGAAAATACCTCAAGCTTCGGCTTTAAGTAAGTTTACAGGTAGCCTTAAACGTATTGCTTATGGTTTTTACCTTAAGCTCGTAGACAATGTTCCGTTATACTAACAGTGTTTTTGAAGTCCATCATTGAAGGATGCGTATTAAATGAAAGATGTGAAAATCGGGATTCTTGGTTTTGGCTCTATGGGACAACTTCACTTAAAGAACTGTCTGCTGATAAGAAATCTGAAAGTGGTGGTTGCCGATAAATCAAAGTCCGCATTACGTAAGGCGAGGGAAATAGGAGTTAAAGAAACGTATGAAGATTATAAGGAGCTGCTTCAAAAGGCCAGTGTTGATGGAGTAGTCATAACTCTTCCAAATTTTCTTCATAAAGAAAGCGCTTGCTTGGCGGCTGAAAATGGCGTCGATGTATTTGTTGAGAAACCCCTGGCAAGAACTTCTGAGGAATGCCAAAGTATACTACAATCTGTAAAGGAAAATGGCGTCAGACTTATGGTAGGATTTTACCAAAGATTTCTCGATCGAAATCAAAACCTAAAGTTTACAGTCGAAAACGGAGATTTGGGGGATGTGGCTCTAATTGTTTACGAATTGATGAGCAGTAGTCCATTCTCCCACAGGTTCCCGCCGTCACCAGTGCCTGATTGGTGGTTTGATGCCAAAATGGTAGGAGGGGGAGCCTTGATAGATACAGGCTCTCATATGATAGATTTGATACGTTGGCTACTTAACGACGAAGCTTCTGTGCATTATGTTTTCTTAGGCTATAAGTTTCGGATGCCGATGGAAGATATGGCCGTTTTGTCTTTGCATTTCAGGAAAGGAGCAATGGCTCTTTTAATGATAAGCTGGTCTGCGAGTTCTAATCCCCTACAGAGAATTGACCTCCATGGCACTGCAGGGTCGTTATCTTTAGGAGACTTAACGTCTACAACGAATACCAAACGTGTCCTGTTGGAAATCATGAAGAATGTAGCTCGCAGATTTCAAGGAAAAGAAATAAAGCCTTACTCTCTTTCAGAAGCTTCAAGAGCGTATTACAAGGAATTGGAACATTTTGTTAATTGCATCCGCGAAGATAAGGAACCGTGTGTTACTGGAAAAGACGGTCTTGAGTGTGCAAAATTGATCGATGAAGCTTATCGACTCTGGAGTTTAACAGATCAACTGAATAAAGAATACTCTGCTTGAGTTCACTGGCAAGAGACTTCGATATTTGTGTGCCATTACCTCTAAAGCTTGTAGTACTAAGAGGATAGTAAAAATTTTTCCATGCGCATGGGATGTAGAAACATTGAGAATTGGCATTTTCAACCCAACATTACATGCAATAGGCGGAGGAGAGTATGCCACGATAATTATGATGAACACTCTCAAGAAACATGGATATGAGGTTATTGTTTCATCTAACAAGAAAATAGACCAGCGAATGGTAATGCGTATTTACGGTAGAAAAGTAATTGCAGACGCTCACATTGTCTCTCCTTTGTACAACATATTTAGGTGGAATCCGAATCGTTCCCAATTCGTCTACATAAATGCTTTACAAATGTATGTTTTGAGACTCAACTGCGACTTTTTAATAGATGTGTTTTCAGGCGTGATACTTCCTTGGATAGATATTCTATATTTACAAACATTAGGAAGGAATTTTTCTATTAGAAGCAAACGGGAGTTTTTCTTGCTACCCTATGTTAACTGGCTAAAATCAACTGAAAGTGGAGATAAAATTGTGCTCGCGTGCAGCAAATTTGTCGCACAAAACGAAGAAATTAAGGGGATTAGTTGCGATGTTTTGTATCCACCAGTTGGTGTAGATTTTTTCGAACCTAAGCTCAAAGAACTTGATGATCCAAGAGAAAATTTGGTGATAACAGTTTCTCGTTTTAGCAGAGAGAAAAAACTTGAAAATGTTCCTAGGATAGCAAAACTTGTTAATGAGCGTGTTTCATTTCTGATAGTTGGAAGTGCTCAATCCTATGCGGATGTATACCCGATTCAAAAGGCCATCAGAGAATTAAACGTAGGTGAACGCGTGAAAATAATGACTAATGTGCCAAGAGATACACTGAGGAAACTTCTTCTGTCCTCTAAAGTTTATTTGCATACAAGAGAATACGAGCCATTTGGAATTACAATTGCCGAGGCTATGTCAACCGGATGCATACCCATTGTTCCTGATTCCGGGGGACCGAGAGAATTCGTACCTGAAAATCTCAGATATGAGGCAATTGAAGAAGGAGCAATGAAAATAGAAAGAGCAATAGATCAGTGGTCCACGAAAAAAATGAGGGAAATAATAAATAGCGCAAAAAGTTTTAATGAACAAAAGTTCTCTGAAAGATTTTTAAGAATAGTGAATAAAACTATTGAAACAAAGTTGAAAAATGAAGCACATACTCCTGTATGAGCACGCCACGTTGTCTGCAGAATATAATCTATACCGCTAATAGCGTGGGGCCAATATCTTCTTAGTTATATTGTCTGTAAGACCACTGTTGTCTTTGACAGTTAAGGAAACTGTAGTCTCCAATCGATAAGTAGGTATGCCTTGGAATTGGTGTAATTGAATCAGAATAAGCAAAGAGAAAGGCTTGTGGTGGAGACTACTGCTCAGTATTCGAGATGCAATAATTCCTTTCAACATCGGTGTAGCTTTGAGAGAGCGCAAGTTCAAGTGGTTCTCGGACCTTGGGCTTAGCAAATTCGAGACGAATTGGAAAGTAGAACATCATCAACGAAAATGTATTTAGGTTAGCCTGTGACCAGATATACCGGACTTGCAAGCTCAACATTAGAGTCTTCATCTCTTATGCGAAAGTAGAATGGTGGCGAAAGAGGTATGGTAATCGCGTGGTTTTGGGTCGGCGTGGATTCGGATAGAATCGTTCCTGGTACGTAGTCGATTTCGACGTATGGCAACAATGACCCTGTTTTAGGTGTCGCCGTAAATATCGGTGTTTGGCTATATTCAACTTTTCCTATGGTTGGAAGCGAGGTTTGCCATGTAATGGTTGAACCAGCAATGAATGGTCCCGACTGCCTAAATACTGGGTATGCTCCTTTGGCAGATCTATCTCGTATTGCAGCGAGATATGGTGTGATATCCGTGAAACCAGCGGAGAGCCCTGGACCACTGTATCTCCAGATTATGAAGCCGTTGCCGCCCTTTTGTCGTATAGTATCTATTTCCTGAACCCAGAAATCTATAGAAACAGCGTCGTAACCGACACCTGGACCACCATGACTTATAAATGGCACAAGCGGAATCGCACCCTTACTGCTGCCAAGTTGATATTCAATTATATTGTCTATAGCGTATGTAAGATAACTCAAATCATTGGTATATATCATTGGATTAATAGCGTCGAGCCATCCCTGAGAAATCCAATAAGGATAGTCGGCACCTAGTTCTTCTTTGTAGAGGTCTGGCGTCCATCCAGGAAACGGTATCCAAGTATCAGCTGTGAAAATTAGATTTGGGTTCTTGGCTAATGCCCATTGTCGCACATCTCGAACCCTGTTATTTATTGGGTTAACTCGCCATTCCGCAAAATCCTTCCATCTTGGTGCTCCATAAGCAAAAGGTCCAGGCCACTGTTCTCCTATAGGTGCCTTGCCCACCACTTGTAACCATTGTTCAAATGCTGCTTTACACTCGTTGCAATAGCATACTCTGTGGGTCATTTCCGTTGGGTAGCGTATATAATCATGGTTTATATCCACAATGTCTGGGAAAAATGTTAGCATTGTTTCGATTACCTGCTTAACACGGGCTCTTGCTGATGCTCTTTGGAAGCAAGACCAGTCGACAGGGTTGCCGTCCACGTCTATCATTCGCCAATCTGGGTCACTGCCTTTTAAGCCGTATGGGTAAGGTGCTTCGGCGGCGTCTGTATAGCCAGAGTCGTATCCATAGTAAAGAAAAAGAACGTGAAAATCCAAACCGTATTTTTTACTCGCATCTATCATACTTTGAAAGTCTTTAAGCATATAGCCTGTCCAAACAAACGGGTTGACTTCTAAATATACAGCATTGAAACCGTAGCTAGCAAGTGTTTGAGCTATAAGGTCAGCGTCATATTCATACCAATAAATAAACTTCACTAGAACACCACGTAATTCGCTTTTTTGATACGCTTTCGAAAAAACGCTTGAATAATTTATTGTTCCATAGGAGGCAATAAAGGTGGAACTGATTAGCGAGGCTGCAGTTGTTGTAATTAGTAGAAATGCTAGTAGAACTGGAACAACAAGACTTATCTTCCTTGAGATCAAGGTCATTGTTCAACTCCTTTAGCTATTGTTTATTATTGCATGTCAAAATGTTTAAGTGTTTAAATGTTCGCCTTATGTACTAATTATTGATGGAGACTATTAAATCTTACGCCTTACGATAATATTCCATATGCATATTACTCTAGCTGAGTGGCTTTGTGACGAAAATATAATCCTCGTAGCTAGCAAGGCTAGAGTAAAGCGGAACTGAAACTAAGAAGAATTGGAAGATTCTTAAAGATCTAAAGTGTTGAATTGTAGCTGTTAAGGAGTTAGCGTAACTTTAGAAGAATTCGAGTAACGCTGGGTAATGTTTCAGTCATGTATGTTGGGCGAAGATTATGTTTTTTGATGGGCTTTCGTTTCTTTCACATATATTTCACTATGTTGCCTTTACATATAGAAAGCCTACTTCAAATTTTGATAAGGGAATAGTCGTAGTTTCTGTAGATGTCGATGTTGGTTGCAAGGAAGTTGGCGTAAAAAACGAAGGGAAAAATGATTTAAATGTCCACAATTACTTAACCGAAGAAAAGGTTGGACAAATAGAAGAATTTGCTGCTCCCTTGTTCATAAAAATTTTTAATGAAATGGAAGTGCCTGTCACTTTTGCGATTCGGGGGCAACTAACTGAAACTAATGGCGAAATAATTAAGCTTCTCTTGAAGTCTCCTTTAAAACATGATGTTGGCGCCCATGGGTATTATCACAAAGCTTTTACGACGCTTACATGGGCTGAAGCGGATAAAGAATTGGAAATGATCTCCATGGGAATGAAGAGATTTGGAACTAAACCAAGAAGTTTTGTTTTCCCAAAAAACAAAGTGGCACATCTTTCGCTTCTTGAAAAGTGGGGATACTTATGCTTCCGAGGATGCGGAAATTTCTTTAAAGACGATATGTATGTAAAGAAATATGGTAATCTATATGACATACACCCAGGACTTTATTTAGGAAATTGCTATGACCCCATGTTTCTGAAAAAAATAATAAACATCCTAGTCAAGTATAAGACTCCTCTCCATGTCTGGTTTCATCTATGGGATTTCGGCTACTCTTTAGAAGCAATTAACAAAAGAATAACCAAGGTTCTTGTACCTTTCCTTAAGTATGCTAAAGAAAAACAAGAATACGGTAGTTTACGGTTTGAGACAATGCGTTCGTTGGCAAAGAAACAGTCGAGTCTACCTAAATAGCGCAAGGGCGCGTCCAAGCGTTCAAGTGTTCACACTCTTATTCTACTGAGTGGTGGTCCTATTATACGCGCACGATACGATACATGATAGTTGATTCTTAGAAAAAACGTTATGAAAAAGGAATTTATACTCAATCCGAAAGAAATAGCTCGCGCAATAGCTTGCGCGTACGAAAACAAAGAAAACTTAAAAGAATGGGGCTTTTACGGAAGATTAATTATTGAAGAGAAATCTACATGGGAAAAGGTTGCAGAAGACTTTGAGAACTATCTCTCTAAGATCTAGTGCGCCTTTACATATGTATACAACTAACAACGTCTTTATCGCATTCTGGGAACGATTATGTACGTTGAAGAATTGAAGGATGAAAGAGAATGGGAAGCTTTCTTGCAAGCTTCTCCAGAGGGGACATTCTACCATAGCCTAAAATGGAAAGAAGCAATCCAAAGGTCATTCCCATATTCTGCTTTCTATCTAACAATCAAAGACAAGGATGGAATGATTGTTGGCATATGTCCTGGATTCATCCTAAGTTTTATGCACATAAAAATTTACCAGTCAATACCACATTCAGACTATGGAGGTCCTATTATAGCAAGGCATTGCATCCATCAAGCTTCTCTTTCATTGCGATTTTTCCTTCAAAAAGTCTGTCCCAATATGGATGTTGCATACGCTAAGTTTCATTTCACAGATGATAATTGGAGGCAATTTTTCTTTTCTCCACTAGGCTACGTTAATGCACCTCAAGGAGTAGTCGAGATTGATCTCAAAAGCACACCGTCAGACTTTCTATGGCACAAAATATTTTCTCAGAATCGTCGAAGAAAAATTAGACTTGTTGAACGTGAAGGCTTCCAAGCTCAAGAAGCAACAACGAAATCCGATCTGAAAGACTTCTACAGACTCTATTGCAAAAACATGAAACACCTCGGTGCTACTCCATATCCTTATCAGTTCATTGAGAATCTGTGGAGAGTGCTTTACCCTGAGAATCTCCGCATTTGGCTCGTTGAAAAGCACAAAAGAATCGCAGGAATATTGTTTTTCAAATACGGACAAAAATCATATGCTGCCTATGATGGACTTGATAGAGAACAACGTATTCATGGGTTAATCAACTATATACGGTGGCAAGAGATTAAGAAAGCGGAGGAAGAAGGTCTTAGGTACGTTTCCTTCGGATCAACACCAAATGATCCTAAACATCCATATTATATTCAAAAAATGAGTTTTGGCAACTCATTTCACAAACAGAAAACGGTATGGTATCCATTAAGTTCGATGGGATGCATTCTACTGCAAACAAGAGCCAAAGCCGTTTCGACTTGGAAAAAGATTAGAAAATTACTACCCACTGAATCTAGACGCATTTTAGAAAGCAAACTTGAGAGACTTTAACTCGATGTATAACAATCCTAAAAAACCGCATTGATTATTTTGGAAAGAGAATTAGAATTGCAGATATAACGATTAATTGCCAGGGTGGCCGAGTAATTAGGCGGTGGGCTCCAGCTCACTTACGCTGGTGCAAATCCAGCCCCTGGCTCCAGATATTAACAGAGCCATCGTGCAAGTAGCGCTTTGCTTCAAGAAACATTCTATTGACCAGCGAAAGGAAATGCAGAAAAAATGGAAAACTTAGAATTGAAAAAAATACTCGGATGCCCAGAATGTAATGGAAATCTAGAATTTTCAGATGATTCTTGGAATTGTCCAAAATGTAAGGTATCGTGGACTGTTGACAAAAATGGAGTTATTCATATTTTGAGTCAGAGTAGGTTCTTCGGCGCTGACCAGAAAGGAATGAATAAGCTTCTAAAAGAGATGCAAACTATGTCAGCAGAGGAATTTTTTGGAAGCATCGAGAGATTGGAAACCGAATATGGGGATTTTAAATACTCTTACTGTTTAGATCCTGCTAGAGCAGAATGGACCGTTCTAGGAGATTTCTCTAATAAGACAGTCGTTGATTTGGGAAGCGGTTTCGGCACCGTTTCTATTCCGCTTGCAAAAAGAGCGAGGCACATCATTTGTGTGGATGCCGCTGAAGAGCGGATAGAATTCTTGGCTTTAGTTGCTAATTTTCGGGGTGTCAAGAATATTGTACCAATTCATGGTGATGTACGCAAATTACCCCTGAAAAGATGTAGTGTGGATGCATTTATTTTGATGGGATTATTAGAATGGGCTGGTACTTGGGAGGAAGATGAATCTCCGAAAAGACTCCAACTCAAATTCCTTTCAAACCTCAAAGAATATTTAGCAGATGAAGGAGAAATTTGGATAGGAATTGAAAACAGATTAAATCCGCTCTATTTCGTAGGCAAAACAGACCACGGTGATTTGCCATTTACTCCACTAATGCCGAGAAAATTAGCAGATTTATTCACCTATGTTGCCAAAGGGAAAAAGTTCCGAACATATACTTATTCGGAAAGAGGCTACATGAACCTTTTACAGGATTGTGGCTACAATCGTATTAAAACTTATTATTCGTTTCCTAACTATGAAAACCCGGAATTTATTTCAGCAAGAAACACCAACGGCTTTTATTCTGCATACATTAAAAAATCTGACATCACTGCGGACAAGTCTCTCCTCTTTAGATTTGGATTCAACATTTATCGAATGTTGGGATTGTACAACACCTTTGCCCCTTGCTTCATAATTCAAGCTAGAAAGTAATGACGAAATGGGACTCACAATTTAGTTTAAAAAGTAATTGTAAAAAAGTAGGTGATAGACACGAGAAAACTAAGACCGTATGAAATTTTGAAGCGAGTGAAAAAAGAAGGGTTTGAACAGGTTTGGCAACAGAGTGCACATTTACTTCCAAAACCCACAAAGAGAATAAATCTTTTGGACGCTAAGCCCGGTGTATCACATCCGCTTTTCGACCTAGTTCAAATCATGCGCCAATCTTTTCTCAACTTAGGCTTCATCGAGGTTTCAAATCCTATTATTGTAGATGAAACTGAAGTGTACAAACAATATGGACCGGAGGCTCCAGTTATACTAGACCGATGCTATTATTTGGCAACCTTGCCAAGACCCGAGATAGGACTAAGCAAGACAAAGTGTCAAGAAATTGAGCGCTTAGGAGTTCAATTAACCGAAAAAAAGACCGCAGATTTGAGGAAAGTGTTGCGTGATTACAAGAAAGGTAAGATTGATTCAGATGACCTGTTGGAAAAAATTGCGGGTTATCTTGATATCTCGGACAGCCTAGCAAGCTCAATTTTGTCAAAAGTTTTTCCGGAATTCGCTAGCTTGAACCCGGAATCAACCACACTTACATTGCGATCTCACATGACGAGCTCATGGTTTCTCACGTTACAAGCACTGCAACACAAATCTGAGTTGCCCCTAAAACTATTTTCCGTTGATGTGCGATTTAGACGTGAACAGAGAGAGGATTCGCTACACCTGCGCGCACATCACGCTGCAAGCTGTGTAATTATGAATGATGAGGTTGACGTTCATGAAGGCGAAGAAATCACGCAATTACTGCTGAAGCCCCTAGGTTTCGACAGTTTTCGTTTTATCCAAAAGAAGGTAACCTCAAGGTATTACGTTCCCGAAACCGAGTACGAAGGCTACATTTTCTATCCACAAATGAAGGAATGGATTGAAATCTCCAATCACGGATTATACAATCCCGTCGCCCTTGCAAAATACAATCTGAAATATTCAGTTCTTAACGTAGGAATCGGGGTTGAACGTGTAGCCATGGCACTCAACGACGAAACAGATGTGCGAAGACTCATATTTCCCCAGTTTTACGTAGAACCAGATCTCTCCGATATTGAAATCGCAAATATGATAAAAGTTGATGTGGAACCAAGAACCGAACTAGGGCTGAAAATATTGAAGGAAATTGAATATACGGCGTCCAATCACGCTGATGCTCTAGGACCGTGTGAATTTTTGGCATGCCAAGAGCAAACATCACAAAAAATAGTCAAAGTTTATGTTTACACACCTGATGTAGGAAGCAAACTATTGGGTTCTGCTGCTTTGAATACTGTTTACGTCAGCGACGGGAACATTCTTGGGGTTACAGAAAAAAAAGCAGAACACACAACCCCCATCAGTAAAACCCAACAGAAGGGTGTCCCAGTTGGCTTCAACTATCTTCATTGCGTGGCGTCTTTAATCGCCACAAAAATCGAGGAAGCAATTTTCTCAGACATCAAGAACTTTAACATTCGGATAAAAATGGCTAAGCGCCCAAGCGATGTCAACATCAAAATCGGCGATGCTGCAAGGCGATACATAACCAGCAACAAAAAGAGAATCAAAATAAATGGTCCAATCTTCATCGGAGTTCGGGCTGAAATTGCAGATGTGGTTTTAGGCTTATAGAAAAATGAGCGAAGAGCCGCAGCAAATCCTGAGCGAATAATGAACAGTCTCCTTGAGAAAAGTCAAACCGTTTAAACCAACAATCGATTTAAAGTGAAACTACATGAATGCTGGAAAGCGTTTACAACTAGATCTTTGCATTGTTGAAGAGACTCTGTTTGTTAAACTTGATAAGCTCAAACCTCATGAAAAGGTTGATCCATACAGAGTAGCATGCTTGAAGACTCAAATTGAAAAAGACGGCAAGTTGAAGCTAGCAATTGCTGTTGATATACACACAAGAGTCATTTTGGATGGTCACCATCGGTTAGCCGTTCTTAGACAAATTGGATGTACAAGAATTCCAGTTACATTTATCGATTATTCAAGCCCTTTGATCAAAGTAACTTCTTGGAACGGAACACACTTAACAAAGAATGAAGTTGTTCAAGCCGGATTAAGCGGAAGGTTGCATCCTCCGAAAACTTCTAAACACATGATTCAAGTCTACAACAAAGCTGAGCACATATCCGCAATAGAAAAGCGAGTAAATGTTCCCCTACGTCTATTAATGGATACGCCCGTTTAATGGGTTCAGGCGCATTCAGACGCTCAGCACACAACTAACAGGAGGGAAAACATGGAAAAAGGATTGAAAATGGGCAAGGTTTCTGCAACTGGAAGTTTTCAACTGTTTATTGGAAAGACAGTTTCCACGGTAATAATGGCTGTTGGAACAATTATATTAGCAAGACTCATGCTACCCGTAGAATACGGATTATACTCAATTGCGCTAATCCCACCACTAATGATAAATCTATTCCAAGACTGGGGAATAAGCCCAGCCATGACAAAATTCATAGCCCACTATAAAGCCACAAACAAAAACGAAGACATCCACAACATAATCGCCACAGGCTTAATATTCAAAATCGCAACTGGACTGGCTCTATCCCTCCTCTCCATATTTCTGGCAAGCTTCATTGCAACAGCAATTTTCAACAGACCCGAATCTGCAACTCTGATATCATTAGCCTCAGTCGCAATCCTTTCAGAATCATTATTAACAGCCTCTCAATCAAACTTCACCGGCTTCGAAAGAATGGAACTCAACAGCCTCACAATGATTTGCCAATCAATAATAAAAAGCACCGCATCACCACTACTAGTTCTCATCGGATATGGAGCCCTAGGAGCAGTTCTAGGCCACACATTTGCCCTGCTGGCAGCAGGCATAATAGGATCAGCAATGCTCTATCTCCTACTCTTCAAAAACCTCAAAAAACCCAACCCCTGCTGGACAGACAAAATAAAAACCTTAAAGACAATGTTGTATTTTGGAGTGCCACTTTCTGTATCCACCATTTTGGGAGGTTTCCTCGGACGGTTTTATGGTTTCATGATGGCTTTCTACTGCAGCGACGTCATGATTGGCAACTACCAAATCGCAGTCAACTTCGCAGTACTCCTAACCTTCTTCACTTTTCCAATCGCCACCGTGCTGTTTCCAGCCTTCTCCAAACTCGACCCAAAAAACGAACGTCAACCCCTACAAGCAGTCTTCACATTCTCCGTAAAATATACCGCCATACTTCTAGTTCCCGCTACCATGGCCATAATAGTGCTGTCAAAACCCATGATTAACACATTGTTTGGACAAAAATGGGTTTACGCTCCATTTTTCCTCAGTTTATACGTCACTTCTTTCTTATTTTCTGTCTTCGGGGACTTGAGCATGAGTAGTCTCATGGCCGGCATTGGAGAGACTAAAATGCTCCTGAAACTAACCCTCTTAACGTTATCATTCGGCATCCCCCTAGCTTTCATCCTAATCCCCACATACGGCATAGTAGGCGTAATACTCGGAACTATCCTAGCAGGAATACCCAGCCTCTTCTTAGGTCTCCACTGGATATGGAAACACTACGGAGCCAAAGCAGACTACAAATCATCAACAAAAATATTCATAGCATCCACAGTTGCAGCCAAAGCAACATACCTATCTTTAAACTTCCTAAACACGACTGAATGGATAAGGCTCATAATCGGAGGAACAATCTTTCTAACAGTTTATATTCTCACTGCACCCTTCATCGGCGCAATCAACCAAAGCGACATAAACAATTTTAGAGCCATGTTTTCCGGATTAGGAATAGTATCAAAACTAATAGAAATCCCCTTGAACCTAGCAGAAAAAACATCTAATAATACACCTTGCGTATTAAAATAGGGATATTAAGGCTCCTTTTTGGTCTTCATCGCTGATGGCAAAAATAGTGAGGTAGCAATCAATTGAAAGGCATTATTCTACATGGGGGTCATGGCACTAGACTAAGACCTTTAACACACACAGGGCCTAAACAGTTAATTCCCGTCGCAAACAAGCCCATCTCACAATACGTTTTAGAAGATCTAATTGAAGCAGGAATAAGCGATATAGCCATCTTGCTAGGCAACACGTACCCCGAAAAAGTGAAAGAACACTACGGTGACGGAAGCAAATTCAACACGAGGATAAGCTATATTCATCAAGGTGAACCTAAAGGCATAGCCCACGCGATAGGCCTCTGCGAACAACCCATGCAAAACCAGTCCTTTATCGTCTACTTAGGCGACAACCTCATAAAAGGCGGCATAAAAGACTTCACCAAAACCTTCAAAACCTCAAACCACGACGCTATGATACTCCTAAGCGAAGTCAAAAACCCCCAACGCTTCGGCGTAGCAAAATTCAACAAAAACGGAAAACTCACAGCCCTAATGGAGAAACCAAAACAGCCACCGAGCAACTACGCCTTAACAGGCATCTACTTCTTCAAACCAATTATCTTTGACATGATACGAAAACTAAAGCCGTCTTGGCGAGGAGAACTAGAAATAACAGAAGCCATCCAACTCCTCCTCGAAAACGGCTACAATGTCGGCTACCAGATCGTCAAAGGATGGTGGAAAGACACTGGTGCCCCAGAAGACATACTTGAAGCCAACAGACTAATCCTAGACGAAATAAAAAAAGAAATCAAAGGAAAAATCCAAAATCACACATCCGTACAAGGAAGAGTTTCAATAGGAGAAAAAACCACCATAAAACACGGGGCCATCATCCGCGGACCCAGCATAATAGGAAGCAACTCAACAATCGAAAACGACGTATACATAGGTCCCTACACAAGCATCGGCAACAACACCACAATCAACCGAGGCGAAATAGAAAACTCCATAATAATGGACCACTGCCACATAGACATCGACGACCGAATAACAGACAGCCTCATCGGACCAAACTCAACCATAACATCAAACAAAAACACCAAACCAAAAGCAAGAAAATTCCTAATAGGCGAACAATCCAAAATAACCCTATAAAAGTGAAACCTTTATGCAAAAACTAATCCAGGGCATAGAAATCCGAAAACTCGAAAAACACACCGACGAAAGAGGATTCCTTTGCGAACTTTTAAGAAAAGACTGGGACCTCTACGAAGAATTCGCCATGGCATACTTCTCAACAACATACCCAGGAGTCGTAAGAGCTTGGCACCGCCATCCCAAAACCAAACAAATAGACAACATGTGCATCATCCAAGGAATGGCAAAAATCGCAGTTTACGACGACCGAAAAAACTCACCAACAAAAGGCATCCTCAATGAATTCATAATAGGCGAAGACAACATAACCCTACTCAAAATACCAGGTGAATGCTGGCACGGCTTCAAAGCATTAGGAACCAAACCTGTCGTACTCATCAATTTCCCCAGCAAGTTATACAACTACGAAGAACCAGACGAAGAACGCCTTCCCCCAGACACAAACAAAATCCCCTACGACTGGAAGCTCGCCTCCTGGCTAAAACACGGGTGACTTATCATTGAAACTTTTAGTAACAGGTGGATTCGGATTTATTGGAAGCAACTTCATACGTTACATGCTCACTAAATATAAGGACATCCAAATAACAAACCTGGACAAACTTTCCATAGGCTCCAACCCAGCCAACCTAAAAGACATTGAAAACGACAGTAGGCACAAAATCATAAAAGGAGACATTGCTAACCTAAAACTCGTCGAAAACCTCACGAAAAAAACGGATGCCATCGTCAACATCGCCGCAGAAACCCATGTAGATAGGAGTATAGCAAAACCATGGCCCTTCGTAATGAGCAACACCCTTGGCGCTGTAAACTTGTTTGAGGCTGCTAAGAAGCATGGAAAACGCATATTACACGTGTCCACTGATGAAATTTACGGTGACATAATCCAAGGCTCGTTTAGAGAAGACGACAAACTCAAACCATCATCACCCTACTCAGCAAGCAAGGCTGCCGCAGACCTCTTCGCGCTAGCTTATCACAGAACCTACAATTTAAACATCGTGATAGCCAGATGCACCAACAATTATGGACCTTATCAATTTCCCGAGAAACTCATTCCCAAAACCATCATCAGAGCCCTGCTTAACCTTCCGGTTCCAATCTATGGCAAAGGCAAAAACATAAGAGACTGGATATATGTGCAAGACTTTTGTGAAGCATTAGATGTACTCCTCAACAAGGGAAAAGGCGGAGATATCTACAATGTTTCAGCCGGCAATGAACTTGCAAACATAGAAATCGTGAAAAACATTCTGAGTCTTTTGAACAAATCTAGAAAGATAATAACTTTTGTCGAAGACAGACCAGGTCACGACATTAGGTATAGCCTCGACTCATCCAAGCTTAGAAGCGAATTGGGATGGAGTGCAAGGCATAGCTTCAAAGAAGCACTAAAAGCAACTGTCAATTGGTATTTGCACAATGACTGGTGGTGGAGACCTCTTGCAACAGAGCAAGTTCTTAGCCCAACTCCTTGGAAGCTAAAGTGGTAAACATTGAGACTCCTAGTAACAGGGGCAAGCGGGCTGCTAGGTCATAAAGTAGTCCAACTTGCATTAAAAAAGGCCCATAAAGTTTACTCCCTATACAAGGAACACTCAACAGATTTAGGAAAAGCCATCAAACTAGATTTAACCGATCAAAACAAGGTTTCCCAGACCATTATTAAGCTCAAGCCCCAAGCAATCATTCACACAGCAGCATACACAGATGTTGACGGCTGCGAAATCAACAAAGACTTAGCTTGGAAAGCAAACGCAGAAGCAACAAAACACTTGGCAATAGCATCAGCTAGCATAAACTCTCACCTAACCTACGTATCCACCGACTACGTCTTCGACGGTGAAAAAGGACTCTACTCCGAAGAAGACAAACCCAACCCCATAAGCTACTACGGCTACACAAAACTAAAAGGCGAAGAATTCATCAAAGAACACGCCGAACAATGGTGCATCACACGAGCAAGCGTCATCTACGGCTGGGCGCAAATCCAAAAACTCAACTTCGCAACGTGGTTGATAAACAACCTAAAGCAAGGAAAAGAGGTTAAAGTCCTCACGGACCAATACATCTCACCCACATTAAACACAAACCTAGCCGAAATGCTTCTAGAAATCGCAGAAAAAAAGAAAACTGGAATCCTACACACAGCTGGAGCCACTCGAGTTAGCAGACACGAATTCGCACTAGCGCTGACTAAAGTCTTCAACCTGAAAAGCGATCTAATTAAACCAGCAAAAATGGATGAAATGCTCTGGAATGCCAAAAGACCTAAGGACTCCTCACTGAACATAAGTAAAGCCAGCGCCCTACTTAACACAAAATCCTTGAAACTTGATCAAGCTATGAAGAAGATGAAAAAGTGCCACAGAGAATACTAGGCATAATTGTAGGAATCACCGTTATGATATTAAGCGTGCGCATGATTCTCAAATTTGTCGGACTATTGTAGAAGCTATGACTTAGCGCATGCGCCTTAACTTTCATGTGCAAAAAGCGTTCATTGGAGGTGAAACAGTGACCAGTAAGGACCAAGCTATAGGCGGACTCATCTGCACCGTCTGCGTGGCCCTAGCAATCTTCTATACCGTTGCGCTCTTCTGGCCAGCCCTAGAAGCCATACGACTATGGCTCATCGCCATCCCAGTGTTCATCGCATTCATCGCAGTTCTAGGAATAGGCGCCTGGATAGGATGGACCATGGCAACAACCCCACCACCAAAACCAATCGAAGACATGCAAGCACAAGAAACAGAAGAACAAAAAGAATAGAAGAAAAGAAAAAGCATGTCTTTAGCCTTCTCGACGACTATTCAGAAAGAAGCCCTAACCATACTATGAAACTCCGAACATAGCTTCAACACATCCTCAACGTACCTAGTTCCACGGCGAGAAAGTTTATATCTACTGTAATACTAAATGTAATACGGTGCTTTAGATGAGCGTTATCACCATTAGGGTTGCAAGGGAACTCAAGGAGAAATTGGAAAAATACAACGTTAACGTCAGCGAAACAGTAAGAAAATTACTTGATAAATATCTTCTAGAGTTAGAATTTAAGAATCTCGCTGAAAGACTAGAAGCGCTAAGAGAACGCCTACATGACAAAATAGATCCAAAACTGGTAGCCAAGCTTGTGCGTGAGGACAGGGAAACACGGTGAAGTACCTTCTCGACGCATCAGCACTACTACCACTGGTCACCAAACGTGGAAAACAACTATTAGTTGAAGCCTCCCGCGAAAATCTAGTCACAACAGACCTTGCAATTTACGAAGCATGCAACAGCCTCTGGAAGCTCATAACACTATTAAAGACCATATCCCCTGAAGACGCTGCAGATGTTGCCACCACGCTCAAAGACTTAGCCATGAGAAACCTGATTCAACCAATAAATTTTGCTAAGCTAGATTTTTCCCACACACTTAAGAGAGCCCATAAAGAACGACTAACATTTTATGACGCTTCATACATCACAACCGCCGAGAGCACAGAAGCCATCCTAGTAACAGAAGATGAAAAACTAGGAAAAGCAGCAAACAAATTCGTGAAAACAATAACTTACACCGACCTAGAAAGAAGACTAACTCCTCCATAACAAGCACCAACAACCAAAAACAACAAAAAGCAAACAAAAGTCACCGAATTCGCAAAACACAAAAACAAAACCAAACACACCCCCGTGGCGCGCGCGCGACAAGACGGACTCAAAGACCTGAACGCAATCACACAAGCATACAAAAACAAGATGCGCTTAGATTAACCACCTTTAAATAAACCTAACAGATCATCTATAACAAAATTAAAATCTTACAAAGCCACATAAACCAAAAATATAGGCTGCAACACGCAATGAAAAAAATCAAAGCTGAAATAATAACCAAAGGCACAGTCCAAAAAGTAGGATACAGAGATCACGTCCAAGAAACAGCCAGAAAACTAAACATTAAAGGTTACGTAGAAAACCTAAGAGACGGAACCGTCAAAATAGTATGCGAAACCGACGAAGAAAGCCTACAAAACTTCATCAAACTCATAAAAATAAAAGAAGACCTCATAACCGTAGAAAACATAGAGACAAGAAAAATCCAACCAGCAACAGGCGAGTACGAATACTTCGACATAAAATATGGCTCAATGGAAGAGGAAATGGGTGAAAGAATGGTAGCCGCCTTCAAGATAGCTTCCACAACACGCCTAGACATCAAAAATATGCACCAAGACATGAAAAAAATGCACACTGACTTGAAAGGAAGCATAGTTTCGATGCATACGGACCTGAAAGAAAGCATACAATCAATGCACCAAGACATGAATCAAAACTTCAAAGAAATGGCCATAAGGTACGATGCCATATCAGCAGAACTCCTCAGAACAAGAGAAGAACTCAAAAGAGCCGTAGACAACCTAGTTAAGGTAATACAAAAATTCCTAGAAAAACCAATCTGAGGCACATCAAAAAGTAAATTCTGAAAGCAGCATCTTGTACTTTCTAATAACTTCAAACCACTAAAAACGCGCGTATTCTACTCTACTTTTCCAAGTGCCTCTTTATTGTGTTCACAAATCTTCGAGCATTCAACAATATTGCTTCTGCCTCTGATTTTCCAACAATTGATGTAACACTGTATTCGTAGGTTTCTCTCGCAGCTTTAGCATCAGCCAAGTTTTTGCCCAACTCCTTGGGGAAAACCCCAGCCAAAACAAACTTTCTGCCAAATTCAGAAACCACTCCTTCATGCGTCCGAGGGAAAACATCAACCGATGACAATGCTGCCCGAGCCGCATGATACATAGCATAATACGCCCTTGAAACAGCATCCTCATACGCACCATCATGAAACAGCTTTTCAGCAACCCTCAACCGCTCAACAGACTTTTTCAAATGCGCTTTTGCCATACTCATCCAGAAGCCCTCCATATAGCTGTACACCCTCTTTCAAAACCGAGACCGCAAAGGTATCCCCCTCGCCAACCATACCTATAAAACGCCTTCGATCCATAACAACCAAGGAAACATCAACTCCCAAAGCTGGAATTATAGGATAAATCAAATCATAAAGACGCTGTCTAACAACCCAACCCTCAGCGTTTTCAACCAAAACAAGGAGATCAACGTCACTCTCAACAGTTGCCTGCCCACGAGCCACCGAACCAAAAAGTATCACGTCAGTGACACTTTTCTCACTCCAAGCAATCATAGTAGAAGCCAACGATGCAACAGCCCTTCCGAAACCACTCTTCTGCATAACCGAGCCCTCAGAAGCCACAAGCCTCCTCAGAGCCTCCCGAACAAGACTGCTCCGATTCGAATAAAGACCAGCGTCAACCATATCCTTAATCCTACGAGCCACATCCTTCGGAACCCTAACAGGAATCACTTCACTCATACTTTCTTGTATACAGAGTGTACACAAATAAACCTTTCCACACCAAACAAAAACCCAACAACAAAAAAGCAACAAAAAGTCACCAATTTTGCAAAACACAAAAACCAAACACACCCTCGTGAAAAAAATGAAAAACCCATTCAAACGACCACAGCACCCAAAGAAAACACTTCTACTAATAGCAGCCACAGCAGCAACAACCATCCTCATCTCCACATTAATCGCCATATGGCTAACCAAAACAACCACAATAAACGTCCCAAGCCTCGGAACCATAATAACACTAGGCGTCGAAGCCTACTGGGACCAAAACCTCACAAACAAAACACAAACAATCAACTGGGGCACAATCTATCTAGGCTCAACACAAAACGCCACATTATACATACGAAGCATAAGCAACATAGAAACAACACTCAACCTCAACACAACAAACTGGAACCCAACAAACCTATCAAACTACATGAACCTAACATGGAACTACAACGGCACAACAATACACCCAAACCAAGTCATACAAGTAACACTCACACTCTCAGCCCCACCCTCAATCTCATTCATTCAGTACCTCATCACAAACGACATAAAACAATTCAACTTCGACATAATCATCAGCACAAAAGAATACAGCTGAAACTCAATCTTAAGTTCCTTCTTTGTCAACTTTCAGCTGGGCTTCAAATAAGCGTGGAGGAAATATTAGAATCCACAAACCTCAATGAGCAGCCCTCTTCAAAGAGTGTGAATCCGTAAAATCCACATCGTCAGCTATCTCGATAGAATCAAACAGACTAGAAGGCGACAACGGCTCTATTGGCGACACCTCAATTTTTCCACCACGCTTTATAAGAAGAACTTTACCAGATTTCCAACCGCGCCTCCAAGCCGCAGGAATGGCAACCCTACCCTGAGCATCAATCTTCTTCAAAGTTGCCTCCACCAATTCAACCTCTCCACCAAAATATAACAAATCGGCAAAAATAAGCATTTCATCAAAAAACTCGCTCCTTTTAGCGAACACTTTTATGAAAACTAGGAGAGCCAAAAATGAAGACTTTTCGAAGGTTTTTTGAAAGCCTAAGAAATTTCCATCTTCTAATTATTGCAATCTCTCTCATAATACTCACCATTTTAATCGTCTACTGGCAAGACCTCTCCATATTAGCCAACGAAGCCATCCAAAACGAAGCCACAAACCACGTAATCCTCGTGCCCATACTAACAGCCTTCTTGATATACAGAAAAAAAGACCACATAAAAGCCTCACTCACAATAGAAAAACTCAGACAAAAAACCAACATAATCTCCTTAAGCGAAATCACCGGAATCGCACTCTGCCTCTCAGCATTTCTACTCTACTGGTACGGTTCCTTCACCTTCTACCCACTAGAATATCACATCGCATCTCTCATAATATTTCTCATAGGCGTAACCCTCACCCTATTCAACATCAAAACACTTATAATCCTAATCTTCCCAATCCTATTCCTACTTTTCCTAACACCCCCACCATCAATTATCACCTACACCGCAGGAGCCGCCATAGGAAACCTCAACGCACAAACCTCGTACACACTACTAAAGACTCTAGGCGTACCCGTCACACTATCTTCCGAGTACGGACCTCCAACATTAATCGTTAACCTTCCTTCAGAAGGACAGGTGGAATTCGCTGTTGATCCAGCATGCTCAGGAGTCTATTCACTAATAGCATTCACAATGTTCGCAGCTTTCCTATTCTACATCGTCCACGGACAAATCACAAAAAAAATTGCGCTTTTCCCAATAGGCTTCATAATGCTGCCAATACTCAACATTTTTAGAATCTCCCTCATAGTTTTCATCGCTTATCGACTCGATGTAGCAATCGCCATGACCATATTCCACACATTTTCCGGCTGGCTCCTAATCTTACTCGGAATGTCACTGATACTGGTAATCGCCGAAAAACTCCTGCGCCTGCAAATATGCGAACCCAAAAACAAAATCACACCCTGCCCCAAATGCACCAATACATCGAAAAACAACGAAATATTTTGCACTAACTGCGGAAAACCTCAAAGAAACTATCAAATGAAACCCGACAAAAAATTCTGGATAAAAATAACCGCCCTTATACTCGCTTCTTATCTAATCACATTAAGCATACAAGCGCCCGTCTTTGCATTTGCACAAGAACTAACCTTAACAAACACTGACCCTGAAGCAAGCACACATGTCTTTCCCCAAACACCTGATTACAAACTTATATTCCTCTACAGAGACCAGAACTTCGAAAAAATATCACGCCAAGACGCATCACTACTCTACGCATACTTCCCCCAAAACACCTCCAACCCAACAATCTACGTACTCATCGGAATCGCAAACTCAATAACAAACCTCCATAGTTGGGAAGTCTGCCTATTCACATGGCAACAAGCCCAAGGTCGCACACCAACAGTAAACGTACTAGAATCTAAAGATACACAAATCATGCAGAACCCACCGATTACCGCTCGATACTTCGTCTTCCAATACCCGCAAGATTACCGTATCTTAGCCAACTACACCCAAATCACTCTGTACTGGTACCAAAAAGCCCTATTTAAGACCGGACTATCAATTGAACCAAGATATACCCGAATAAGCCTCATCATCCTAACCAAAAACCCAAACGACTCTCTCAAACTTGAACCACAAATACTAAGCATGGGGCAATCCATCGCAGCCCACTGGGAACCATTAAAAACACAAGCACTTGTCTCATTAGGCATCCCCACCATGCAAGCCTTGTTAGTATCAACCATACTAATCGCCATAATACCTCAAGCAACCCAACACACACAAGAATGGAGAAGAAAAACAACAAACCTCAAAATCTTCGAAAAACTAGCCTCACCAAAAGAAAAACTCCTTTACCAAACCATCAAAGACCTAAAACAGAAAACCAAAGAAACCACAACACAAAACATCATCTCAACCTTCGAAAAAAACACCAGCAAAAAAATAGAACCCAACGAGTTAACCAACATGCTGAACAATCTACAAAAACACGGAATCATAAACACAGACATCACAAATATCGATGACCAGCCCAAACTCATTTGGAAGCCCTAATATGGGAGAAATCACAACGTAAGAATTGACAGCACATGGACTCAACGAATTCTAACGAAAACTCCAAAAATCAAGAAAAAAGAATTAAGGAATCCGAACAAGCCACAGTCCAGTATCTAATGAAAACCCTTCAAAACCTACAAAAAGAAAACGAAATCCTTAAACGCGACGTATTAAAAACCAAGCGAACACCCTCAGGTAGAATCGGATTCTTACTACTTGCCATCGGAGCATTAACGCTTATAGGATCGGTTATGAATACCTCAACGGTTCTCGCTTTCATCGGACTAGGTCTAACATTCTGGGGCGCCTTGTTCCTGTTTGCCAGACCAGTCAAATTTGTACCAAGCACCCTGCTAGACTCTACCGCAATCTCAGCATATCCTACAATTGACAGAATGATACAAGACCTAGGCTACAAAGGAAAACCCATCTACATACCACCATACCCAAAGGAAGCATACCTCCCAGAATACTTAAAAGGATTAAAAGAAATGATAGTCTTCATCCCAGCCCAAGACATCATAACCATGCCTACCATAGAAGAAATGGCGAAAAAACAATTCTTACTTCAGAATCCAAAAGGAATATGCATTACACCCCCAGGATACGGTCTCATCAATCTCTTCGAAAAAGAACTCAAAACCCAATTCACCCAAATCAGCATAGAACGCTTATACAACAGCTTGCCAATAATCATAGTAAACAACCTGGAACTAGCAAAAGAATTTGAAATAAACCCAGAAAACGACGTCATCCACATCAAAATAGTCGACTCAGTCTACAAGGACCTATACTCCAACGAACAAGGCTTCCAAAGCATCCATACCATAGGTTGTCCACTGACAAGCGCCATAGCCTGCGCTCTAGCGATAACCACTGCAAAACTAGTAACCATAGTTAAAGACACAGTTTCCCCTGATTTTAAAACTATCGAAGCATGGTATCAAACCTTGGAAGCCTAACCAAATGAATTTTCCTCTTTCGCTTTGGGACATAGGCCTCTGGATAGCCGTCACAGCGATCATTCTACTCGTAACCTCAGAACTCTTAGCACCTTACTCAGACTACTTCGGAGACTTTGTAATAGAAAAGACGCGACTAAGAATTGCGGCACTAATTCTCGGCGCCGCTTTCATGGTTACAGTCTTATTTCGGGTGCTCATGCCGCCATAAATATTCTTCACCGCAACTATTTTTAGTAAAAAGCCATACACTTATGTAAAATTCTTCTAGAGGTATATTCTTTAACATTTCATCTTTTGTTTCATAGCAATTTTTGAGGAGACCCTCAGTTAAATTATTTTAGACAACTAGGAAAAATGCAGATGAACAATCTCGGTGTGTCCGTAGTTATTCCAGCCTATAACGAAGAGAAGAACATCGAAGGTATATTATTTAGAACCGAGAAGGCACTGGAAGCCTTGAATTTACCATATGAAGTAATAGTTGTTGATGACGGATCCACCGATAAAACAAAATTTTTGGCTGAAAGGCATAAGGTTATTGTGATAAGCAATGGAGATAACCATGGCAAAGGCTACGCTCTAAAAAGAGGACTTAAAGATGTCCGTGGTGAACTGATAGTTATAATGGATGCGGATGGATCACACAGGCCAGAAGACATAAAGCGCCTGATTGAGCCATTGGTGAATGGTGCAGACGTTGTAATGGGGTCAAGGTTCACGGGGAAACGAGAAAGAGACTCCACTAAGAAACTTCATATTCTTGGAAACAAGTTATTCAACCTACTAATTAGAATTCTAACCAAACAGTACATAACTGATAGTCAAACAGGATTTCGAGCCTTCAAAAAGAATGTCCTGGAAGAAATAGAAATAACCTGCGACGGTTACGCTGTGGAAACCGAACTAACAGTGAAAACTTTGAAAAACGGGTATATTGTTCACGAAGAATCCATTATTTTTGAAAAAAGAAGGGAGGGTTGCTCTCACATAAACCCCTTACGTGATGGGATTAGGATACTGAAAACAATAATTGTTACAAGCATCCAAGCAAGAAAAGAAAAATAGACTGTTGTGTTTAACTCTAGAAATCGGGTTTAAGTGTTCCATATGGTTTTTTATACCCGCAATGAATCTTATTCCTTTTGTTGGCTGCAAAAATGAAACTACGATACACTGCCACTGCTATTCTATTTGCTAGCATAATCGTCTTAGCAAGTTCAAACGTAGCGCAAGCACAGTGGGATGCCCTAAGCTCAGGCTACGCAATAACTACAAACTGGCATGGAGAAGAGGTTCCAATCGGTCAAAGCGTCACAGCATGGGCTGGAACCACCGATAGTGCAGTTGACGAAGTTGAGTTTCGGTGGTTAGATCCAAGTGGAAATATGGCTGTTGATCCGCCACCGCATGTTTCAGTTTTTGGCCCATATGTTACCCCCGCTGTTCCTGATGGCGTTCCTGAAGAAATAGTTGAATGGTCTATCAAGTATCAGGGGGTCGAGGTATGGTATGCATTCAATACGCAAGGTCCAGACGTTTTAGACATTCTTGGCGATTGGGGAGTGCAAGCTAACTTTTATGACATACCCAATCCTGGTCCAAAAAGCCTTAGAGGTAGAAATACTGACATAATTGCCATTAGGGCTACATCATTCAACGTAGTGCCTGAAGTGCCATTTGGCACAATAGTAATTCTGCTAAGCATGTTTGGAGCCTTAGGTGTATTTGCAACAAGGAGAAGGAAAAACAGCATTCGTAATGCTGCTCTATCCTAAAGGCAACAGCCACGACTTCTCTATAACGTTTAATTCTTCTCTAAATTTGGAACAGCATCTGTTATAGAAGCAGATGAAACTGTACGATTCAGTCGTGTCTAAGTTGTGAACATGGAGCGACCATCAGTGAAAAGAAAGACAAGCACCGCCGCATTTCTAATGATAATTCTTGTGTGCATACCTCTAGCTATACGTAATGTTAAGAAGGTTTGGGCTGATGGAACCATTTACATTAGGTCAGATGGGTCAGTTGATCCACCGGGAGCACCAATTCAACGTGACGGAGACGTCTACACTTTTAAGGCTAGCATTTACGAAACAATTGTGGTGCAAAGAGACAATGCAGTAATTGATGGCAATGGCTACACGCTTCAGGGAGCTGGAAGCGGCACTGGATTCGACCTATCAGGTAGAAACAACGTAACCATAAAGAAAACAAACATCGCAGAATGGAATTACGGAATCCACATTTACAACCTCTCATCTGGTAACACTATCATGAACAATAATCTAACCCAGAATTATTGGCGCGCCATCTTTACGTCAAACTCTTCCAACAACATCATACGTGACAACATAATTAGCAACAATGATCGAGAAGGCATTTTTCTATGGCTTACAAACACCACAACTATAACAAGAAATAACGTATCCAATAATGGTGAAGACGGCATAGCTGTAGGTTACCTGTGCTTCAATAACACCATAAAGAACAATACTTTAGCAGACAATGCCTGGGCAGGAATTTCTTTGGGCTACGAAGTCAAAGTTCCCACCAACAATACCATCATAGGCAACAACATAACAAACAACGTTTGGGCAGGCATATACATAGACCATCAATCGGGCAACACGTTTTATCACAATAACCTATACAACAATACAAAACAAGTTTTCACAGTGGGAGCTGCAAATACTTGGGATAACGGCTACCTTATTGGGGGCAATTATTGGAGTAACTACACGGGACAAGACCTAGACGGAGATGGAATAGGCGATACTCCACATGTTATCGACGCAAACAACACAGACAATTACCCCTTTATGCACCCATGGACTCTACATGCGTATGACGTAGCTACAGTAAATGTGACTCCTTTCAAAACTGTTGTCGGACAAGGCTTCTCTCTATCTATAAATGTAACTGTTGCAAACCAAGGCAGCTACACTCAAACTTTCAATGTCACCACATATGTCAACTCTACGGTGATTGAAACCGAAACGGTTACACTTGATAGCGAAAACTCTGCAACCCTAATTTTCACATGGAACACAACAGGCTTTGCCAAAGGCAGCTACAACATAAGCGCCTATGCAGCGCAAGTTCCTGGAGAGGTTGACCTAAGCGACAATCTTGAAGATGAAACCGTGATAGTGTCAATTTCAGGTGACATCAATGGAGACAAAATTGTCAACGCTTTTGATTTTCAAGCGTTAGGCAAAGCCTATGGCTCTGCGCTAGGTGGCTCAGACTGGAACCCAAACGCCGATCTAAACTCGGATGAGATAGTCGACAGCCTTGACTTAGAGATATTCGCCCAAAACTATGGAAAACTCTGGTTCTAATCGTATGTAGCCAATTGCTTGCCTTTGCAGATTCGCTTTTGATGCATTCTTTTTAGATGCGATAGCGCTCTAAACCTGTCTTGAGTTATGCCGTAGCATGCCGAAAAGGGAAGAAGTTGAAGTTCTCAATTATCCTGTCGCTGTTATCGTTATGTCAAAGCTAAAGTTGGTTATTCCTGTTACACTTGAAGATGCGGACAACGTTAGTTTCACTTGGATCGATTCATTCACGTTAAGGGTTTGACCACCATAGTTCCATGTTAGAGTTAAATAACTCGAGGCGGTCGATGGACTCCAATTTGATGTCGTCAACGACAGCTTAGCGGCTGCGTTGCCTTCATTCCGGATGTAAACCGTTTTTGTTACATTTGAACCTGGTTCTAGAGTGCCCCAATCAATTGAAGAAACCTTATTTGTAAGGGCTGCATCCCAGTAAACTCCAACTCCGACAGCCTTCAAAGCCCCTTGGTTAGAGATATTTGTGTTCGTCTGAACAGCTGACATAACTTGAGTTAACATGGACAGAGACACAGCGCACCCAATGAGAATTAATGTGGCGATGACTAATGTAGCCTCGTGCTTGTTCGTGTTCATGCGAGCACCGTTAGTTATAATATGTATTAATATTTAATAAACCTTCTCGTATCAGTGTTGTACACATGTACACAATAAATAAAGAGCAAGCCTAACCGTTGACGCCGATGATTATATCGAAGTTAAAATCTTTTAATCCTTCCGTGACAGGGGCAATAAACAGTGATAAAATTACTTTGGTGTTTTCTTTTGGATTAATTATGTATCCGTTGTAATCCCATTTTAGCTCTATGAAGTCTGAAGCGTCTGGCGGGTTCCAGTTTGTTGTGTTGAGAAACAGAGTGGACGGTTCATCTCCTTCATTGCGGATGAAGACAGTTTGGTTTTTTATTGAACCGGGCTGGACACTTCCCCAATCGAGAGAGTAAACAGGACTGCTGCAGTTGATATCCCAATAAACTCCGACACCTATGACTGTCACCTTTCCTCGGCTGCCGATTAAGTGGAAAGAAGAAAACTGTCCTAAGATTGTTTCGGAAGCCAACAGAACGATGACGAAAATAACTGCTATGACGGTCGACGGCTTTATCATATCATGCAACACAGAAGAAGGAGAATCCGAAATCTCCCGTCACCATTCTTTTAGTTATTTAGGGTTTTGATATTTCTGTTTTGCGGATTGTGTAGGTGTACTTGATTTAGAAAAGGAAGCTACTAGATGGAAACTTCTTTGAGTTATTCGTTTGGAAACAAACACTGCAATATTTTTTTGCAGCCAAAGCATTCGTCTGGAACAGGATTGCCCTTGGGCAGATTTCTCAGATAACCAAAATGATGAACGCATTCTTGAGAATCCATCGGTGTCTGTGTTTTGGAAACTTTTTCTTGAGCAGTTTTAACCGACACTTTAGGCTTTTCTGAAGTTTCCTTCTGATATGTGATGGTTGATTCTGATTCGGTTGTTGGCTGCACATGTCTTTGTGTAAGAAAAAGTAATAACAGAACGACCACGGCTATCGTAAGGGCGATGTCGATGGCTGACACTTCGAACGAAAACATTGATTCCACTACTGGTTTGAAATAGAATACGTCTACATATAGACTTAATGAATTTCAAATAAGTAATGCGCGTACGCAATTTTTCGACTCGGTGAATCGTTCGGTTACCCTGTCAGAATCTAAACAATCTCTGACAACCGACGATTCCAAGCGTTAGCGCTAATGATTTTTCATTTGTTTCAAAGAGAGAGATAGTTTAGTTTAAGATAGTTTAGTTTATATTGTGCGTTGATGAAGCCTTGTGAGGAGAAAACATGTTTGCGGTTGGGCACTTAGCCCTAGGGTATCTCACAGGAAAGGCAACAGCAAAGCTTCTAAATACAGACGTGAACATTCCGTTAGTGTTTTTTGTATCAGTTTTGCCCGACATAGATTTTTTAGTTGGTTTAGAACATCGCGGTCCAACTCACTCGCTAGTACTTTACGTTTTGGTTTTTCTTCCTTTTTGGATGTTATATGGTAGAAAGACCATTGTCTATTTTGTATCGTTGTCTCAACATGCATTATTGGGTGATTTGTTAACTCTCGGAGGTGCCCAGATACTGTGGCCTTTAACCTTCAAGTGGTTTAGTCTTGGAATCCGTATAACAAGCCTGGTTAATGTTTATTCAGAATGGACTGCTTTCTTGCTGTCTTTGGGATTGATGTTTAAAGCTAGGGATGTGCAGGTGCTGTTTCAGCATCATTCCAAAAACTTGTTATTGACTGCACCTGTTTTCGCAATAATTCTTCCTGTCTTTTTCAGCTTTCCATTAACGGTTCCAGTTGGGCTTCTTGTTCCTCATGCAGTTTTTCTGGCGCTTTTAGGTGCCTCCATTCTCATTGACGTGAGGGGCGCTATTGAAGAATAAATAGCAATGCCAGAGTTTTTCAATTTATGTTTGCCAGTCGGATAACATTTACCGCTTAGTTAAGCGCGAGTCTGCAAAAACTTTGCGACAGTTTATGTATCATCAGTGGTTCTGCTGTGCAGTAGGTCTTGGCGGCTGGTGATACCTAGTTCTTACTCTGATAATTGGTGTTCTTTTCTTTTCAGTTGATAAGTTCAAAAGCCTATGAGATAAAGAGGGGAATTCCAGCTTTGCTATGGTGCAAATTCATAGGATTTTTTGAGTATCAGTTCGATGTTCTTGTGGTGTTTTTTCTCGTCTTCGGTGATGTGTGTCAGCAACAGTTTTATTGCTTCATCTTTTGACGCAGCGATTACTTGTTCTGTGTCCTTAAGCATCTCTTCTTCTAGTTTGATGTGTCTTTCAAGTTCTTTCTTTACAACCTGCATGTCGACGTAACTCTCGATTCTGGCATCCCATAACCGTTCTGGTTTGGTTTTTTTAACCACTTCAAGCATCTCTTTGCAAATGCTCGCGTGTTTTGTGGAGTCAAGTCGCAACTCGGCGAGCAACAGTCTTGCGGCATGGTTGTGCACCTTTTTCTCTAACAACTCGACAGCTTTCACCATGCTTTCTTCTGCGTTCTTTTGCCTCTGAATCTGTTCCTCAAGCGTTTTTTCTTGCTTCATCTTCTCTTTTTCTCCATACAATAGTTAGAGCACTACTATATGGTTGTCCATAAAAAGATTTTTGTAATGAGTTCAAGGGCAAATTAGCTGTTGTCCTTACTTCTTGCTTTGAGTAGAGAGGTTGTTCTCATTGCTTGCGTGAGTTTTAGCCCATTTTGAATCCGAGGAAGAGTCCCAAACCGAAGGAGCCTGCAAAGGGCAAATGAGCTATCACAGGTGCAAGCCATGCAGCGGCTGTTCCGGCACCGCCTAATGCATCAGAGATAGCGCTTTCAAATTTTCCGTAATCTATAGTGATTATGCCTTTGTTAACGAGATAGATTAGAGCTACAAGAAACAGCCCGATGATTACTGCCACAATTTTTGCAGCCTTTTTCAGGGCGTATCCGACAATGAAGCCGCCAACTGCTCCTATTCCCAGTTGAGTAACGATTGGAGTCAACACTTCACTCATAATATTTAGCCTCTCCTCTTAAATGTAAGCCGTCAATTTTTATGTCTTGTGGATTTTTCCCTATGCAAACTCCATTTTTGATGCTTGCTCAGCCAACTTGTAACTAGAGGGCGGTATGAGCACAGAAATTAGAATCAGTTTCTCTGAACCGTTTTTCCAACCGTGAAAGGTTCCTGCAACAGCTTTCACGAAGCTTCCTTCTTCTATTTGAGCAGTTTCTTTGCCAACAGTGAATTCCGCTTTGCCACTCAACACGTAAAATATCTCGTCTGCGTCTAGGTGCTTGTGAAGAGCCACGCTTTGCCCGTTTTCAAAACACAAAAGGCGCACAAGACCATTTGTGTTCTTCAGAGGCACTTTTACATACTTTTCCGAAGAAAATTCAGCTACAGAGTCTATTCTCGAAATCTCCATTTTCTCACACCTCAACTGTCTTCACAATGGTTCCAGCAACTCACTTATCTGCTTTATTTGTAGAGATCCGCAAATTCTGCTAGTAATGGTAAAAAAGAGCAAAGGCTTTTCTGCAAATAGTTAAATTCTCATGCCATGCAGTTTTATGGCGTAGCATTTAGTCAAAAGTGTTTGGAGTGAGTTAAAGTGGATGAATTGTTGCCAATTTATTTGCTAAACCTTGCAGTAACAATTGGTATGTTCATGGTGCTCATCTTTCGTGCCTGGTTGGAATTGAAACACTTTCAGATTCTCTGGAAGGAGGCAGAGTGGAGAAAAACATACGAGGTAGTAGGCAGAATTTTGAAGGCGGAGAAAGACTTGTTCACTGGGGTCGAGGGCGGCGACGAACTCTACAAAATACTAAGCGAGATGTTCAAGGTTGAAGAAAAACAGTAGTTAGGGAAAGTTCCAATTCAAAATCATTTTCTTTGTTCTACTCGTTTTCTCTAGTCCGTAACGGCTGACGGGCTTCGTTAAGTGACGCTGAGAGCGAGGAGAAGTTACGTACAGTTTCTGCTTCAAGTCTCTTTTTATTTCAACTGAGTCCTTCTCGAGTTTTCTTCCACGGTATCCGCACTTTTCGCATCTGAATCCTTTTTTGGTGCCCATTGACTTCATGCGTTTTCCACATTGAGGACAAAATGGATTGCGCAACACAATTTTTGGAGCCAAGCGAATAACTCGAAACTTCTCAAGATTAACTGTAACTAAACGCTTAGATGATGAGGGACGAACGCCGCCACAAGCCTCTAGATAGTCGCCAATGATTAATTGTTTAGCTGCTTTACGCAAGTCTCCTGTAGGCTCATAAGCGGCGCAGTCAATTTGTCCTGTCTTGTCTCCGATTGAGAAGATCACGTGTCTTCGTGGAATGATTTGAGGGGGCTTGGTTACAGTGCTTTTCACGACTACAGGATGATAAGGAAGCACTTCATTGATGGAGCTTATCCTTCTTAGGTGTGCGTCAGTTCCGTGATTCGTGCCGAAAATCATCCATCGTTCTATTGATTCTAACGAACGAATCATTTTGTGGGCGCGCTTTACAATGGCTGGTGTTTCTCCTCTGATGCCGTACAGAATTGGGTCTGGACCGTGAGGCGTTATGAGAACCCGTCCAGTTTCAAGGTCAATGTTGTTGAAGGTTAATGGCGCCGTCTTTTCGTTCATTTTTCTGACGGAGGCAACTTCGAGTCTGCGGGGCGTTCCACGGTTTTCTGGTGTCCGGTAGGCGATCAACTCGTAGGTGTGGTCTCCTTCTAAGGTCTCGCCTATTGAAGCCAAGGCGCCGATGATTCCACGCCCAGACTTGAAGCCCACAGCCTCGGCCTTAAACACTCGGATGAGTTTCAAGGCTTCTTGCATTTTCACAATGCCCTGAATTGTTTGCTTGGCGAAAGTTGTCAATTCCTTAGGAATAGGGCTGCCAAAAAAGAAAACAACTCCGGGTTCGGTGCCAGCATATTCCATGTCGCTGTTTTCTTCAACAACATCGACAACTATAGGTTTGATTTCTTTCACTAGATTTTCGTCGCATTTGAATCTTAGGCAGAGGGCGCCGTTGCCACGGGTTTTCCATGGAACGTTTGGGTTCAATCGAACAAGGTTTGGATAGTCAATGAAGGAGACGCCTAATTCATGCAGTCTTACTACCAGAAGTGTAGCGATGTAAGTGGTGCAACCCATTCTCGGCGAGTCTGTGTCGTCTATTCCAACGTGCATTGTTATCATTTAGGCATCTACTCATTCATCAGCCATGATAATGAAAGCGCAGAGTGATAAGAACTTTCATTTTGTGGTGTTTGTGTGCGCTCGGTTGGATAAGTCCTTCTGTTTGGAAGGTCGGCGATCTGTATCAGTCTTTGGTAACCTAATTGTCTTTTCTCTCATTACTTACATTGCTCATCCGAAAAGAGTCGCGTGCTATTCTTGAAGATAGGGTTTGACCAAGTTGCTGAACACATCATCTTTAGCATAGTCGAATGTTACAATGCATTGTGGCGTGATTTTTACTATTACATATTTTACTTTGTCAAGATAGGCTTGAACAAGACGTTCAACTTTCTCTCTTGGATAAGTGCGAAAAGCTGATTCCCACACTGAAAGAGTCATTTGATAAACGTTGTCATATTCAACTTCTGCCTTGCCATAGATGAGAATTCCCGTTCCGCTTTCTTCTTTGTCAATCAACACAGTAACATTATTGTTCCGTTTGATGTTTCTGGTTTTTCGGCGTTCGGCAATAGATCCAATTACGATTTGACCGTTCGTGTATATGTAACTGACAGGAGCTGCATGTATAGTACCGTCTTTATTGTGGCTGCAAATCCTTGCTATGTTTTTCTCTTTTAGCAGAGATTCAATTTCCGCAGGTGTTAGGGGTGGTGCTTGGACAGTGTATGACAATTATCTACCTCCTTTCAAAGTCTTGCGATTAATGATTTTAAGTCTTGTGCAAACGCATTGGACAAAAGGAAGCTTGTGTCTTCCGTTTAGTGTCGTGAAGCAACCCTGAAAGAACGGGAAGTTGTGAAAAGAAGTCTTGTTTATTTCAGTGCCCGCAAACTCATGACAGATGGAACAATGATGTCTGCAACTCTCACAAGCTTTTCTTTTGAAATTGGTCCACTCAAGACGCCGATGCAAGCTTTGACCCTTGCGTTTTTTCCCATCAGCATGTCGCTGCTTGAGTCGCCAACCATAACAGCATCCTCAGGTGAACACCTTGTGAGCTCGCACGCTTTCCAAATCATGTCAGGCGCGGGCTTACCCTTTTCAACGTCGTCGGCACCCAAAATAGCGTCGAAATACTCACCTATATTCAGCGTATCCAGTGATTCTTGAGCACGCCTGTGTGAATCTGTGGTTGCCAAAGCAATCTTGAAGCCTTGTGCCTTTAATGCTTTAAGGGTCTCCATTGTGCCAGAAAGAAGGACCGCTCCATAGGGAGGAGTCATTGTTTTATCAGCCTCTTCATAGGCTTTTTCAGCCAACTGTTTGGCGTCATCCCAGCCTGCGCATTTACACTGGTAAATCGCTAATGCAGCAACAAGAACCTCTTCTCGCGTAGGCGCTAATGCCAAGGGTCCCTCATTGTCGATTTCTCCAGTTTTTAGGTTTACACCTACTGCCTCTGCCCATTTTTCCGCCACTTGTGCACCTAGTAGACGTGACAGGCTGGAGAATCTGGCTTTGGCTAAATAGAGTAAAACAGACTTGAGCTCGATTATGGTTCCGTCTTTGTCAAAGATCAAAAGGTTGCAATCGATTTTTTTGTTATCAACAGTTAGGGTTGGCATGTTCTTGCTTCCATTAAGTTGACAGAATGAATGTGAATGTTTAGTCTAATTAATTTAGGTTTAAGACTGAGAAAAAGGGAGGCTGAGACTTTTATGGAGTCTCAACAACTATCATTGTGAGCGTGGAGCGAACCTTGTTCAATCGGCGCACATGCCATGTAACCACGTCTTTGAGTTTGTCCATTGAGTCTGCCTTTATTTTTGCCACAACATCGTAGACGCCATAGACCACGTAGGCTTCGACCACTCCCTCGACTTTCTTAAGTTCTTTCATAACCTCTTCCTCTGAGCCAATCTCTGCGTTGATTAACACGAAAGCCATTGGCAATGTCATCATTTCCTCCTTCATTTTGATTACACAGTTGTAGGCTATAACCTAAAATAATTTTCCTCTACTTCTAGAACGCTATTCTTAAACTATGCCTTGTGTACGTCTTATTTGGTCCAGAGTTTCTTTGGCTTTAGAATAGCTGCTGAAAAGTTGGGAAAGTTTTGCGCATGCGTAGTCTTTGCAAAAAGCGCAGTTCTTGACTTTGTTTTCTCTTCCGCACTTTCTTATTTCACAAGTGTTGCAGTAACTGAAGAGGCGTGGGCTGTCGCTTAGACAACCATCGCAGTTAATGTCTTTAGGCTTGTACTCTGTACCATACTGTTCGGTGAACATTTCAGTCACACGCTTTCTCTCTGTGTCATCGTTTTTCTGAGTTGCTAACAAAACGGGACATTCAGAACAGACTATTCCACAATATCCGATTATTATCTCCATCCGAACAATCCATCCAAACGTTTACGTGTAACCTAAAATGTTTTTGCTATGTAACAACTAACAAGTAACAACGGAGAAATAAGTAAATTGTCGATAACCAGCAGAGAAATGCGTGCTTTAGAGTTGAATTCCGAATACTTTGGCGTTTCCAGACTACAACTCATGGAAAACGCTGGAAGAAGCTTGGCAGAAGAGATTGCCAACCGCTTTAAACCCGACAAAACTAGAGTTGCGGTTTTTTGTGGTCTAGGCGGAAACGGAGGAGACGGCTTCGTTGCTGCTCGGCACCTCACTTGTTTAGGCTTTAAAGTGGAGGTTTTGTTAGCGGGTAAGCCTTCGGACATTTGTGATATGGAGGCTCAGAAAAACTGGGTTGCTCTGCAATCGCAGAAAGACAACTTAACCATTCACGAAGTGTATGATTCTTCCCTTATCCCTAACATCGAAGCAGAAGTTGTCGTTGACGCACTGTTAGGGATAGGTTTGAAGGGTTCTCCACGTCCTCCCATTCTTCAGATGATTAAGAAAATCAATGAAATGGACTGTTTCTGCGTGGCTGCTGATGTTCCAACAGGCATTGACTCTGACACTGGCGACGTATTGGGCGAAGCCGTAAAAGCCGACCTAACAGTTACATTTCACAAATTGAAACCAGGGCTAGAAGCAGCCAAAAAACACGTTGGAAAAATAATAGTCAAAAACATCGGATTGCCCCTTGATTTTGAAAGATTTGCAGGTCCAGGCGACGTTCAATTAGTTGTGAAACCTCGCCCACCTGAAGCGCACAAAGGAGAGTTCGGCAGACTATTAGTTATTGGAGGAAGCGAGGTTTTTTCGGGTGCACCTGTGCTTGTGGCTTCTGCTGCTCTTCGAGTGGGCGTGGACTTGGCTTACATTGCTGCTCCACACAGAACGGCTTATGCAATATCTTCTATGTCTCCAGACTTGATTACAATAAAATTGGAGGGTGACCACCTGAATCTGCGTGACGTAGCCACAATTCGCCCGTATTTGGAGAGGTCCACAGCAGTCGCTATGGGTCCAGGCTTGGGAATGCACAAGGATACGAGGGAGGCTGTGAAAGAATTAGTCAAGATAATTGAAGAAGTGAAGGTTCCATTGTTGCTGGACGCAGATGGTCTCAAAGCCTTTGCTGAATTCAAGCATAAAGCAACTTCACCTATAGTTTTCACTCCACATGCAGGTGAATATCAAATCTTAACGGGTAAGAAGCCGCCTAAGGAGTTGAATGAAACGGCTTCTGGTGTGCAGAAAACAGCCGAAGAATTGAATGCAGTAATATTGCTGAAGGGACATGTGGACATTATTTCGGATGGAAAGCGGGTGAAATTCAACTTTACAGGCAATCCAGGTATGACTGTGGGTGGAACGGGAGATGTGCTCTCGGGCATTGTCGCTGCTTTTATAGCGCAGGGAGCAGACCCATTTGAGGCTGCTGTTGCTGGTGCGTTCGTTAATGGAGCTGCTGGAGACTTTGTGCAGCATGAGAGGGGTTTTCACATGGTGCCAAGTGACCTCTTAGAGTGGATTCCTAGGGTTATTGATGATCCAATGTCTCATCTTAGAGTGCGGATTAAGGTAAAAAGCCAAAGTGGGTTTGTCAGAGAATAATCTGATGAACTGTGAACAATCTGTTAATAGAGTATCAATTATCTTCGAAGTCTATAAGTTAGTTATCAGAATTATTTAGGCGGCATCAGTTTTGTGAACTCCATCGTGTGTCTGCGCTAGCGATGTTCTGAGGTTTCCATCATTTTGTGTATCATTTGTACCAAAAGTCTTAAGAATAAACAATGTGCTTCATTTGTAAAGTGAGAGAGATATCTTTCATTGATATTATATCTTGTTTTAAGGTTGTGGATATGATATCTTTGTTAGATTCTCCTTACAGCGCTCAGCGCACATGAAAGAATATGTGAATGGTTAAAGAGAAGGAAAGACAATGAAAAAAGAAAAGGTATCTGCAGTAGTGAAATCAGCGCTATTTGTAGGAAACATGTTGACTTTTGCTCTTATAGAGTCACTAATGGTTGCTCCGTTGATGCGGGCAGAGGCGCAACCGCCGCAGAAGGGTCCACGTGCTCCTGGAGTGACCCTCAATTTTTACGCAACAAGGGGTGCTGTGTTCACCGCCTTAGATGTGACGGGAGTAATCGATGTCATGAAGCCTATGTTGACAAAAAGCCAGTTTGATGCGACGATAACGAATCCAGCGACCGCCGTGTATCCTATGATTACATACACAGTGAATGGAGAGGCAATCCAAAGCAATTACACAGTGCCAACAGACCAGCTTACATACCCGGGCGTACGCAATCCAATGAACCACCCGCAATTCAGAAAGGCAGTAATGCACTTGGTTGACAAAGCCTACTTGATAGACGTCATCTACGAAGGATTCGCAGACAGAATAGACGTGCCAATCTGCTCACCAACAAAATCTTGGTGGAACACAAGCCTAACCGGAGCCAACTATCCATACCCATTTAGCACATCTGACGCTCTCGCACACCTGCAAGGTGGAACCTGCTCGAAGCACGGATACATTGCACCAGCAGATTCAGCTGGATTCATTGACCATGACGGCGACGGAATAAGAAACTATCCCATTGGCTGGCCTGGAGCACCCCTATTAACATCTGGTCCTG